>Ga0207667_10002470_pt1 | contig 23052 bp, 15 predicted proteins | sample KBSCornC52_FD_184301 | JGI IMG/M metagenome (GOLD analysis project Ga0207667, IMG submission 184301) | Corn rhizosphere microbial communities from Kellogg Biological Station, Michigan, USA - KBS Corn C5-2 (SPAdes) (version 2) | ecosystem: Host-associated > Plants > Roots > Rhizosphere > Soil ...
AAACACTTGCGCGGGTGAAATACGTAGGCATAATACGTGCTATAACTTTCAGAATGACTGAGCCCACTGTAATTTTGGCCTTCCTGTCCGTTCTCGGCCATGCCCTCGCCATTTTCTGGCCACGCAAGCCGTTGAAGGAGCGCCTCGATGAAAATGGCTTTCCGATTCTCTGGTGCAACAATGACGAGAAACAGAAGAACATCGCTTGTGTCTGGGACGACGTCGTCGATCATCCCGTCAATGTGGCTCACGGCGACACGGCCCACCGCCGCAGCGCCTAGTCGCGCAGCTTTTTTCTGTCGATCGTCTGCTTTGCGCTTTTAAAAGCGGCGACCTTGAGGCAAATCGGGTGCATGCATTCGCGCGGCCTCGCGCGATTCTCAATTCGAACCTTATGAAATATCTCCCCTTTCTCTTCGCTGTGGTCATTGGTTGCACTGCCGTCCCGGTCTCTAGTTTTGCCAAGGACAGGCACGATGACTGGCACGATTCCTCCAAGGATGTGAAAGGCGATGTGAAGGCGCTGGAGGATCATTACGACCAGGTGAAGGCGCGCGTGAAGGACCAAGGCAATGGCGACCGTCGCCTGTGGGCCGGTTTGCATGACATCAAGTCGAATATCGACGGCATCGTCGATGACCAGAAGAGTCACCACTACGATGGCTTGCACGGTCGCATCCAGCAAGCCAACGACGATCTTCGCCGCCTGCAGGATCAGATGGACTACAACAACAAGCGCCGTGGCGGCTACTATCGGCGCGACTAAGCCCGGACCGAATCGTCTTACGCCTCGGCCGCCCGCTGGCGATTGAGCAGCACCTTGCACGCGCTCTTGATGCGCGTGAGGATGTAATAGACGGTCTGCGAACGGATGCGGACGAGATGGCCGCCGACGATCTTCGGAACGAAGTCCGCCGGCAGCTCCAGGATCTCGGGAATCGGCAAGCCATCAAGCCCCTTGCAGAGGATCGAGGTCATCGCCTTGGTCAGCGTCTGGACCTGCGGCCCGAGCGTGATGCGAAAGTGCGCACGCTTCTCCGCATCCAGGCGGAGGAACACGCCGACGGTATCCGTGCACTCTTCATCCTTGCGCACGTCCTCGAGGTCAAAGGTCTCGCCCTCTTTCGGTTCGTGCTTTTTTGCCTGCTCGGAATAGGCGATGAGATTCTCGCGCTTTTCCTCCTCCGGCAGCGACTCGAAGAGATGGATGATCGAGGCCAGCTTCCCCGGGTAATGCGACTCGGGTGAATCGTCGGTCGGTTCGTGACTGCCGGTGCTCATGAATGGAAGAAGCCCGCGTCAGTTGCTCCGCTCGATGGGGGCGCGCACCTTGTTGCCCCACTCCGTCCAGGAGCCGTCGTAGTTGCGCACTTTCTCGTAACCGAGCAGGTAGGTGAGCACAAACCACGTGTGGCTGCTCCGTTCGCCGATCCGGCAATACGCGACGATGTCCTCACCGGGATGCAGGTTGCAGCCTTCGGTGTAAATCTTGCGCAGTTCGTCGGCCGACTTAAAGGTCGCGTCCTCCTTCGCCGCCGTCTTCCACGGCACGCTCTTCGCGCCAGGGATGTGGCCGCCGCGCAGCACGCCTTCCTGCGGATACTCCGGCATATGCGTGACCTCGCCTTTGAATTCGCCCGGTGAGCGCACGTCGATGAGCGGCTTCTTCTCCTGACTCTGCGCGAGAGCTTCCTCGTAAAACGCACGGATCTCCTTGTCGAAACGCTTCGCCGGCACGGGATAACTCGTCGCCGGGTACTTCGGCTTTTCCTTGGTCAAAGGCTTTCCTTCCTTCACCCACTTGTCGCGGCCACCATCCAGGATCTTCACCTTCGTATGGCCGAAAAGACGGAACGCCCACAGGGCGTAGCACGACCACCAGTTCGACTTGTCACCGTAGAAAATAACCGTCGTGTCCCGGCCAATGCCATTTTTCGCGCAGAGCTCGGCAAACGCTTCCGGCGAGATGTAATCGCGGACCAGCGCGTCCTGCAGGTCCTGACGCCAGTCGATGTGCACGGCGCCGGGAATGTGGCCGGTATCATAAAGCAGTACGTCCTCGTTGCTCTCGACGATACGCGTGTCCGGCTCGTTCAAGTGCGCAGCCAACCAATCGGTGCTCACCAGCGCCTCGGGGTGGGCATATTGGGAAGTAGAATCGCTCATAGGTTTGTTGAGGCTAGAGGCAATTCGGTGTCCTGCTCAAGCGGGTTTGCTGTCATACTTTTTCTGACTAGGTCCATTGGCAATCGACAATCACCACCGTGCGAATCGGATGATCCAGGTAGTAGAGGATCAACCAGTTTCCAAACCACCTGCCCAGAATCTCACGTCCGCGTAATTCGCTTACGACATCGACTCCGCTCTCCGGCTGTTCTCGAATGCGTTCAAACGCACGAAGGAGACGCGACTGCTCTTCCGCCCCCGCTGCGGCATAGGCTTTCAACGCTTCTTCTGCAACTGAATACCGGTAGTTAGCCACTAGCGGCCCTGCTTAACCCGTTCCGCATGAATTCGCTCGAGATCTTCCTTCGTGTAGTAGGTTCCGGCTTCTACTTGGTCCAGACGACGCTCCAATTCCTCTTTCCATTGCGGATCATTCCGCATCCTTTCGATGATCATAAAACGCCGCAACTCCTCCTTTTCTTCGGCGGAAAGCGCTGCGATCTCGTTTTTGATTTCGGCGACACTCATGGCGCAAGGTTATCGTCAAATCGGTCGGAGCTCAAGCCCCGAACACCTGCGCAATCTCCTGCTGCATCCCCTCCGCAACCGCCTTGGGATCGGCGGCCTTACGAATGGGCCGCCCGACCACAATGTAATCCGCGCCAGCGCGAAAAGCCTGCTCCACGGTCATCGTACGTTTTTGGTCGTCGCTGCCTTTCTCCGATTCCGCGCGGATGCCCGGAGTAATGAGGATCGGTTGATCACCGAGTTCGCGGCGCAAGCGGGTGGCTTCCTGTCCCGAGGCAATCAGCCCGTCGATTCCCGATTCGATGGCCACGCGCGCTCTTTGCAGCACGAGATCCTCCACCGCCCCGCTCCAGCCCATCTCCAGCACCTCGTTTTCATCCACGCTGGTCAGCACCGTCACGGCGAGCAGGCGCAACGAGCCTTTCACCGGCACGACCGCGCGGTAGACGCCACTGGTCCCATGCAGCGTGCAGAAATCCGCGCCGTGGCGGGCGAGATTCGCCATCGCCCCCTTCACCGTCGCCGGGACGTCGGAAAATTTCAGGTCCGCGAAGACCTTCTTTCCCCGCTCCTTCAATTCCGCGAGCAGCGTGAAATAGTCGCCGCTCATGCAGAACTCCAGGCCGATCTTGTAAAACGTCACGGTATCGCCCAGGCGATCGATCCAGGCCCGCGCCTCGGCCAGGGTGGGCACGTCGAGAGCGAAAATGAGGCGGTCGCGCGGATCGATCGGTTTCTTGGAAAGCAGGGAATCGGTGGACATGTCGGTCGGTCTTTTTCGGCCAATCCCGCTCCATGCTCAACGCCGAACTTCACCCTTGCACCATTCCCACCACATCGCGCGAAAGGCATTTTCGAGGCCGCGAGCGAATCGCGCGCCGTCCATCAACACCGACGCTTCCATGCGCGCGCGCAACGCTTTCCGCAACTCGGCCAGTCGTGAGACATCTCCCGCCAGTTCCGTGGCGATCTGCACATACTCCTCCTCGGAAAAGGCCACCAACTCCGGCAACCCGAGATTCGACAACTGGCTCAGTCCCGCCCGCGACACAATCGGCTCCCCCGCCAGGCTCACTACCGGCACGCCCATCCACAGGGCGTCCAGGCTGGTCGTGTGTCCGTTGTAGGGAAATGGATCCAGCATCACATCCGCACGCCAGTATCGCTCGAGGTATTCCCGGCGCGGACATTCCGCGACAAACTCGATCCGTTCTTCCCCCACGCCTTCCGTGCGCATGATGTCCAGCACTCGCTGGCGATGACTTCCCAGCGGGCTGAGCAACAGGAGACGCGATCCCCTCACCGCCGCCAGCACGCGCGCCCAGAGCTTGAGCAGCGGCTCGTTGACCTTGGTGTAGTTGTTCAGACTCGCAAACGTCACGCGCTCCGTCTCCATCGCCGGCAAGGCGTTGACCGCCACCTCCATCCCGCAAGGATCGTAGCACCAAAAGCTGTCGAGCAAATGAACGCGCTCCCGTTCTCCTTCCTTCTTCGCCGCACTGCCCTCCAGATACGCATCGCTGATCCGATGCCGAATCGCCTCCACTCCCGCGCTTCCCGGATAACCGGCAAAACTCACCTGTACCGGCGCCGGTTCGCGTGCAAAGACCGGCAAACGATTTCCCGCCGTATGCAGCGCGAGGTCGACGAGGATATCCACCCGATCCTGCCGGATCATCTCGGCCACGCGCTCATCCGGTTCGCGGGAGATCTCGCGCCAATGGTCCGCCAGATCGCGAAACTCCGCCGTCCGCTCGTCGGGATGAAGGACCTCGGAATAGCAAATTACCTCAAAGTCCTCGCGATTCCGATTCCGGAACAACGGCAGCAAATTTCTCCCCAAGGTGTGATCACGCAAATCCGGCGACACATAGCCGACGCGCAACCGTCGACCGACATCGGCATCGTTGGCATGGGTCCGCCAGGACGACGCCAGCGGTTCGCTGAACCGGCGATTCCAGCGACCCTGCTCCTCGGCGATCGCATGCGCATTCACGCCGGGCAGATAATGCCACAATGAGATCAGGTTGCTGAATACGCCTGCACTGGCGCCCGGGCATTCCACTGCACGACGAAAAGCGGCCAGCGCCTCCTCACCCCGACCCTGCGCTTTGCAGACATTGCCGAGATTATTGTGCGCTTCCATGTAGTCCGGCCGGAGCTGGCTGGCCCGCTGGTAGGCAGCACGCGCTTCATCCAGGCGGCCGGCGCCGCGCAGGGCATTGCCCAAATTGTAATGCGCCTCCACATAATCCGGCTGCAAGACGAGCGCCCGGCGCAGCGCCTCCAGCGCAGCGTCCCAATCCCTTCGATCGACCAGCGCCGCTCCGAGATTGTGATGAGCTTGCGCAAACTGCGGACCGATCTCGATGGCCCGCCGATACGCCGCGATCGCTTCATCCAGCTTGTCCTCTTGAATCAACGCGACGCCGAGATCGAACCACGAGTCCGCGGCATCCGGCCGTCGGCGCAAAATCCACCGATAGTGCGCGTTTGCTTCCTCCAGCTGGCCCTGCTCCGCCAAACACGCCGCCAGATTGCGACGCGCATCCAGGTGCTCGGGCAACCAGTGAATGCTCTGACGAAGCGCTTCGATTGCCTCGCCTGGCTGCGCACTCTGCCGGAGTGCCAGGCCCAAATTGGCATAGGCCGCGCCGAACTGAGGATTGTGCCGCAACGCGCCCCGATAGGCGTCAATCGCTTCGTCAAATCGTCCCAACGCCCGATATGCTTCGCCAAGATTGGACCAGGCCGAAGCGCTCACCAACCCCAACTCGAGGGCGCGCCGAATCCATTGCACCGCCTCGCTCTCCCGCTCGCATTGATGCGCAATGACTCCGAGCAGATGATGCACCTCCGCATGATTCGGCTCGACCGCCAGAATCTGCCGATAAATCGCCTCCGCCTCCCGCAACTGCCCTGCTTCATGATGTTGGATGCCCAGCTTGAGCGCTTGAGGAATCGTCACCGAGGGCATGTTTCTGCGGCCCGTTGTCCGCGATTCACCGCGCGTGCTCAATGCAGAACTGCTACCAAAGAATTTTAAACGCAGAGAACGCTGAGAAGAAGTGTGGCATCAATTCAAACCCTTTGCGTTTTTGCGAACTCTAAATATTTCCGCGGCGTGCGTAGATTTTCAGCCCGCAAATCACGCGAATGACACGAATGAAGAAGACCCATTCGAGTGTTTCGTGTGATTCGCGGGCCTACTTAAACCCTGTGGTTGCAGCTCTGCCGCGCTGCGTCTCTGCGTTTTCCTTTTTTCCGCCTGCTTTACACGATCGCGCTCGGCTTTGGCTTGGAGGATTTCTCGCCTGCGCGGAAAGGAGCGACTTTGACGACGTTCTCGGGATCGTGGTCGATCAATTGCAGCCAGTCCTCGGTGAGATCGCCCGGCGGGAAGATGTCGTTCTCGAGATATTCGGCATCGAGTGAGGCGCGCAGGTCGTCGAGGCTGATGCCTTCTTCCTGCCCACTGGCGATGGCCCGCTTGATCGCCAGCCCCTTCGCCCGCTCGACGATGCTCGCGATGATCGCCCCGCTGACGAGGTCACCACGGAAGAGCGTCTCCTTTTTGCCGGAGCGCAGCGTGATGCTGAGAAAACGGTTCTCGTCACGATGGCCGAACTGCAGGTCGATGATCTTGTCGATCAAGAGATCGACCGCCTCCGGAACGCTGCCGGCCTCGCGGACCAGCGCAGGGTCGTAGGGCAGATTCGGCGCAAGGTAGATATGGTAAATCTCGCGGGCGCCCTCGCGGGTCGGCCGGGCGACCTTGATTTTGCGATCGATACGGCCGGGTCGCAGGATCGCCGGATCGATGAGATCGGCGCGGTTGCTGGCCAGGATGATCACCACCTCGGCGAGCGATTCAATACCGTCCATCTCCGTGCAGAACATCGGCACGAGGGTGGAGAGAATGTTCGAGTAACGCGAAGCGCGCCGCGTCCCGAGAATGCTCTCCGCTTCATCGATGAAGAGAAATGGCAGATACCCCTCGCGGCGTTTTTCGCGCGCGGTGGTGAAGATCTCCCGCACGATGCGCTCGCTCTCGCCGACCCACATATTGAGGATCTCCGGCCCCTTGATGTGCATGAAGTATTCGCGCATCTCCTCGCCGGTCTTTTGCTTGAGCTGCTGGGTGAGATTGTAAGCCGTGGCCTTGCCGATGAGCGTCTTGCCGCAGCCGGGCGGACCGTGGAGCAGAAAACCCTTGGGCGTGGAATGCTGGAACCGCTTGAACAAATCGGGGTGCAACAGCGGCAGTTCGATGGCATCGCGAATCGCTTCCAACGCTTCCTTTTGGCCGCCCACTTTTTCCCACGGCAATTCGGGCACGCTATCGAGATAGTATTCGTCGCTATGCGGCCGCGCCAGCACCTCGATGGCGATTTTGTAATTCGGATCCGTGCGCACTTCGTCGCCCGCCTTCAGCTTTTCCTTGAGCAGCAAGTCGCCCCGCTGAAGGACCAGCGACTGCACCCCGTGCTCGGTGCCCACCCGCAAACGATCGGGCCCGAGAACTTCGCTGATCTTCACCACCGGCCCGCTGCGATCGAAACCGAGATCACCGACGATGACGTAGGCTTCATTCACGAGCACCCGCGTCCCGCGACGCAACGATTCGATCGGCACACGCGGATCGACGTTGCAATAGTAGTCGCTGCCGCCCACCACGATCTGCGCCGTTTCCCGATTCGGTGTTCCGAGGAAGGTGCCGATGCGGTTGGCCGGCGACGTGACCTTCTTGATGATCGCGTCCATCTTCTCGATTGCCTGGCGCGCGTCGGCCATCGTGTCTTGCAGTTCACCAATTTCGACCCGGAGGTCGATGAGTTCGCCACGCACGACATCGCCCGGAGGAAGGGAGGAGATGATGCGGTCGAGACGTTCCAGCGGAGAAAGCGCTTCCCCATGCGGGCTGAAGTCGAATGATTCTTCGTCCATCGTTGAGAGTTTTTCGATTATACTGCCGCACATGCCATGCCGCAAATCGCCGGTGCAATTTCGCGCCGTTTTTTCTGATAGGGGCACAAAAAAAGCGGGCGCGACCGAAGTCGCGCCCGCTGGAAATGCGCCGCCGGAAGGGCGAAAAAGCCTTACTTCTTCTTGGTCTTCAGGGCTTTCTCCAAAGATTCAGACGAGGTATAGATGTTGCGAATGCTCGGGTTGTAGTTCGATGCAAAGGTCTTCAAATCGGCATCCTGGCTCGTCTTGCCGACCTGTTCGGTTTCATGATCGAGGCGCTTGCTCTCCTTCAGCATTTCGCCCGTCCAGTCGAGCAGAGGTTTGTTTTCAAATCCCTTCACCGGCGTCTTGGCAAAAGCCTTGGTCGCCCGCTCCACGTCGTTCTTGTCGTTGCCAGCCAATTCCGTCGGCAACTTCAGCCCGTGGGCTTGCACGATCTTGTTCAGCGCCCCCTGCGCCGCAGTCATGTCCTTCACCGTCGTGTCCCGCAGGCGATTCTGCGCCGCCTGCGCCTGGTCGGTCGACGCCGGGAGCGTCTTCGCCATCTGGATCAGGAACATGAAGCCGTTGATGGCATTCCGCACATACTTCTCGTCCTCCGCGGCGAGCGGTTTCGGCTTTTCGGCGGGCGCGGCGGACGTGACGGCGGCGCCTGCGGCAGCCGCGGGCGCGGGCGCCTGGGCAAACGCACTGGCACCGAGCAGAGCGCAGACGGCGGCGGCGGAAAGGGAATGAGAGACGATCGGGAGGAACGTGGATTTCATAGATGAGGTCACAATATGCAGCAGGATCGCTTGCTACGAGCAAGCTGGATTCATCCTTGCGAGCCAGTTCCATGCCTTTTTTCAAAGCAGCCCTTTCATCCGGCAACGAAGTCGGCTAGAGGTTTCCTCCCCTGTGAAGAAAATCGTCTCCCTCCTCGTCTGGCTCGCCGTCGCCCTCCTCGGCGCTTTCGGCTATTGGACCATCGCCACGCAGCGTCACGAACCGGTGAACTCCGGCTTCATCCTCATCGCCGCGCTCTGCTCTTACGCCATCGGATATCGTTTCTATTCCAAATGGATCGCCGCCAAAATCCTCGCCCTCGACGACCGCCGGGCCACGCCCTGTGAGGTGCATGAGGACGGCAGGGATTTCGTAAAGACGAACAAGTGGATCGTCTTCGGGCACCACTTCGCGGCGATCAGCGGGCCGGGGCCACTCGTCGGGCCGGTGCTGGCGGCGCAATTCGGATTTTTGCCGGGCACGTTATGGATCGTCATCGGCGTGGTCCTGGGCGGCGCGGTGCAGGATTTCATCATTCTCTTCGCTTCCATGCGGCGCGACGGACGGTCGCTGGGGCAGATGGTGAAGGAGGAACTGAACTCCGTGGTCGGCTTCTTTGGCGTGGTCGCCATCCTCGCCATCATGATCATCCTGCTGGCCGTGCTCGCGCTGGTTGTGGTGAAAGCTCTCGCTGAATCGCCCTGGGGCATCTTCACTGTCGGCGCGACGATCCCCATCGCCATGTTCATGGGCATTTATCTGCGCGGGGTGCGCGTGGGCAAGGTGCTGGAGGTCTCGGTCATCGGCGTGGTGCTTCTGCTGCTTGCGGTGTGGGGCGGCCAGCTCGTGCACACCAGCCCGACGCTCCACCAGCTATTTCTCGTCAAGGCCGAGCGACTCGCCTGGGCAATCATCATTTATGGCTTCTTCGCCAGCGTGCTGCCGGTGTGGCTGCTCCTCGCACCGCGGGATTACCTGAGTACGTTCATGAAGCTGGGCACGATCGGCTCGCTCGCCATCGGCACGCTGCTCGTCCTGCCTACGATGCACATGCCGGCGATCACGAAATTCGTGGATGGCTCGGGCCCGGTCATCGGCGGTAAGTTATTCCCCTTCTGTTTCATCACCATCGCCTGTGGTGCGATCAGCGGCTTTCACACGCTGATTTCCAGCGGCATCACGCCGAAGATCATCACCCGTGAGAGTTACTCACGGCCGGTCGGCTACGGTGCGATGTGCCTCGAATCGCTGGTCGCCATCATGGCCATGATCGCCGCGTGCACACTCGATCCCGGGGTGTATCTGGCGATGAATATGCCGGGCAAGGATCCCGTGGCCGCACAGGTGGCGGTCGCCGCCTCGGGCCTCACCCAATTCACGCCTTCGGCCACTCAAGCCGGTTACATCGAAACGCCGGTGAGCATTTCGCCGGAGACGATGAAGAACCTCGCCGTGGAGATGAAGGAGGACTCGCTTTACGGCCGCACCGGCGGCGCAGCGACCCTCGCCGTGGGTATGGCGGTGATCTTCGGCAAGCTCACCAACGGGCGCTGGCTGGATCTCTGGTACCACTTCGCCATCATGTTCGAGGCGTTGTTCATCCTCACTACTCTCGATGCCGGCACACGAGTCGGCCGTTATTTGCTGCAGGATGCATTCAAGAAGCTCATTCCTTCGTTCGGCGACACCCGCAGCACGGGCGCCGGCCTCCTGGCCAGCGCGCTCATCGTCGCCTCGTGGGGCTTCTTCCTCATCATGGGCGTGCGTGATCCCGATGGCGGCGTGCGCGCATTGTGGCCCATCTTCGGTATTTCCAATCAGCTCCTGGCCAGTATCGCGCTTTGTCTTGCGACCACGGTATTGATCAAGATGCAACTCCAGCGCGGCAAATCGCCCGCCCTGGCCTTCGTCACGCTCGTGCCTCTGGTCTGGTTGCTAGTGGTAACCCTCGACGCCAGCGTCATCAAAGTGTGGGATGCGAATCCGAAGGTCGGGTTCATTGCGGGCGCGCATGCGGCCGAGACCAAGCTCGCCGGCCTCGAAACCCAACTCGCCACGCAAACACAGTCCGGTGACCAAGCGGCATTCAATGCCACCCAAGCCGCGATCAAGGCGACGCAGACGGCGCATTTCAATGCGGTCGTCGATGCCTGGGTTACCGCCATCTTCCTCGTACTCGTCACGCTCATCGTGCTGCTCAGCATTTACGAGTGGCTGCGCTTGCTCACCCGCCGCAAGGCGTCCATCCTCAGCGAAACGGAACCGGTCTATCTACCCGCCGGCACGGTCATGGAATCGAATCCCCTGCCCGCGTTCAGCATCGCCGTGCTCGGGTTCACGCTGCTCAAGGAACTCTCCGGCGAAGCTGCCATCGATCGCGCGGAAATCTGTGCCTGCCAGCAGGCTGAGGCCTCCGGCCAGGTGCAACCCGCGAAGTATCGCCGGCAAAATGCCTTCCTCACCGCGACCGAGCACCGCTATCGTAGCGTGAATCGCTGCTGCTAAAGCGTCTCCGTCTTTGGCAGGCAGGAGGGAAATATTTGGGAACGCGCAGGAGCGCGTCCCTCCGTTGCTTGTTGCTGACAGCCACGTGCGTTTCCGATTCCGGACCGGCGCCGCCGGCAGACCGCGCGATTGTAGGGCGCCCATCCTGGCCGCCGCCCGCACTTTGCATCCACGCATGGCGGCGGCGAAAATCGCCGCCTCGTAATTACGTCCTCCGCGGCCCTACTTTGCGGCAGGCGCGGTCGGCGCCTGCGGCGGGATGATCGGGGGCAAAATCGGCGGAGGCGTGCTTCCTCCCGGTGGCGTGGCAATTGGCAGACCCAGGGATTTCCGCGCTGAAGGAGTCGCCGCGGGAGTGATCCTGGTGGTTGGCTGCAGATCCGCCTCGATCGAAGTCTGCGGCGTAGGTTTTTCCGTTTTGGCTGGAACCTGTTTTTCCTCCGGCACTTCCGGCGCGCCGTTCTGTGAACTTCCCCCATGCCGGAAAAGCTGGTTTGCCGCCTTCGCGCCGGCGCCGGTCATTTTCTCCACGAGATGCCGCTTTTCCTCAGCCAGCGGGATCATCTGCGCAGCGAAGGTCTTGATCTGCGTATCGCTCGAATGCGTCGCCTCCTGGTACGCTCCGAGCGCCTCATTGCTCGCCGCGACGATGCGATCCATCGCCGCCTTGTCGAGGTTTGACCCCGAAAGCTTCTCTATCTCTTCGCCCGCTTTTTTCTGGGCCGCCGTCGGCGCGAGCGAAAGGCTCCACCCCTTCTGCGAGGCGAGTTTGGCGATGTGCATGTTTTCCTCGGACTGCGCGGCATTGAGCGCGTCGGCGAGCTTTTTGATCACATCGGAGCTCGCGCTCTTTTTTAGGAGGTCGACGAAATAAGCCTCTTCGCGCCCGGCATCCGAGACCTTGGTGAAAAACTCCAGGTCGCGTCCGCTCATCTCGCTGCTGATGAGTTTGGTCGAATTGCTGTCCGTGGAATCCGGCGGCGGGACCACGAGCATCGGCGAAGTCGGAGGCAGCGTGCTCTGCTCCGTCGACTTCTTCTTTTTCGCCGCCAGCCCAGGCATGGCCAGCGCGAGACTCAGGAGAAGAGCGGCGGACAGCGAATGTTTCATGGGAGGTTATTCAGCAAGCTTCCGGGCGAGAATCTCGCCGACAAGCTGCGGGTTCGCCTTGCCTTGCGAGAGTTTCATCACCTGTCCCTTGATAGAATTGATGGCCTGCACTTTACCAGCCTTGTATTCGGCCACGGCCTTGGCGCTGGCGGCGATGGCCTGGTCGCAGAGCGCCTCGATGGCGCCGGTGTCGCTGACCTGCTCCAGGCCTTTCTCCTTCACGATCGCACCCGCCGGCTTGCCCGTGGCAAACATCTCGGCAAAGACCTCTTTGCCCTGTTTGCTATTGATCTTGCCCTCGTCGATGAGGTTCACGAGTTCGTCGAGCGAATGCGCGGAGATCGGACAATCGGCGATCGTCTTTTCCGCCGCCGCGAGCGCGCTGAGCAGATCGTTGATGATCCAGTTGGCCACGTTCTTCGGCTTGCGCGCGCTCTTCGCCGCGGCGTCGAAATAATCCGCGAGCGCCCGTTCGCTGGCCAGCACGCTGGCGTCGTAGGCAGTCACCCCGAAATCGCGCACGAATCGGTCCCGCTTTTCGCCGGGCAATTCGGGCCGCTTGACGCGCACTTCATCCATGAAGACGCGGGTGTCCACCGGCAGCAAATCCGGGTCCGGGAAATAGCGATAGTCGTGCGACGACTCCTTCACGCGCATCTGGAAAGTCCGCCCCGCGTCGTCGTCCCAACGGCGGGTCGATTGAATGAGTTGCTCGCCCTTCTGCACGGCCTCGATCTGCCGTTCGATCTCATAAGCCAGCGCGCGGCGCACGGCGCTCATCGAGTTCATGTTCTTGATTTCAATCTTCACGCCCAGTTCGGTCGTCCCTTCGGGCCGCACGCTCACGTTGCAATCGCACCGGAGCTGCCCCTTCTCCATGTCGGCATCGCTCACCCCGCCGTAGACGAGGATCTGCTGCAGGCTGGTCAGATAGGCGAACGCCTCCTCCGGCGAATCAATCTCCGGTTCGCTGACGATCTCCATGAGCGGCGTCCCGGCGCGGTTGAAATCGATCCCGGAGTTCTGGTCGAAGTGCTGCGACTTCGCCACGTCCTCCTCGAGGTGAATGCGCGTCAGCTTCACTTTCTTGCCCGGATTCACGATGCTCTTCTGCGCGTCCTTCGGATAATCGAAATCTTCCAGCGGCACAGCGCCGCCGAGGCAGATCGGTTGGTCGAACTGCGTGATCTGGTAGTTCTTCGGCATGTCCGGGTAGAAGTAATTCTTCCGGTCGAATTTGCAGACGTCCGGCACCCTGCACCCGAGCATGAGCCCCGTCAGCGCGCTCATTTTCAACGCGTCCTCATTCATCACCGGCAGCGCCCCGGGATAGCCGAGGCAGACCGGACAAGTGTGCGAATTGGGCCCGGCGCCATATTCTACCGGGCAGCCGCAAAACATCTTGCTGCGCGTCTTGAGCTGCACGTGGACTTCGAGGCCGATGGTAGGGATGTAACGAGGCATCTAGGGAAAGGATGAAGGCGGAAGGATGAGGGATGAGGGACGGTCAGGGAAAGACAGAACATCCAACATCCGGCATGGAAAGGCAGAACATCCAACATCCAACGCTCAACATCCAACATCGAATCAAAGAGTGCGCCTGCGAACGTCGCTTGCGCCATTGGATGTTGGGTGTTCGATGTTGGATGTTGGATGTTCTGTCTTTTTCTTATTGAGCCTGCCCCGCTTGCCGCGTTTGTGCGGTATCCTGGTCCGGACGCCGGATCGCATAATCCAGCGCCTTTTCGAATTCGAACTTCCGCATCAACTCCGCGATTTCCGTATCGTTCGCGGCGGCGATGATCCGCGGATTCCGGACCAGCGCGAAGTAGTTCCGTTCCGCGACGTCGCGCGCGATTTCAGGGTCATTCTGCAGCGCGGCGATCTTCGGATTCGCGAGCAAAGGCTTCACCCCTGGGCAGGAGAGGAAACGATCGACGCTTTTCTCGTCGGAGACCATCACACCGAGCTTGCGCAGGATGCCGTAAAGCGTCCCGGGAATCGGGTCCACCTGCTGCACTACCACTCCCGTGGGGCCTTGCTCCAACGACTCCTTCATGTGGGCCAGCGTGCGAATCATCGCACTCGGCTGCTGCGGCTGCGGCGTGGGAGTGGCGGCGGTCTTGCCAGCGACCGCGATGTGCCGAGGGTGATAGGCCACGGAAAGTTGCGTCTCCGCCACGCTGCCGAGCAAACGAATGGCCAGCACGGTGATCCAGACGAGGAAAAGGCCGTAGAGCCCACCGCAAATGGCGCCCGAAGCACCATAACCGAGCCGGAGCAGCCCGGGTTTTTGCTGTGAAGTCTTGGTAAACGCGATCATCCCCAGCAGCGTGATGCAGCAGTAAATCACAAACCCCATCGCCACTGCACCGATTACCGACAGCGCCCGCTCGGGCAGATCGATAAAACGATGAAGCAGCGGCCCAAGCTTCCCTCCGCCGAAGTAACCGATGAGATAGGCCGCGGCCAGCGCGAGGATATTCATTACCTGCCGAAAAAGCCCCATCCGCCAGCCATGCCAGGCCGTGAACGCCACCAGCAACACCGCGCTGATCAGAAAGGTCGCCTGATAGGAATCGATCCGGTACATCACCGCCGAAAGGATGTGAAAGAAACCGATGGGCAGAAGGAGCCGGCGTCGATCATGAGCGATAGAGGGTAACACAGTCCGAGTGAGCGGGCAAACCTCGCGGTTCGCAGGCAACGGTTTCGGCGGGGACCTTTTTGGCCCACACCGGTTTGCCTCTGCCCTGAAATCGCGTTCGACGGACAGCACGGCTGCCTTACGCCGCCGTAAGGTTTTCCCGTAGAAATTGCTCGCTGGGTTACAACACTCGCTTGAACGCCTCTTTGCCGTGCGCGTCGTAGACGGTCAGGACGGCCGATTCCTCCCCTACCCGCTGCCGCACGTAGGTCATAGCCGAAAGGATATCGGTGAATTCGGACAATGAAGTGTCCTCCCCCTCCTTAATCACACATTTCCCTCCCGATCCGATATGCAAAGAAAACTCACGCGGCATGCGATTAGTTACACAGAGCGTTCGATTACCGGCCAGCTTTTTAACGCCCCGTATGCAGACTTCGCGGCGTCGCTTCGAAACCCGCAGGGCCGCAGTCTCCGGATTGACTGCAGGCCTGGGAAACCTCTTCCCCGGCCTGATCTCAGCCACGTAAATGCCGCTGTCGGACGCCAGGCTGGTGAGACCGCCGTCTCCATCTCAAAATCAACATGAAAACGGCACCAATTTACAACTTTGTTCAACGGTTCGGAACCCTCCGCAGTCTAGGAAAACGCTCCACGCCAAACCTCCGGTTTGCTACGCGCCAGCAACTCGACAAGGAAGGAATTCTTCTTAAACCATTAGGAGAACCCTGATTTCCAATGGCAGAACCATCCCAGGCTCCCGACACCCCTCCGAAACTCGATATCGAGAAGGCGGCCCGGCGTGCGCTGCTTCAGGCGGGTGAGATTCAGAGGGTGAAACGAAAGCTTCGGGAACTCTGCGAGCGCGCAGCGAAAATGGTGCCGCCGGAGAGCCGGGAACGCCCTGCGGAATAGCCCGCCTCTCCGGGCATTTCTCGAAGATCATTTCCGCTCGAGTCGCCGGTGGAGGTCACATGCTTGCTTTCCTCGCTCGCAAACCACCAACGACTATCAAAAAAGCACAAAGCCTTTTCGTCGGCGGGACGGAGCGCTTTGCTGGTCGTGTTCTCTTCTTCGCTGACTCAGAACCAAGCACTCAGCACTAAGCACTCACTCACCGACCACTCTCATCCCCACGCATATGCCCAACCCCTGGACTGGAAAAGGTAACCCTTACACGCGGCAGGAAGTTCGCGATCGTCTGCAAGCGGCGCTCGGGCGCGGAGAGCCGATCATTGCCGCCGGCGCCGGCACCGGCATCAGCGCGAAATTCATCGAGCGCGGCGGAGCGGATCTCATTATCATTTACAATTCCGGGCGCTTCCGGATGAGCGGACACGGCTCGACCTGCGGCCTCATGGCTTACGACGACGCCAACCAGGTGGCCATGGACATCGGCGAATACGAAGTGCTGCCGGTGGTGGAAGAGATTCCGGTCATCTGCGGCGTGCACGCCACCGATCCGCGACGGCGCATGTGGCACTGGCTGGGCAAAGTCAAGGATATGGGTTTCAGCGGGGTGAACAATTTTCCCACGCACACCATCGTGGATGGACACTTTCGACAGGTCCTCGAGGAAACGGGCATGAGCGTGAAGAAAGAGATCGAGATGGTGGGACTCGCCCGCCGCATGGATCTTTTCACGATCGTCTATGTCGCCACCGCCGAGGAAGCGAAGGCCATGGCCGATGTCGGCGCGGACGCGATCATCGCCCACGTCGGGACGACCATCGGCGGCTCGATCGGTGTGACCGGCGCGGTCTGCTCGATGGACGATGCGGTGGAGCGCACACAAAAGATTATCGATGGGGCGCGTTCCACAGGTCGCAAGGACATCTTTTTCCTGAGCCATGGTGGCCCTATCGCGACACCCGATGATGCGGCGTATGTGAACAAGCATACCGATTGCGTGGGCTTCGTAGGCGCAAGCTCGCTCGAGCGGCTCGGCGTGGAAGGACCGCTGGTGGAATTGACCCAGCGATTCAAGAAGATCCCCGCTCCTGCCGTGCAGCGCTGAGGCAAAGGGTAGGGTTGGAAGCACATCCTGCCGCTTTTCCCGAAGATCAGCGGCAAGGATGCCGCTGCCACTTGGAGCGTTCTGTCACCGGGTTTAGTGAATCGGAAGCAGGCGCAAAAAAATCAGTGCAGCACATGGGACAAATAGGACCAATCAGAGAGATGAGTCCGATTGACCCATCCCGGTCTTTGCGTAAAAACCCGCCCCGGCTGGCAAAAAACATTATCGGGAATGGTTCCACAGGACCGAATGCCACCGAACTTTTACCCAAGCCGCACTTGACGATCTACTCTGTTGACACCACTCTCCCGCAGTTCATGCCCAGAGTCCCATCCCAGAAGAAGCGGCCGGTCATTCTCGCGTCCTCCGTCGCCGCCCTATTGAGCCTCAGTTTCCTCCTGAGCGCCCAGCAGGCCGCCGCCGATGAATATTGGGACGGAACCATCACCACCGGCAGCACTATTACCGTAGGAAGTACCGTGCCGAATGGCAAGGGTGGCGATGGGTCTTGGGATGCGACCACCAAGGATTGGGTCGATGCTACGGGAAATAATCCGAAGGTTTACGATCCGAACCAACTGGCCATCTTTTCCACCATCGGCGGCTCGATCACGGTAGGAGATAATCTGACTTTCACCGCGTTGCGCTTCGACGCGAACGATTACACGATCAGCACCAGCGGATTTTTCACCTCAACTGGAACGGTGGCCACTTTGGCGCCGATTGGAACGGCCACCATCACGGCAACTGCGGGCCACAATGTGACGTTCAGCGTGCAATTGGTCGGGACCGGCGGAATTTCGGTGGAGGGACCGGGGACGGTGACGATCACGGACGACGTCGCTTTAAATACTTACTCCGGCGGCACAACCTTGACCAATGGCGGGACCCTTTTCGTGAATATCGATCAGGCCCTCGGCACGGGGAAACTGACCATCGCCGGGAATGGGGTCACGATTGGCACCAGCGTCCAGACGAGCACCCAAGGAACCACTCTCGCCAATCCCATCGCGATCACCGCGAATACATTCAACGTCACCAACACCGGCGGCGCGCGCGATATTACCTTCAATGGAGTGATCGATCTCACGGGAGCGACGCGGACGATCGTCGGCACCGTGAAACAGGAACAGGTGCACTTCGGCACCGGCGGCATCGGCGTCGCTGGAGAAACGGCTGGTCTCACCCTCACCACCAGCCTCACCGGCACCGGCAATTACGTCGCCTTCATCACCGATGCGGGTAACGTGAACCAATACACGGGCCTGACGACGGTCACCAATGGCGCCTTCCTGGTTTTCGAAGGCTCCACGGCCGACGGTGCGGTTAAGGGCGACGTCGATATCGAGGGCAACGGTGTGGTTGACTATCTCGGCGGCAATGCCTCGCAAATCGCCGACACCTCTACCGTGACGGTGAATAGCCGGGGCAACACGGCCTCAGGCGAAGCATTCGAAGGGTTCGACATGTTCCAAAGCTCGGGCGACACGATTGGCGTGTTGAATGGCACGGGGACGGTGGGTCTCGCGGCCGCGAACCTGACAGTGAGCTCCGGTAATTTCAGCGGCCAAATCACCAACGGCCTGCACTCGGGGGTCAGCCTCCTCAGCGCCGCGCAAGGTGGCCTCATTAAAGTGGGCAGTGGCACTCTTGTCCTCAGCGGAGCCAATAACTACGTGGGCAATACCGTGATCAACGGAGGCACGCTGCAAGCCGGTGCCGCCAATACCTTCGCGAAATTCTCGGGCGTCGTCCTTGCCACGGGCGGAACGCTTGACTTGAACAACTTTGACCAGACGGTCGGCTCGATCGCCGACGGCCCCAGTAACGGCATTGGCACCATCATTCTGGGCACCGCCACACTGACTACCGGTCGTGACAACACTTCGACGACCTTCTCCGGAGGGATCAATGGAGGGGGCGGCCTGATCAAGGTCGGAGCCGGCACGTTGACCTTGGCGGGCACGAGTACCTACACCGGTACGACTGCAGTCAATGGGGGCACTTTGATCCTAGCTCCGACGACGAGCGGCACTCCGTTGCTCGATTTCCATTCCGCGCTATCCGTCGGCGGAGGTGCGTTCCAACTCACCGGTATCGCGAGTAACTCGACGAGCCAAACGCTCAGCGGGCTGACGATCACCGGCGGAAACAATGTCATCGCGGTCAATGGCAATCTGGGGAGCAGCACGATCCTCGACCTGCGTGGTTCCGGCGGTTCGCTGGGAATTACCCGCAACGCAGGCGTTGTCGATTTTCGAACCACCTCCGGCACTTTGGGGGTGGATGTCGAAATCCAAACCCACCAAGGCAATGACTCGACCGGAATTCTTGGCGCTTGGGCGACGGTCAATAACGGCGCGGCCCTGGCATTCAACGACGGCGCGGACAACATCGTCGCCTACAACAATTACAACGATATTGATCAGACGGTTACCCTCACCGACAACCCATCGTCGAATGTCCGCATCAATACGGACAGTGGGGGCACAAGCAACAACGTCATTAATCCGGGGACGACGAACCTCAACACGCTGACTCAAAACGTCGCCAGCAACTCGACCGTGGATACTTCGCCGGGCACACTCAGGATGGGCAGCGTGACCGGTGTGGGGGGCATTTTCATTACACCCTCCGGCGGCAACCTGACCATCGGTACTGCTGCCGGCAGCGGCAATCTGACAGCGGGAGGCGGCGCGACCGCTAATGGAGAACTTATTCTTGAGAACTATTCCTCCAGCGGGACGCTGCTGATCAACTCGACGGTGACCGACAACGGTTCGGGCTCTGTCTCCGTGACCGTTGCCGGATCCGGCATCACCGCTCTCGCCAGCGGGAGCAACAGTTACACGGGAACGACCACGATCTTGAGCGGCACGCTGCGGACCGACGCGGCTGGCGCCATTCCCCTCACCTCCGCGGTATTCATCGACAAGCAGGGAACGCTGGATCTGAACAACAACTCCCAAAGCCTTTCCTCGATCAACGACGGAGCGAGCGGTGGCGGCACCATCAATCTCGGTTCGGCGACGTTGACCGTGGGAAGCAGCAATACCGATACGACTTTTTCCGGGACAATCGGAGGAACCGGTTCCCTCACGAAAGTCGGCACGGGCGCACTCACCCTCTCGGGTACGTCGAGCAGTTATTCGGGCGGAACGACGTTGCAAAGCGGCACCCTCTTTGTCAACGGCAGTCCCGTGGATGGCTCGGCGGCTCCGATCAATGGCGGAGCGCTGACGATCAATGGCGGGACGCTCGGCACGACCTTGGAAACCGCCATCGGCTCTTCCGGCACGACAATCTCGAGCCACATCTTCGTCCAGGGTGACTTTTCCATTGCCACCAATGTGGATGCGGCCAATACCGGCGCGCAGAATATTACGCTGAGCGGACAGATGGATCTCGGTAGTGCCGTGCGAACGATCACCGGCACGACCCCGGGAGGCACGATTCATCTGGCGGGGCTCATCGCTGATAATACCGCGAGTACGGGGCCTGGCGGCATTACATTCAACGCCAGTGGTGGCCCCGCGATATTTTCCGAAGCAGGCACTATTGCGAATACCTACACGGGACAAACCACGGTAAACAGCGGGGTCGTCCTCAATCTGGACCGGTTTACAACCGACGGCAGCGGCAACGAAATCGGTTCCGTAACCGTCCCGGGCAACCTGGAAATCGATGGGACTGGCGTGGTGATAACGTCGGCCCCGAACCAGATGGCTTCGACATCCAATGTCGTCCTCGGCAGCACCGGAAATACCGTGAATGGAGTGGCCTTGCCAGGTCTGGAACTGGCCAACAATAGCCAGACCATCGGCGCCATCACCGGCGCTGGAACCGTCGAACTAGGCAGTGGCACATTAACCATTACCGTGGGCAGCACTTTCGACGGTGTGATCAGCGATGGCTCTTTCGGCACCAGCGGCAACGTCACATTCAACGCACCTACCACTGCCGCGAATCAAACGCTCATCCTGAACGGACAGAGCACCTACACCGGCGTCACCACGATCACGAATGGCGAGATCCAGCTCGGCACGGCCAATGCCCTGCCCACAGTGAGCGGACTGTTCGTGGATACCAACGGCATTATCGATCTCGCCGGCCACAACCAAACGGTGGGAGGCATTTTTGGAGGAGGGCAAATCCAGCTCAATGGTGGAGCGACGTTGACCACCGGCGGTGCTGATTTCAGTCAGGTGTCGAGTTTTTCCGGTGTCATTTCCGGGGATGGCAATCTCGTCAAGGTAGGTCCCCAGACATTGCAATTAAGCGGCGCCAATACTTACACCGGGACCACCACCGTCAATGGCGGCACGCTGGATATCTCTGGCTCGGGAGTCAGCGCCATCACCGTCAATACTGGCGCCTTCCTCGCCCTCGAATCCGGGGGTTCGATCAATACCACGGCCACTCCCGGTCAGACAGCCGTCACGCTCGGCCGGGCGGCGACCTTCAACACGATAGGTACCGTCACGGCCTCGGGCGCCGGTTCGGTCGGCGTGGCGATGACCGAAGCCTCGGCGGCCCTCGTCAATTTCAGCGGCGGCACGATCACTGCCAATACGGGTGTTACCGTGACCAACCCGGACGGCATCGACACGATCATCAATGCCGGCACCATCACCGGCACCGGTGGCGTGGCTATCGATGCGCGGACCAGTGCGGGCCTCTCTTTCATCAATACGGGAACGATCAACGGCGCGGTGCTCCTCGGCAATGGCAACAACACCGTCACGCTGGTCACCGATTCCCCCGTCCCGCCGGCGATCACGGGTGGCTCCGGGACCGATATTCTGCGTCTGGTCGGGGGCGGCGCCAATACGCTGAATCTCGACACTGTCACCGGTTTCGAAGAACTCGACAAACTGGGCGGCGGCCTGTGGACGCTCACTGGCACCGGGAGTTTTCCGCAAGGCACTAACATCAACGCGGGCACGATCAATTTGCTCGGCAATCTCATCAGCCCGGTGCAGGTGGAAACCGACGGCCTCCTTACTGGAACCGGCACGGTGACGGGTAACCTGACCAATTTTGGCGTCGTGGCGCCGGGCCTGGCAACCGGAGGAGTTGTTTTCCCGGATACCACCGTCGGCACGCTCACCGTCCGCGGCAATTACAACCAACCCGGTTCCGGCGTGCTGGTAATCCAGACGGGCGGCCCAAACGACACCGACCACCTGACCATCACCGGTCACGCCCAACTCGGCGGCACGCTGGTGGTGGAATATGTCGACAAAGGGCCGCGGCTCAAGCTCGGCCAGCAGATCGGCTTTCTCACGGCGGGCGGCGGAGTGAACGGCAAGTTCGGCGACGTCATCGTTCCCACGCTCACCCCGACTGACACCCTCATCATTCCCAAGGTGGTCTACGAAGGAAACGCGGTCGTGCTCGAAGGCTCGCAAGGATCCTTCGCCTCGGTAGATAATACGGTACACCTCACCTATAATCAGAAGCAGGTGGCTGGTGCGCTCGATACTGCGTCAGACAGCAAGCTCAACCGGAAGCTCCTCGGCTACCTCGATACGAAACAGATCGCCGATCTTCCGGCCCAGTTTGACCGCATCGCTCCGGAGGCCGTCGCCTCGGTCTACCGCATCGGCGTATCCCTGGCGAATGTGCAGACGAACAATGTGCAGCGGCGGACCGCCGACCTGCGCGCCGGTGCGACCGGGTTCAGCGCGACGGATTTCCAGACCAACGGCGGCGGCAACTACACCGGCGGCCTGATGGGCGCGAACGGCCCGGGCGGTGTCGAGGGCAAAACGGAAAATCCACCAGCCCCCGAACAGTCACGCTGGGGCTCGTTCATCAAGGGCGTTGGCGATTTCGCTCACGTCGGCGATACCGGCAATGCGCGCGGCTATGATATGAACACCGGCGGCGTCACCGTCGGTGCGGACTACCGGCTGTCGAACCGGCTCGCCGTGGGTGTCACCGCGGGCTACACCGGCACGGACGCCGATCTCGCCGCCGGCGGGCGGGTATTCGTCAATGGCGGCAAGGCCGGCGTTTACGGAACCTATTTCGACAAGGGTTTTTACGTGGACGCGGCAGTCACCGCCGGGGCCAACAACTACGCCACCAAGCGCGACTCGGTGCAGGGCGAAGCCTTCGGCCATACCCAGGGCGGTGAGGTGGATATGCTGGTCGACACCGGCTACGACTGGCGTCTGGACGGTCTCACCATTGGCCCGACGGCGACCTTCCAAATTTCCTTGCCCGTTGCGGCGTCCAGGGCGAAGACGCGCAGCTTCGGCGACGTCCCATACAGCACCCCGCCTACGACAACCGGATTCGTCTGCATCTCCGAGCCGGCGAACTCGTCGCGCGTTTCGTA
>Ga0207667_10002471_pt1 | contig 23051 bp, 18 predicted proteins | sample KBSCornC52_FD_184301 | JGI IMG/M metagenome (GOLD analysis project Ga0207667, IMG submission 184301) | Corn rhizosphere microbial communities from Kellogg Biological Station, Michigan, USA - KBS Corn C5-2 (SPAdes) (version 2) | ecosystem: Host-associated > Plants > Roots > Rhizosphere > Soil ...
CCAGCCCATGAACATCGACCAGCAGCCGCATCAGCTCGGCCACGGCGACGGCGGGGTGGGTGTCGTTGAGCTGGATCGCCGCCTTGTCGGGCAGTGTCCGCACGTCCTCTTCATACTGGACGTGGCGGCGGACGATGTCCTGGATCGAGGCGGCGGTGAAGAAGTACTCCTGCCGCAGCCGCAATTCTTGCCCCGCCGGGTTGGAGTCCGCCGGATAGAGCACGCGCACCAGCGCGTCGGCGCGGACCTCGTCGACCAGCGCGCCGACGTGATCGCCCGCGTTGAAGGCGTCCAGCCGGATCGGGTCGAGCGAGGCGGCGGTCCACAGCCGCAGGGTATTCACCCTTTTGCCGCGCCAGCCGACCACCGGCGTATCGACCGCGATGGCCTCGACCTGCTCGCCGGGGATCCATTCGGCCTTGTCGCCAATGGCGATCACCTCGCCGCCGAAGCCGATCCGATAGGCGCTCTCGCGCCGCTCGAACTCCCACGGGTTGCCGTGGGCTAGCCAGGTTTCGGGCAGCTCCACCTGCCAGCCGTCGTCGATCCGCTGGCGGAACATGCCGTTCTTGTAGCGGATGCCGTAGCCGTAGGCCGGAATGTCGAGGCTGGCGAGGCTCTCCATGAAACAGGCAGCAAGCCGGCCGAGGCCGCCGTTGCCGAGCGCTGCGTCGGGCTCCAGGTCCTCCAGCGCGGCAAGATCCAGCCCGTGGTCGCGCAGGGCCTGGGCCATCTCGCGGGTGAGGCCAAGGTTGGACAGGGCATCGCGCAGCAGCCGCCCGATCAGGAATTCGAGGGAGAGGTAATAGACCCGCTTGCCCCGCTCCTCGTAAGTGCGGGTAGTCGCCTCGATCCAGATGTCGATGATGTCGTCGCGCAGGGCGAGGACCGCGGCATTGAACCAGTCATGCTGCTTGGCCGCACGCTCGTTCTTGCCGAGGCGGTGGCGCAGCACATCCAGCAGCCGCTCTTCGAGCTGCGTGGTCTTGTTGGCGGCAGTTGTCACCGGCTTACTCCTTGTCCAAGCCGCAATTCCACTGCCTTCGCGCATCCCCCGTCCAAACGGCGCTGCCGCCGCTCCTGATGCACAGGTTTGCCGGTTCTGGCCGGTTTGTCGATATCCATACGAATGCTTGAGCAGCCCACAAGGTTGCCTCGGCGTCGCGGCCGTGGAACACGGCGCGAATGGAGCCGCCCGCCAACCCGCTGCACCGCATGGCTGAGGCCCGTGGCTTGGGGCGCGAATGGCGCGATGCTGACGGGCGCGAGCACGTGGTCAGCGACGAGCGGCTCGAGGCCGTCCTGGCGGCGCTGGGCGAGGCGGGTCCCGATGCGCTGCCGGTCCTGATCACGGCCGATGCTGGTGGCGATGTGACCTTGCCCTGTGCCGCGCGTAGTGCTGAGGCCACGGGCGAGGACGGGCGCACGATTGCGCTGGAGATAGACGGTAGCCGTCTCACCGCACCCGACATGCCGGGTTACTACGACCTCGCGCTCGACGGCCAAACACTCCGCCTTGCCGTCGCGCCGCCGCGCTGCCCGCAGCCCGCCCCTCAGGGCGAGCGCCGCTTCGGCCTCTCCCTGCAGATCCCGGCATTGCGAGGCCAGCGCGCCAGCCCCTTCGGCAATTTCGGCGAGCTGGCCGAGGCCATGGACCTGCTCGCCCGGCAGGGCTGCGATGCCGTGGCAATCAACCCGGTCCATGCGCTGTTTCCGGGCGAGGGGAGGGGGTTCAGCCCCTATTCGCCGTCGAGCCGGCTGTTCCTCAACGGGGCCATGGGCGATCCCGCGCTGGTCGGCCTGCCGCCCTTGCCGGAAGAGCCTGCCGGGGCGTTCATCGACTGGGAGCAGGCCCTCCCGCGGCGGCTGGCCCAACTACGCGCAGTCTTCGCCGCCCTATCGCCCACCTGGCTGGCGCGGATTGGGGCAGACAGCGCCGCGCTCGGCGAAGGCCTGCGCCGCCACGCGCTGTTCGATGCGCTGGACTGCCATTTCCGCCCCCAGGGCGCGCGCGGCTGGCACGACTGGCCCGAGGCCTACCGCCGCCCGGATTCCCCGCAAGTGGCCCAGTTCGCCGCAGCCAACGGCGCCGAGATCGAGTTCCACCACTTCGTCCAATGGCTGGCGCGCGAGGGCCTTGCCGCGGCCCAGCAGGCCGGCCGCGCCGCCGGCATGGGAACGGGCCTCATCGCCGACCTCGCCGTGGGCGTGACCCCCGGTGGCAGCGACTGCTGGGCCATGCCCGAGGCCATGCTGCGCGGACTGACAATCGGCGCGCCGCCCGATCCCCTGGGCCCGCTGGGGCAGAACTGGTCAATCACCAGCTATTCCCCCGACGGCCTGAGGCAGAGCGGCTATGCCCCGTTCATCGCCATGCTGCGCAACGCCTTCGCCAGCAGCGGCGGCCTCAGGATCGACCATGCCTTCGCCCTCCAGCGGCTCTGGGTCATCCCCGATGGCGGCGGGCCGGGGGATGGGGCCTACCTGACCTATCCCTTCGCCGACCTGATCCGCCTCGTCACACTCGAGGCGCACCGCGCGGAGGCCTTCGTCATCGCCGAAGACCTCGGCACGGCGCCCCACGGCTTCACCGGGGCCATCGCCGAACGCGGCATGCCGGGCATGCAGGTGCTGTGGTTCCAGCGGGCCGACGACCACGGCTTCATCGGCGGGCAGGACTATTCCCCCCACGCCGTCGCCATGACCGGCACTCACGACACGCCGACCGTCGCCGGCTGGTGGACCGGCCTCGACCTCGACTGGGCCGACCGGCTCGGCCGCCTGCCTGAGAATGTAAGCCTCTCCAAGGCCCGAGAAATCCGCGAGTGGGACCGGGGGCTGCTGTGGTCGACCCTAGCCGGCCATGCGCCGCGCCCAAGCGCCACGGATCCCGCCCCGGTGGTCGACGCAGCCCTCGCGCACGTGGCCCGCACCCCCGCGCCGCTCGCGCTAGCCCCGCTGGAGGACGTGGTGGGCGAAGTGGAACAGCCGAACCTGCCGGGCACGGTCACCGAGCACCCCAACTGGCGCCGCCGCTGCGCAGAGCCGATCGCTGCCCTGATCGCCGAGGATGCTGTTTGCCGCCGCCTCGCGATCCTCGGCGAGGGCCGCACAAGCACGCCCCACGAACCCGTGTGCAACCCCGGCCCGGCGGTTGCAATCGAGAGCTGATGCCGAATATCACCGGGACGCAATGGCGGCGGGGTGGTTCTGGTGTTGAAGGCTGATGCCTTGATCGGCTGCAGCGGCTTCGTCGGCTCCTCGCTGCGGCGCCAGCGGCCGTTCGCCGCCCGGTTCAACAGCGCCAATATCGAGACGGCACGCGGCAGAGCCTTCGGGCAGGTGGTCTGCGCCGCGGCCCCCGCCACGATGTGGGCGGCCAATCGCGATCCTGAAGCAGACCTCGCCAATCTCCAGCGCCTGATGGCCGTGCTCGACACCATCGAGGCCGACCAATTCGTGCTGATTTCGACCATCGCCGTGCTCGACGATGCCTCGGCCGGCTACACCGAAACCACCGCCCGTTTCGAGACCGCCAAGGCCTATGGCCGAAACCGTCGCGCGCTGGAGGAATTCGTCGCCGCGCGCTTCCCCCGGTCTCACGTGCTACGGCTGCCTGCTCTGTTCGGCGCGGGGCTGAAAAAGAACTTCCTGTTCGATCTCCTGAACCCTGTCCCGTCATTTCTCACGCCAGACCGGTTCGAGCAGGCCCGCGCCGAACTGGGCCGCGAGGCGGAGGCGCTCTATGCCTGGGACGAAAACCTCGGGATGTGGGCACTGGACCGTGCTCGTCTCGCCGTCCTGCCGGAATGGCCCGCCATCGAGGCCGCCGTCACCCGCATCGGGCTCGACGCGCGCCGCTTCACCAATTCCGCCAGCCGCTTCCAGTATTACGGACTCCACCGCCTGGCCCAGGATATCGCCCGCGCCATCGCCGCCGATCTCCCCGTGCTCCACATCTGCCCCGCGCCGCTCGAAGCCGGAACGCTTGCCCTGCGGCTGACCGGCGAGGCCTTGTCCAATGCAGAACCGCCGCTGGTGACCGAGGACATGCGCTCCGAACATGCCGCGCTGTTCGGCGCTGCCGGGCCCTACCTGATCGACGAGGCCGAGGTGCTCGCCGACCTCGACGCCTTCTTTGCCGCCGAGCGCGCCGCATGAAGCTGGCCATGTCCAACATCGCCTGGCCCCCGGAACAGGCTCGCGCCGCCTATGAGCTGCTGGCCCGCCATGGTGCCACCGGGCTGGAAATCGCCCCGGGCCTGGCCTTTGCCGACAGCGCCGACCCGATGGCCCCCGAGGCCCAGGCCATCACCCGCTTCGCCGCGCAGCGGGCGGAGTTCGGCCTCGAACTGGTCTCGATGCAGTCGCTGCTCTTCGGCGTCGAGGGCGCCCAGCTGTTCGGCACGGCGGACGAGCGCGCGGCCTTCGCCACGGCCATGACCCGCGCGATCGACCTCGCCGCGCGCCTAGGTGTGCCGAACCTGGTCTTCGGCTCCCCCCGCCAGCGCAGCTTTCCCGCTGCCATCTCACCGACCGAAGCCTGCGAACAGGCAGCCGAAACCTTCCGCCACCTCGGCGACCGCGCCGCCGCAGCGGGCACGCTGCTCGCCATCGAGCCCAACCCCACTGCCTACGGCACCAACTTCCTCAACACGGTCGCCGAAACCGCCCGCTTCGTGGCCGAAGTGAACCACCCCGCGATCACCCTCAACTTCGACATCGGCGCCCTGATCGCCAATGGCGAAACCGACGCCATCCCCGCAATCTGGCACGCGGCGAATGGCCGGATCTCCCACGTCCACATCAGCGAGCCCGCCCTCGCGCCCGCTCCGGCCGACCCAGCGCTGCTGACCCGCATCGCCGCAGCGCTGACCGAACTCGGCTACCAAGGCTGGTTTTCGATCGAAATGCGCCAGCCCCCCAGCGATGCGCTTGCAGAAGCCGACACACGCCTCGGCCTCGCCGCCGCCGCGCTCGCTCCCCTGATGAGGTCCCGCCATGCGCAGTGACATGCTCGTCTCCGTCGTCGTCGCCGATGTTGCCGGCCCCGCCGCGACGGTCCCGCGCCTCGCCGCCGCCATCGGCGAGCTGGGCCAGGCCTTCCGCTACTTCGAAGTGCTCTACGTCATCCGCGAGACTCACCGCGCCGAGCTGGACCGGCTCGGCGCAACCCTTGCCACACTGACCAACCTGCGCGTGATCGTCACCGGCCAGGGCACCCGCTACTACCGCCGCCGCCTGATCGGCGCGCGCGAGGCGATCGGCGACGTGGTCGCCGTGGCCGATCTCGACGAGCAGCCCGTGGCCGCCCTGATCGAACGCATCGGCGAGGCGATCGACAGCGGCGAGGTCCTCGCCGGCTGGTGCGCCGAGCGGCGGGGCGGCGGCCCCGGCTATCGGCTGCTCTCGCTCGTCTCGCGCTTCGTCCTCAATCCCCGCGCGGCGCGCACGATCATCCTCCCGCGCGAATGGCTTGCCGCGATCCTCGCCCGGCCAAGCGCCGTGATCGAGCTGCGCTTCCAGCCGCGCGTCCCGCTCACCCGTTACCGCCGGTTCCCGGTCGGGTCGGGGCGGGGGGAGAGCAGCGCCTTCTCCGCCCGCTACGAGGTGCTGGTCGAAATCCTGCGCAGCGATGCCTCGCGCTACCTCAAGGCCTATGCCCTTGCCGGCTTCGTGGTCCTGCTCGGAGCGCTAACCTATCTCGCCTATGCTATCGCCATCGTCCTGCTGCGCAGCCATGTGCAGGAGGGCTGGTTCTCCAGCGCCGTGGTCCAGGCCGGGTCGACCGCCTTCATCGCCGGGGGTATGTCGATCCTCGCCATCGCGATGATGGCCGTGCTCGACGCGCTGAACCGCGGCCACGATCCCGCGATCATCGCCGAGATCGGCAACACCAGCTACTTCGACCTCGCCACCAGCAGCGCGGCGGACCGCAATGTGGAACTCGGCTGAATGGCCCTGGCCGACTACCTCGAGCAGGCGCGGGCGCAAGGCTGGTCCGTCCCCGATTTCACCGCCCTGCCGCTGCGTCCCAAAGCCTCGCGCCACGTCGTCATCGTGCCCGTCATCAACGAGGGCGAACGCATCCGCCGCCAGTTGCGCGACATGGCGGCGCTGGCCAGCGGGCTCGACCTCGTCGTAGTCGACGGCGGCTCGACCGACGGCTCGCTTGACCGCGCCTTTCTCGACAGCGTCCGCCTGACCGCGCTGCTTACCAAGACCGGCCCCGGCAAGCTCTCCGCCCAGCTGCGCTGCGCCTATGCCTGGGCCCTGCTTGAGGGCTACGAGGGGATCATCACCATCGACGGCAACGGCAAGGACGGCGTCGAGACGCTCCCGCTCTTCGCCCAGGCGCTCGACGAGGGCTACGGCTATGTCCAGGCCTCGCGCTTCATCCGCGGCGGCCATGCCGAGAACACGCCGCTCTCGCGCCTCCTCGCCATCCGCCTGCTTCATGCCCCCATGCTGAGCCTCGCCGCCGGGACCTGGCTCACTGACACCACCCAGGGCTACCGCGCCTATTCCGCGCAATACCTGCGCGATCCCCGCGTCCAGCCCTTCCGCGAGGTCTTCACGGGCTACGAACTGCTCGCCTACCTAACCGTCCGCGCCAGCCAATTGGGCTACCGGGTCAAGGAGATCGCCACGAGCCGGGTCTATCCGGCGAACGAGGCCGTACCCACCAAGATCGCCGGCCTGCGCGGCCTTGCCGACCTGCTCGCCGTCCTGCTGCGCACGGTCCACGGCGCCTACAATCCGCGCGGGCGGGGCTGAGCGATGGACGCCGATATCGCAATCGTCGGCGGCGGGTTCTACGGCTGCTGCCTCGCGCTCATGCTGCGCAGCGTGGCCGAGCGCGTGGTCCTGGTGGAGCGTCGCGAAGCGCTGCTGACCGAGGCCTCGCAGGTCAACCAGGCGCGCGTCCACGCCGGCTTCCACTACCCCCGCAGCTTCGTCACCGCCCTGCGCTCGCGCGAGCTCAGCGCCCGGTTCGCGCGCGACTTCCCGCAGGTCGTGGTGAACGATTTCCAGATGCTCTACGCCGTCGCGCGCCACCGCTCCAAGGTCTCGACGGAGCGCTTTCGCCGCATGTTCGCCGACATGGCCGCGCCGATCGCCCTGGCCGCCCCGGCCGATGCCGCGCTGTTCGATCCGGCGCTGGTCGAAGGCGTCTTCGCCTGCGACGAATTCGCCTTCGACTGGACCGTGCTCCAACAGTTCCTCGCCGAGCGGCTCGCCGCGCAAGGCGTGAAGGTAATCACCGGCGAGGCGGCACTCGGCCTTGACCAGCACGACGGCGCTAACGTGGTCGCCCTCGGCTCGGGCAGATCGATCCGCGCGCCGCTGCTGTTCAACGTGACCTATGCCGGGCTCAACGCCCTGCCGCTGGCGGGCGGCTTCGCGCCACTGCCGCTGAAATACGAACTCGCCGAGATCGCCCTGCTGGATCCCCCGCCCGAACTGTCCGGCCGGGCGGTCACGGTGATGGACGGCCCGTTCTTCTCGGCCATGCCGTTCCCCGCCGAGCGCCTCTATTCGCTGACCCACGTGCGCTACACCCCGCACCGCAGCTGGGTGGACGGCAGCGAGCCCGAGGCGCTGGATTCCCCCTCCCGCTGGAAGCACATGGTCGCCGATGCGCAGCGCTTCCTGCCCTGTCTCGTGGGCGCGGACTATCGCAAGTCGCTGTTCGCGGTGAAGACAGTGCTCACCCGCAACGAGCGCGACGACGGTCGCCCGATCCTGCTTCACCGCCATTCGGAACGGCCGGGGTTCTTCTCGGTCATGGGCGGCAAGATCGACAATATCTACGACCTGTTCGACGTCCTGCCGCAGGTCGATCCGGCCCTCGCCGGGGCGCACCCCCGCCTGCTGATGGAACCCGCCTGATGCCCCGCGTCGCCACAGGCGAGCCGCTGCGCTACCTGTGCGCGGTCGTGCTCGGCCTCGCGCTGGACCTCGGTGTGGCGCTGGCCCTGCGCACCTTGCTGGGCCTGCCCACCGTGCTTGCCGCTGCCGCGGGCTTCTGCAGCGGCCTCGGCCTCAACTATCTCACCTTCGAATACTGGGTCTTCGGGCGCGGCCAGCCGAGCTGGACGGGGCTGGGCAGGTTGTTCCTCGCGGCTCAGACGGCGCTCATCCTGCGTCTCGCCGCCGTCTGGCTGCTGGGGCTGGCCGGCTTGCCCGCGCCGGTGGTGCTGGTCCTCGCGACGGGCCTCTCCTTTGCCGCCAACTTCTTCCTCAGCCGCCTGGCGGTCCGCCGCCCAGGCTGATCACGGCGGACGCCGGCAACGGAGCACGGTCTGGCGCGTTGTGGGGGCGAGCCATGCCGCAATCCTCCATCCCCGTAGTGGTCAACCGGACCGGCGGCATCGCAGCCTCGCTGGGGGACAGCCTCGGCGACAGGCTGCGCGAGGCCTTTGCCGCAGCCGGCGTGGCCATTGATCTCCACCTGGTGGATGGCGAGCAGGTCGACCGAACCATCGCGCAGCTTACCGGCGCGCCTCTGGTGGTGGTCGGCGGGGGCGACGGGACGCTGGGCCACGCCGCGGCGACCCTGGCCGAAGCCGGCACTGCCATGGGCATCCTCCCGCTCGGCACGCGCAATCACCTCGCGCGCCAGCTCGGCCTGCCGCTCGACCTGGCCGAGGCGGCGAAGGTCATCGCGGCGGGCCGTCGCCAGCGGATGGACCTCGGCCGGATCGGCGAGCGGGTCTTCATCAACAATGCCTCGCTCGGGCTCTACGCCCGGCTGGTGCGCGACCGCGATGCCCTTCGCGCGCCGAAGTGGCTGGCCTCTCTCCCTGCCGCCTGGCATGTCCTGCGCCACCTGCGCGCCCATCCGCTGGTGCTGGAGATCGACGGCGAGAGCCACGCCCTCGACACCCCCCTGCTGTTCATCGGCAACGGCGCCTACCTGCTGGAAGGCGGCAAGCTCGGGCAGCGCGAGAGCCTCAGTGACGGCGTCCTCGCCTTCTATGCCGTGGCCGCGCGCAATGGCTGGCAGCTCGTCGCCATGGCCCTGCGCGTGCTCGCCGGCCGCGCCGATCCCAAGCGCGATTTCGGCGCGCTCAAGCTCGGCCGCAAGGCGCGGATCACCGGCCGGCTCACAATGGACGTCGCCTGCGATGGCGAGGTCGCGCGGATGGCCCTGCCGCTGGAGCTGGAGAGCCTCCCCGGCGCGCTCGAAGTGATCGTCCCATGACCCCGCGCGACCGAAAGTGGACTTTCATCGCCGCAGCCCTGTGCTGGCTCTGCTTCGCCCTCATCGCCGCCCTGGTCGAGAGCGGGCGCGGGGCGGCCTTCGATGCCGCCGGCCTCGAACTCTGGCGTCACGGTCCCGCCGCCCAGCCACGCGGACCGGCCTGGCTGCTCGAAGCCGCGCGCGATTTCACCGCCCTCGGCGGCCCGCTCCTGCGCAACCTCTTCGCACTCGCCGGCCTCGTCGCCCTGCTGTTCCTCGGCGAACGCCGCAAGGCGGCACGGCTCGGGGGAACGGTCATCGGCGGCTGGCTCGTCGATGTCGGCCTCAAGGCCTTGGTCGGGCGCGAACGGCCTACCGTCGTTCCCAGGCTCATGGCGGTGACCGGCAGCTCCTTCCCCAGCGGCCACAGCTTCAATGGCGCGGTCGTCTACATCGCCCTGCCGCTGGTCTTCTCCGGCTTCACCTCGCGGCGCTCCGTTCGCTGGACCATCGTCTCAGCCGCCGTCGTCGTCACCCTGCTGATCGCCCTGACCCGCGTCTGGCTCGGCGTCCACTTCCCCACCGACGCCATCGCCGGCTGGCTCGGCGGCGCGGGCTGGGCCTTCCTCGCCGCCGCGCTAGTGCCGCCTAGGCCCGGTGCAGCACCCCGCGATAGGTGAGGTCCTCGAGCGCCCGCCCGGCGCCGATCGCCACGCAGTGCAGCGGATCGTCCGCCACGCTGACGGCGAGGCCCGTCGCATCGGCCAGCACCGGGGCGATGTCCTGCAGCAGCGAGCCGCCGCCGGTCATGGTGATCCCGCCGTCGATCATGTCGGCGGCGATTTCCGGCAGGGTGTTCTCCAGCGCCAGCCGCACTGCGCCGACGATCTGCCCGACCGGCTCGGCCAGGGCATCGGCCAGTTCGGCCTGGGTGATCTCGATCTCGGCGGGCACGCCGCGGGCGACGTTGCGGCCCTTGACCACGATCTTGCCCCCGGTCCCCTCCGCCGGCGGCCGGGCGCAGCCGAGCTGGTGCTTGACCCGCTCGGCCGTGGCCTCGCCGATCAGCAGGTTGTGGTTGCGGCGCACGGCCGCGGTGATCGCCTCGTCCATCCGGTCGCCGCCGACGCGCACCGAGGTGCTCATGGTCAGGCCTTGAATGGAGATGATCCCCACCTCGGTCGTCCCTCCGCCGATGTCGACCACCATCGAGCCCACCGGCCGGCTCACCGGCAGCCCGGCGCCGATCGCCGCGGCCATCGGCTCGTCGATCAGCCAGACCTGCCGCGCCCCGGCATTGGTCACAGCATCGCGGATCGCCCGCCGCTCGACCTGCGTCGAATGCGAGGGCACGCAGATCACCACCTCGGGCACCCGGCGCAGGCGTCCGCCCTTGCCCAGGGCCTTGCGGATGAAGTGCTTGATCATCTGTTCGGCCACTTCGAGATCGGCGACAACCCCGTGGCGCAGCGGGCGGATCGTGCGGACGTTGTCGGGCGTCTTGCCCAGCATCAGCTTGGCGTCGTCGCCCACCGCGCGCACCCGCGGGATCCCGCCCACGGTCTCGATCGCGACGGCCGAGGGCTCGTCGACGACGATGCCCTGGTCGCGCAGGTAGACCACCGTGTTCGCAGTTCCCAGGTCGATCGCCAGGTCGGCCGTGGCGAACTGGAATAAATTCATGAAAGTCATTGGGTTAAGCGCCCCTCCCGACAGGTCGGGAGGGCTAGAGGGGCCCTAGGCTGTCGCGCAGATGAACGGTGCCGCGAGGCGAGTGCCCGGCGCGGTAGGCCGACCTCAGCCGGCGACGGTTATCGCCACCACCTCGATCGCAGCTTCCTTGCCCGCCCAGTCAACCAGCTCGCCCTCCTCGGCCCGCATCAGGGCCCGCGCCAGCGGGGAGGCGAAGGACACGCGCCCCGCCGCCGGATCGGCCTCGTCGTCGCCGACGATCGTCAGCTCGCGCAACTTGCCGTTCTGGCGAAACTTCACGGTCGTCCCGATCTCCACCGTCTCGCCGGAAGGCGCGGGCACCAGCTCTGCGGTAACCTGGCGCGTCTGCCAGTAACGCAGGTCGCGCTTCAGCGCTTTCACCCGCTCCGGAGCGGCCGCGGCGACCTCAGCTTCCAGTTCCGCCACCCGCGCATCGATCAGCGCCTTGCCGCGCGCGGTCACAAGGTTCTGCCCCGGCGGAAGCGGAATCTCGAACTTGGGCTCGAGATGCTCGTCATCGCCCTCGCGGCGGAAGGCGACGCTCATGCCGCCAGCGCCTCCAGCGCCTCGCTCGCTTCCATCCAGGCGGCCTCGGCGCTTTCGATCCGCGCTTCCAGGTCCGCCCGCCGCTTCATCAGCTCGGTCATGGTCAGCTTGGCCAGCGCTGGTTCGGCGCTCGCCGGATCGAACATCGCCCGGTCCACCGCATTGCGCTGGGCGGTGAGCTTCTCCAGCTCGGCCTCGGCGGCCCTGGCCTGCTTGCGCAGGTCCTGGCTCTTCTCCCGCGCCTCGGCATTGGCCTTGCGCTGGTCCTTCTTGTTGACGCCCTTCGCGGCCTCATCCTTGCGCGCCGCCACCGGATCCTTGGCGAGAACGAAGCCGATGTAGTCGTCGATCGACCCGTCGAAATCCTTGACCGTGCCGCCATCGACCAGCACCAGCCGATCCGCGGTCATCTCCAGCATGTGCCGGTCGTGGCTGACGATCACCACCGCGCCCGAATAGGCGTTGAGCGCCTGGATCATTGCCTCGCGCGCGTCGACGTCGAGGTGGTTGGTCGGTTCGTCGAGGATCAGCAGGTGCGGCGCATCGCGGGTGATCAGCGCCAGCGCCAGCCGCGCGCGCTCGCCGCCGGAAAGCTTGCCCACCTGAGTCTCGGCCTTGGGCCCGGCAAAGCCGAACCGCCCCAGCTGCGCGCGCACGGCCGCCGGCGTCGCCCCCTTCATCTGCACGGTCATGTGCTGCAGCGGGGTCTCGTCGCGGTCCAGCTCCTCCACCTGGTACTGGGTGAAGTAGCCGACCTTCATCTTGCCGCTGGCGTTCATCGCCCCGGCCATCGGCGCCAGCTGGGCGGCGAGCAGGCGGGCGAGGGTGGTCTTGCCGTTGCCGTTGCGGCCGAGCAGGGCAATCCGGTCGTCCGGATCGAGCCGCAGGTTCAGCCGCTGCAGAACCTTCGTCTCGCCATAGCCGACCGAGGCGAGGTCCAGCGTGATCAGCGGCGGGCGCAGCTCGTCGGGATCGGGGAAGTCGAAGCTCAGCGAGGGATCGTCGATCAGCTCGGCGATCGGCTGGAGCTTGGCCAAGGCCTTGGCGCGCGATTGCGCCTGCTTGGCGGTGGAGGCGCGGGCCGAATTGCGCGCGACATAGTCCTTCAGCCGCTCGCGCATGGCCTGCTGCTTGGCCCGCGCCGAGGCGATCTGCGCCTGCCGTTCGGCTCGCTGCCGCTCGAAGGCGTCATAGCCGCCCGGATAGAGCGTCAGCTTCCCGCCGGAGAGGTGGAGGATATGGTCGACCACGTTGTTGAGGAAATCGCGCTCGTGGCTGACCAGCAGGATCGTCGCCGGATAGGACCGCAGGAAGTCCTCCAGCCACAGCACGGCTTCGAGGTCGAGGTGGTTCGAAGGTTCGTCGAGCAGCAGGAGGTCGGGCTGGGAAAACAGCAGCGCGGCGAGCGCCACCCGCATCCGCCAGCCGCCGGAAAAGCTCTCGAGCGGCCGATGCTGCGCCTCCTCGTCGAAGCCCAGCCCGACGAGGATCCGCGCCGCCCGCGAAGGCGCCGAATGGGCCTCGATCGCGATCAGCCGCTCGTGGATCTCGGCGAGGTGGTGGGCATCCTCGCCCGATGCCTCCAGCGCCTCGCACTCGGCCATCAGCGCCGCCCGCTCGGTATCGGCGGCGAGCACGGTTTCGAACGGCGTCGAATCGCCGCCCGGCGCTTCCTGTGCGATATAGCCCAGCCGGCTGCCGCGCGGCATGGACACTTCCCCGGCATCGGCCTCGAGCATCCCGGCGATCACCCGCACCAGCGTGGACTTGCCCGCGCCGTTGCGCCCGATCAGCCCGATCCGCCCGCGCGGCGGCAGCTTGGCCGTCGCGTCGTCGATGATCGTCCGCCCGCCAAGGCGAACAGTGATGCCGGTTAGATTGAGCATGGGCGCGGCCCTTAGCAGCACATGCCCGAAGGTGCGAGCGGCTTCGACGCCACTCACTCACCGTTCATCCCGAGCGAAGTCGAGGGACTATTTCGAGCGAAGCGAGAACACTCGCCAACCGCGCTCTAAGACATCGCCTGCGGCGGCGTCGCGGGGCTATCCGGCAGCGGCGTGAACTCCTGGTCGTCCCCGTCCGGCAGCTTCATCCGCCCGGCCTTCCAGTCCGCCGCCGCCTGGGCGATCCGCTCCTGCGATGAGGAGACGAAGTTCCAGAACAGGAACCGCTCGCCTATCGGCTCCCCGCCCAGCACCATCAGCAGGGCGCCACCGGATGAGGACACGCTCTCTGCGCCCGGCTCGAGCACCGCCATCTGCCCCATGACCAGCCGCTGCCCGCCCAGCTCCGCCTCGCCGCGCGCCACATAGACCGCGCGCTCGCTATAGCCGCTCGGCAGTTCGGCCACCGCGCCCGGAGCCAGGTCGAGGCAGGCGTAGAACTGCGGCGAGAACACCGGGGCCGAGGCCGTCAATCCATAGGCCGAGCCGGCGATCAGCTGGCCCCTGACGCCACCCTCGCTCCACTCCGGCAGGTCGGCGCCATCGAGGTGGACGAAGGAGGGATCGCATTCTTCCTGCTCGGTCGGCAGGGCCACCCAGGCCTGGATGCCGTCGAGATGATCGCCCTGCGCGCGGGCCCGTTCGAACCGCTCGGAATGGGTGATGCCGCTCCCCGCCGTCATCCAGTTCACCTCGCGCGGGCGCACCGGCAGGTGCGAACCCACGCTGTCGCGGTGCATCAGCTCGCCGGAGAACAGGTAGGTCACGGTAGAAAGGCCGATATGCGGATGGGGCCGCACGTCCACCTCGCGCGGGAGCCCGGCGGCGAGGTCCATCGGGCCCATGTGGTCGAAGAACACGAAGGGCCCGACCATCCGCCGCTTGGCAAAGGGCAGGACCCGGCCCACCTCCAGCCCCCCACCAAGGTTGCGCCGGCGCTGCTCGATGATGAGTTCGATCATGTGGAGTCTCCGATTGGCCGGAGACTATGGCGGGATTGTCGCGGCTTGTCAGCGGGATGCTGCGAGGGGCGAGCGAGCCGAAACGCTCTACTCCCCTCCCGCAGGCGGGAGGGGCAGCGAGACTTGGCTGCGAAGCGGCCTAGTCGCAGCGGGGTGGGCCTAGACGCCGGCAGTATGCCCCGCCGCCAGCCCACCCCCAACCGCTGTTCGCTGGCGCGAACGCCTACGGCTCCCCGCCTGCGGGAGGGGAGGGTAGGCGCCGCTCCATCAAGCCCCGAACTTCTCCCGCAGCGCCAGCAGCGCCAGCGCCGCCTGGGCAGCCTCGCCGCCCTTGTTCTTCTGTTTCGGATCGGCCCGGACGATCGCCTGCTGTTCGTTCTCGACCGTCAGGATGCCGTTGCCGATCGCCATGCCGTCCATGGTCAGGGCCATGATTCCCCGGGCGCTCTCGCCGGCGACGATCTCGAAGTGATAGGTCTCGCCGCGGATCACCACGCCGATGGCCACGTAACCGTCATAGCCGCCGCCCTGGTCGGCGAGGGCAATCGCTCCGGGGATTTCCAGCGCGCCGGGGACGGTGATGACCTCGGCCTGGTGGCCGGCCGCCGTGATCGCCGCCTTGGCGCCGGCGACCAGCATGTCGTTGAGATGGTCGTAGAAGCGCGCCTCGACGATGAGGATGCGGGCCATGGTGCTGTATCCTTTGGAAAAAACGGAAGTGTCAGTCGATCCGGCGTTCGCCGATGATCGAAATGCCATAGCCTTCGAGCGCGATCAGCGAATGGTGCGTGTTGGTGAGCAGAACCATGTCGTGGATGCCGAGCTCGGCCAGGATCTGCGCGCCGACGCCATAGTCGCGCAGTTCCTCGATCGGCGGCTCCAAACCCTGGAGCGCCTGCTGCTTGAGCTCCATGGTTCGGCTGAGCAGACCGGGCATCGGCCGGTTGATCACCACGATGACCCCGGCGCCGGCCTCGGCGATGATTTCCATCGAGCGGCTGATCAGATTGGAGCGAGGGCCAACTTCGCCAAAGGCGTCGGAATAAACCGACATGGCATGCATTCGCACCAGTGTGGGCTGGTCGGGATCGATGCGGCCTTTGACCAGCGCGAGGTTCTCGTCGCCCGTGGCCTTGTTGAAGAAGCTGATCGCCCGCCAGTCGCCGCCCCAGCGCGAAGTGAAGGTCATCTCCTTGCGCTTTTCGACCATGCGGTCATGCTTGCGGCGGTAGGCGATGAGATCGCGGATCGTGCCGATCTTGAGATCGTGCATCCGCGCGAAGCTGACGAGGTCGTCCATCCGCGCCATGGTCCCGTCGTCGCGCATGATCTCGCAGATCACGCCCGAAGGGTTGAGCCCGGCGAGGCGCGAGATATCCACCGCCGCCTCGGTATGGCCGGCGCGGACCAGCACCCCGCCGTTCTTGGCGCGCAGGGGGAAGACGTGTCCGGGGGTGACGATGTCGTCCTTGCCCTTGGTGCCGTCGATCGCCACGCTGATCGTGCGCGCCCGGTCGGCCGCGGAGATGCCGGTGGTCACCCCTTCGCGCGCCTCGATCGATACGGTGAAGGCGGTCTCGTGGCGGGTGCCGTTGTTGCGGCTCATCAGCTCGAGGCCCAACTGCTCGCACCGTTCGCCGGTGAGCGTCAAGCAGATCAGGCCGCGGCCGTGAGTGGCCATGAAGTTGATCGCGGCCGGGGTCGCCATCTGGGCGGGAATGACGAGATCGCCCTCGTTCTCGCGATCCTCGTCGTCGACCAGCACGAACATCCGTCCGTTCCGCGCCTCGTCGATGATCTCCTCGATCGTCGCCAGCACCGGTCGGTCGTCATTGGCCAAGAGGAACCGCTCGAGCTTGCTCAGGGTGTCAGAGGTCGGGTTCCACCCTTCCTCCGTGCAATCGCGCAGGGTGTTGGCGTGGAGCCCGGCGGCGCGGGCGAGCCCGGAGCGGGTCATCCCGCCCGAGGTGACGAGGGTGCGGACGCGTTCGATCGTTGACATGGCAGCTTTGTAGCAAGGCGCCTCACACTGCGCAAGCGTTCGTCACATTGAGATGTGAATAACAAAATCGCGGATGTGATCGTTTCGACCATCCAGCGTGGAAGCAGGTTCTGTCGCCTGCCCGGCCCAAGTGCCGCCATCCAGCATGCCGGCTTTTCGGAAGCAGCCGCTCACGCGGGGCTTTCAGCCCGTTGCAGACCACTTGCAGTGCGCTTGCGTCAGGCTTGTATCGGTTTGCCAAAATGCCGGCCCGGTGTGGCGCGCGGCGATGTCCGGCGGGAGCGTCGGGGGCAGGGGGCGGGCCGCGATTGTCGGCCGAACCTCGTGCAGTCCCGGTGCTCCCAGGTGCTGGTCAAACTCAGCACCTTCGAAAGTTAAATCGTTGAAGTCGTGCGTAAAGTCAGCGATTCCGCAGAATCGGTAGATGTCCGCCAACGCCGCCGCGGGCGCCTCCAGCAAGGACCGGTACGACACCAGCATCAGCCGCTCGCTGCTTGGCCCGTAGAACGCTTCCTTGAGCCCGTTCAGCGCCAGCCCGACCAGTCCGTTGCCCATCATCAACCGGTCGCACCGACTGTAGACCGAGGTGTCCGGATCGCAGCCGATGATCTGCGAAAGCTGCAGCGGGTGGCGCCGGTACTGGTGCTCAAAGCTCTGCAATATTTCGACAATCGGGCGCACGAGGCAGATCACCCGGGTCTCGGGGAACAGCTCCAGCAGCACCGGCAACTTCTGTGTCCAGCTCCGATTGGTATCGAACACCAAGGGCTGCGGCCGCGCCGCATAGTAGCTCTCGAACAGCCCGCGCAGCACCGCCGCGCGCTCGGCGTCCGAAAACATGACGCCGAACTCGTTGGCGCTGCTCAGTTTTGGCAGCACGGCATTGACCAGGCTGAACACCGGGCTGCTCATCCCCGCGGAAACCTGCGGATTCTGCCGCAGGATCGCCCCCAGCAGCGTCGATCCCGCGCGCGGCAGGCCGGAGATGAAGAAGACCTGGCGCATCGCCCGATCGGCTCAGTAGGGCAAGCCGTCCCGCCGCTTGATCGAGCGCGCGAGGTTGCCCCGGTACATGTACTGCCCGAGGTGGCCGAGATCGGACTGGAAGTCGGCCCAGACCTTGCCGCCCATGTCGCGCCAGCGGCGGCAAAAGGCATAGTCTTCAGAGAGATAGCGCTTGGTTTCCGGCTCGACCATGCAGTCGAAGAACAGCCAGTAGAGGTCCTTCTTGGCCTGCTTGTCGGCGCCCTCGGGCATGTAGTTGAGCTCGGGGTAGTGCTCCATCATCCGCAGGATCACCTCGCGCTTGATGCACATGAACCCGGTCGGCGCTTCGGCCACCTCGACAAAGTCGTCGGCGTTGAGCTTGGGAATGATCGGTTCTTCCCACATGCCCACCGGATTGAACGGGAAGGTGGCGTGGCGCACGACGTATTCGTCGTAGGTCATCGGCTCGGTGATGCCTTGCGCCGGCCAGTTGAGGTTCTTGATCGGGTAGATCCCGGCAACGACGTCGAGATCCGACAGCAACAGGCGATAGGCGTCGCGCGGCTGGAACTCGATGTCGGAATCGATCCACAGCAGGTGGGTGCAGTCTTCATGCTCGAGGAAGAAGCGCACCATCTCGTTGCGCCCGCGCGTCACGAGGCTTTCCGAATGCATGTGCAGCGTGGTCCTGAGGCCGAACTGGTGCGCGGACATGCCGAACTTGAAAATGCTGGTGACGTAATTCATCGACACCGCGGAGATATAGCACGGCGTGGCGATCATCACGTGCATCGACTTCAGTGCTTCATCGGGAAGCATGCAGATCCCTTCCTCAAACTGTTCGGCTGTCCTGCCCCTGCGGACGATCAGGCGCCGGCCCGAACCATGCCCGGCGCCCTGTCGGCTCTAGTCATAGCCGCAATCGATTGACCCGCAATGCCCTTAACCATCGGATGGCGGGTCCAGTAACTTCCGAGAGGCGACTTTGTCATCCCGCAGACCGGCAATGTGTCTGTCGGGATCCCCATAGAACAATCCCCGGGTGCGCGAACACCCGGGGATCGATCCCGTCAGCCCCGGCGGGCCGACTGTCTTGGTCCGGCGATCAGAACTGGATGCCGAAGCCCGCTGAAGCGCCGGTGGTACCCTGGCTGTCCACCGTACCGGCGGCGCGGAAGCTCCACTTGCCGTCGTCGGTGGTCTTGGCGAGGCCCAGCGAGTAGCCGGACTGGCCGTGCCAGTAACCGAAGCCGCCGCTGAACATCCAGGCGCCCGGTTCGGTCGGCGACGGCATGGCCGCCATCGACATGGCCGAGGCAATGCCCGCGCTCAGCTTCCGGCTCAGGGTGTCCGTGATCCAGAACACCTGGCTGCCATTCACCGCATCCGTGCTGACCGGATCGATCCGGCCGGCAGCGACATTGGTGATCTGGCGCTCGGCGCCCTGCGAACCGACCGAGACCACACTTTGCGGGTTGTTGCCCGCGAAGTTCTGGAAGCCCCAGCCATCGACCCGCGCGCCGCTGGTCGGGTTGGACGGAGCCGTGATCGAGTTCGAACCCAGGGCCACATCGTTCGGGTTGTTGGCCCGCGAGTTGTAGCCCAGCGCAGTCGACCCGGTGGCAACCGCCGTGGCGGCGAAGCCGACCGCGGTGGACTGCTCGGCATTGGCGTTCGCCGTCGAACCGAAGGCCGAAGCCGTGTTCGCATTGGCGATGGCGTTGTTACCGAAGGCAATGGCCTGGGTACCCAGAGCCCTTGCCCCCGCACCACCGGCCGTGGCGGCGACGCCGTTGGCGAAGGCCTGGACGCCGGTTGCCGTGGCCGTGTTGCCATTGGCGACCGCACGATCACCAACCGCCGTGGCCGAAGTGCCGTTGGCGACGGCCAGGACACCCGCGGCCGTGGCCGAGGCCCCGATGGCATTCGCCCGGTCACCGAAGGCCGAAGCCGAGTCACCCTGAGCGTTCGCCGCGGAGCCGACCGCCGTTGCCGCCAGGCCGGTTGCCAATGCGCTGGAGCCCGCCGCCGTGGCGTTGGTGCCCGTTGCATTGGCCTTTGTACCAGTGGCCGTGGCATTGGCGCCCGTGGCCTTGGCATTCGAGCCGGTGGCCGTGGCGTCAGCACCCGAAGCCAGGGCACTCGAACCTTCAGCCGTGGCGTTGGCGCCGGTGGCGTTGGCGAGGGTGCCGGTGGCCGTGGCATTGGCGCCGATCGCCTTGGCCGAGGTGCCCGATGCGGTGGCATTGGCGCCGGTGGCGTTGGCGTTCGAGCCCGAAGCCGTGGCGTCGGCACCCGAGGCGAGGGCCGAGGAGCCCGCCGCCGTAGCGTTGGCGCCGGTGGCATTGGCGAGGGTACCGGTAGCCGTGGCATTGGCGCCGGCGGCCGTGGCCTTGTTGCCGGTTGCCGTGGCGAAGGAGCCGCTGGCGAGAGCCGAGGTACCCGTTGCCGTGGCGTTGGCGCCGGTGGCGTTGGCGTTGGAGCCGAAGGCCGAAGCGAAGGTGCCATTGGCCAGGGCATTGGCGCCGGCCGCGGTGGCGTTGGCCCCCGTGGCATTGGCATTGGTGCCGGTGGCCGTGGCAAACGAGCCGTTGGCGATCGACGAAGCGCCGGTGGCGGTCGCGTTGGTGCCGGTGGCGTTGGCGCTCAGACCGGTTGCCGTGGCGCCGTTGCCGGCCGCGATCGAGCTGGAGCCCGTGGCGGTGGCGAAGGTGCCATTGGCCAGGGCATTGGCGCCGGCCGCGGTAGCGTTGGCCCCCGTGGCATTGGCGTTGGTGCCGGTGGCCGTGGCGAACGAGCCGTTGGCGATCGACGAAGCACCGGTCGCCGTGGCGTTGGTGCCGGTGGCGTTGGCGCTCAGACCCGTTGCCGTGGCGCCGTTGCCGGCCGCGATCGAGCTGGAGCCCGTAGCGGTGGCGAAGGTGCCATTGGCCAGGGCATTGGCGCCGGCCGCGGTGGCGTTGGCCCCCGTGGCATTGGCGTTGGTGCCGGTGGCCGTGGCGAAGGAGCCATTAGCCAGCGAGCTGGTGCCCGAGGCGGTCGCATTGGCGCCGCTGGCGTTGCTCAGGTAGCCGGTGGCGGTCGCATTGGCGCCGAGCGCATTGGCTTGCTGGCCGAGCGCAGTGGCATTGGTGCCGATGGCCTGCGCCCGATCACCGAAGGCCGAGGCGGAGTCGCCCTGGGCGTTGGCGTTCGAGCCATAGGCCGTGGCAGCGAGGCCATTGGCCTGGGCCGAGGTGCCGCCAGCCGTGGCGTTGGTGCCTGTGGCATTGGCGCCGACGCCGGTCGCGGTGGCATTGGCGCCATCGGCGATCGCGCCCGCACCGAAGGCCGAAGCGAAGGTGCCGTTGGCCAGGGCGTTGGAGCCCGCTGCCGTGGCGTTGGCGCCGGTGGCATTGGCCTTCACGCCGGTGGCGGTGGCGTTCTCACCCGAGGCAAGGGCGCTGGCGCCGGTGGCGGTGGCGTTGGTGCCGGTGGCGTTGCTGGCCGTGCCGGTGGCGGTAGCATTGTCGCCCGAGGCGAGCGAGGCCGTGCCGGTGGCCGTGGCGTTGGCGCCGGCGGCGCTGCTGTTCGAGCCCGAGGCCGTGGCATCGGCGCCGGCGGCCGTGGCGTTGGAGCCCGCTGCCGTGGCGTTGGCGCCGGTGGCGTTGGCCTTCACGCCGGTGGCGGTGGCGTTCTCACCCGAGGCGAGGGCACTGGCGCCGGTGGCGGTGGCGTTGGTGCCGGTGGCGTTGCTGGCCGTGCCGGTGGCGGTAGCATTGTCGCCGGACGCGATTGCGCCCGAGCCGAAGGCCGAGGCGAAAGTGCCGCTGGCTAGAGCATTGGCGCCGGCCGCGGTGGCGTTCGCCCCAGTGGCGTTGGCGTTGGTGCCGGTGGCCGTGGCGTAGGTGCCGTCAGCCAGAGCGCTGGCGCCGGTGGCGGTCGCATTGGCGCCGGTCGCGTTGGCGTTGGTGCCGGTGGCGGTGGCGTAGGAGCCGATCGCATTCGACAGGGCGCCTGTAGCGGTGGCCCGGTCGCCGGTCGAAGTTGCGCGATCTCCGGTGGCGGTGGCGCTGAGGCCGGTGGCATTGGCCAGGTAGCCGGTAGCTGTCGCCAGCGTGCCGTTTGCAACGGCTTCATCACCGGTAGCGGTGGCGCGATCGCCGATTGCCTGGGCGTTGTAGCCGGTGGCCGTGGCGAACGTGCCCTGCGCGTTCGCGACATTGCCGGTAGCCGTGGCGTTGTCACCAATGGCATTCGAGAACCAGCCGGTAGCCGTGGCGCCGTTGCCCGAGGCATTGGCGTTGATCCCGGTGGCCGTGGCGTAGCCGCCGTTGGCGTAGGCGCCCGAGCCGGTCGCCGTGGCATAGGTGCCGAGAGCATTGGCCTGCGAGCCGGTTGCCGTGGCGAAGTTACCGTTGGCGAACGAGGACGTGCCCGTGGCGGTCGCATTTGAGCCGGCGGCATTCGAGTTCGTACCGTAGGCCGAAGCGTAGGTGCCGTTGGCCGTGGCGTTCGAGCCGGTGGCGGTGGCATTTGCGCCGGTGGCGTTCGAGTTGGTGCCGGTGGCCGTGGCGTGGGTGCCGGTAGCGTTGGCGCCGGAACCGGTGGCGGTGGCCTGGTCGCCGGTCGCCACAGCATTGGAGCCCGTGGCCGTGGCATAGGTGCCGTTGGCATTGGCGATGCTGCCTACCGCCGTGGCATTGGCGCCGGTCGAGTTGGCCCCGGCGCCGACTGCGGTTGCCGCGGTGCCGATCGCATTGGCGTGGGTGCCGGTCGCCGTGGCGTAAGTGCCGATGGCGTTTGCCCCGAAGCCGGTGGCGGTTGCCTCGGTGCCGGTCGCATTGGCCAGTTCGCCAGTCGCCGTGGCACTGGCACCGTCCGCATTGGCGCCGGTACCGAGGGCGGTTGCCCAGGTGCCATTGGCGGTGGCGCCCGCTCCGAAGGCGGAGGCCTGGGTGCCGTTGGCAACAGCGGAGGAGCCGACCGCAGTAGAGTCACTGCCGGTGGCGTTGGAGCCAAACCCGATAGCGACGGCGTTTCCGTCGAAGGACATGACGGGGACGCCGTTAAAGAGCACGTTCCCTTGAGGTGTCGCGCCGTTCAAGTCGTTGGCCGTAGCGGCCTGACCATAGGCCGGAGCCGAAGCCGTGGCGAAGCCGAGGCCCGCGAGCAGGGCGGTTACCGAGGCTGAGCCGAGGCGGCCGACGCGCGCCTTCTGGCCGATGCCGATGATCCGGGTCGCCTTGCGCAGGATCGCCATGATCCGCTTGCGCTGGCGGCGGGAGCTGACAAGGTCACCCGTAACTGCAAGAAAATTTGAGGAAATCTTCTTGAACGAACGAGCTGATTGATCGCCCTTCAGTACCATTATTCTTACCCCCAGACCGAGCGGCGCGTCCAACGCCGTTAAGGTTACTTTTGCCGGCCCCCTAGCCTGGCAAAAACTGTGCGACTCACACGTGATGCAAACCATTGCCGGAAAACTAACTTAGGGCAAGTGGTCGTTAACGGTGCTGATTAGACAAAACTTTCTACTTTGGAAGAGAACCGGTTTTGGCGGTCGCGGCGACATATTGAGTCTAAGTCACTGTTTATAGGGAAAACTGTCTCTGTATCTCGGGATTAGGTTGACGAAAATGACGTGATGGCCATGACCGATCAATGCGTCTATCAAGCGTCAACGCGAATATGCTTGCGACAAAACAGAAAAAGAAATCGGGAATAAAATA
>Ga0207667_10002473_pt1 | contig 23035 bp, 19 predicted proteins | sample KBSCornC52_FD_184301 | JGI IMG/M metagenome (GOLD analysis project Ga0207667, IMG submission 184301) | Corn rhizosphere microbial communities from Kellogg Biological Station, Michigan, USA - KBS Corn C5-2 (SPAdes) (version 2) | ecosystem: Host-associated > Plants > Roots > Rhizosphere > Soil ...
CGGATCATATCCGGCGCCTTGTCGTAGCCGTGGAAGCTGATGACATCGGCGTCGGCAAACATGCCATTCGCGGCGCAGGTCTCAAAATATGGGCCGGGGGGAGCCGTGGCCAGCACTCCGGCGACGAGCGGCGCATGACTCCCAGCCTGAGCCAGCACATAGCTGAAAGCTTTGACCATCGGCACGTATTGGTCCGCCGGCTCGGTCTTCAAATCCGGCTCATTGTAGATCTCCGCACCGCCCCATACGGAATCGTAGTGCTGGGCCACGCCGATCCATTCTGAAGCCACGACCGGCAAATTCTGCGGATAGGCCTGCCCCTTCACCATGCCGAACTTTTCCTTTGCGCCACCGAGGATCTCCAGGACCGAGACCGGGCTCTTCGCATACGTCTCGCGCATCGCCCCATCGTGATGGCCGCCGGCCTCCCAGTGGTAAGAATGGGGCGCCGCGCCGAAGGGTGAATCGAATCGCTCGCGAGCCATGGCGATGCCGGTGCGAGCCATGATCTTCACCAAGCCATCGCGTCGAGCGGGATCCTGCTCCAGCCAGGTCAGCCCGGCATCGATGCAGAAAAAAGGATCGGTCCCACCGATGTGCGCTTCCTGGCTCACGACGCCGAAGACCTGGCCGCATTCCGGAAAGTGAATCTCCGCGTAACCGCGAGAGAAGCTGTGCTTCAGGGTGAAGACTCCGTCGCCCCCGTCGGTCGCCTTCCCTTCCGCGATCGAGTGCCCCCAGTAATCCTGGATGAAATACGGGATCTCCTTTTTCGGGCCGGGATCGCTGGCTCGCCAACGCAACGTCGTCTCCTTTCCCGGCTCCACGAAAGACTCCACATAATCCACCGGCTCCAAACCGGCTGCGCTGAGGCTCTCCCCCTCTGCCCCTGGCGATTTGTTCAACGCTTTGCCGGCCGCGCGCGCCACATTCGGCCTCAAGGAGTCGGATTTAGCGTTTTCTTGCGCGCAACAGTTCGAGAAAAACGGAAGCTCCGTCGCGCCCAACCCCAGGGTGAGAAGAGAGCAGACCGTAGAGAGGAAATGTTTCGGAGGGCGCATTGCGAAGGACATTTTCCAGCAAGCCGCTGAAAAAAGGAACGGGCGAGGCGAAAAAGAGCAAACGCGGGAATCTTGTCAGGCGGTTCGATCATCGCCCTTGGTAAAATGCCCTCCAATCTCCACCCAAGCGCACTTTTCCTCTTCATAATTCCGGAAGGCCCCGGCACGCTCGGCACCGTGAGACGTGTTATTTACCCCGGCAGCTTCGACCCCATCACCAATGGTCACCTCGACGTCATCAACCGCGCGGCGACCCTTTTCGACGAGGTCATCGTGGCGGTCGCCTTCAACGATCAGAAGCAGGGGCTTTTCTCCACCGAGGAGCGCGTTTCTCTCATTCAGGAAGCCTCGGGGACGATGCCGAATATCCGCATCGCCCGGTTTCATGGGCTGTTGATGGACTTTGCCCGGAGGGAGGAGGCGACCGCTGTGGTGCGCGGACTGCGGGCGGTCTCGGACTTTGAATTCGAGTTCCAAATGGCCCTCATGAATCGCAAGCTCGAGCCGCGGATTGAGACGATCTTTCTCATGCCAGCCGAGAAATATACGTATCTCAGCTCGCGAATTGTGAAGGAAATCGCCCGCTTGGGTGGCGATGTCAGCTCATTTGTGCCAGTATCTGTGGCAAAGGCGTTGCGGGAGAAATTCGCGACGTCCAACGGCTAGAAAGGCTCTTTATGAAAATCCATCTGAACCAAATCCCGGTCGACGGAAAGCACTTCGAGGGAACGGAACCCTGCAAAATTCTCGACCTGAAGGAGGAAAGCAACGTCCGACCCGTCAGCGACATTGAGTATTCGCTCGATGTCGGCCTGAGTGATGGCGGCCTCTTTGCCACCGGCCAGCTCGGCGTGGACCTGGATCTGCAATGCGTGGGCTGCCTGGAGCGTTTCCGCTACCCGCTGCGGGTGCCGGAATTCGCCTGCCAGATCGAATTGACAGGTTCCGAAACGGTGGACTTGACAGAACCGGTAAGGGAAGACATCTTGCTCGCCCTTCCGCCCCACCCGCACTGCGACTGGACCGGCGAGAGAGTGTGTCCGGGCGTATCCTATCGGTCAAAAACCGATGCCGCCGCTGCACCCCTCGCTGAAAAACCGGCCGCTTGGGGCGCGCTGGATCAGCTTAAACTTAAATAACCTACCGCCTACTGATATGGGAGTTCCAAAACGCAAGATGTCCAAGATGCGCCTGCGCACGCGCAAGGCCGCCAACCGCTTTCATGCCGCCCAGCTGAGCAAGTGCGGCCAGTGTGGCAGCACCATTCCGTCGCACCGCGCCTGCCCTTCCTGCGGCTACTATAAAGGCCGCCAGGTCCTCACCATCGAGGCCCTTTAAGCGCAAGTCCCTTTAGCCAGCCGCCCCGTTTAACCGCGCGGGCGGCTGCTTCTTTTTACACTTGCACAAAGTTTTTCTCGCGCACGAAATGCGCCCATGAAGATCGCGCTCGATGCCATGGGCCACGACGATGGCCCACGGCCGCTCGTCGAAGGCGCCGTTCTGGCCCTGCGTGAGTACAATCAGATTTCCAAGCTCATCCTGACGGGCGATACTGCCCAGCTGGAGACCCTGCTTAAACAGCAGGGCTGCAACGACTCGCGCATCGAGATCGTGCACACGACGCAGGTGGTGGAGATGCACGACAGCGGCATCGACGCCGTGCGCAAGAAGAAGGATTCTTCCATCAGTCGCGCGGTGGACCTCGTCAAATCCGGCGAAGCCGAAGCGGTGGTCAGCGCGGGCAATACCGGCGCCGCCGTCGCGGCCTGCACGATCAAGCTGCGCATGCTGCAGGGCATCGATCGTCCGGCGATTGCCGCGATGATGCCCACCGAAAGCGGCCGGCATTTTATCCTCTGCGATGCGGGCGCTAATCCCGACCCGACTCCACAGCATCTCAAGGACAACGCCATCATGGCCGCGGCCTACTGCGAGCATCTCCTCGGACGTCCGAACCCCAAGGTCGGCCTGCTTTCCAACGGCACCGAGGAATTCAAGGGCGACACGCTGACCCTGGCTGCCCATAGTCTGTTGAAAGGCAACAGTCTGAATTTTCACGGCAACGTCGAGGGCCATGATCTCTTCGAAGGCGCGGTGGACGTCGTGGTGGCCGATGGCTTCACCGGCAACGTCGTCCTCAAGACCAGCGAGGCGCTGGCCAAAAGCATTTTCCGACTCCTCAAGCGAGAACTCCTCGCCAACCCCATCCGCAAGGCCGGCGCGCTCCTCTGCAAGCCGGGCTTCCAGGCGGTGAGAGATATCACCAACGCTGACGAATACGGCGGCATGCCGCTCCTCGGCATCGATGGCATCTGCATCATCGCCCACGGCGGCAGCTCCCCCTTTGCCGTCAAGAACGCCCTGCGCGCCGCTTGTTCCTCCATCCAGCACCAACTCAACCCCCACATCGTTGAGGCCGTGCAACGCTCCCATGATTCAACCTAGAACGCGCCCCAACCAACCCAAGCGCACTGTCTCCATCATCGGCACCGGTAGTTATGTCCCTGAGCGGATCATGACCAATGCCGAGCTCGAAAAGCTTGTCGAAACCAGCGACGAGTGGATCACCACCCGCACCGGCATCAAAGAACGCCGCATCGCCGCGGAAGGCGAATTCACCAGCGACATGGCAGCCAAGGCCGGGCTCAACGCCCTGGAAAACGCCGGCATCTCCGCGGAAGAGGTCGACCTCATCCTCGTCGCGACGGTCACGCCCGACATGTTCTTCCCCAGCACCGCGTGCTTCGTGCAATCGAAGATCGGCGCAAAGAATGCCGCCTGCTTCGACGTCAGCGCCGCCTGCTCGGGCTTCCTCTACGCGATCGAGGTCGCCCAGCAGTTCATCACCTCGCACACCTACGACACCATCCTCGTCATCGGCGCGGAAAAGCTCAGCTCGATCGTCGACTGGAGCGACCGCAATACCTGCGTGCTCTTCGGCGACGGCGCCGGCGCGGCCGTGCTCCGGCATCGGGGCGGTGGCCACGGCGTGGTCAGCACCTTCATGGCGAGCGACGGCGGCCTGAGCGATATCCTCTACATCCCGGGCGGCGGTTCGCGCTTCCCCATTACCAAGGAAAACGCCGACACGCGCGTCAACTGCATCAAGATGAACGGCAAGGAGACCTACAAGCATGCCGTGACTTCGATGCTCGACGCGACGAACAAGGTGCTGGCCGACGCCAATCTCGACCCGAAGGATCTCGCCTGCGTGATTCCGCACCAGGCCAATCTGCGCATCATCGAAGCCATCGCCCATCGCATGGATCTGCCGATGGATCGTTTCATGATCAACCTCGACCGCTACGGCAACACCAGCGCCGCTGCCGTGGCCATCGCCCTCGATGAAGCCAATCGCACCGGACGCATGAAGGTGGGCGATTATGTGTTGCTCGTCGTCTTCGGCGGCGGGTTGACGTGGGCGAGTTCGGTCATCCAGTGGTAGGATTCGCGGATGCTGTTCGACACGCACGCGCATCTCGATTTCCCTGATTTCGAAAATGACCTCGACGCGCTTCTCGCGCGCGCCGAGGCCGCGGGTGTGACGCGCATCAACACCATCGGCACGACCATCGAAGGCAGCCGTCAGGCAGTCGCGTTGGCGGAGAAATATCCGCAGATTTATGCCGTCGTCGGCGTCCATCCCAATTCCGCCGAGGAAGCCAGTGACCGCTGCATCGACGAACTGCGGCAGATCGCCCAGCACCCGCGCGTCGTCGCCATCGGCGAAGCCGGTCTTGATTACTATCGTCTACCGGGAAAGCAGGCGCCCGGCGATCCTGCCGCCGCGGAGCGCGACCGCGCGATCAAAGCAAAACAAGCGACCGTTTTTCAGCAACAGCTCGATTTAGCGGTCGAACTTGGCCTCAACATCGTTATCCACGAACGCGACGCCTGGGACGACACGCTGGCCATTCTCCGCCCTTACACCGGAAAGCTGCGCGCCGTGTATCACTGCTTTGGCAAATCACCCGTGCACGCCCAGGTGCTTCTCGAACTCGGCCACATGGTCTCCTTCACCGGCATCGTCACGTTCAAGAATGCCGCCGAGGCGCAGGACACCGCCCGGCAAATTCCGCCGGAATCGTTCATGTTCGAGACGGATTGCCCGTTCCTCGCTCCCGTCCCCTACCGCGGCAAACGCTGCGAGCCCGCCTACACCCGGCAGACCGCCGAGTACGTCGCCCTGTTGCGAGGCGAACCCTTCGCGGCCCTCGCGGAGCGCACTTCGCACAACGCCAGGGCGTTTTTCCGTTATCCGAATTGAACGACGGAAAGGCGTGCATGTCCGTGCAAGCACTCGTTGAATAGAAAGAGATGAGCGAGACAGATCGCGGCGCATTCATTTTCCAAGATCCGCACGGCCGACGTTGGCCGCGCTTGCGGCGTGTCCTGGTCTGCCTGGCGATTCTGGTTATCGCCGCGACGGTCTGGTTCTGCAAAACGCTGCTCGTGCATCCGCAGCTCAAGGCGCCGCCTTCCGTGGTGAAGTTGCAACGCCAACTCGATGCCGCGATCAACAGCACCGAGCGGGACGATCCTCACGCGATCAATTGGCAGCGCTTCTACAGCGAATCCAAATCCGCGCAGGATCGGTTGATCAATATCCGCCATCAGCTGGGAAAGAAGACCGCCGCCAAGGGGGAGATTCGTCTCGGCTACTATTCCGACTGGGACCCGAACAGCCTCACCTCGCTGGAAGAACACGCGGGCTCCCTCACTCACATCGCTCCGGAATGGTTCAGCCTGCAAGGCACCGATAGCCATTTGGTCATCGAGCCCAATCCGCGGCTCGTGACCTTCGCCGCCGCGCACGGTCTCACGCTCATGCCCCTGCTGCAAAATCTGCAGGGCGATACCTGGCAACCGGAAGCCGTCGAGAACCTCGCCACCGGCACGGCGGATAAACGCGCGCGCTTCATTCACGATCTGCTGGTCGAACTGCGCCGCATCAAGGCCGGCGGAGTCATCATCGACTGGCAGCAACTCGATCCTGCCAAGCGCGACGACTATTCCGACTTCCTCCAGCAGATGGCTTATGCTCTGCAGGCGGCCAAAATGGAACTGTGGTTTTCCGTTTCCCCCGGCGACGATTTCAAGACCTTCCATATCTTCGGCGATCCCGATGCGCAGCCCGGCGTGAAATTCAACCGGCCCGCGCTGGAAACCTTCGTCAATCGCTTCGTCGTCACCCTGCACGATGAAAATTCCGAGACCGACCCGCCCGGTCCCATCGCCTCGCAGCCCTGGATCGAGGGCTGGTTGAAAGTCATCGTCGAATACGCGGACCCGGATCAATGGATCGCCGTGCTCGGCGCCTATGCTTACGATTGGAACACGACGACGAAGAAGACGGAACTGATCACCTTCAAGGACGCAATGAGCCGGGCCAGCGAGGCCGGTCTCGACATGACCACCAGCGGCAAGTCCACCGACGTCGCCCCGCCCAGCTACAACGGGCAGTACCGGTATTTTGATCCCAACAATAACCAGGATCACACCGTCAGCTTTCTCGACGCCATTACCTTCTACAACCACCTCCGCGCGGCCCGAGCCGCGGAATTTGGCGGGATCGGCGTCTGGCGCCTCGGCACCGAGGATCCGCAAATCTGGGATGTGCTCGAACTCAAAGGCCAGCCGACGCCCGCGGTGCTCAAGACGCTGGGCACCATCAAATCGACCGACACCATTACCAACATCGGCCGTGGCGAAATCGTGGAAGTCGATACCACGCACGACAACGGGATTCGTGTGGTCAGCATCGATTCCACCGGCCTGCCGATCATTCATCCGAGTGACCCTTTCGAAGCCACCACGCTGGCCGAAGTCCACCAGGGTTTGCTGCGCGCCAGCTACACGGACTTCGCCAAATACCCCACCCTCATTCACAAGGGCGCGGGCGGCGAACATGAGGTCGCGATCACTTTCGACGACGGCCCCAGCTCCGAATGGACGCCCAAGATCCTCGACGTCCTGCGCGCAAAGGGCGTGAAGGCCTGCTTCTTCCTGCTCGGCAAAAATTGCGAAGACTATCCGGACCTCGTCCGCCGCATCGTCGCGGAGGGACACGAGATCGGCAACCACACCACCACCCATCGCAACCTCGCGGTGATGTCCGAATGGCAGGTGGAGTTGGAACTGACCATCACGCAACGGCTCATCGAGAGCATCACCGGCCGTTCCACCACCCTCTTCCGGCCGCCCTACAACGCCGACTCGACTCCCACCGACATCGCCGAACTCGCTCCGCTCAGTCTCGCGCAGAAGCAGCTCGGCTACACCGTGGTGCTGGAAAAGATCGATCCGCAGGATTGGGCGCGGCCCGGCACCGACGAAATTGTGCAGCGCGTGAAAGACCTGCGGAAGGAAGGGAACATCATTCTCCTGCATGACGCCGGCGGAGACCGTTCGGAAACGCTGGCCGCCTTGCCGCAGATCATCGATTACCTGCGCGCTCGCGGTGACCGCATCGTGTCGCTCTCGGAACTGCTGAAAATTCCCCGCGATGAATTGATGCCGCCGGTCAATCCGAACCAGCAATCGATGGAACGTTTCGTCACCGGCACCGGCTTCCGCACCTGGCACGGCATCGTCGAATTTTTCTGGGCGTTCATGATCTTCTCCACCGGTCTGGTGGTCGTACGCACCCTGCTCGTGGCCTGGCTGGCTCATCGCCATCACCGTGCCGAGACTCTGAGCAAGCCGACGTTTCAACCCTCCGTCTCCGTGGTCATCGCCGCCTTCAACGAGGAGAAAGTCATTCAAAAGACGCTGCGCTCGGTCCTCGATACCGACTACACAGGCGAGCTCGAAGTCATCGTGGTGGATGACGGATCACGCGACGATACCGCGGCCAAGGTGGAAGAACTCGTGGCGGCGGAACCGCGCATCCGGCTGATCCAGCAACCGAACCGCGGCAAGGCCGGCGCCCTGCGTCACGGCGTGACTGTGGCACGCAACGAGATCGTGGCCTTTCTCGACGCCGATACTTTGTTCGAGCACCACACGCTCTCCGCGCTCGTCCAACCGCTCGAACATCCGCTCGTGGGGGCGGTTAGCGGCAATGCCCGCGTCGGCAACCTTCTGACCAGCCACGCGCCGGCGGGAGCACCCTCCGCGAATCAGCGCGGATTCCTCTCGCGATGGTGGGCCGGTTCAACCTGGGCCACGCTTTGCTTGCTGACCCGCAGGTTCATCGCGAGTTGCCAAAGCCTGGAGTACATCTGCGGATTCAATCTCGATCGGCGCGCTTACACGGAGTGGAACTGCATCACCGTCGTGCCCGGCGCGGTCAGCGCTCTCCGCCGCAGCGCCATCGTCGCGGGCGGTGGATTCTCCGACGACACGTTGGCGGAGGACACCGATCTCACGCTGGTGATGCATCGCCTCGGCTATCGGATCGAATACGCTTCCGATGCCGTCGCCTGGACGGAAGCGCCGGAGACGACCATTGGCCTGGTGAAACAACGTTCCCGCTGGGCCTTTGGCACCATGCAGTGCCTCTGGAAGCACCGGGACATGGTCTTCAATCCACGCTATGGCGCGCTCGGTTGGTTCAGCCTGCCGAACATCTGGTTCATGCAAATCGGGCTCGTCGCCGTCACCCCGCTGGTCGACGCAATTCTGCTCTACTCGCTACTCTTCGGAAATGCCCGTGGCATCTGGTACTGGTTTGTCATCGTGCTGGGACTCGATCTCTTCCTCGCCGCGCTCGCCTGCTGGATGGATGGCGAGCGCCTGCGCCGCTCTCTCCTCATCTTGCCGATGCGCTTTTTTTATCGCCCCATCCTCGCCTGGGTCATCTGGCGTTCCATCTCGCGCGCACTCAAAGGCGCGTTTGTCGCCTGGGGAAAACTGGAACGCACGGCCAGCGTTCCCAGCCGGGTATGAGGAAGAGAGGGATGAACATCCAACACCCAACATCCAACATCCAACATCCAATGGCGCAAGCGCGTGGACGGAGGTCCATTGGATGTTGGGTGTTGGATGTTGGATGTTGGATGTTTCTGACTTTCATCATCTCGACGCTCCTGGCGGCCTGCGACTCCCGCACGTCCCAAACGCCCCCGCCCCCAACTCCGGCTGCGAACTCCACATCCGCCCAATCATCTGCCCCGCACCCCCTCCAACGTCTCGCCATTCCCCAGCACGGAATCTACACCGGCGCCTACATCGATTGGGGCGACAAGGAAGATTCCGTCACCCTCGAACAGATCGACCAATTCGAAAAGCTGGTCGGCAAGCATCAGGCCATCATCGCCAGTTCCAGCTACTGGGGCGAAGGCACCTTCCCCATGGAAAATCTGCGGCTCATCGCCCGCCACGATTCCGTGCCTCTCGTCTACTGGTCGCCCTGGGACAAGCCGTACATCGAAGGGCGCGGGCCGGACAAATTTTCCCTGACCAGCATCATCGCCGGGGAGCACGATGCCTATATCGATATGTGGGCGGAAAAGGCGCGCGAGTACGGTGCTCCCATCATCGTTTCTTTCGCCAATGAGATGAACGGCGAATGGTTCCCGTGGAGCGGCAAACTCTACGGCGGCAGCAAGCCGGTGCCCGGCACCAATCCCGTGCGTTTCGAAGGCCCGGAGATTTTCAAAAAAGCCTATCGCCACGTCGTCGACCGCGTGCGGGCCAAGGGTGCGACCAACATCGAATGGGCGCTGCACCTCATGAATTATTCCCTGCCTCAGGAAGGTTGGAATCTCGCCGCGGAGTACTATCCCGGTTCCGATTATGTCGACTGGATGGGCATCAGCCTCTACGGCGCGCAATTTGCCGACGACGACTGGACGCAATTTTTCCCGTTGCTCGACTGGCCGTACGAAGAGCTGCGCCGGATCGACGCCACCAAGCCCGTGATGATCTGCGAATGGTCGGTCGGCGAATTCCCCAAGCTCGGCAGCAAGGGTGACTGGATCCGCGACGCCTTCCGGCTCTTCAAGAGCCCGAAGTATCCGAATGTGAAAGCATGCGTCTACTGGCATGAACGCTGGCAAAACGAAGACGGCCGCTACAGCAACCTGCACGTCGACTCCTCCCCCGACTCCCTCGAAGCCTACCGCCAGGGCGTCGCCGACCCCACCTACCTCGACAAGCCGCTCATCGTCCCGGCGAAGTAGACCATCACATTATAGTATTTACAGACACAGAATATGTGCTAATATCTCTGCGTGGTTGAGTTGCTTCTTCTTATTGTTGTGGTAGGTACCCCTGTCTTCCTGGCGCTGCTTTTAGCGCACGAGTTCCTACCTCCCATGCGAGTCCTGGCCCACGCCCCAGTCCATCCCGGCGACCGCATTGTCTATCGCAAGCAGAAGGTCTCCACCCATCCGAGCCCGCACGCATACGATGTCCACCCCGCGTCGCAAGGCGACACCTACATCTACTTCATCGACAAGTTCTGGACGGTCGAAAAAGTCCTGCGCGACGGCCGGCTCCTCGTCACCACCCGGACGCACAAGCATCACTACCTGAGCCCGGACGACCCCAATCTCCAAAAAGCCGGTTGGTTCGCGCGTCTACGCTACTGGAGGCGCTTCCCTCAATTGGTCGAGGAAGCCGACGCCGAGGTTTAATAGGGAGAGCGGACGGCTGTCTCTCTCCGCTCCGCAAACGAGTTCGGGGCTATCAACCATCCACTCTCAACTATCAACTCTTCCCTCCCCCCTTGTGAAATCTTTCACAAATTCCGCTTGCCCGCTCTGTCCCCACCTTTAGACTTCCCGTATGCCTGAGACCAGCCCGGTCGCTTACGATTCGAAGATCGAAGGAAACGTGATCATCACCCAGCTTGACGCAGCCATGAACTGGATGCGCAAGAATTCGCTTTGGCCCATGCCCATGGGCCTCGCCTGCTGCGCCATCGAACTGATGGCCGCCGGCGCGTCGCGCTTCGACATCGCCCGCTTCGGCGCCGAGGTCATGCGCTTCTCGCCCCGGCAGAGCGACGTCATGATCGTCGCCGGCACCGTCACCTACAAGATGGCGCTGGCCGTAAAGCGAATCTGGGATCAAATGCCCGAACCGAAATGGTGCATCGCCATGGGCGCCTGCGCCTCCAGCGGCGGCATGTATCGCAGCTACGCCGTGCTCCAGGGCATCGATCAACTCATCCCGGTGGACGTTTACATCAGCGGTTGCCCGCCCCGTCCCGAAGCGCTGCTCGAGGGTCTCATGAAACTCCAGAGCAAGATCGAAACCGAACCCGCCCTCCGCGAGCAAAAGCGCGAGCTCATCTCTTCCTTTTCCGACACCGCCAACTGACTGATTCATGGCTGCCTCGCTTTCCACCGCCGTCTCGGCCATCTCCGGCAAGTTCAAGGTCCTCAAGAAAACCGAATTCCGCGGCGAAACCACGCTTCAGGTCGAGCGCGCCGAGATCAAGGAACTCGCCCGCTTCTGCAAAGAGCAACTCGGTTTCACCTATCTGATCGATCTCAGCGGCGTCGATAACTTCGGCGTCGAGCCACGCTTCGAGGTCGTTTACGAGCTCTACCATTTCGCCGATGGCCTGCATCTGCGCCTGAAGATTTCCGTCTCCGAGGACGAACTCGAAGTCCCCACGGTGAGCGACCTCTGGGCCACCGCCGACTGGCACGAGCGCGAAGCTTACGACATGTACGGCATCCAGTTCGCCGGCCATCCGGAGCTCAAGCGCATCCTCATGTGGGAAGGCTATCCTTTCTACCCGCTGCGCAAGGACTTCCCGCTCGCCGGTCGCCCCAGCGAAATGCCCGACGTCGCTTTCTCCAAGCCCGCCCCGCTCGCCGGTGGCCCGTTCGTCACCGTGCCCAGCACCGCGACGACCAAGGACCGCGAACCGCGCTCCCGCGAGATCGTTTAAAGCGGTCGCCAAAAATAGCGTCCCGATAGCAGAAAGTGCGCTGGAGGGCACCGCGCCGTCGGTGCTGAGAGAACGCCCTCACTCGGAAGCGACGGCGCGCTTCCCGCCAGTTCTGATTCGGAAACGATTTCTGACAGATGCTCTCAAGCAGTTTCCTGCCCAGCGCATCTAACCAACAAGACCGCGCGTCAAAATCCGCAGCATCTGCGCGGAGGCCGCGCGTCCCGTCTCGATTACTTCCTCGTGACTGAGCGGCTTGGTCCCCAGGCCCGCCGCCCAATTGGTCAGGCAGGAAAACGCCGCGACTTCCATCTTCAGCGCGCGTGCCTGGATGGCCTCGAGCACGGTCGACATACCGACGGCATCCGCACCCAGAACGCGGAGCATTCGCACCTCCGCTGGAGTCTCATATTGCGGTCCGAGCAACCCGGCATACACGCCTTCGTGAAGCACGAGCCCTTCTTCATCCGCCGCCTTCGCGAAACGCGCTCGCAGTTCGGGGGAATAGACGGCACTCATGTCGGCAAAGTTCGGCTCACCGAGCAAAGGCGACGTGCCAGTGAGATTGAGATGATCGTTCAGCATCATCCATGAACCCGGCGCGAACTTTGAATTCAACGTCCCGGCCGCATTGGTCAGCAACAGCCTCCGCACACCGATGTTCTCCATGAAGCGCACCGCCGCGGTCACTTCATCCGCCTTGCGCCCTTCATAAAGATGCACCCGCCCTTGGGCCATCATCACCCGACTTCCCGCGAGGCGACCGAAGACAAAACGGCCCGCATGCCCCGGTGCCGTTGATACTGGCATCCCGGTAATTTCCTCATACGGCAGGCTCAGGATGGCATCCACCTCCTCCACGAGCGAACCAAGGCCCGAGCCAAGCACGATGCCCCATTCCGGCTGAAAATCGCGCACCGCCTTGGGCAATACTTCCACGCTGAGAGTCAGCGCCATCCCCCTCATGTCTGTTGCGTGAGCTGTTGCAGAAGCCGGTAAAGCAATTCCAACCGCGGCAACGCCACTCCCGCGGCGTTTCCCTGCCGCCACGGTTCACCCCAGATCGATTCCACTTCCACCGCCCGGCCGAGCTGCCAGTCGATCATGCTCGAAGGCTTGTACGGTCCCATCGAATACGTCCGCTCGATTTGGTAGTCCGCAAAATTCTCCGGGATGGCGTGCCCCAGTGCTCCCGCCGCGGCGATCGTCTCCAGCATCAGCGCCCGCACCTGGGCCTTCACGCCCTCATCAGCCAGCAACTGATCGCAAGTGCTTCCGCCCGTGGCGATGGAAAGCCCGTTGAACGGGATATTCCAGACCAGTTTCCGCCAGCGTTCGGTGATGAGATTTTCCACCACGTGCGTCTCCACGCCCGCGTGAGAAAACATCGCGCCGATCGCCTGCGTCCGTTCCATCGGCGCCCTTCCAAATTCTCCCAGCGAAAGCGTCCCATGCCCGTAGTGCTCGATCACTCCCGGCGCCACGCGATTCAGGCAGACAAAACACAGCCCGCCGAGCACCCGTTCCGCACCCCACTGCCGCGCCAGCAACTCTTCATTCCCCAGGCCATTTTGCAGCGTGAGAAGCAGCGTCTTCTCATGCAGCAGCGGCGGAATCAATCGCTCCAAATCCGCATTCGCCGTCGTCTTCAACCCGATCACCACCAGATCCACCGGCCCGATCTCTCCAGTCGATCCAAAAGCCTGCGCCGGCACGTGCCACTCCTCGCCCTTCTCGCGCACCGTCAGCCCATCGCGCCGTACCGCCTCCAAATCCGCCCGCATCAAAAACCGCACGTCCGCACCCTGCCGGGCGAGCTTCGCTCCGTAGTAACTTCCCAGCGCACCCGAACCCACGATCGCGATGGTCTTCGGCGCGGCGCTCATGGCAGGGCCACCGGCAAAATGGGCCCGCAGGGATTCGAACCCTGAACCAAGGGATTATGAGTCCCCTGCTCTAACCGTTGAGCTACAGGCCCGTTCACGTCCTTTTGCCTCCGGCAATGCACCCACGCAAACCTGTCGGAAGACAGATAGAAAAAGCGAGGATGGTTCACGGGCAACATCAGTGAGCCGGCTACTATGGCGAGGCTCTGGGCGAGGGCCAAGAACTTTGAACTGCGTCGGCTGATCCCAGTGCCTGGTCCGGTTTTTGTCGCGCAATCCTCCACAGGAAGATCGGGCAAGGTTCTCCTGCAGAGCTCCTCTAAATGCGTAAAGGTAAGTGCCCCAGTCCCCTAATTCTCCAAACCGTGCTTTCGAAAAAACGCCTCCTCTACCGCGTCATCCTTCCTTCCCTGCTCACGTCCTCGCTGTTGATCGCTTTCCGACTGAGCGCTGGGGCGGCTACCTACGTCTGGGACGCTGACACCACGACCGATGGAGCCCAGGATGGGCCAGGGGTCTGGCAGACCGGCGGGGGCAATTGGTTCGACTCCACGAACACGTTGCAGAATCAAACCTGGGCGGATGGCAACGACGCCCTTTTCGGCGCGGGTTTAGGCACGGCGAGCACGGTCCTACTCAGCAGCCCAATCACCGCGAACTCACTGACTTTCAACCCCACCGGCAGCGGCAACTACACCATCACCGGCAATACGCTGACGATCACCACCGGCAACATCGCGGTGAATCTCGCGGCGACTGCGGGCGTGTCGGCGACGATCAATTCCATCGTCGCAGGCAGCGCAGGGCTCACGCAAACCGGCACGGGCACCTTGATCCTCGGCGGATCGAGCGCGAATACTTACACCGGTCTGACCACCGTTTCGGGAGGCACCTTGAGCCTCAACAAGACCGCGGGTGTGACCGCGGTGACGGGTGACATCCTCGTCAACACCGGCGGCACGCTCACCCTCGGGGCGGACAATCAGCTCGCCGATACCTCGACGATCACGGTCGCCGGCGGCGCGGTGACCTTCGCCGGCCACAACGAGACTTTTCAGAATCTGAATGTTTCCGCGGGCACCTTCATCACCGGCAATACCGGCACCCAAACCAGCACGGTCAACATTATCGGCACCATGGCGCTCAGCGGCAGCGGCGCCCTTACCGTGAACAGCGGGGTCACGCTCAACGCCTCCGCGATCACGATCACCGGGGCCTCGCCGACCATTCTGATCGGAGGCAATCTCAATACCCAACTCGTGGTGGGCAGCGGCGGCCTGACGATGAGCGGCGAAACGATCACCTTCAATACCGGCCCAGGAAATACCCAGATCGTATTGAATGGAGACCTCACCGCCTCGGGCATCAACAAACTCGTCCCGAACGGCGCACCCGGGACCGGGCTCAACTCGCTCGCCATCGGCACGGCGACGCGGACGTTGAATATCACCGGCGGGACCACGTTCATCAACGTCGCGATCACCGGCTCCGGGGGAAGCCTCATCAAGAGCGGCGCGGGTACTCTCACCTTCGGCGGAACGTCCAACAATACGGTGCCGAATACTTATTCCGGGGTGGTCACCGTGAATGCCGGGACGCTGACGCTGTCGAAAGCAGCGGGCGTCAATGCCATCGCCGGAGATGTGGTCATAAACGGCGGCACGCTCCTCCTCGCGGCCAGCAACCAGATCGCCGATACGTCGAATCTGACCATCGCCGGTGGATCCTATAATGGCGGTGGCTTCTCCGACTCGTTCGCCTCCCTGCTGATCAGCGGCGGCACCTACTCCGGTGGGACGGGCACGACCACCATCGGTTCGCTGCAACTCAGCAGCGGTGTATTCAACAGCAACGCCGGCGTCACCACCATCCTCGGCAATACCTCCATCACCGGAGGCGCCGGCGGCGACTTTGTCGTCAATAGCGGCGGAACGGTGAGCAGCAATGGCCTCACCGTGACCGGCGGCGGAATTCTGATCGGCGGAAGCGCTCCCGCCCTTACCACGCTGACGATCGGTGCAGGTGGCCTGAGCCTGAGCGGGCAGACGGTCCAGACCAATGCGGCCCTCTCCGGCAATGCCGGCTCCCAAATCATCCTGAATGGTGACCTTACCACCTCGGGAGCGACCAACTTTACCATCTCCGGCACCGTCCCTTCCGGAGCGGTGGCGCAACTGTCCATCGGCTCCGCCTCACGCAATTTCAATATCCTCAACGGCCAGACAAATATGTATCTCGCCGTCGTCGGCAACGGCGGCAGCCTGGTGAAACAAGGCGCGGGCCTGCTCTCGATACTGGGAAACAGCAGCTATACTGGGGCGACGATCGTCAATAGCGGATTGCTCGCGGTGACCGGCAGTTCCATCCAAGGCAAGCTTTCCGGCACCACCGCGCTGGTCGTCAATGGCGGCGGCACTTTGCAGGATGGCAGTCCGGCTGCCGCCTCCAACGACGGCGTAATCGATCGCATCAATCCGCTCGCCACCCTGACCTTGGGCGGCAGCCTCGGCTCGGGCATCTTCACGCAAGCTTTCGGCACCGTGTCGTCGAGCCAGACTCTCGCCTCGCTCGCCGTCCGGCAGGGCGCGAATACGATTACGACCCTGAATACGCCGAATGGCACGCTAAGCCTTACCTTTACCGGAACAGCGGGGGGCGCCGGCTACACGCGTGGGGTCGGAGGCTCGGTGAATTTCGTTTCCGCCAGCGGCTCCACGGCAGGCTTTGCGAATGCGCCCACCGCGGCCGGCGGCAGCAGTGTTTCCGGCGCGGGGTCGGACGCGATCCTCGTCGGCGCGACGTCGGACGGGACGGATTTTATCGCCGCACAGGCAGGAGCGCTGACGGCGGCGAATTACGTCGCCACCGGCACCTCCACCTGGAGCGCGGGGAAAAACATGGATGTCACCGGAAATGTCACAGCCACCGCGGGCACGGCCATCAACAGCCTGCGTTTCGGCGCCCCCGGCGCATTCACCGTTTCGCTCACCGGCGCCCAGACCATCGACAGCGGCATGGTCCTCGTGAATGGCAACGTCGGGAATAATCTCTCCACGATTTCCGGGGGCACATTAACCGGGTCCGCCAGCGGCGATCTGTTGTTATTGCAATACAATGCCGCCAATGGACTGACGATTTCCTCCACGATCGCCGACAACGGCGGATCTACGGCCCTCACGGTCGCCGGGAGCGGTTTGGTGACCTTGGCCGGCACGAATACTTATACCGGCCAGACTTATCTCAACGGCGGAACGCTCGGCGTCGGCAGCAATGCCGGCTTGGGCGCCGTGGCTACCGGCGCTTCGCTCAATATGGACGGCGGCACGCTGCTGGCGACGGCCACGTTCGCTCTCGATAACGCCGGCGCGAATCGGCGCAATGTCACGCTCGATGCCGGCGGCGGCACATTCAACGTCAACCCAAGCTTCACTTTGACCGCCTCCGGCAATATCTCCGGGAGCGGCCTCCTGACGAAAACCGGAACCGGCGCATTGCTTCTCTCCGGCACGAATAATTTCACCGGCGGAACGAGCCTCCAGGCGGGCGCGCTCCAACTCGGCAACGACAACGTCCTGGGTTCCGGCCTGGTCACCCTGGCCGGTGGCACCCTTCAACCCCTTGGAGCGCCTCGCACTCTGAGCAATAACGTCAGCTTCTTTAGCTCGAGTTTCGTCGGCGGGAACTTCGGGTTGACGATCAACGGGACCGCGACCGTCAACGCGGTCAACTTTGTCTTGAACAACAATCTTACTGCGGGAAATGCGCTGACGCTCGCCAGCAACGTCTTTCTTTCCAGCGGAATCACGACCGTCTCGCGTCAACTCACCCTCGGCGGGCCGGGCACGACGGTCATCAGCGGGACCATTTCCGGCAACGACTCCGGACAGACCGTGCTGGCGGGAGTTACCCTGAATGGTTCTGGTACCGTCGATCTAACTGGTCTCAACACTTACACCGGCCGCACCATCACCGCCCAGGGCACGGTCATCATTCACCAGGACGCCAATCTCGGCGCCGCGCCCAGCACTTCCATGACGGACTCGGTGATCCTGGCCCAGCAAGGGACGTTGCGCGTGGCCAACAGCTTCACCTTGAATAGCAACCGCAACATCGGCATCGGCGCAACCAACGGCGGCGCGAATACGGGGACCATCGATGTGTCCCCGGGCCAGACTTTCACCGTGAACAGCACGGTCGCCGACCGCACGGTGAATTCCGACGGCTCCGCGGTGAGCGCGGCGAACATCGGTTCGCTGACCAAGGTCGGCAGTGGCACACTCGTCCTCGCGGGAAAGAATAACTACAGCGGCAACACGACCGTGAGCGCCGGCACGTTGGACGTCACGGGCACGATCGCGCCGGCCACTGCGGGAACCCAGGTGGTGTCAGTCGCCGGCGGCGCAACCCTGCAACTCGGCGGCGCGGGAGCGATCAGCGCGACCACCCTGTCGCTGAACAATAATTCCACGCTGAGTCTGGAAGTGGGTTCCCTGACGTCGAATACGATCAGCCTCAACGGCGCTGCCACGCTGACTGGCACGGTCACCCTCGCGCTCAATCTCAGCGCCGATCCCGTCGACGGCACGCTCTTTACGCTCATCGATGGAGACAGTCCCGTCGACGGTTACAGCTCTGGTGCACGGTTCTTCGCCGATGGCCAGACGCTCGACGAAGGCGCGACCTTCAACGTCACCACCGGTGGGCTCAGTCAGGATTTCCAACTCAGCTACGTGGGCGGGAGCGATCACGATGACGTCACGCTGCAAGCCGTGCCGGCCGTCCCGGAACCCACCGCGCTCGCCGCCCTCTTCGCTTCTTCCGGATTGCTCCTGGGCTTGAAGCGCTTTCGCCGCCAGGGCAGCCATTGCCCGGCCTAGAAATTAGACAGCGTTTCGAATTCGAAAGGACGCCCCACCGACGCTTGCGTTCTTGGAGTGCGGCGGTGCTCCCTTAGCATTACCCACATCTTTTTGAAACTTTCCCCAAAGAGGAGATTGGCCCGCGAAGCACACGGATGACACAAATGAAATCCTTCCCAATTCGCGTTATCTGAGTGATTCGCGGGCTCCTCCGTTGCCTTTTTGAGATGTGGGTAATGCTGAGGGTGCTCCGCCGCACTCTCCAAGACGCTGCCGCGCCGTGCCTATTCCACATAATTCGTGAACGCTCCCATGGACCCCGCGATTAAGCCCACGTTACCGGCTACGTTCCACCACTTAGCGATGACCGCCATGTCCGCCGCCCCCGTGTCCTCCGCCCCCGTGTCCTCCGCCACCATGCCCTCCACCTCCGTGGAAACCTCCGCCATGGAAATTCCCGTGGAATCCTCCGCCGCCACGGAAGTCATGTCCAAAGTGATGGCCTCCATAGTAACCATGGTGATGGATTCCACCGACGATGATGTCGCCGCCATAATAACCATCGAACGGTAACGGGCCTCCGAGATAGCCATAGTCACCATAGTAGGGGGAGTAATCCGGCTCGTAATAACCGGCGCCGTATCCCGCCGTATAGTATCCACCTGCACAACCGCTCAGGGCGAGACCGCAGCCTCCCAATACCAAGGTGACGACTACGACCCTCGCCCGCCGGTAAAAGGCCGCTCGCCGACCGTTCTTCTCGCTCGTCCCGGTCGTCGCTGGCCTGCCCGCCACGCCGATCGCTTGATGAATTTTCGCGTTCATATCAATGCTTCGTCGGTTCGATTTTGAAATCCGCTTTCTTGTTGAACTCGGCTTTCTCTCCCGCCGAGAGCCGCGCGTAGAGGACGCGCGTGGTGTAACCACCGACGAGTTCTCCATTTTTGACAAACATCCAATCGGTCACCTCCTGCGGTCTCACGGTCACCTTCTGCCCCAGCCGCGCGTTGTGCACATCGAGAGGTTGATTGTTGATCTTCCCCCGGAAGTTTTTGCCATCGAAGCGGAGATCCCCGATCCAGAGGTGTTCGACACTGTTGCCATCGACAAAGGCCTTTTTCACTTCGAATCCTCCATCCCCCGGCTTCTTCTTCCCCAGCGCCGCAACAAAAAAGCCCATCGTCTTGCGCGCCCGCTGCACGGCCCGTTCCATGGCCTGATCGTTATCCTTGACCAGGGTGTAGCTGGGTGGTCCTGGCGCCTTATTTTCCCGACCCGCTATATGAGTGCTTTCGGTGGCTGCGGACACCACGCCCGCCAGGACCAGGCTGCCGACAAGAAGGAGATGAATTTTCATGACAAAAGCTCATTAGTGATACGTGACCGCCCTCAATGCCGGCTGTCCTTTTCTCTCTCCTTGCCCCGCGCCCCCGCAAGCGACGACAACAACCAATGCATTGCGCTCCAAAGAATCGCCGCCAACATGAACGCCGCAAACGATTCCAATGACCATGAGCACAACCGATTCGTCATTAGAAAAAGTGGCCACCCGTTGCTGCATCGCCGGCGGAGGCCCCGCGGGAATTATGCTCGGCTATCTGCTGGCGCGCGCCGGTGTCGACGTGGTGGTCCTCGAGAAACACAAGGACTTCTTCCGCGACTTTCGCGGCGACACGATTCATCCCTCGACCTTGGAATTAATGCACGAGCTCGGCTTGCTCGAAGACTTGCTGAAATTGCCCCACGACGAACTTCGACAGATTCGCGCGCATTTCGGCGATCGCGTCCTCACGCTGGCGGATTTCTCGCATCTGCAAACCCGCTGCCAGTTCGTCGCGTTTCTGCCCCAGTGGGATTTTCTGAATTTCATCTCCGAACAGGGAAGGCGCTATCCGCAGTTTCAACTGCGCATGGAAAGTGAAGTCACGGACTTGATCACGGAAGGCGACCGGATCGTCGGGGTGCGCGCGCGGACGCCGAAGGGAGAACTCGAAGTCCGCGCTTCGCTCGTGGTCGGCGCGGACGGCCGGTCCTCCACCGTACGCCAGCAGGCGAATCTCAAGGTGATCGACTCTGGTGCTCCCATCGACGTGCTCTGGTTTCGTCTCTCCAAGCGGGATAGCGACCCGGAACAATCCTTCGGCCATGTCGGCGCCGGGCAGTTCATGGTTTTGATCGGCCGCGGCGATTATTGGCAATGTGCCTATGTCATCCGCAAAGGCTCACTGGCGGAACGCCGTGAAAAGGGGCTGGAAGGCTTTCGCGAGGAAGTCGTGCGCTGCGCAGCCTTCCTCGGGGACCGCGTCAACGAGATCAAGGAATGGGACGATGTGAAATTGCTCACCGTGAAGGTCGACCACTTGAAACAATGGTATCGCGAGGGCTTGCTGTGCATTGGCGATTCCGCGCATGCCATGTCACCCGTCGGTGGAGTGGGCATCAATCTCGCCATCCAGGACGCGGTGGCGACGGCGAATCTCCTCGCGGAAAAACTGCGTGCCGATCGCGTGACGGTTCCCGATCTGCAGACCGTCCAGGAGCGCCGCGAACGCCCGGCTCATCTCACCCAGCGGTTGCAGGTCTACATCCACGAGCATTTTCTCCAGAAGGTCTTTTCCAGCAATGTCCCGTTGGATCCTCCGTGGCTGATCCGGCTGGCCAACAGCTTCCCTCTCCTGCGGCGCCTGCTCGCTCGCTTCATTGGAATCGGCTTCCGGCCGGAGCACATTCAGTCACGCTGACTCACGGATTGAACGGGTGGAGACCGGCCGCCGGCAAAGCTCTCCGAAAGCCGCGTGATCGCTCGCCGGCTCCGGATGAGTTTCGCGATGACCCAGGAGTTGTTCCGTCCATTCACGCCATTGCAAACGGTGGCAGCCGGCGAGGAAAGCGCAGCCCAGCACCGCCCAGAGGGCGCGAATGAGAAACCCCAGCGAACCAATGAGGACCGCCACGCCGGTGGGAACTCCACATAGGTCATTGAGAAAAACCTGGAGCAGCGATTCTCGGACGCCAATGCCCGAGAAGCTAATCGGCAGCGAGGTGAAAGTGTTCACGATCGGCGTGATCGCCAGCATATCGAAACACGAGGCTGATGGCCCGGAGGAAGCGAAGGCTTCTCCACTGCAATAGAAGCTCGCGGCGTAGCAAAGATGCGCCGCGACCGTTGTCATCAACGCGATAAAAAGGACGCTGCCGCCCAAGTGATGGTTTCTCGGGTGAGCCGGCGACGACCGTTGTCGAATCAGGAGACAAACGAGCCCGGCCACCAAGCCGATGCCGACGACGACCAAAGTGAGATCCGTGAGGTGACCGGTGATCGCGGAGAGATGCAGCCAACGGTAGCGCCACAGCATCATCGAAACACCGACCACCATCAGCCCGATCAATCCAAAGAACCGTTCGACAAAGACGACCAGCACGGCATCCGCGCCTTTCCCGGCAAAACGCTTGCTCAGATACATGGCGCGTAGCGCGTCGCCGGCAATCAATCCCGGCAGCAATGTATTGAAGAAAATACCGATGAGCAGGATGCGCGTCGCCTCCCACCAGGAGAGGCGAAACCCGAATGCCCGGAGAAACAACTGCCACCGGATGGCGCCGAGAAACTCGACGGCGCCGTAAACCAGGAAAGCCGCGAGCAGCCAGCTCCCATCAGCATGGGCCAGCGCGGGTTCGAGCTGCTGGCGAAGATCCCGGTTGCTCACCAGCCAGAAAATCAACGCGCCGCTGACTGCTCCCTGCAGGAGCAGTTTTCCCAGCTGTTTCACGCGGTCGCGCATGCCCGTATTTCGTGGAGCTGACGGCCCCCGGTTGCTCGACACGGAATCATCCAATCAGGCGCCGCCCTGAACAATTGCTCGGCTTGAACTGCGCTATACGCCGCTCGCTTTGTGAAACCGCACGGCTTTGAAACTCGCCCAATTACGAAGCGCGCGCCCCTTCTCTTTCCGGCGAATCTTCCATGGAAGGACGGGCGTTGTTTGTTCACTTCACATTCAGCCTCCTGGCCAGCGCCGGCTACAAGGGTGCAGCCGTCCCGCGGCCCTTGCGGGGAAATCGCGCGGACCTCCTCACGCAGACCCATCGGTTGCTCCACGACGACAATCCCTTCGATCCCGAACCGATCGTAGCCGCGGCGGATCGCTGATGTCGCTCAATATTCCAAAGACCTGACGGACCGTCCGGCACGAAGAGCATTGTATGAACTCTCCGTTGAGCCGCCGTCACTTTTTGAAAAGCAGCGTCGCCGCCGCGATTCTCGCTCAAATGAGCGCGCGAGTCGCCACGGCGGAGACGCGCGCTGGTATTCCTTACCGCACTCTGGGCCGCACCAAGGAGCCGGTTTCCGCCATCGGGGTAGGTGGCTATCACATCGGC
>Ga0207667_10002474_pt1 | contig 23034 bp, 20 predicted proteins | sample KBSCornC52_FD_184301 | JGI IMG/M metagenome (GOLD analysis project Ga0207667, IMG submission 184301) | Corn rhizosphere microbial communities from Kellogg Biological Station, Michigan, USA - KBS Corn C5-2 (SPAdes) (version 2) | ecosystem: Host-associated > Plants > Roots > Rhizosphere > Soil ...
CCTTGATCCGCGAGGTCGCGCTCAGCGGCCGGCCGAGCGAGTACGCGCTGTCGAGCTTGGCCGACGCTCGCCCGCTATTCGTCGAATTCGATCCCGAGTTCGACCACGCTCAACTCGAGCACCTCATTCCCGCGCCATTTTTCATGCATTTTGCCCCCGAACCGCTCGGCCGTTCCGATCGCGTGGCGGGGCTCCTGGATGGCGCGGACGAATTCCGATCGGTGATCGCCGAAACCGACCACGACGGCGCGCTCGACACCGCGACGCGCTCGGTGCTGCTCGCTGAAACCCACGGCCAGGCGCTCGTGGCGGCGGCGCTCGGCGACCGCAAGATCGTCGAAGCGGCGCTCAACGTCGCGCGTGAGCTCGACGCGAATGATCCACTCGCGCGCGAGCTTTCGGCTCAGCTCAAAGCCAAACCGCGCGGCGAGCTGAGCTTGGCGCAGTTGCTCCCGATGCACGCCGCGCGCAGCCGCTAGCTCTGCCGCGGTCATCACGGCCAGCGCGCAGGCGAGAGGTCCCGAAAAACGTGTAGAAAATGCGCCGTTTTTCCGCGCGTCGAGCTAACATCGCGCCATGCTCTTGCGCGACGCTTTCGGGGCCACGCTGTTCATCGCTTGCGCCGCAGGCTGCGCCGGGTCACCGCCGCCCGCGCCGCCACCGCCCGCACCCGTAGCGAGCGACGCACGCGTATCCGACGCGCCTGCGCCCGCGCCGTCCGCGAGCGCGCCCACCCCAGAAGCCGTGCCCGCGGATACGACACCGCCGCCTCCGCCGCCTCCGAGCTTGATGTCGATCTGCCAAGCCAAGTGCGAAAAGTTGATCGCCAAGTGCGGCAAGGCAGCGATCGAAAGCTGTCGCCTCAATTGCGGAAAATACGATCCGCCGCCCGCCGGTTGCGCCGACCCCGTGCGCGCCGCGCTCGAGTGCGCGCGCGACGCGAAAGACCTCACCTGCGCCAACGTCGCGCCCGAGAGCTGCGCCGCACAATTTCGCGAAATTGCCGCCTGTTCATCCGGAGTCACCACGCAAAAAACCGCCGCCGCGCCGGCCGGGTTGCCCGAAGGTTGGGAACGCTACACGGACGCCGCGAACGGCTTCTCGGTCGCACTGCCCAAAGGCTCCGCCGATAAAAAAGAAGGCGACAGCACTGTGCGCGCCGTCACCGTCGGCGACACGACGTACAGCGTGAGCGTGCTCCCCGTGCCCACCGACAAGCCGAGCGAAAAATCGCTGCTGCACGTGATGATGAAAATCCAAGGCCGCTGCAGCGACAAACTCAAGCTCGACGGCTTCGTCGAAAAGGCCGGCCGCGCGTCGATCCACTTCATGTCGCACTGCCCCGACAAAACGGATTGGAACGGCATGCTCTACATTGGCCCGAAGCACATGATCATGCTGAGCGCGCGCGCCCCCGCCGGCAAAATCGGCGTGACCGAGCCGTTTTTCTACGAATTCGAGTACACCGCTTCCTGATTAGGGGGTCGCCTCGCGGCAGCTCGCGTGCGCAAGGTTCACTTGCGGCGCGCGGTTTTGTTGCGCGACCGCGCGATCGGTGTCAATTCAGCGCGCACCATGGGGCCGCTGATCGTCGAACAACTCGTCATTCCCGAAGCAGAGCTTCGCTGGACGGCGGTGCGCGCGTCGGGCCCCGGCGGACAGAACGTGAACAAGGTCGCCAGTAAAGTCGACCTGCGCTTCGACTTCGAGCACAGCGCCGCTCTCAGCGACGAACTCAAAGCGCGCCTGCGCGTGAGCGCCGCGTCGCGCCTGGACGCGGAAGGCCGCCTTCAAATCACAAGCCAACTCACCCGCAATCAACTCGACAACGTCGCGGACGCCCGCCACAAGCTCGCCGAAATCTTGCGCGCCGCCATGGTCATCCCAAAGCGCCGCCGCAAAACCAAACCGAGCCGCGCGAAGAAGGCCGCGCGCGTCGCCGAAAAGCGCGTGAACGCGCAGAAAAAGCAGAACCGCGGTCGCGTGACGGCGGACTGAGCGCGTCACGGACGGCGCGCGCCACCGCGAGCGGCGCGCCGAGCATCAACCCTTCACCTCGAACGGCGCCCGGCCAAGCTCCACGCCGTCCGCGGTCGAAACCACGGCCACCCAATGCCCCGGATCGCGGATCAACCGCGTATTGCCCCAAGTTCGATAGTGCGGCTGCGAGCCCGGCACCGTCAGCTTCACGTGGCCGACGGTCGCCTTCGTGTCTTCGTTTTGGAAGAGCACGCGAATGCTGCGCGCCGCACCGCCCGGATTTTCGACCTCGACGAACGCATACACCGGCGCACTGCCGAGCTTGAAATCCTCGCCCGGGGCGGGCTCACGATTCTCGATTTTGCGCGTCACCACGAAGCGCTTCAATTTGAGCCCCTGCTCGCTCGGCCCTGGCTTGCTCTCCGCGCTCCCCGCGGGCACCACTGAAGGCGCGCCATTCACGGCCCTGGCGACGGTCGCCAAGCTCGCCGCTGGCGGAGGCAGTGCCGAGGCACTGGTTGCCGCGCGCTCCGCCTCCGCAACGCTCACATCCCGCGCATTGCACGCCACGCCGGTAAACGAAAACCCAATCGCAAACATCGCCGCGCCCAGCGCACTCACCGCGACCCAGCGCGTACTCTCCGAACCCGTCATGCTCAACAACCTCCGCCGACTGATGTGTCGGTGAGCTCCCTTCAGCAAGCCACGGGCCAAGCAGAAAACGTAAATTTCTGCGGATTTTGCGGGGTGCACCGTGGCCGGCGCGCCGCAGAGCGTGTCGGCTCAGCCGCGCCCGGCTCGGCGCGTTTTCCACGGGCAAGAAAGGCGCGCAGTGCCGCGAAATTCGTCGGCGGGAGCAGCGGGGGCATCACGATTGCCGCTCCCCTTTTCCGACCGGCGGTGTAGGCTCCCGCCGCCTTCCGGAGGAGTGGCCGAGCGGTTTAAGGCACCGGTTTTGAAAACCGGCGTACTCGCAAGGGTACCGTGGGTTCGAATCCCTCCTCCTCCGCTAAGAAGAGAATCGAATCAACTGGTTTGGGGGACTGAGGGGCGTCGTGCATCGACGTTTGGGTTTGGTCTGTTCGAGACATCACTTCAACGCAGCGAGCTGCTCATCGATTTTCTTTCGATTCGCGGCGAGTAGGTGCAACCGCATCAGCGCCGTGCCATGCCACGATGTCGTGCGCTGGTCCGCCTCAACCCGCGCTTCGCAGTCATCGATGTGAATGAACTCGAGACCTTTGAATTTGAGCCCGTGAGCATTGCTCTCCCCAAGGTGCATCGCAAGATTGGCACGGGTGACCGGAAGAACGCAGTAGCCGAGGAGCGCTGAATTGAGATGGATTCCCTGAACAGCAAGGGCGAGAAATCTTGCTTGAGGAACCTCGCAAATATGAAAAGCGTCGGGACTTAGCTTGGGCGGCCCGCGAGTGCTTCCCGCCTCACGAATCCGGTACTCCCAGGCGAGCGCGTCGAGGACCGTATCTCGGAGTGACAAATAGGCTCGATCGTTTGAGGTGTGCGGTCGAATGCACTCCGACCAGCGCGGGCCATATTCAACGCCGCAGGTCCCGACTTCAATGCCGTGGTTCCGTCGCGTGTAGATTGAGTTGAAGGCGTCTTTCTTTGCGATCGGAACCCACCCATCGAGCGTGACGAGCGCGAGCTCCACAAATAGTTGGCTTGGGCATGGCATCTGGAAAGCGTGAGCATCTTGCAGGAGTTTGCGAGCACATTCGCGCCAAAGCTTATCGGCATCTGGCCGTGTGTCGTCGAACAGTCGTTCGAGTGCCAGGCCGCGATTGAACGCTTCAGTTACCAGATGGTTCAGCGGTCGCACCGTGAGCAGCGCCCTTCCGTGGCCCGATGCCCAGGTTGAATCGAAGTCGACGAACGCTACCTTGCAGCCGTGAGGGCCTTTGCGGCCGATGAGAGTCTGCAGACGCCGATCGAGGAAGTCGACGATCGGACTGCCTGATACACCATAATCTTTCACCCAGAATTCGTGGCGCTGCTTGTGAACTTCAACGGTGTATTCCTGGTTGAGCTCGTCGTCAGGCGTTGGGGAACGCGCCAAGTCTACCTCGAGCTCAGTGGCGTCGAGGCTCAGCTCGCAGAGCTGTACCGCGTCATCAATGACCAACGAACCGCCAAGACGGGCGTCGGCGAGCGCCCGGGTAAGGTTCGTTGGAACATCAGTTGCCAAAGCCCTAGTCGATCGGAAGCTTCCCGCCCGTCCCGGAGCGGAGCCGCGCAATTCGTGGATCAGCGGCACGAGCTCGTCATGCTCCTCATAGGCGATGACATGGACGTTGTAATCACGACGATAGCGATCGATATCTCGTTGCGACGGTCTCCTGAGACACAGAAAGTGCGCTCTAGTGGAGTTTCGGAATGACTCAGCGTTGGCTTTCAACGCAAGATCGATGTCCAAGGGGTCTTCCATGCCGTACCCGACGCAGAAGAACGAGGACGATTGGAGCAAGAATCTGAATACTTGCCTGTAGGACGCATCCATGTTGAGGAGCTGGTATTCGCCGTTCGTAAGAACGACGGTTTCGGCGTGTTCGGCAGAACCATGAATCTTGAGAAGTACCCTGCGCTTCGCCTCCAGATCGCCTAAGGCGCTCACCGATTCCTTCCAGGTGTAGGCCTGCCGATCAGGTTCGGTTTTCTCCAGCAGTTGGTCGTAGTTTGTAGTGACGATTGCCAGCACATTGAGTTCGGCGATCGCTTCGTGCAATGGGCCAGGCAACGCGTCGGGTGGCCGGAAGATCTTGCGTATTGCCTCGGCGTATTGTCGATCGAGCGCGGTCTTGATGACGTCGAGCTCCGAAAGCATCACTTCCAGTGACAGGTCGTGCTCGAATAGCTGTCGCTTGAGCGCGATGAGACTTGCAGGAAGGGCGTTGTGCAGTTCAGCTTCCGTCAGCAGCCGCTTCGGGGTATCGCGCCATAGTGGAAATCCTCCAACGACTTTGGTCGACAAGGATGCGCCTGACCCTACGAGTACGGTGAGCCGATTCTCTGAGTAAGCCGACGTAAGGTCGCGAGGCAGTGCCATGCCGAGATCCTCCGAGCTGATGTGAAGCCTCAATGTGCTCGCGCTTCGCATTACAGCGTGCCGTGTTTCGCGACGCTGTTCGCGTCATGGTCATTTGTTCGGAAGTTCGCGCAAGGGGCGGCATCGAGTCGCGGCTGTTGGCGGGCAATCTCAGCGCTTCGGGATATCGGCGGGCGCCGCGAGTCGCAGTCGGACGGTGACGAGGCCAGGCGGGGCAGAGCGTAGTTCACCGTTCACTGGCCGGGTCGATCAGGACCTTTCACGGTGACGCGGCACAAAGTCGCGGTGAGTTGCGTCACTTGCCCGGCAGCTGACGCTCGCACCGGTAGGCGCGCAGCCTCGCGATCGTCCTTTGGTCCGATTACACGGATCAGGCCTCAGCTGCGAAGCCGACTCGCAGCGAGGTCGCGCTTGCGGGCCCACGGAGGAATGGCACGACGCGGTGAACGGCTATCGCCTCTCCAGAAACCCTCTACCTTCGAAGATCGCCGGCATCGCCTTTTCGATTCGCGCGGCTCGCGTCGTCGACTGTTTGGCAGCGGCAAAGTGGTAGAGGTAGCTCCGCTGCCGCCCCGGCGTCAGCGCCTCGAAGGCGCGCTTCAAACGCGGGTCTCTGCGGAACCGCTGAGTGAGCTCTTGGGGGACCGCAAAGTCGGAGGTCTTCTTCCGGTCCACGCGCATTCCGGCCTTCTCGACTGCGATCGCCTCGCGCACGTAGGCTTTGATGATCGCCGCTTTCGCCGTGATGTCTTTCACGCTGCTGAACTTCATCACGCGTCCAGCCTGGACCTTACCCAGCTGCACCAGCAGGTTCTTCGAGTCCTTCAGCAGGGCGCCCTGAAAGAAGCCGAGCGCGAAGTACTCTTTGAAGCCCTGCAGGATGACGATGTTTTTGCCATCCACCGTGTAGGTCGGCTTACCCCACTTGCACTCCTCCTTCATCGCCAGACCGGCGAGCACCCGCCGCATCTTCGCGATTTCCGCCGCCCATCGCTCGCGATACGCCATCTCCATGCCGTAGGTCTCCTTCGCCCGACGATGGTATCAGTCGCGGACTACCCGGGCATCTCATCACGGCGATTCGACCTGTTCAGAGTGGTCGCGTGCCATGGCTGGTCTTGGTCGGCGCCCTGAAGCCTCACTGCTCTCTGCGGACGTAGTGCATCGCCATCACGCCCGACTGCAGGCGCTTCGTCGAGACGAGATCAAGGTGTCGCGCGGGCTGTAGGCCTTGAAATAAGGTCGGACCATGGCCGGCGAGGATCGGGTGGACGACGAGGCGATACTCGTCAATCAGCCGCAGCCGCTCGAGCTCGGCGGAGAGCTTGGGGGCGCCCACGAGCACGCCCTGCGGCGTCTTTTCCTTGAGCTGGCTCACGGCCTCCGCCAAGTCGCCTTCGATTCGGAAGGTGTTGTGCCATGGGAAGTCGCGGCGCGAGGCGGACACCACGTACTTCGGCTTGGCCTCCAATTTCCGCGCCCACTCCCGCATCGCTCGCGGTGCGTTTTCGTCGCGCGCCACCGCTGGCCATGCGTTCTCCATGAGCTCGTAGGTGGTGCGCCCGAACAGCATCGCGCCGGCGTCGTCCATCAGTTGCGTGAAGTAGTCATGCAGCTCGTCGTCCACGACTCCTTCACGATGGTCGCAGCAGCCGTCGAGCGTCACGTTGAGTGCGAAGGTCAAGAGGCCCATGGCGTTGATTCTAACGCTCGTACAAGAGGCGGTCGAATGCCCGCACGGGCTGCGCTCTCAAGCGGGTGGATGCGTGAGATCCCAGCGGAAGTCACCGCGGGCCCGCTGTCGCATGGCGTTGCTGGGCCGCCCCGGCTGGTGGAAGCGGCGGCCTTCCATGGCGCGACGACGTGTTCTGCCGCGCTTGCCGTCTCAGTTGGTACGAACCACTCAGCCTGCTCGCGCCGCAAGAAACGCTTCGACTTCAGCGAGCGTCGGCACGTGATCGGCGATCGGTAGTCGTGTGCAGAGCAACGCCGCGAGGCCGGACGCGAAACGAACGCACTCGAGGTCGGCCCAGCCGCGCCAAATCCCGTACACGATCCCGGCGCGGAAGGTGTCGCCCGCGCCGAGCGTGCTCTTGGCTTCGACGAGGAACGGCGCGAACGTGCGGAACGTGCCGCGCTCGTCCGGTCGCGCGTAACGAAGTGCATGTTTCCCCGCGGTGAAGATGGTGAGGCCGCGACTGCGTGCGGTGTACATCCCGAGCAGATCTTCGTCGGGCACTGACGGGTAGTGTTGTGCGCGAAACTCGCGTGAAATCACGTTGGCTGCGGCGCTCGCGTGGAGCGGGCTGTCATAGGCACAGTCGATGGTGACGTAGGGCTTTTCAGCGCGCACGGCGAGCTTCGCGGCGTGCTCTGAGCTGTCTCGGAAGTACGGATCGATGGCGATCACTTTTGCCGCCTTGATGGCGGCTTCGTCGGGCTCACTCCAATGTCGCGCGCTATCCGAGAAGAACTGGCCGAACCAGCCGAGCACCGTGCGCTGGTGGGCGTCCACCAACACGAGGTCGCGCACTCCGGCGAAGCGTTCGTCGTGCACAATCCCGGTCACGTCGATCGCGTAGCGCTTGGCATAGCGCGCGAGCACGTCGCCGGTTTCGTAGCCCCAGTGCGGCCCAGCGAGCGCGGTGCGCAGGCCGAGCCCTGAAAGCAGCATCGCGGCGTTCATCGCTTCGCCACCCGGGCAGACGAAGGTCTCGGCGATTTCGCCGTAGCCATCGGCGGCGGGTAGCGCGTGCGCCAGGCGATGAATCGTAGACAGCACGGTCATGCCGTAGACGTAAACGTCGAGCCCCATGCGCGTACGCTACTCGAAGCCGTACCCGACTGGAATTGGCAGATGATCGCGAGACGACGCCCCGCGGGACGCCTCACGAGCCCGTCGACGAGATCGAGCGTCACATGGGTCTGGCCGGGCTTTGAGCGCGCGCAAAGGAAGTGCTCGTTATTCGCGTAAGCTAAGCGAACGCATGGACCACGCGGGCTTTGCCTGGCTGTTGCTCGCGCTTCCGATTGCTTGTCGTGAGACGCCCGTTCTGGGTCCGGATCTCGACGATCCCGCTTCGGCATCGCTTGCGGCGTCCGCTGCGCCACCGGCTTTGGCCAAGAGCTCCGCGGAGCCGCCTGACCCAGTGTTCATTCGGCTAACGATATCGGGGTTTCCTGCGTGCCCAGCAGAGCGGGCGCCCAACGGCAAAGCGAAGCTCCGGTCCGTGGGGGACGAGACATTCGGTGCGGACGAGTTGCGGCCTGGTTTCGAGGCATGTTTGAAGCGCTCACTGCATGAACCGGCGCGCGTGAATGTCCTGATCGGAATTTTGCCGAGCGGACGTGTCTGTAGCGCGCAGGCGTCCAGTACCGTCACCTTGCCGGAGAAGTGTGTTGCCTGCATCGCGCGCCAGCTGCACGAGCATCGCTTTTCTGTGGCGGACACGAGCTCCAGCATTATCGCCTCGATGCGATTTCAGCCCGTCGCGCCCTGGCGCTGACTTCCTTTTCTCGGCGCCTTGACACTAGGATGCTAGCATCCTAGATTCCTAGTCGTGGCAGACGACGTGAAGCAGTTCAACGTGTATCTGCCGGCTGAGTTGATCCGTGAGGTGAAACATCACGCTGTCGAGACCGAGCAGTCGTTGTCGGCGATCGTGGCTGCCGCGCTGCGCGCCTACCTCGACGCGCCTAGTCGAAAGCAGCGTTCAACCGGAAGGAGTAAACCATGAGCACACAAGGCATCGAGGCCGTGTTTCTGACCACCCACAATTGGGGGAAGGCCGCAAAATTCTTTCAGGCGTTGGGCTTCACTCTGGAGTTCGAGACCGATCACAATTCGGGCCAGCTCCGGAATGGCAGTGGGCCCTATGTGTTCATCGCGGAAATTCCGCCAGATCAGGAGCCGCAGGCACAACTGGTCCTGAAATTGCCAGACGCGGATTCATTCAAACCAGAGGCGATCGTCGACGTCGCCACGCCGTTCGAGAACACGCACTGGGGCACGCGTGAGATGACGGTGCGCGATCCGGATGGGCGCATTTGGCGGCTGCAGGCGCCACTGAAGAGCTGAGCGTGGTTCGTCGCGAAACCGAGTCGTGTGAGACAGTGCCGACACTCGGCTGAAGGAGATCTGGGTCGATGACTGAGGATTCAAACGCAAAGCCAGACAGCACCGCCGTGCGCGTCGCCTTGTGGCGCGCGCTGCATGTCGAGGTCGATCCGCCGCCGCACGTGTTCGATGACTCGATTGCTCTGAAAATTGCGGGACCGGACGACGGTTGGCGGAATCGACCAGACATGGACCCAAAGTTCACGAGCAGCTTTCGCGCGTCGATCGTGGCTCGTGCGCGCTTCGTCGAGGATCTGCTGCTCGAGCGGGTCGGCCGCGGCGTCCGGCAATACGTGATCCTCGGCGCGGGCTTGGATAGCGTCGCTCAGCGCCGGCCGGAGATCGCGTCCACACTCCAGCTGTTCGAGATCGATCAGCCAAGCGCCCAGGCCTGGAAGCGCCAACGTCTGATCGATCTCGGCTTCGGCATTCCGGGGTGGCTGCGGTTCGTGCCGGTCGATTTCGAGGCAAATGACGACTGGTGGCAACGGCTGGCAGCGGCGGGCTTCGATGCCAAGCAGCCCACCCTGGTAGCATCCACCGGCGTCAGCATGTACCTCACGAAGGACGCGATCGCGGCCACGTTGCGCCAAATCGCGACGCTGCCTTCGGGGTCTACCTTCGTGATGTCGTTCCTCCTGCCGCTCGAGCTCGCGGAGCCTGCGGCGCGTCCGGGGCTCGAGCTCGCCGTGAAGGGCGCACGAGCCAGCGGCACGCCGTTCATCAGCTTCTTCACGCCCGATGAAATGCTGGCGCTCGCGCGCGACGCGGGCTTCCGAGCAGTCGAGCACGTGTCCGCTGCCGCGCTGGGCGAGCGCTACTTCGCGGGCCGCGCCGACGGTCTGCGCCCGCCCAAAAATACCGAGGAACTGCTGGTAGCTACGACCTAGAGTGCCAATCCAGGACTGAAGGTGGCGCTCGGTTCGGCGCTCGTGAGAAACTCGTGCTCATGACCACGATCGAGATCACGACCGCGGATGGGATTTGTCCAAGCTACGTGTTTCGACCCGCACAAGGCAGCGGCCCTTGGCCCGCGGTGCTCGTGTTCATGGACGGCGTGGGCATCCGTCCCGCGATGCTCGACGTCGCCATTCGGCTGTCGAAGAGCGGCTACTTCGTGCTCTTGCCCGACTTGTACTATCGCGCGGGGCCGTACGAGCCGATGGACGCCAAGGTGGTGTTCAGCGATCCGGAGCAGCGCAAGCTGCTGAGTGCCAAGTTTTCCAGCCACATCTCGCCGGCCAAGATCATGTCGGATACGCGCGCATTCCTCGACTACTTGGCCTCGGAGCCCGACGTGAAGGCGGGCGGTATCGGGGTCACGGGCTATTGCATGGGCGGACTGATGGCGCTGACCGCCACGGGCACCTTTCCGGAACGGATCGTGGCAGCAGCTTCTTTTCACGGCGCACGGTTGGCGACCGACGCTCCGGAAAGTCCGCATTTGCTCGCGCCGAAGATGAAGGCGCGCGTCTACGTGGCCGGCGCGATCGAGGACGCCACCTTCACCGATGAAATGAAGGCGCGCCTAGAAGCGGCGCTCAGCGATGCGGGAGTCGAGCACGTGATCGAAACCTATCCGGCCAGGCACGGCTGGGTGCTGAGCGACACACCGACGTACGATGCCGACGCCTGCGAGCGGCACTGGCGAGCGCTGCTCGGCTTGCTCGACGCCACGCTCGGCCCGGCGGCGAGCGCCGAATAACGCTGCCGAGCGCCGTGGCGTGTCTCTTGGATCGATCAGTTCACCGCGGCGCAAAAGCTCGTGGTTTCGAGGTTGACGCCGCCGCGCCAGATCTCGAAGCCGCTGAAGATGTTGGTCAGGTACCAGGAGCTTTGCAGCACTGGGGTGCCGTTGTTCGTGCGGTTCGCGATCGCATCTTTGATGAAGTCGTTCAGGTCGTAGGACAGCGAGAGCGTGTCCTCGGTGCGCACGTAAGACGTGCACGGCACGCGGCCGTTCATGCCAATCCACACGTCCCACATGCCGCCCACGCCGGGGATGGTCACGGCAGGGTACAGAATCTTTCCGATCGGCTGGGCGTCGGCGGGCTTGTGCAGCCAAACCATCAAAAAGCCGCCAGAAGGGCCGGAAGCGTTCGGCTCACCCAGGGGATTGGTGCTGAACCAGACGTCGTACGCGGCGTTGTAACTGTTGGCCGTGGCGTCGGCGAGGGTGCCGTTGTCGTTCCAGTTCCAGGTCGTGAGCACGCTGGTGAGTGAGCCGACTAGTTTGGGCAGATTGCTATTGGCGGTGGAGTGCCGCGAGTTTGCGCCGATGAACAGCGAAGGAAACCCAGTCGGGCCACCGTTCGTCATCGCGCTGGCCTCTTGCGTCGTCATCTTGAAGAAGAACGGGCCGCCGTAGGTCATCACCTGCGCCGCGCTCGTGTTCCATTCGTTCACTTGCATGAAGTACTCGACGCCGCCGGCCATCACCTTGGCCGAATCGAAGCGGCTCTTCAGCACGCCTGAGTCGGACAGCGTGCCCGGCGTGCAGCCGTTGTGCAGCCCGACCATCGATCCACCTGCCGAACCGCCGTTGGCGGTCATGCCGCCGCTGCCGCCGGGTTCTGCGCCGTCCGCGCCGCCGCTCGAGGTGCCGCCACTGAGCGCGCCCGCGCTGGCGCCCTGCCCGCCCGCGGCGTTGTCCGGATTGCCGCCTAGGCCGGCATTTCCGGTGCCGCCCGCGCTGGACGGCGCCCCGCCCGCGCCTGTGCCGCTGCTCGCGCCGGACGAAAAGTCCGTGGAGCTCGAGGAAGAACACGCTGCCAACACGAGCGCGCACGCGCCCCAGCCGAGACCACGCAGCAAGGTGAAAAGCATTTTGACTTACCTCCGGTCCTGCGAGTCGTGATTCGACTCGCAGTCAGGGAGCGTCACCTTGTGCTGCGGCGCGCAGAGTCGCTGCGCATTGCTGCTCGCAATTTGTGCGGAACGTCTCTTCTGCGCGCTGGCGCGCAGCCCGTCACGGGAAAAAGTTGCTCACACCGGATTAGACAGTGTGCACGCGCTCAGTTCGAGCGCGTGCGCATTGCCTGCTGCACGAGGCGCTCGGCGCGCTGCAGGTCGCTGCGCCGGAAGGCGTGGCCCGGACGGGACAGCTCGAGCATCGCCGTCAGCTCGTTGCCGACGAAGATCGGAATCATCGCCGCAGCACCGACTCCGCCGCGGCTGCCCGCGAAGCGGATCGCGAGCGCGTCCTCGGTGGGACCATAGGGCGGGCCGAACACCGGCCGGCCCAGACGCGCCGCTTTCAACACCAGATCCTGCTCGGGGAGCGCATAGCCGAGGCGCTCGTTCGAAATAGGCCCGAGCACGGAGCGAGTCACGAGCGGTTTCGAATTGCGCCTACGGTAGTGAAACATGGCCGCCTCGGCGCCCGTGGCCACGAGCGAGAGCCAGGTGACCGTGTGGGCCAACTCCTCTTCGTCCTTGATGCGTTCGACGGGGCGAGCCCATTCAGCGAGCTGATCCGCGGTCGGCGCTTTGCCGTTGAGCTTGCTGTTGAGAGCGGCAATTTCTCGGACCGAGTTCAGTGCCCGCCACTCGCCGCGATATGGGCTCACATGGCAGTAGTCTGGGACGCGTCCAAACTCGACGCCTTTGATCAATAGCCCGGTCACGACGGGACCGACGGTCAGCTCGCCGTTCGTCACGTACCAAAGGGGCGGGGGCGCCGGTCTGAAAACGCTGGTGGGGATGTAGTTGAGCTCCATGCGTGCGCGATCGTCGCCCGCCGGGCGTGTTTCGGCCAACAAAGCGGCGTCCAAATGGCGGCGCAGCAATGCCGTGGCAAAAGCGCGCAGCCTGTCGAGGTGGCGCCCGGCGCAGGCCAAAACCCGAGGCTTGACCTTTGCGTTCACATGCTGTGCCGTTGTGCGGTGCGGGCGAATCAAGAAGCGGAAGGAGCAGCTGCGCGCGCCGCTTCGCTCGCGCAGGCGGAACAGGCTCAAGCCTCGCTCGAAGTACAGCGCCACATCCTGGAGCTGATAGCCACCGGGCAGGGTTTGGATTTGGTGCTGTGCGAGTTGGTGCTCGGGATCGAGCAACAGAACCCGGGCATGCGCGGATCGATCTTGCTCGTGGCCGACGACGGCGCGCATCTGAAGAGCGCTGCCGCGCCCAATTTGCCGCCAGAGTTTCAGCGGCTGGTCGAAGAGCAGATCCGCGTTGGCCCGAACGCGGGCTCCTGCGGCACCGCCTGCTTTCGGCGCGCGCGCGTGGTCGTCAGCGACATCGCGCATGATCCGCTGTGGGCCGAGTACACCGAAATCGCGGCCCGATTTGGGCTGCGAGCTTGTTGGTCCGAGCCGATCTTTTCGCGCACCGGCCGAGTGCTGGGTTCGTTCGCGATGTACTACGGCTCGGTGCGTGCGCCTGAACGCCGCGAAATAGAGGGCATCGAGCTTGCTGCGCGTTTGGCGGCGATCGCGCTCGATCGCGCCGCCGCGGACGAAGCGCTCCGGCGCAACGAAGAGCGCCTCAATCTGGCCCTGGCCGCCGCCAAAATGGGCACCTGGGAATGGCAGATCGAGACCGGGCGCGTGAACTGGTCGGAAGGAGTCGAGCTGCTCTTTGGCTTGGAGCGCGGCACGTTCGACGGCACGTTCGACGCCTACTTGCGGCTCATCCCGGAAGAAGAGCGCGCGCAAGTCCACGCCGCGATTGCCCGCACCTTGCGGAGCGACGTCGATGATTACGTGGTCGAGCACCAAATTCGCTGGCCAGACGGCAGCGTTCACTGTTTGGAGGGCAAGGGCCGCGTCTATCGCGACGAGCGCGGCGAACCGACCCAAATGGTCGGGACCGTCGCCGATATTTCCGAGCGTAAACGGGCGGAGATCGCGCTTCGTCAGAGCGAAGAACAGCTACGCCAAGCGCAAAAAATGGAGGCGATTGGGCGTTTGGCGGGCGGCGTCGCGCACGACTTCAATAACCTGCTGACCGCGATCGGCGGCTACAGCACGCTGGGCTTGCTCGAGCTCGCGCCCGACGATCCGCGACGCGAATTTTTCGAGGAGATCCAGCGCGCAGGCGAGCGCGGCGCGGCGCTCACCAAGCAGCTGCTCGCCGCCGGTCGCAAACAAGTTCAGCGGCCACGGCTCTTGGATCTCAACGCCGTGGTCGACGATCTGACGAGTCTACTCCGGCGCGTGATCGGCGAAGACATCGAGCTCGAATGGGCGCGCGACTCGAGTCCCGCGGTGGTGCTGGCCGATCCCGGACAAATCGAGCAGATCATCATGAATTTGGCGGTGAACGCCCGGGACGCGATGCCGCGCGGGGGCTTACTGTCGATCACGTCGACCAGCGCGCACATCGCCGCCGAAGATCCGCGCAATCGCAGCCGCGTCGGCGGTCCGTACGTGCAGCTCCGCGTGACCGATTCCGGGCACGGCATGGATGCGGCCACGCTGCCCTACATCTTCGAGCCGTTCTTCACGACCAAGGATCCGGGCAAGGGTACCGGTCTCGGCTTGTCGACGGTGTACGGCATCGTCGAACAGCTGTCGGGTTTCATCGACGTGCGGAGCGAGCCCGGGCAGGGCTCGGTCTTCGAGGTCTACCTGCCGCAGCAACCGCAGCGCTTGGTGTCGGCACAGCCAGAAAGCGTCGCGCCGGCGGTGCGTGGTGGCAGCGAGACCGTACTGCTCGTCGAAGATGAGCCGCAGGTGCGCGATCTGGTGCTCGCCGTGCTGAAGACGCGCGGCTATCGCGTGCTGTGCGCGGACAGCGGCGCGGAGGCCATGCGGCTCGAGCAGGACCACCCGGGCCGCATCCACCTGCTGATCACCGATGTCGTGATGCCGGGCATGAGCGGCCGTGAGCTGGCCGAGCATTTGCTCTCCTTGCGCCCGGAGCTGAAGGTCCTGTTCATGTCGGGCTACACGGACGACGCCGTGCTGCGCCACGGCGTGATCGCGCCCGGCAGCGCATTCGTGCAAAAGCCGTTTGCCCTGGAGGACCTGCTGCAACGAGCGCGCGCGCTGCTCGATGGCCAATCGCCCTAACTGCCGGCCGGGCTTCGTCGGGCGCGATAATTCGCAGGCTGCCCGGCGGGGACCAATCCCAGCTGCCCAGAAACGAGTGCGCCTGCACGACGTGAGGTTAGTTTGGTAACTATCTGAAATAAATGACTATTCGCTGGGTTCCCATCCCTGCGCCAGGCGTTTCCTTGCGGCCTCTGGACTCCTTGGCTAGCTTTCCGGTCCACTCACGAGGAGCCCGCATCCCCTATGGCACGCGTCACTGTCGAAGATTGCTTGGAACAAGAAGAGAATCGTTTTGCCCTCGTGGTGCTCGCCGCGCAACGCACGCGCACGATCATGAAAGGTGGACCTGCGCTCGTGAACGCCAAGAACAAGGCGCCGGTGATCAGCTTGCGTGAGATCGCCGCGGGCAAAGTCCGCTTTCATCGCCCCTCCGTCGAAGCCGTCGCCGAGTACATCAACGAGCTCGGTCGCGTGAATCTTTGAGCGGGAAGGCGCGCAGCGCCGAATCGGCGCGCACGATTCGTGACTTTGGCGCCGCCGCAGACGACGGCGCCCGCGGGCACTACGACGACCCGCTCTACTACTCGAAGACCTACAAAGATCGTCGGCACGACGTCGACTACTACGTGCGCCTAGCGCGCCAGGCGAAGGGCCCCGTGCTCGAGTACGGCGTCGGCAACGGGCGCATTGCGCTGCACGTCGCGCGCGCGGGCGTGGAGGTCTTCGGCGTCGATCTGTCGCGGCCCATGCTCGATGATTTCAGCGAACGCCTGAAATTGGAGCCGAAACAAGTGCGCGCGCGGGTCTCCCTCGCCGAGGGCGACATGCGCACGTATCGGCTCGGCAAGCGCGTGCCGCTCGTGTACGCGCCGTTCAACTGCTTTTTGCATTTGTATACTCGGCCTGACGTCGAGGCGTTCCTGGCCCGCGTTCGGGCGCACCTGGCTCCCGGTGGCCGCTTCGTCTTCGACTTCTCCGTGCCGCACGGCGAGGATCTTTCGCGTGATCCGGAGCGCAGCTACGGCTCACCGCGCATTCGCCATCCCACAACGGGCGAGCTCGTGCGTTACGCCGAGCGTTTCGAATACGACCGCCTCCGCCAGCTGCTCTTGATCTGGATGGAGTTCGAGCCGGAAGAGGGCGGCAAGCCGTGGAAAGTGCCGCTCACCCACCGCCAGTTTTTTCCGCGCGAGGTCGAGGCGCTGCTTCACTACAACGGCTTCACCGACATCTTTTTCACGGCAGATTTCACGGACCAGCCCGCAGACCAGTGGGTTGATTCGATGGTCGTGAGCTGCCGGGTGGATTCGCCGCGAAAGTCGAGCAAAGGCTCGCTCCTGCGCGGGTCGAAGCTGCGCCGGACCGTAAAGAAGCGAGCCTCTCGGAGCGCGTGACCTTGCCGGAGCGGGTGCGGACGCTTAGCTTGTCGGAGACCCATGGCTACTGATTTCTACAAAGAGCTCGGCGTCTCGCGCACCGCGAGCGACGACGAAATCAAGAAGGCGTATCGCAAGCTCGCGTCTCAGTTGCACCCGGACAAAAACCCGGGCGACAAGAAGTCCGAAACGCGCTTCAAGGCCGTGAACCGCGCTTATCAGGCGCTGTCGGATAAGCAAAAACGCAGTCTTTACGACGAGTTCGGCGAGGAGGGCCTGCGCGAGGGTTTTAACTCGGACGCTGCCCGCTCGTACCGAAACGGCGCTCCGAGCAGCCGCGGCCGACGCGGCGGCAACCCGAGCGTCGAGGATCTGTTCAGCTCGAGCGGGATGCCTCCGGGTGCCGGTGGCATTGGCGACCTGTTCGGCGATCTCTTTGGGAGTCGCGGCGGGCGTCGCCCGGGCAATGCCGGGATGAAGGGCTCCGACATCGCCAGCGAGGTCAGCGTCGACTTCATCTCTGCCCTCCGCGGGGCCGAGCTGAAGCTGCGCCTGCAAGATGGCGGCGACGAGATCACGGTCCGCGTGCCTCCGGGCGCCGGTGATGGCGACAAGGTTCGCATCCCGGGCCACGGCGCGCCCGGCGCTTTCGGCGGCCCACCCGGTGATTTGCTGCTCAGCATTCGCGTCGCCAAACACCCGTATTTCGAGCGGTCCGGGCTGGATTTGTACCTCGATCTGCCGATCACCGTCGGCGAGGCGTACCGCGGAGCCAAAGTGCGGGTGCCCACGCCGGACGGCCCAATTACGCTCACGGTGCCGAAGCACGCGCAGAGCGGGCAAATCGCCCGGCTCAAGGGGCGGGGCGTCAAGCGCAAGAATGAGACCGGTGATTTGTACATCCGGTTTCAAATCAAGCTGCCCGCGACCACGTCGGACGAGCTCGACGAGGCCGTGAAGACGCTCGAGTCAGCCATGACCGGCGACGTGCGCGCCGACGTGCACTTCTGAAGCGCGCGTCACTCGGCGTCGGCGACGAGTTCGGCGCTGGCCCGCGGCCTGCGTGAAGGGCGTTCGCCGTTTTGCGAGTTCGTTGCGCTGCGCAGCACGCCATTGTCGTCGTACTTGTCGAGCTCGACGCCCACGCGCCGGAGCGCGGCTTGCTTCTCGTGAAAAGGCTGAAAGCTCGACTTGAAGCCGGCCAAAATCATGCTCTTGATGTCCGCGAAGGGCACGCCCATCTTGGTGTGAACCAAGTAGAGCTCCTTCGAAACGCTGGTGTCCGTGATCAGGCGATTGTCGGTGTTCACGGTCACGCGCAGGCCGAGGTCGAAGTAGAGCTTGATCGGGTGCGAAGCGAGATCCTTCACCGCGCCGGTTTGTACGTTGCTCGACGGGCAGCACTCGAGCGGCACACGGTGATCGTTCAAATAATGAAGCAAATCCCCATCCTCACGCAGCCGGCAGCCGTGCCCGATGCGATGCGCGCCGCACACGTGAATGGCTTGGGCGATCGACTCCGGACCGTAGGCTTCGCCCGCGTGAATCGTGCAATTGATGTTGTTGTCGCGCACGAGCTGAAACGCGGCGCGGTGATGCTTGGCCGGAAAATCAGCCTCTGCGCCGGCCAGATCGAAGCCGACCACGCCGCGGCCCTTGTACGCGACCGCGAGCTCCGCCATCTGATATGAGGATTCGGCAGAAATATTGCGAATCCCGCAGATGATCACGTTTGCCTTGATGCCGTAGGTCTCGCGCGCGCGCCGTAAACCGTCGAGCACTGCCTCGACCACCTTGGTGAGTTTCAGCCCGCGCTGAGTGTGCAGCATGGGCGCGTAGCGCACCTCCATGTAGCGGACGTTCTCGCGATGCGCGTCTTCGGCCAGCTCGAAGGCAATGCGCTCGAGGGCCGCCTCGGTCTGCATCACACGCAGGGTGATGTCGAACCCGCGTAGGTATTCGACCAGCGATCCGAAGTTGTTGCCACAGCCAATGGCAGCCCGCAGCCCCTCGACATTGTCGGCCGGCAACTCGACGCCGCCGGCTTTGCCGAGCTCGAGGATCGTCTCGAGTCGGAGCGAGCCATCGAGGTGCACGTGAAGATCGGTCTTCGGCAAAGCGCGAAAGACCTCGAATGGGACGTGAACTTGGGCGGGTGTATCGCCAGCGCCTGCAACGGCGGCGCTCGTTTCTGAATTCGATTGTTCCATATCAGAGCGTAGCACGCCGCACGCGACCTACCCAGATCACGCCCAGCGCCAGCCCGAGCACGCCAAGCCAGTAGGCCGGTGCAGGAATTCCGCGGTCTCCCTCACCGCGCTCAGCGCGATCGAAGGCATCTCGGAATACTTCCTCCGGTTGCGCACCGATGATTGTCTTCGAACCGACGAATGTCGTGGGTAGGCCTTGGAGCCCATGGTCGATCAAGATCTTCGACTCCGCCTCGATGATCTTGTCCGCTTTGCCCGAAGCGATGCAGGCGTCATAGGCCGCCATGTCGAGCCCGAGAATCCGCGCCTGGACGCGATTTTCGGGCGGCCGCAGATCATCGGCCGCGAACAACCGGTCCGCCATTTGGTCGCCTTTGCCTTGCTCGCGCGCGCAAACCTGCGCCTGCGCGGCGCCCTGCGCGAACTCGTGGCTATGCAGCGGCAGATTCAGGCGGTGGAAATTGACCTTACCCGGATAGCCGGCGATCACGGTCTGGAGCACGGGGTGCAGCCGTCGACAGAACGGGCACTCGTAGTCGGCGAACTCGACGACGTTGATCTTTCCCGGCTGATACAGGCGCAGAACTCCGTCCGGCACCGGCGGAGCCGGGCGAAGCCGTGGCCAGGCGAGCGGCGCCACCAGTGCCAGCACGCTCAGCGCGGGCCACGCGCCCCAGCGCAATCCGATGTCGGCGTCGCCCGAGCTCGGTTCGCCCCGCCAAAGTACCGAGCCCGAGAGCGCGGCGAGTATGCCGAGCAGATCGACCGCCAGACACAGCGTGCAGAAGTGCTTGATCTTGAAAGCTTGCACGCCGAGCAGGCCGAGCGCGACCACGCCGCCGACCATGGCGATCAGCGGCACGAAGCGGCGCAGTTCGCGCGTGAGCGCGAAGCCGAGCAGGAGGGCGAACCCGAGCATGCCAAATACCGGCACGGGCACCGGGAAGCCGCCGATCACGTAATAGCCATAGCCGCTGCCTCGCACGGCGGCGCAACCGGAGTCGGGGCCGCAGAACGTCGGGACCGCCCCGGTGTAATCGACGAAAAGAGCCGCCGAGAACGAGAGCGCCAGGATGGCCGCGAGCCGCACTCCGAACAGACCAAGCGCTTGCCGCACGGCGATGTTCTTAGCGTGATCCGCGGCAAAAGCCCAATTCGGCAATCGTCCGCGGACGCCCGTAGTGGGGGCCATGGAAGTCCTGGCGCCGGCTCCCTCTCCCGCCGGCCGAGTCGCATCGGGCCGCTACGGTTCGCATCGGCAGGTACGGGGTCGGGCATGAGTGGTAGAAGGCCCGCCATGGCCAGTCGAATTCCGGCAAAGGGCGAGGTCTTGCGCCTGCTCGCTGAAGCAAAGAAGCCCATTCACGCGCGCGAGCTCGCTGCCAAGCTCGGCATCAGCGAGGCCAACGTGCCACGTCTTGTCACCGCGCTCGACGAGCTGGTCGACCAAAAGCGGATCAAACGGCTGAGTGGCCAACGCTACGCGATGGAGCTCCGCGAAGTCACCCAAAGCGAGGGTTGGGAAGGTGTGCTGTCCTTGAATCCGCGCGGCTTCGGCTTCGTCAATGCCGTCGGACACGACGACGCGTACATCGCGCCCGAAGCGATCGGACCGGCGATGCACGGTGACCGAGTGCGGATCACCGTGGTCAGCCGCTCCGCGCGTGGCACCGAGGGCCGCGTCGAGCAAGTCGTGGCACGCCGCAATCCGCGGGTCGCGGGCGTTTTGCGCCGGCGCGGCCGCAGCGTGTGGCTCGAGCCGGATGACTCGCGGCTGCGCGGGCCGATCGTGCTGTCGGCCAATGCCAAACTTGGCGCGGACGGCGACGCCGCGGTCGCCGAAATCACTCGCTTCCCCGAATTTGCCGACGAAAACCCGGAAGGCGAGCTGATCACGGTGCTCGGCGTGCCGGGCGATCCGAACGTGGAAGTCGCCAAGATCCTGATCCGCGAGCAAGTCACCGAGCAGCACCCGGAAGGCGCGATCCGCGAGGCCGAAGCAATGGCCGCGCGGCTTCTGCCGCTCAATCACGAGGGGCGCGTCGATTTGCGGTCGGTGCCACTGCCCACGATCGATCCCGAAGACGCGCGAGATCATGATGACGCGGTCTGGGTCGAACGCCACGGTGACGGCTTTCGCGCCTGGATCGCCATTGCCGACGTGAGCGAATACGTTCAGCCCAATAGCGAGCTCGACAAGGAGGCGCTCCGCCGCGGCTGCACGATCTATCTGCCGGATCGCGCCATCCCGATGTTGCCTGCGGCGCTGGCCGCCGACTTGTGCTCGCTGCTGCCGGAGAAGGAGCGACTCTGCCTGTGCGTGATCGCCGATTTGGATCGCGAGGGGCGCGTCAAAGAATTCCAAATCGTCGAAGGGGTGATGCGCTCGGCGGCGATGCTCACCTACGGCGGGGTGGCTCGGACGCTCGGATTCACCGATTTGCCGCCGAAAAGCGCCCCGGCCGAAGCCTTCAAGAAGGAGCTGCGGGTGATGGAAGAGCTCACCCGCAAGCTGCGCAAGGCACGCATGGCGCGCGGCTCGCTCGACCTCGATCTGCCGGAGGCCAAGCTCACGCTCGATCCGACGACCAAAGCGCCCATCGACGTGACGCGCCGCACGCAAGATCCCGGCATCAAGCGCGCGTACAACATGATCGAAGAGCTGATGCTGCTCGCGAACGAACTCGTGGCCACGTGGCTCGGCCAGAAGAAGTCGCCGACCGTGTACCGCATCCACGGCAAGCCCGACCCGACCAAGCTGGCGCGGCTCGGGCTCGTGGCCGAGAAGCTGGGCGTCGAGTTCAACGCGGACGAGATGAGCGAGCCGCTCGGCGTCTCCAAGTTCCTGCAGCGCATTTCGACTCACGCGCGGAAGCAGGTGCTGGAGATGCTGCTGCTGAGGTCGCTGAAACAGGCGGCGTACGACGTGAAGAACGTCGGACATTTCGGGCTAGCCTCGGTAAATTACCTGCATTTCACCTCACCCATCCGTCGCTACCCGGACGTGCAAGTGCATCGCGCGGTCAAACACCTTTTGCGTGGCGGAAAGCCCGTGAACACCGAAGCCGCCATCGAAGAGCTGGCGCAGAGCGCCACCGCCGCGAGTACGCGCGAGCGCGCCGCCATGGACGTGGAGCGCGAAGTGGTCGATCTGTATCGCGCCCTCTTGATGCGCGATCACATCGGCGAAACGTGTGAGGGCACGGTCACCGCGCTCGTCGGGAGCGGCGCGTACGTCACGCTGGACGCTCCGTTCGTCGATGTCTTGATTCGTTACGAAAGCATGGGCCCGGATCAATACGAGCTAGCGGAGGACGAGCTCAGCGTCGTCGGCGTGCGTTCGGGTGACACCCTGGCGCTCGGCGATCGCGTGCCCGTGATCATCGAGGATGTCGCGATCTTGCGGCGCGCGGTGTACGCAAAGCGCATCGTCCCGGACAGCGTGCGTGAGGCGATGAGCAGCGAATCCGGCAAAAAGGCAGCACCTCCGGGCGAGGGTCCGCGCCGCCCCGGGCCGCGCGTCAAGGTGCGCGGCCGGGCCGCTCCGCCGTTGCTCAAAGTCGGCCATCGTCCCACCCCGACGCGTAAGGGTGCGAGCAAGCCCAGCACCGGCGGCGGCAAGAGCTACAAGCCCGGCCGAGGCAAGGCCGCCGGCAGCGGTACTGCCGGCGCGGGTAGCGGCGGCAGCTCGAGCGGTCGCAAGAAACGCCGCCGCTGACAGCTCGTGCTACTTGGCGCTGATGCGCTCCGCGCCCATGAACGCGCGGAGCGGTTCGGGGATCAGCACGCTGCCGTCCTTCTGCTGGTGTTGCTCGAGGATCGCGACCCAGGTGCGACCGATCGCGAGCCCAGAGCCGTTCAGCGTGTGCAAGAGCTTGGGCTTGGCTTTGGCGTCGGCGCGATAGCGGATTTTCGCGCGGCGCGCCTGAAAGTCACCAAAGGTGGAGCAGCTCGAGATCTCGCGAAAAGCGTTCTGCGACGGCAGCCAAACCTCGAGATCGTAGCCTTTCGTGGCCGAAAACCCCAAATCGCCCGCGCAATGCTCGACGACGCGATAGTGCAGATTCAGGCGCTTTAGCACCTCTTCCGCGTGGCGCGTCAGTGCTTCGAGCTCCGTCAGGGCTTGCTCGGGCGTGGCGAAACGCACGAGCTCGACCTTGTCGAATTGGTGTTGGCGAATCAGCCCGCGCACGTCGCGGCCGTACGAGCCGGCCTCGCTGCGAAAACAGGGCGTGTATGCCGTATACGCGCGCGGCAGCTCCGCCCCGTCCAAGATCTCGTCCAGATCGGA
>Ga0207667_10002475_pt1 | contig 23019 bp, 13 predicted proteins | sample KBSCornC52_FD_184301 | JGI IMG/M metagenome (GOLD analysis project Ga0207667, IMG submission 184301) | Corn rhizosphere microbial communities from Kellogg Biological Station, Michigan, USA - KBS Corn C5-2 (SPAdes) (version 2) | ecosystem: Host-associated > Plants > Roots > Rhizosphere > Soil ...
GTCGCAGTCCGGTCCAGCGCCGATGCCGATGGTGGGAATGCGCAACTCCTCTGTTACCACCTTGGCAAGCTCGCGGGGAACGCCTTCGAGGACGATGGCAAAGCATCCGGCGTCTTCGAGCGCCAGTGCGTCGGCGCGGAGCTCCTGCATGGCTGCCATGGTCTTGCCTTGTACCTTGTAGCCGCCCATGCGGTGGACGCTCTGGGGCGTCAGACCGAGATGGCCCATGACCGGGACCTGAGCGCCGACGATGCGCCGCACCAGCTCCGCGCGCTCGCGTCCGCCTTCGATCTTGACGGCTTCGGCGCCGGCCTCTTTGACGAAGCGGAGAGCGTTGCCTATGCCTTCGCTCTCGTCCACCTGGTAGCTGCCGAAGGGCATGTCGGCCACCAGAAGGGCGCGGTGGACGGCACGGCGAACGCCGCGCGTGTAGAGCAGCATCTCATCCATGGTGATGGCCAGTGTGTTCTCATGGCCCTGCATCACCATGGCCAGCGAGTCGCCGACGAGGATGACGTCGAGCCCGGCCTCATCCACCAGCCGCGCACTGGCATAGTCATACGCCGTGACCACGGTGATGGGTTGGTGCGATAGCTTTTTATCGAGGAGGGCTGGGGCGGTGACTTTGGCGGCGTTGTTGCGCTCTGCCTGTGCGTCGCCGGTGCGATCTGCGCCCGAGGCGCGAAACGTGGTCAGACTCATTGCGATCTCCAGTGCAGCTCCGCCGCGGGCTATATCGGTAACAGCGTTGGCCGGATACCACCTGTCGCCAGTGGAACTCTGGCAGCAGGTTAAGCCTACGCGCTCAGCCGGATGGGGTGCAACTGGCGATGGAGAGGTGCGTGGGGGCAGGAAGGCAAAAGCAGATCCTCCGCTTCGCGAAGGATGACAACTGTTGAGGTTAGGAGGCGGCTGGCAATGCGGCGCGAAGGAGCCGCACCTCGTCCAGAATCCGCCCGGCCATCTCTGCCTTGCTCATTGGAGGGATCTCGACCGCTCCATCACGCTTCAGAAAGATTCCGGCATTGTTCGTCGAATCAAATCCCAGCTCGCTCGAAGAGACGTCGTTGACCACCACGGCGTCCACGCCCTTGCGCTCCAGCTTTGCGCGCCCGTTGGCGAGGATGTCTTCGGTCTCGGCGGCGAAGCCGATGACCAGGGTTCGGTCGCCTCGTTGAGTCACCACTTCGCTGAGAATGTCCCTGGTTGGTTCCAGCTCCAGAGTGCGGCCGCCGTCGCGCTTCAGTTTCTGCGCGGCAGCTTCCTTCATGGTGTAGTCGCTCACCGCTGCTGCCATGATGACAAGGGTGGCCTTGCTGAGCCGCTTCAATACTGCGGTGCGCATCTCTTCCGCCGATGTCACGCAGACGACCTCGCAGCCAGATGGAGGAGAGATGGTGGTGGGCGCTGAGATAAGGATGACTCGAGCACCGCGGTGCTGCGCGGCTTCGGCGATGGCGAAGCCCATCCGTCCGCTGGAGCGGTTGCCGATGAAGCGCACGGGGTCGATGGCTTCGCGGGTCCCTCCTGCTGTAATCAGAACGGTCTCTCCGGCAAAGTCATCTGCGGCGGCGGTGCTGGTCTTCTCATTTAACGCCGCGGTTACCGCTGTGAGAATTGCTGTGTTCTCGGCGAGGCGGCCGCCGCCCACCATGCCGCAGGCGAGATAGCCGCTGCCGGGCTCGACCATCTTTACGCCGCGAGCACGGAGGGTCTCGATGTTGGCGCGGGTTGCGGGATGGTTCCACATGTTCACGTTCATGGCCGGGGCCATGATGATGGGTGCGGTCGTGGCCAGGTACATGGTCGAGAGGAAGTCATCGGCGAGGCCGTGGGCGAATTTGGCCAGCACATGCGCCGTTGCCGGAGCGACGATCAAGGCATGGGTTGTCTGCGCTTCGTTGATGTGTTCGATGCCGGACTCGTCTGTCTCCGAGCCGATACCGGCATCCTCGTTCCAGAGGCTCGTGATTACCTTGTGGCCGGTGATGGCGGCAAACGTCAGGGGACGGACGAACTCTTCGGCGGCGCGGGTCATGACGACGTGGGGATCGTAGCCAGCATCCTGCAGCAGCCGTACCAGCTCCACCGATTTATAGGCGGCGATGCCTCCGCAGACTCCTACCGTGATCTTCAGGCGTTCGGCGCACATACGTATTTACTCCAAAGAACTTTACCAAAGGCGATGGTCTCATAGTTGGGTTGGCGTTGCACTTCGGTGAAAAGTAACACGGCTGCAACGGAATGTTCACTCTCTCGTCATGTGCTGCTCTCACACTCAACCTGAGCAAAACATTAATTTTCAACTTAAGAGGCAACCTCCTGATGTCTTCGACGCCACGACGCACGTGTACCCTGGCACTTACCGCAATTCTTTCTCTTCCCTTCCTCGCTCCCATCACCTCCCCATCACTTTTTGCTCAGGTCGTTTCTGACGGCAGCACGGTCATGGGAACGGTAGCCGATCCGGGTGGCAACATGCTTGCTGCTGCGACGGTTCAGCTGAAGAGCGATTCGAGCAGCTTTACCCGCAAGGCCAATGCGGACTCCAGTGGCCACTTTTTGATCAGCGGAGTGCCGGCAGGCGTCTATATCGTCTCGGTCTCGGCTCCGGGCTTTTCGATTGCGGTGCAGCAGGGGGTTAGGGTACTGGCGGACCAGCCGAAGAGTCTCACGTTTTCGTTGAGCCTCGGTAACTTTTCACAGCAGGTGACGGTTGACGGAGGCGGCACGACCTCGATTGCGGCACAACTCGCGCCGATGGATGCGCCGCTCGATGAGCGCTCTGCCCGCACCGAGGTCAACACGACCTTTATCAGGAACTACACTCCCCCGACCGCTGACTTCGGCGAATTGGTGGCGCTGGTACCGGGCACGGAGACGACCAACTCGAACGGCGTCGGCCTGGGCCAGAGCAATACCTCGTTCCGCGGCTTCTCCGACGGCAGCTACGATATCGACTTCGACGGCATCCCCTTCTACGACACCAATACCCCCAGCCACCACTCGTGGGCGTTCTTTCCCTCGCAGTGGATCGGCGGTGTTGACTTCGACCGCAGCCCCGGCACGGCTTCCACCATCGGGCCCACGCCGTTCGGCGGCTCCATCCATCTGCTGTCCAACCAGATGCCGTCTGAGCGCAATCTTCGCGGCGGCGTCTCCTACGGGTCTTTCAACACGTTCCTCTTCGACGGCAGCTTCAACTCGGGCGACTTTGGCGGGTACAGCAAAAAGTCGAACCTCTTCATCGATGTTCACCACATGTCGTCAGACGGCTATCAGACCTTCAACTACCAGACGCGCAACGCCGGGTCGTTGAAGTATCAATACAAGCTCTCGGACAAGACCGTACTGACGGGCTTCACCGGGGTAATCTGGCTCGATGCCAATTCTCCGAACCTATCCTCGACGCGTGCGCAGATCCTCGCCAATGGCGACAATTACCTTCTGCAAAAGACAGACACCACCCAGGCGAACTACTACCCGTACAACCGCTACCATGTGCCCACCGACTTCGAGTATGTCGGTATCAACTCGCAGCTTGGCCACAGTTGGAGCCTCGACTTCAAGCCTTATACCTACAACTACGACAACTCGCAGTTCTACGCGAAGCAGCCCAAGGGCGGAGCTCCCATCAACCCGGATGTCTGCGGCATTCCGGTCAAGAAGATCAGCCCCTGCGCGGTGGACAAGTACAACAGCTATCGCAAGTTCGGCGAGACGCTCGCCGTCAGCCAGGTGTCGAGCCACGGCATCTTCCGCACCGGCCTCTGGTACGAGCGGGCTGCGACCAACCGCCACCAGTTTCCCTCGAATCCATTCACGCGGAAGGACGATGTACTGCCGAACTTCAGTGAAAAGTTTCGCACCAACTCCTATCAGCCTTACGCCGAATACCAGTGGATGGCAACGCGCAAGCTGAGCATTACCGCGGGTCTCAAGTTCGCCTACTACACCATGGCGCTCGACCAGTACGCCGATAACGGCGGCAAGATCGGCAGCACCAACCCGATCACCCACAAGCCGTTTACGGTCGTCAGTAACTCGGTCGACTACCACTCCTGGCTGCCGTCGCTCGATGCGAGCTACCGGCTCAAGCCCAACTGGTCGGTGTATGGACAGGGTTCGACCGGCAGCGTCGTTCCTCCCAGCAGCGTCTACGACACCGCCGGGGCGCTGGTCGGCACACCGCCCAAGCCGCAGACCTCGACGACCTACCAGATGGGTACCGTCGTGAAGCTGAAGCGCGTCACCTTCGATGCGGACTTTTATCACACCCGCTTTCAGAACGGCTATTCGTCCTCGACGGACAACGATCCCAACTCGGCGCTGTTCGGCGAATCGATCCAGTACATCTCGCCCAGCTCGATTACTCTGGGCGGCGAGTTCGAGAGCAGCATCTACCTCGGCAGCGGGCTAAGCCTCTATCTGAATGCAACCCGAGGCAAGGCCACCTATGTCGGCACGCTTGGCGCTGTCTGCATAAGCGGAACTGCAGGATGCACCGCATCGACGCCGCAGATTACTCAGAAGGCACCCTCCGACCTGTGGGTGGCGCAGACGCCCACCGATACCGAAGCTGAGGGCCTCACTTATCAGCAGAAGGGATGGAACGTCGGCGTCTTCAACAAGCGCATCGGCTCCAAGTGGGAGGACAACGGCGCATACCATAACCAGCTCCGCGATGATCCCTACAACGTCAGCAATGCTTATATCAACTACACCATCCGGGGCCACTCGCACTTTGACCAGACCAAGATCCGGCTGAGCGTCAACAACCTTATGGGTTCGCACAACATTACCAGCGTCGGCCCCGGCGGAGCGCTCGTTCCGGTGACCTTTACCTCGGGCGGCGTGGCCTATACGGATGCGTTCCTCGGATCGACCACGGCGTCGCCGGGGTATACCGGCGGCCGAAACCTGGCCGATAATCCCAATCTGCTTCCGGGGCGCAGCGTCATCCTTTCGGTGACGTTTGGATTTTCGCCGGGACACTAGAGCGCTCTGCCCTCTCCTGGGCCCATCGGTCGCTGTGCATCGCGAGCGATGGGCCCGGTTTCGCTCCGACTGACCTTGCGCCGGATACAATCGTCGAGGAATGATTGCTCACCTCCGAGGCCGACTGCTCTCGAAAGCCCCCAACCGGGCAGTCATCGACTGCGCCGGCGTGGGCTACGAAGCCACCATCTCTGTTGCCACCTTTACGAGCCTTCCGGCGGAGGATGCGGAGGCCTCGCTGCACATCTATACCCATGTGCGCGAAGACCAGATCGCTCTCTTTGGCTTTGCGGAGACCGACGAGAAGCGGCTGTTCGAGAAGCTGCTGACGATCAGCGGGATTGGGCCTAAGCTGGCCATCACGGTCCTCAGCGGCATCGCTGCCGACCGTCTGGTGACGGCGATTCGCTCGGGCGATCATGGCACGCTGACGCGGATTCCGGGGATTGGGAAGAAGACGGCTGAGCGGGTCGTGCTCGAATTGAAGGACAAGCTGGACGATATGGCGGTGCCGGTCGCCGCCTCTTCCGGCGCTCATCATGGACCGGCGGGAGACGACGTGCTTTCGGCGCTGGTGAATCTGGGCTATCCGCGGCCGGTCGCGCAGAAGGGGATTGAGACGGCCATCGCGAAGGATGCTGAGGCGGCTCAGGACTTCGAGACGCTGTTCCGGGCGGCGATGGCGGCGATTCGGTAAAGGGCTCCACTACGTCATCTCGACCGGAGCAACGGACGGTATTTTGTCCACTCCGCTGCGCTTCGGTCGAGATGACGTGCGGTTGGGGAACCGATGACGTTGTTCATTCATAGAGAAGAGTGGCCCCGGCGTCTTTTAGAACGGTCGGGGCCATCAGGTTTGCAGACGGCCCGTAAGCCGAATTTTGTTTTAGACGATCATTCCTCTACGCGACGCATTACTGCGGCGCTTTAGCAACCTACCCGCAGGTTTCAGCTCCGGCTTTCGCCGATCTCTCCGCCTGGGCGCATCGGGCCGATACGCTCTCGCCGCCTGAAGAGGAGCGGCGAAATCCCTGCCTATTTGGTCTTGCTCCGTGTGGGGTTTACCCTGCGACTCTGTTTACACAAAGCCCGGTGCGCTCTTACCGCACCCTTTCACCCTTACCTTCCCCGCTTGCGCGAGGCTGGCGGTTTGCTTTCTGTTGCACTAGCCGTCCAGAGGCCTTGAAACCTCCGTCCCGGACGTTATCCGGCACACTGCCCTGCGGAGTTCGGACTTTCCTCCCCCGTCCGACACCTTGCGGTGCGAACGGCAGCGATCATCCAGCCGCCTGCTCCCCAAGTGTATCGCAGTGGCGGCGAACTAATCGCCCTCCATAACCGTATATAAACAGCGGGCAGGTCTCGCTTTGCTCCTGCCGGGCTGATAGTCTCAATCGAGCCCCTGGAACGGAAATCGATGGAATTTAAAGAGGCCGTCAAAATCGCGCTGCAGTCGCTGTGGGCGAACAAGCTCCGGTCGATCCTGACGCTGCTGGGCGTTGTCATCGGCGTGGCCAGCGTCATCGCCGTGGTCACGCTGGTCAACGGCGCGAATACCTATGTCACCACCAAGTTCGCAAGCTACGGCGCGGACGTCTTCACGGTTTCGAAGATGCCGCAGATCATTACCAGCTCCGAGGAGTACGAGCGCTACCAGCGCCGCAAGAATGTCCTTTACTCCGACTTTCTCTACGTCCGGGACAACTGCAAGCGCTGCGTCGGCATTGGAGCACAACAGGCGTCCACAGGAACGATCGTGCGAGGCACGCAGTCGGTCACCGATACGCAGATCCGCGGCTATACCTGGCAGATGCCTCAGCTGCAGAACCTGAACATCGAGCAGGGCCGCGGCTTCACCGAGGCAGACGAAGAGCACGCCTCTCGTGTGGCCATCATTGGATCAGACATCCAGGACCATCTCTTTGCCGGAGTCGATCCACTGGGGCAGGAGTTGCGTGTGGACGGAACGCCGTACACGATCATTGGGATTGCCGAGAAACAGGGAAGCACCTTTGGGCAGAGCCAGGACAACTGGGTAGGCGTGCCGTTGACCGCGTATCAGAAGAACTACGGCACTCAGAAGACGCTGACCATCTATGTCAAGGCGGGATCGGCGGGTCCAATATTGGAGGACGCGGCCGACGAGGTACGTGTGCTGATGCGGTCGCAACGCCACGATCTGCCGGGAACGCCGGACTCTTTCGAATTGGACACAAACAATACCTTGGTTGGATTTTTCAGCACGGTTACGCAATCGTTCGGCGCAGTCGCCGGGGCCATCGCGCTAATCTCGCTGGTGGTGGGCGGCATCGTCATTATGAACATCATGCTGGTGAGCGTCACCGAGCGGACCCGCGAGATCGGAATACGGAAGGCGCTGGGTGCGCGGCCGAAGGACATCCTGATGCAGTTCCTGATCGAGTCTGGAACGATGGCGCTGGTCGGCGGGTTCTTCGGTGTGATCGGCGGCATTATTGTGGCGCAGGTTATTACGCTGGTGGCTGGATTTCCCTCGACGGTAGCGTTCTGGAGCGTGCTTGCGGGCCTGTTCATGGCGACATCGACGGGGGTCTTCTTTGGTGTGTATCCGGCGCGCAAAGCTGCGCAACTTGACCCGATTGTGGCTTTGCGGGCGGATTAGGGCTTAGGGACTAGGAAGGCAACGCTTTATGCGGATAGGCGATGTTAAAGAGACGGTCGTGATGGCGCTGGACACGCTGCGGACGAATAAGCTGCGCAGCGGCCTGACGATTCTCGGAATTGTTATCGGCGTGATGACGGTGATTATCATCTCCTCGGTGGTGAATGGCCTGAACAGCAGGGTCGAAGACCTGGTGAAGTCGCTGGGCTCGAACGTCCTGTTTGTCTTTCGCTTCCCGGTGTTTGGCCAGCGGCCAACAACGGAGATGCTGACGCGCAAGCAGTTGACCTACGACGATGCCATGGCGATGCGTGCGTTGCCGCATGTCGTGGCTGTTTCGCCCGCGTTGCAGTACACCGACAACACCGCGCCGGGCAGGGCCGGTGTCACGGCGATCAAGGGCGGCGGCAAGAGTATGCAGGGAACGATTCTCGAAGGAGATACCCCAGCGCAGAAGGATGTCAGCGAACTGGACCTGCGTGAAGGCAGATTCTTCAATGAAGGCGATCAGGAACGCGCAGCTAAGGTGACGGTGCTGGGCAGCGACACTGCGGACGGGCTCTTCCCCGGCCAAAGCGCCGTCGGCAAAGAAGTACAGGCGGCGGGAATGGTCTTCACGGTCGTGGGCGTTCTGGACAAGCAGAAGCAGGCCTTTGGCGGAGGAAAGAATCCGCAGGATAACCATGCCTATTTTCCGATCACGACGTTCCACTACATGCATCCGGAGGAGTTGGACTACTGGATCACGCTGAAGTACGACGATGCGAAGAACCGCTCGCTGGTGGAGGATGAGCTGACCGAGCTGCTGCGTCGCCGTCGGAAGGTTGCCAATGCCGCGCCCGACAACTTCGCCATCTTTGGCACCGACTCGCTGACACGGCTGTGGAACAACATTACGAGCGGTCTTTTCCTGCTGCTGGTTGCGCTGTCGAGCGTGGCCCTGCTGGTGGGCGGCGTGGGCGTGATGAACATCATGCTGGTCAGCGTGACCGAACGGACGCGTGAGATCGGCATCCGCAAGGCAATCGGAGCGACCAAGCAGACCATTCTGACGCAGTTCACGCTCGAAGCGATGACTCTGTGCGCGGTCGGCGGCATCCTCGGTCTCTGCGTCGGCAGCGCCATCGCGGTGGGTGTGTCCTTTGTGTTTCCAGCGGCGTTGTCGAGCGTGTGGATGCTCGTGGCGTTTCTGAGCTCCTGCGGGATCGGCCTGGTGTTCGGCATCTATCCGGCATGGAAGGCGGCGAACCTCAACCCGATCGAAGCGCTGCGGTACGAATAGGGATTAGGGCATAGGAAACAGGAATTGCCTGATCCCAATGCCCCAAGCCCGACACTACGGTTCGTTAGACTAACAGGATGGCCATAGCGATTGAGGCGATTACTACACTGTTGACGCTCGCCGGGCTGGCGTATCTGCTGCTGGCATTGTGGGGAACGCGGGACTTCGCGCACTACTGGATGCGGCGTGCCAAAGACACCGGCTTCGCACCCGACGTCAGCATCCTTAAGCCGGTGAAAGGCGTCGATCCTCGCATGTACGCCGGGCTGGTGAGCCATTGTCTCCAGCAATACTCCGGCAAGTTCGAGATTTTATTTGGCGTCGGCGGTATGGACGATCCCGCGGTGGGTGAGATCGAGCGGTTGCAGGCCGAGTTTCCTGACTGTGCGATCCTTGTGATCGAGTGCCGTGAGCGGCTGGGCACCTCCGGCAAGGTGAGCAATCTGGTGCAGATGCTGCGTGAGGCGCGGTACGAGCATGTGTTGATCAACGACAGCGATATCCATGTCTCGCCGTTCTATCTCGCTCGCGTGATGACGTGTTTTGCGGATGCGACCGTAGGCATGGTGACGGCCCCGTACATTGGCCGCACGGCGGAGCGCGGCAGCGGGCGGACGTTGTGGTCGCGGCTGGAGGCGCTCGGCATCTCGACAGATTTTCTGCCCGGCGTACTGACGGCACGCAAGCTCGAGCATGGGATCCGCTTTGGTTTGGGCTCGACGCTGGCCACCAGCAAGACGGTCCTCGCGAAGGTTGGAGGGCTGGAGCCGCTGACGGAGTATCTCGCCGACGACTACGAGATGGGCGCGCGCATTGCCGCCGCCGGATATCGTGTGGAGCTGTGCGCGGAGGTGGTCGAAACGACGGTCCCGACGTATCGCTTTCGCGGATTTTGCGATCATCAACTGCGCTGGGCACGCTCGACCCGCGATTCGCGCAAGCTGGGATACGTCGGGCTGGGGATTACCTTTGCCCTGCCCTGGGCGGTGATGACGTGCATTGCGAGCGGGTTTGCCCTGTGGAGTTTTTCGCTGCTCAGCGTAGTGGTACTGGCGCGGGTTGCGGTTGCGCTTTCCGTGGGCGTTGGAACGCTGCGCGATGAACAGGTGCTGCGAGACTTGTGGCTGCTGCCGCTGCGGGATTTTTTCGGACTGGGCTTCTGGGCGTGGAGCTTCGCTGGAGACACCGTAGTCTGGCGAGGTGAGCGGTTTCGACTGCGCAATGGACGGATCACGCGGGTAACTGAAGGTTAGTAAGAGTTCGGCTGATTACTGAGGATTTCCTTGCCGCCGCTCTGCGCGATGAAGTAAGCCTTTCCGGGAAGCGATGGCACGGGTTGGTCTAAATCCTGCCAGAGGAAGATGCGGCGCACTCCGAGCCACTTGCGACGCAGCGACGCATCGTCCTCGAAGATAGGCGGAGCGTCGGGGAAGAAGGAGCCGTACCAGAGGTTGGAGCTGCGGCCGTTGAGGATATGAATGTCGTTGCGGTGAAGATAGAAGCCCAGAGTGCTCCCGCTCTCATATTCCCCGTGGATGACGACGAGGTCGTCGGACTTCAGCTCCGGTGCGATGGCCATCGCCAGCTTGTAGGAGGTAAGCACGGGAGAGAAGATCTGCAGACCAAGATGCGCTGCCAATAGAAAACCGAAGGCCCCGGCAGCAAGCCAGAGATTGGCGGTGTGGGGCTTGTAGTTGCGGCGGAGCAACCAGTTCAGCAGCGTTCCTCCAAAGAGCGTGATGGCGGTGATGATGAGCGGCGTGCGGAAGGCTCCCATTGCCCGGGTGTCGAGATCAAGGAAGTGGCCGAAGGAGAGCGCGTAGTCGCCGGGGTTCTGTTTCAGCAACGCGGCGAGGTCGGTATTGGGGCCGGGCGGTTGTGAGTGCAGGATAAAGAATCCTGCCGCCAGCGCAGCGGCCGAGCCGAGAACAAGAAGAACCACCGAGATGCGCTGTCCTGCGACGACCAGGCGATTGGGGACGGTGAAGGCCTCCACCTCATCGGCTTCATCCGCCAGCCATGCGGCGATCAGCAACGCGAGCGCAGGCAGCGCGGGCAGAACGTAATACTCCTGCCGCGTGGAGAAGCTGAAGAAGACCATGGGCAGCGCCGCCCAGATTCCCAGCAGCAGGCGCGTGCTTTGCAGCGGATCGAGTGTCTGGCGGCGCAGAGATTTCAGCCACGGAACTGTGGCTACGGCCTTGAAGAGATACGCGCTCCACGGCATCAGCCATATCAGCAGCAGTCCCCAGAACAGCGCCAGCGGAACCGTATCGTAGTCGCGCGGAACGCGAAGGTTGAGATAGCGCAGTACCTGTTCGTTGACGAAGTAGAACCACAGCCAGCCGTGAACATTGCCGTCTGTGGGGCCGGGAACCGACCAGTGGCCGTGAATGAAGGCGAGGTGGCCGGGATGGCCCTGGGACGGGTTCGCCAGCGCGATTAAAATGTGCCACGGCGCTGCGATGGCGAGGAAGATCACAACACTCGAAAGAGGGAAGAACTGGCGAAGGCGAGTCAGCGTTCCACGGACTCCGCGCGTGAGCAGAAGATGCGCGAGGACGATCAGGACGGGGAAGACGATGCCGATGAGCCCCTTCGTCAGGACGTCGAGGGCGCAGCAGGCGGCGAATCCCCAGCACATCAGGCGGCTTGGTGTCTCCTGCTGCTCGGTCTGCCAATAGCAGAGCATCCCCAGCGTGAGCCAGAGACACACGGCCACATCGGGGATGGTGATGCGCGTGAAGATAAAGATGCCGAAGCTCGAGAGCAGAATCAGTGCTGCATACAATCCTGCGCGTGCGGAGTTGAAGGCGCGCCGCCCAAATACCTCCATCGCCAGTGCCAGCGCGAGCACCGTAAAGGCCAGCGGCAGCCGCGCGGTTGCAGTGTGTACGCCGAAGGTTTTGAAGCTGGCGGCGATGCTCCAGTAGAGCAGCGGTGCCTTCTCGAGATAGCGGATGCCGTTCGCGTAAAGCGTGACCCAGTCGTGACGGACGAGCATCTCGCGCGCGACCTCGGAGTGGACGGAGTCGGCATCGTCGAGCAGCGGCGGAGTAAGCAAGGTAAAGCTGGCGTAAAAAAAGAACCACAGTGCAACCAGGATGAGTCGATTGCGGCGGAGGGAGCTTGTAACTGGCGCGTTGTCCGTAAACGGATGCACGTCACTAGTGTATTTGCAGCGATGACGACGAACAGTTCGACCACAGATTGGCGCAGATTTTTAAGGGCAGCCCATTTGCAGGAGTGAGTCAGCCGGGGGTGGTTTGTCGTAGACTCAGGCTGACTGCATGATGAATGACCTGATCCAACCTGGTGCTGTAGCGAGTGCCGCGGCACCGCCGACGGAACTTATCTTCGGTGAATGGTATCCCGCTCTGCGCGCCGCTGAATTGCGCAAGGGGGGAAGGAAGACCGCAATGCTGCTGGGCATCCCGTTGCTGCTGGGCCGCAAGAACGACGGCAGCATCTTTGCCATGCGCGACCTCTGCCCCCATCGCGGCATTCCGCTTTCTGCGGGGTGGTTCGACGGCGAGACGGTGCAGTGCAAATATCATGGCTGGCGTTTCGAGCCGTGCAGCGGGCAGTGTGCGGAGATTCCCTCATTAACCGGGCACGACACGCTCGATGCGACGAAGATCTTTGCCAGCTCGTTTTCCTGCGTGGAGCGCGATGGATACGCGTGGGTTTACATCCCGCAGGCAGGGACAGGGCGCGTAGGCGATGCGCTGCCGCCGGTGCCTGAGGTGCCAAAGTTTTCCGAGCGATATCGCAACGCGCATTTGACGGCTGACCTGCCCTGCAACGTCGATCACGGAATTATCGGGTTGATGGACCCGGCGCATGGGCCGTTCGTGCATCAAGCGTGGTGGTGGCGCAGCCGCGCCAGCATTCACGAGAAGGCCAAAAACTTTGAGCCGATTCCACAGGGCTTTCGTATGTCGGCGCATGCGCCTTCGGGCAACAGCGCGCCCTACAAATTGCTGGGGGTGTATGGGGAGCCGATCACGACGATGATCGATTTCGTGCTGCCGAACCGGCGGTACGAGACCATTCGTTGCGGAACAAAGTGGTTCTCCAGTCTCACCACGATCACTCCTGTCACCGCATCTACCTGCCGCATCGACGTCTACGCGGTGTGGAACGTCTTCTACCACGTTCCATTTGTAACTTCGATCGCTACGTTCTTCGGAGCGCGTTTTGTGCGTCAGGACCAGGAGACGATGATCCAGCAGGCCGCAGGGCTGCGCTTCAACCCGGCCTTGATGCTGATCGACGATGCGGACAAGCCGGCGAAGTGGTACTTCGCGCTGAAACAGGCGCGGCTCAAGGGAACGGGCGAGCACCCTCTCGCCGGCCCGGTTACGCTTCATTGGAGGAGCTAGGCGCGTCTGCGTTCGCAGCTAGCTTCGCGGATGAATGGAATAGATCACACCGTTGACATCATCGGTCAGCAGAAATGAGTCGGGGCCGATTTGGAAGATGCCGCAGGGACGTCCGGTCACTTTGCCTTTAACGAGGAAGCCGAGCAGGAAGTTCTTCGGGTGCCGCGAGGCCGGGGTAAAGCGGACGACGCGGTAGCCGGTGCCGATGTGCGGCTTTCCAGCGCCGTGCAGAGCTACGAGAAAAGTATTGTTCAGGATGCGGTTGGAGCCATCGAAGAAGGCTACTCCCAGCGGGCTGGCGTGGGGGCTGAAGGTCGTATACGCGGCGGGCACCCGCGCGCAATCGAACTGCGACGGCGTTGGCCCGACCGGCGGAAATACGTGGGCGTTCCGTTCAGCGTGCGAGACGACCGGGTCTTCGTGCACCGTGCCATGCTGGAAGTAGCAGGTGGGCCAGCCGTAGTTGCTGCCGGCAGGCACGGGATGCAAGTTCGAATCAAGTTCGAAGAAGGTGTCCTCGGGCATCTGATCGCCGAGATGGTCGTCGCCCATATTCGTCGCGATGAGAGCGCCGTCGTCGATGGAAGGGACGAACGTCATATCGACAGCGTTGCGCAGGCCCTCGGCCAAAATCTGTTGGTTCTCCCCATCCGGGTCCATCACCGAGAGGGAGGCGCGAATCGGCTCCTTCTCGCGGCAGGCATTGCAACTGCTGCCGACGGTGACGTACAGCCGTGTCCTCCCATGCAGCCTGGCGAAGGCAACCGTCCGAGTCAGATGCCATCCACCGTACTTATAGTTGAGACCGTAGTCGGGATAATGCGCAAGCACCTCCGGCGGGCCAGTGGGAGCGTTGTCGCCCGCCTTGTACTTGTAGCGAAGCAGGCGATCGGTCATTGCGGTGTAGAGCCACGATTGGCCAGAGGGATCGGTATAGAACGCGACGTTGTTCGGGTTGCGAAGGCCTTTGAGATACGAGGTGCGCGACGAAAAGGTGTGGGTCGCGGAGTTCCATCCGCCAAGGATGTAAATGGTGCCCTGCGTGTTGTCGGCCAGCGAGTCCATGTCGGTTGCGAAGATGCGATTGTCGGGCGACTTCGCCATAAAGCGGACGCGCCTCATGCCCTGCGCGGCGACATCGATATCGAAGTCGGCGGGCAGGGAGAGGGTCATGTTCTTGCCGCTCGCAAGGTGAAGCGTATGCGGCTTCAGCGCGATCTGTGCGCAGGTGGTGATGCTGGCAGCCAGAAAAGGTAAAAGAAGCGCGCGAAGGTTCAGCATGAGGAGATCGTAGCGGATCGAGGGGCTGTATCAAAACGATCGACCACGGATGAACGCGGATAGGCACGGATCAAAAGCAAAGAGATGTGTCGCTGCTTTAAAATCCGCATCATCCATTTTTATCCGTGGTCGATTTAAAAGGCGCTGACGCCGGCCTCGACGACCAGTTGGTCGACGCAGATATTCATGGCTTCGCCCAGGTGCTTGAAGCCCTCTTTCCACTCCTCGGTCCAATAGTTCTTGTCGCTGCGGCGGAGCAGGTCGTTCCAGATGTTCTGTGCCTGCCAGAAGTTCACGTCGAAGGGCATATTGCGCAGCGAGCTTGCGATGGCGACGGCGCTGTGGATGGCGCCCGCGGCCGAGGGGTCGCCCGCGGCTTCGGCCTCCAGCCGGATCATGGCCCGCTTCATGCGCTGCCCGGCGGTATAGCCGAGCAGATGCGTATCAAGTTCGATCTGATCGGTCTCGGCGCGGTTGAGCAGACGGTCAATTTCGATGGGGTCAAAGGCGTCGGCCTCAATTGCGCGGCGCAGGCTGGCATTGATGGCGAAGCTCGAGGCGAGCGCAAGCGCGGGAGGAGCGGCGATACCGGACTCGGTGAGGAAGTGCAGCAGGGAGGCGTGGTCCTCATAGATCTTGCGCAGCGAATCTTCCATCTCGGAGAGGGTGCGGTTGAGGATCGTGTTGAGGATGCGGTGCTGCTCGTCGGCGAACAGCGAGGTAAGGGAATAGGAGGTGTTGCCGAAGAAGTGGTCGATCTGCCGAATGACCTCGGGAAGATTGGCGTGGCGCATGGCATTGCCGATCTCCGCTGAGAAGGTGGTGAAGGCCTCCAGTTCCGTGGGCTCGCCGGGAGCGTACGGCTTAATGGCCGCTGAGAGGTTCTGGTCGCCGAGATGAAGCACGGCGAAACAGATGTTCTCGCTCTCCTCGGTGACGCGAGAGCGCACCCGCGCACGGCCGAGCGCGACGCGGCCGCGGCCTGAGTTGAAGATCTGGTGACTATCGCGATGCACGTCGAAGCAGAAGATCTGGCCGTCCTCGGGATAGGAGCGGAAGATGGAGCTGATGGCGTAGTGCGCGCCGACCTCTTCGAGGCCGATGCGCATGTTGGTGACGTAGCGGCGATAGACCTCGGCGCCGTTTCCCATCTCCGGAATGTTGCTCTTGGCTCGCTCGAGGATTTTGAGGAACCCGGTTTCGAGGGCAACGCCGGGTTCGCCGAAGAGCTTGGCGGCGAGTTGGAGAACGCGGCCTGCGTAGGCGATGATCTGCACGGTCTCGATGCCGGAGATCTCATCGAAGAACCAGCCGCAACTGGTGTACATCAGCTGAGTGTGACGCTCGAGTTCGAGCAGCTCAAGTGCATCGATGCGTTCGGCAGCGGTCAGCTCATGCGCTTCATGCTCGGAGAAAAAATTCGCGGTGGAGGAGCGCGACCGGTCGTTGATGAGGTGGATATAGGCATCGCGTGCATCCCAGAGGTCTTTGAGCAGGGGCCGCGCAAACTCTGCCGAGAGAGGAGCGACGGCATCGCTCAGGTAGTCGAGCGCCTCACGCAGCGGGGCGCGCCACTCCTGGTTCCATCCTGGCTTGCCGCCGTTGCAGCCGCAGTTGGAACGCCAGCGCTCGACGCCATGGGGGCAGCTCCAGGAGGTGTTTTCTTCGACCTCGGCCTCCCATTGCGGCGGAAACCTTTCGAGGAACTCGCCGTAGTTGGTCAGGCAGGCTTCTTTTTCGTCCTCGATCCAGTGCATGGCGTAGGAGAGCGCCATCTCGCCATGTTTGTGGTGGTGGCCATAGCTTTCGCCGTCGGTCGCGACGTGCGAGAGCTGGGCCTCGTCGCTGTCGCCGGCGACGGGACGAAACTCTTCCACCAGTCGCCGTCCGAACCCTTCACCGCTGTTGAGGATGCCCTCGAAGGCAATGGCGCGGGAGTTGGGGCCATCGTAGAAGAAGACGGCGATACTGCGGCCTTCGTCGAGAGGGACGGTGTAGGGGTGGCGCGGATCGACGGTGGTATCGGGTGTTCCCATCCAGGCGTCCCCATTGGCAGCATCGGACTTACGACGGACCCGGGCGCACTGGTGCGGCGCGAGGATGGTGAACTTGATGCCCTCCTGTGCCATCAGGTCAAGCACATTGCGATTGACGGCCGTCTCGGCCAGCCACATGCCTTCGGGTTTGCGCCCGAAGCGCTTCTCGAAGTCGGCGATGCCCCAGCGGATCTGGGTGAGCGCGTCGCGCCGGTTCGCCAGCGGCATGATGATGTGGTTGTAGACCTGGGCGATGGCTGAGCCGTGTCCGCCGTAGCGGAGCGCGCTGGCCTTGTCCGCGTCGAGGATCATGCGATAGGTGCGCGGCGCGCTCTCTTCGAGCCAGCTCAACAGCGTAGGGCCGAAGTTGAAGCTCATCCGCGCATAGTTGTTCATGATGCGGATGATCTCGTCCTGCTTGTTGGTGATGCGCGAGGCGCCGTTGGGAGCGTAGCACTCCGAGGTGATGCGGTCGTTCCAGTCGTGATACGGAGCGGCGGAGTCCTGTACCTCGATGCTCTCAAGCCACGGGTTCTCGCGCGGCGGCTGGTAGAAGTGCCCGTGGATACAGACAAAGCGAGTCGCCCCATTGGAGGAGGGTGGCTTAGGGAGGGCGCTCTGCGGGGAGGATCGGGACTTGGCCATAAGGATTGGATGACAATAAGTGAGGTTAGTATCCCGGATGCCGTGAAAAGCTGGGAAACATTGATAAATAAAAGCTGGGAAGGTCTATAAAAATTATGACTCAGGGCAGCGGCGTGAGTTTGCCCGAGGCCAGATCGCAGGCCCGCCACAGATACCAGCTTGCCACCGAAGACCACGGCTTCCAGCGCTTCCCGCGGCGATGCATGACGTCGGCCTTCGGCAAAACGGCGGGCGTTACTTTATCCGCAGGCTTGAGCCCCTGAAAGGTGAGCGCGAAGCCTTTGCGGACGCCGTAGTCGTCGACCGGAAGCACGTCGGGGCGGCCGAGGCGAAAGATCAGCAGCATCTCGACCGTCCATCGTCCAATGCCGCGGACCTGAGTGAGATGTTCGATGATGGCTTCGTCGGACATGCGGCGGATGCGGGCGAGTGTGGGCACGGTGCCGTCAATCGTCTTTGCCGCGAGATCGCGCAGGGCGAGGCTCTTGTTATGCGAGAGTCCGGCGGCGCGCAGCTGTTCGTTCGGACAATCGAGCAGATGCTGCGCGCTGGGATGCTCGATGCCGCAGACGGGTGCGAAGCCTTCGAGCAGGCGGCGATGAATGGTCGCGGCAGCCTTACCATGCAATTGCTGATAGACGATGCTCTCGACCAGCGCTTCAAAGGGAGATTGCGTGCTGGCGACGCGCAGCGTAAATGGTCCGGCGCGTTCGATCAGGCGGCCCAGCTTTGGATCGGCGGCAGCGAGTTCCTTGCAGGCAAGGGCAGAGTCGTAACGAGGAGGACGCGGACTATTCAATGGACGCGGCATACGTTGACGGTATCGCAGGCGGCGCAGAAAGTCTTTGGACGTCTTCAATAGTCTTTGCGAACTCGGACTTATTTGGTTCGCATTTACAAGAGCAATACCTTTCCGGCAGGGTAGATATTGTGGTTCGCCGAGCCGATGCAGCAGCGATGCACGAGATGTTGTGCAGGCGCTCTGTTATCGGTATTTATGTCACATTTCGATAATCGGATTTTGCATGTAAAAAAAACGGGTGACAGTGCCGGAGATGGTTCCAAGAAGTGTTTTCACGCTGCTATACTCGGTTTTCTTAACGAAAGTATTTTTTTTGGGGCTCAATCTGTCGCGGACCCCCCAGCCGCCGACCGGGTTGGACCATCGGCAAAAAGCAATAGCAGGCAGCAGCAAAGGAAGCGAAGGCAATTTCTCGACCTTAAACAGGTCAGGTAAAGCAAAGGAAGCAGGAACGCACTCATGGCGCAAGTTTTTGACCGCAGTTCGAACGCGCTGGCTCGTTTGAGCCTGGTGTTGACGGGCATTATTGTCATCGCGCTCGGCGTCACTCTGAACGAGTTGCAGCGCTCCCCGTGGGTGACGCGGCAGGGTCAGCGGCCGGACCAGCCGATACCGTTCAGCCACAAGCACCACGTCGAGGGCCTCGGGTTGCAGTGCCAGTACTGTCACACGTCGGTGGAGAAGTCGAGCTATGCCGGTATTCCCCCGACCAAGACCTGTATGAACTGCCACTCCGAGATCTGGACCAACGCGCAGTTGCTCGAGCCGGTGCGGCAGAGCTGGGCGACGGGCGCTTCGATCCAGTGGATTCGTGTGCATGATCTTCCCGACTACGTCTATTTCAACCATGAAGTTCATGTGAACAAAGGCATCGGCTGCGCCAGTTGCCATGGCCGCGTCGACGAGATGCCTCTGATGTATCAGCAAAACACGTTGCAGATGGAGTGGTGTCTGAACTGTCACCGCAACCCGGCCAGTAACCTGCGGCCCACCAGCGAGATCTACAACATGGCCTGGGCCGGTCCGTCGAAGGACAAGCCGGTCTGGTGTACCAGTACGGTGAAAGACGGCCCGACCTCGCAGGACGTAAGCTGCACGACGACCGATCCGAGCGGCAATGCCAATCCTGAACTGGCGATGATGCAGTTGGAGCCGACCCATCCGGCCGGCCTGTCCAGTCCGCAGACGGGGCCGAATATGCAGCCGCATATCGTGCGCGGCGGCGAAGGCCAGTCGCTGAGCAGCCCTCTCCCGCTGCAGGTCGCAATGCCGGCGAGCTATCAGAAGTTCACCAGCCAGATGGACCTGGGCAAGTATTTGACCGCGAAGTACCACATCCGCGAACCGGAACAGCTCTCGAGCTGCGAGACGTGCCACCGATGAAGACGACCGGGATCAAAACGACTGGGATTGGAACAGAGCAGACGATGGCTGAGAATAAAGCACCTGTAGGAGCACAACCCGAACTAGTCACCCAGATTGCGTCGGCGAAGCTGACGCTGGCCGAGGTCCGCGCCAAGCTGGACGGTAAGACCGGAAGACGTTTCTGGAAGAACCTCGACGAACTTGCAGAGACCCCGGCTTTTCATGAACTGATGGCCGAGGAGTTTCCGCGCCAGTCCGGCTCGACCGAGTGGGTCGATGCGGTCAGCCGCCGCGGCTTCCTCAAGGTCATGGGCGCGTCGCTGGCGCTGGCCGGGCTCGCCGGCTGCACCAAGCAGCCCGATGAGCCGATCTATCCTTACGTCAAGCAGCCCGAAGACCTCATCCTCGGCAAGCCGATGTACTTCGCCACGGCGCATCCCTTCCCGACCGGCGCGATTCCCGTTTTGATCAAATCCGACGCCTTCCGGCCCATCAAGGTGGATGGCAACCCGGAGCACCCGATGTCCGGGGGAAAGTCGGATGCGTTTACCCAGGCGACGCTGCTCGATCTCTACGATCCGGACCGCTCGCAGCATATTCTCAATCGCGGCCTGAACTCTTCCTGGGGCAGCTTCCAGCATGCCTTTTCCGGGGCGATCAAGAAGACCAATGGCGGCCAGGGCGTCTACTTCCTGAGCGCGACTATCACGTCGCCGACTTTGGCCGCGCAGTGGAAGCAAGTTCAGCAGGCTTATCCACAGGCGAAGCTGGTCCAGTGGGAGCCGGTGAACTCCGACTCCTCGCGCGCGGCATCGAAGGCCGCCTTCGGCAGCTATACCGACGCGCAGTACAAGCTCGAAAATGCCGACCTCATCCTCTCGCTCGATGCGGATTTCCTCGGCGGCATCGCCCATCCGGGCTTCCTGCCCATGGCGGCGGCCTACGCCGGGCGGCATCGCTACGAGGCGGGCAAGACCATGAACCGGATGTACGTCGTCGAGACCATGCCGACGGTGACGGGATTCAAGGCCGAGCACAGGCTGGCGCTCAAGCCCAGCGATATCGCTGCCTTCGCCGAGGCCTTGGTGCATGGCACGGCCCCGCGGGGTCTGAACTCCGATCAGCAGAAGTTCTTTACGGCGCTGCTCAACGATCTGCGCAAGAGCAGCGGCAAGTGCGTCGTGATCCCAGGCGAGCAGGCCCCCCCGGTCGTCCACGCGGCGGCGTATGCGCTCAATGCCTCGCTCGGCGCCGTCGGCAAGACGGTCGTCTACACCGAGACGGTGAATCCGATCCCGTCCGAGCAGGTCGCCGACCTCAAGGCGCTGGTGGCCGACATGAACGCGGGCAAGGTTCAGTGGCTGGTCATGCTGGACGTCAACCCAATCTATTCGGCTCCGGCAGACCTCAACTTCCTCGATGCCTTCAATAAGGTGCCGAATACGGTGCACCTCGGCAACCATGTGGATGAGACCGGAGCGATCTCGGCCTGGCACATCAACAAGTCGCACTATCTGGAGAGCTGGTCGGATACCCGGGCCTACGACGGGACCATCTCGATCATTCAGCCGATGATCGCCCCAATGTACGATGGCAGGTCGGCGCATGATGTGTTCCAGACGGTGCTCGCCGATTCGCAGTCTTCCGCCTTCGATGTCGTTCAGGCCAATGCGCGGACTTACATCAAAGGCGACTTCGCTGCAAGCTGGCGCAAGGCGCTCCACGATGGATGGGTCGAAGGAACGGCGTTTACGCCGAAGACCGGCGGCCCGGCGGGGAACGCTCTGGCATTTACGGCCGCACCCGCCACCGGCAGCGGTTACGAGATCTCGTTCAGGCCCGACCCGTCGCTCTACGACGGACGCTACGCCAACGTCGGCTGGCTGCAGGAGCTTCCCAAGCAGGTCACCAACCTGAGCTGGGACAACGCGGCGCTGATGAGCATGGGTACGATGGCCGCTCTCAACGTCGAAGAGACCGACCTGATCGAGATGGAGCTGAACGGCCGCAAGGTGACGGCTCCCGTGCTGATGGCCCCCGGCCATCCCGATGGAGCGATCACGATTCACCTCGGATTTGGACGCCGTGCTGAAGCCGGCCGCGTCGGAGCGGGCGTCGGCTTCGATGCCTATCGGCTTCGCACCGCGGACGCCCCCTACTCTCAGGGCGGCGGAACGGCGAAGAAGTCGGGCAGCGGCTACGATCTCTGCGTCACCAAGGTGCATAACATCGAGCATCGCGGCGGCTTCGCGCAGCACGATCTCGACAAAAAGCTCTTCGATGTGGACGGGACGTATTCGCTGGCCGGCCACGAAGCGATGGAGCGCTCTATCATCCGCTACGCGACCGTCGCCGAGGTGGAGAAGAACCCCAACTTCGCCCACGACGAGATGGGCAGGGACTCGAGTGGCACGCTGATCGGCAAGGTTGGCTATGCGCCGCAGGGCGAGAAGCCAGGCAAGGACGAGACCTTCTTTCCCGAGAACTGGCACTACGACAAGAAGGACCCGTCAACGCTTAAGGTGCAGAACGCCTGGGGCATGGCGATCGACCTCAATAGCTGCATCGGTTGCAACGCCTGCATCGTCAGTTGCTATGCGGAGAACAACATCCCCGTGGTGGGCCGCGAGCAGGTCAAGATCGGCCGCAACATGCAGTGGATTCGCATCGATACCTACTTCGAGGGCGACCTGCACGCGCCCAAAGCGCACTTCCAGCCCATGGCCTGCCAGCACTGCGAGAACGCGGGCTGCGAACAGGTCTGCCCGGTGGGCGCGACCGTGCATACGCCCGAAGGCCTCAACACCATGGTCTACAACCGTTGCGTCGGCACCCGCTACTGCTCGAATAACTGCGCCTACAAGGTGCGCCGGTTCAACTTCCTGCTCTACTCCGATTACGACACCGAGAGCCTGAAGTTCATGCGCAATCCCGATGTCACGGTTCGTTCGCGCGGCGTCATGGAGAAGTGCAGCTACTGCATCCAGCGCATCGAGGCGGCCAAGATCCAGGCCGACATTGAAAATCGCGTGATCGCCGACGGCGACATCGTCACCGCCTGCCAGCAGGCATGCCCGACCGACGCCATCGTCTTCGGCAATATCAACGACAAGGCCAGCAAGGTAGCCAAGCGCAAGGCTGAAGAGCGCGATTACCAGGTACTTGCAGACCTCAACTATCGTCCGCGCACAACGTATACCGCTGGCGTCATCAACCCGAATCCGGAGCTTGCATAAGATGGCAACCAAAGGACCAATCTACGATCCGGCAGGGGACCCCGTCGTTGACCCGATGATCGACCCCCGTACCGGCGAGTACGCGGTCATCGCGCCGGGCCACAACTTCAAGTCGGTCACGCAAAAGATCGCGGACATCGTTTTGACCTCGAACACCCCGCTGGGCTGGTTCTTCGGCCTCATGGTCGCAGGCGGCGTGGCGACCGGCGTTGTGATCGGCCTCACCTGGCTCTTCCTGAAGGGCGTCGGCATCTGGGGCGTCACTATTCCTGGGGCCTGGGGCTTCGCCATCATCAACTTCGTCTGGTGGATCGGTATCGGCCACGCCGGCACGCTGATCTCGGCGAT
>Ga0207667_10002478_pt1 | contig 23003 bp, 45 predicted proteins | sample KBSCornC52_FD_184301 | JGI IMG/M metagenome (GOLD analysis project Ga0207667, IMG submission 184301) | Corn rhizosphere microbial communities from Kellogg Biological Station, Michigan, USA - KBS Corn C5-2 (SPAdes) (version 2) | ecosystem: Host-associated > Plants > Roots > Rhizosphere > Soil ...
CAGCGCCGGAGTAGCCCGATGCGGTTGCGGCGCCGGAGTCGCCCGATGCGGTTGCAGCGCCGGAGTAGCCCGATGCGGTTGCAGCGCCGGAGTAGCCCGATGCGGTTGCAGCGCCGTTCTTCGTGGTCGCGGTCGAACCCTCAACCGGCTTTGCGCGGCTAGTCGTATATTCGATAGCCGCCTTGATTAGGCCGGCTAGATTGATTTCCGCGCTGACCTTGATCGTTGAGCTGGCAATCTTCGTGTCATCGCCGTGGCGCGAGAGTTCGCCGGACTGCTCTACAATGGCGAAGCGCGATGTCCCCGGCTTGTAATAACGCAGGACATGCAGCGGATACTCGCAGGCGTGGAAGCCGGAATTGCAAGTGCTGACCTCCCCATCATGGGTGTATGTCTCGCCGATGGCGTACTGGAAATCGCGGCACTTGAGTTTTTTGTCAAAACCTTTGTACGCGATGACGACCGGAGCCTTATCAGCCTTCGGCTTGACGGCCTTCTTGACGGCGCTCATGACGCGCTCCCGACGTTGGCGAGGGCGGCGCGGCGGCGAAACTCGCTCGCATCCCGCATGGCCTCTTCCCATCGCTTGCTGTCGCCCGGTGCGCGAGACATGGCGTAGTCAACGGCCATCTGCGCCTGCTCTTCCCAGTGCTTCACCGCCAGCACCTCCACCGGCCCGCTCACCCCTCACCCCGAGCCGCGAGGCAGTGCGCCGCGCCAGTGGTGAGGGCTTCGGCAACATCAATCGCGCGTTCCGGCGAAAGGTGCAGATCGTGGAACCACACGTCATCGCCCTGACCTAGGACGACACTCTTGTCGCTGGCCCTCACGTCTACGACGACGCGCTCGCCAACTTTGATGGGTTCGGACTTCCAGGTGAATTGCGGCATCTCGTTCTCCCTCGCCCGTGGTGGCGTGGAAGTGATATTAGGCATGCGTAAGTCACCTGTCAATAGGCATGCCTAAGTAAATATGCAACGACGCGGTGCAGTAATTGCTAGCGAGCGCAAAAAAAGCCCGCCGAAGCGGGCTGCACCTCTTGTGATGAGTCTTACCGAGCTGGCTGGACGGTGCCGGGGTCTACGTAGATGGCCGTTGCCTTGCCCACTTTATGCATCTGTGCCGCAGAGAAGCCCATGCCCGTGGCGAACCCCCCATTGCCACTCGCAAAGCCAGTGCCGACCGATCCAGCATATTCCGACCCCATGCCCTGAAGGACGATGCCATTGGCGCCTAGGCTGGCGGCTTCCTTCTTCAGCCGCTTCATCACCTTATTCACGCGGCTCTGCTGTGAAAAGCCATTGGCGCCCATGTCGTTGGCTTCTAGCAAAGCTACCGTCTCGAATTTCGCGGGCGGCTGAAGGTAGATCTTCACTTGATCGGGTTGGATCGGCGCTCGGGTCGTGCCGACGATCACGTGTGATGACGCGCATGCCGCAAGAGCGCCAAACATGACGCCAAGAGCCAAAATCTTGACTGCATTCATCCCATATTCCCCCTGAGCTTTGCGGTGAACCTCAAATCAATTGGGTCTGGCCTGGTGCCGGCCCATAGCTTCTCGGCTGCCCTGATTCTAACTGACACAATACGAAGGTCAGGCCTCCTTTCGCGCTCCCCTCTTGGCAGGTTTTTGCTCATCAGTGCCAACAGTTGGCACACCTTTGTCTCGTCCATTCGCTGTAGCCCCCTGTGGCATGAAGTCAGCTCCCATACGGATCAGATTGCTCAGTGTCTCCACGTCCGGCAACTGCTCCCTTACAGCCAGCCAGTGCATAAACAGTGCCGCGCCTTCGTCGGTCTCGATATTGAATCTCCGACCCTGTCGATGCTCGTAAATGCGTAGCGCCTTGGCCGTTTCGGCGATCATCGCCGGGTCAAGTCGCGCGGGCTGCGATTGGCTTGCCTTGGGCGATTGACTGGTAACACCTTCACGCCCAGTCATGATCCATTCGGGGGTTGTTTCCAGGAACTTGGCGGCCGCCACCAAGTTGTCACCGCTGATCATGCGGGTAGGGCGCGATCCCTTGCCGAACCATCCACTGACGGACGGCTCCCTGATGCCGCATGCGTTTGCAAGCGCCACCTGACTCTCGCCACGGTCCGTGAGGAGAGAAAAAATTCGCTTTGCCCATGGCTCCATATTCATTAGGTGAGCCTAAGCCTTGGCACCATAGGAATGCCTATTGACAGTATCTTAGGCATGCCTTAGTCTACACCTCATGACCGACTCCGAAATCATCAACGCACTCGGTGGAACCATGGCTGTTGCGGCTATTTGCCGGGTCAAGCCACCAAGCGTCAGCCAGTGGAAGAGGAGCGGCATTCCTGACGCAAGGCGCCAGTTCTTGGCACTACTTAGACCGGAACTTTTCGGCCAGCCATCTAAGCATTCCGAACCCTCGTAACTCATCACGTCCTTCCAAAGCGTGCCTAACCAGCACGCTTTTATTTCGCCTGAAATTCAATGTGGACAAAAGTGGACAAGTGTATGAACAGTCTTTTACCTAGCCGAATCGAAGCCGTTCCGTCCCCCCGCATGGCTGATGAGCGCACGTTGCGTATGTGCTTCTCGGAGCGTGATGCGGTGGCTGCATCCGTCGCCCTTAGTGGCCTGACCTATCGCGAAATCGCTGCCCGCATGGGCGTGTCGAAGTCGCTGGTGGATCTGCTCATCAAGGGGCACCGGGCGCTTACTAAGAAACGAACGATCCCGTTCTGTCACGCCACCGGCACGTTGCTTGTCCAGCAGTACCGGGAGATGGAGCGCGCCTTGAATGAGGCACAGGGCAGGGTGAAGGAACACGAGCGCATTGCGGCCATCGTCGCGCCCACGCAGAAGCTGTGGAGCGCAGCGGCATGACCATCCACGACCATGGCCAGAACGACCCGCTGGAATACGTCCTAGACCGCAATGACGCCGCTGTAGCGGACTTCGTCGGCAAGGTCATCCAGATACGCCGGATGCAGCTCAACGACCGCGACAAGGCGCGGCAGGCGGCAGCGAATGAGCGCGAGATTGCGCGGGCGCTGGGGGTGGGCTGATGGCCGGCGACTGGATCAAGATGCGGACTGACCTGTTCACGCATCCGAAAGTTGTCCGCATTTCGTCCGCTTTGAAAGCGGACAGGTTGCGGACGGTTGGCGGACTCTTGTCCGTTTGGTGTCTCTTTGACGCGCATTCAGTCGATGGAAAACTTGAGGGTTATGACGCGCCAACACTGGACGATTTGATCGGGTGGCAGGGATTTTCGGCGGCAATGATCGCTGTCGGCTGGATTGAACAAGTCGGCGAAGGCCTTGCCCTGCCTAGCTTTGAGAGGCACAACGGGGCGTCAGCTAAGCGGCGCGCGCAGGACGCGGACAGGAAGAAAGACGTCCGCAATGTGTCCGCATTGGAAGCGGACAAAAAGCGGACTAGAGAAGAGAAGAGAAGAGAAGAGAAGAAAGAGCAAAAGACTGCGCCTGGCGTCGATCTTCTCGACGGCATCCCGGAACAGGTTGCCCAAGACTTCAAACAACTCCGCCAACGACTACGCGCACCTATCACGCAAACCGCGATGGATGGAATCAAGCGCGAGGCTGGAAAAGCAGGAATCACGCTGACCGCCGCCCTTGCGATGTGCTGCGAGCGCGGATGGCGTGGGTTCAAGGCGGAATGGGTTTCCGGCAACAGCAACACACCATCGACACCAGCGCCGAAGCGACGCAAGCAGCTCGGCGAAGGCAGTTCCACGAATTACGGGCCTGCGTCATGAACGCCGTGCGGATTTCTGATGCCCGCATTAGCGGCCTGCGTGTCCCCCCGCACTCCATCGACGCCGAACAGGCCGTTCTCGGTGGCCTGATGCTTGCGCCAGACAAAATCGAGACGCTGGCCGACAAGCTCTCGGAACAAGACTTCTACCGCAAAGACCACCGGATGATCTGGCGGGCCGTGGTTGAACTGAATGAGCGCGGTCAGCCATGCGATGCCGTGACTATGGGGGAATGGTTCGACAACAACGGTTTGGGTGAAATGGTGGGCGGCTCCGGCTACCTGATCGACCTAGCCAACAGCACGCCTAGCGCCGCGAATATCGCCGCCTACGCACAGATCATCCGCGAGAAGTCCGTTCTGCGTTTAGTGATCGACCAAGCGATGCAGTTGATTGAATCCGCCTACGGCAACGAATCCAGCGGCGTCGAGTTGGTTGATCGAGGCATCGTGGAGCTGATGGCGTTGCAGAAAGTTGAGGCGCGGGCAGAGTTCACGCTTCGCCAAGCGATGACGTTAGCCTTTGCTGAGGCCGAGCGAGCCAAGGAGTTGGGCGGGAAGATACCCGGCATTTCATCCGGCCTTACCGACCTGGACCGCGTCCTTGGCGGCTGGCACGACTCTGACCTTGTGGTAATAGGCGCGCGGCCGGCGCAAGGAAAGACCGCGCTCCTACTGAACTTCGCCACGTCTTGTGCACTGCCAAGCGGGATCATTTCCGCCGAACAACCCGCCCAGCAAGTTGGCGCCCGCGTCATGTCGATCAAGTCACACGTACCCGCCGAGCGCATGCGGAACGGTCGATTTGATGCCGGTGACCTGCGCAAACTTGGCGGCGCCGTGGATGAGTTGTGCGAACGGACTTGCCTAATCTATGACCGTAGCGCGCCGACGATTGCCGATGTATCGCGCATGGCTCGCAAGTGGAAACAGCAGAACGGCATTCGTGTTCTGTTCGTGGACTACATCCAGCGCATTGACGCATCGCACACCAACGCACGGGCGAACAAGGCCGAGAAGGTTGGCGAGGTAGTCCGTGGCCTGAAGAACCTTGCCCGCGATCTGGAAATCCCAGTGATCGCGCTGGCCCAGGTTGGCCGGCAAGCAGAGAACCGACAGCCGGGAATGGGCGATCTGTCCGATTCCAGCGAAATCGAGAAAGAGGCGGACCAGATCCTAACCCTGTTTCGACCGGGCACCAGTGACGACACAGCCAGCGACTACGACGCGGTGATTAGCGTCGAGAAGAACCGCCACGGGCCGTGTGGGGAAATCAAAGCGGTATGGCTCGCCGAAACCATGCGCTTCACCGACTACGCGGAGGAAACGCGATGAACGACGTGGTTGAAATGATCCGAGGCAACGTGCGGAAAGAGGACGAAAAGCGCGAGCAGATTCGCATCGACTTTCCCAACTGCACGGCAATCATCGACCAGTTCCGCGCCGTGTTCGGCGATGGCGTGAAAGCCAAGTATTTCGAAGAGGACGGCAAGACGATGGGCAAGCAGCAACCTTTCGACGGGACGGATGTGGACAAGTACCTGCGTCTTGTGGACATGACTGCCAAGCGGCGCGGGGGTGGGCGGTGAAGATCTCCAATCCCACCGAACTGTCCCGCTGGGTCGCGTTCCTGCACACGCTCAAGTTGCCACTGGAAGTCTCGGCCAAGGCGTGGAAGAGGGAGCGCACGCATCCACAAAACGCCTACCTCTTCGGCGTGTGCTATCCGGTCATCGCCGAGCAGATGGGGTACACGGTCGATGATCTGCACGAGTGGGTGTGCGGGACGTTCTTCGGCTGGGTAGACCGCAAGCGCCCCAAGACTCCGCGCAACCCGGAAGGTGTCGAGAGCGTGCCATTCCGCACCACAACGCGCGACGAGAACAACAAGCGAGACGTGATGGATGCCAAAGCGTTTGGCGAGTTGCTGGATACCGTCGTGTTCCGGGCCGCTGCGCAGTGTGGCGCGTACATACCGGAGCCGTATGAGGGTGAGCAGAGGAGGGCGGCATGAAATATCTCAGTGTGTGCAGCGGGATAGAAGCCGCAACGGTCGCATGGCATCCGCTCGGCTGGAAACCCTCAGCCTTTAGTGAGATTGAAAAATTCCCATCGCGAGTGCTGGCACATCACTACCCCGATGTGCCGAACCTCGGCGATATGACGAAGTACCAGGAGTGGCCCGATGCAGCAATTGACCTTCTTGTCGGCGGAACCCCATGCCAGTCCTTCAGCGTCGCCGGACTCCGAAAGGGATTGGACGACCCGCGTGGCAACCTCATGCTCACCTACGGTGCGATTGCTGGCCGCTATCGGCCCCGATGGCTGGTTTGGGAGAACGTCCCCGGCGTCCTGTCGTCTAACGGCGGGCGGGACTTTGGAACCTTCCTTGGGATGCTGGCAGAACTCGGGTATGGGTTCGCCTACCGAATTCTTGACGCTCAGTACATCCGAGTGGACGGCTTTGCCCGCGCAGTTCCGCAGCGACGACGGCGTGTGTTCGTTGTCGGATATCTTGGAGACTGGCGCCGTGCCGCAGCGGTACTTTTTGAGCGCGAAAGCCTGTGCGGGCATCCTGCGCCGAGCCGCAAAGCGGGGGAAGGCATTGCCCGACCAATTGTTCGCAGCCTTGCAATCCGTGGTCGAGACGGAACGCCGCAAGCAGAGTTAGGCGAAGACGTTGCAAACGCCATTCTGACGCCAAGCGGTGGTCGCGCGGGCATCGGCGTCGGCGCAATCCTGCAATCGTCCGCATGGCCCGCCGAAGTCGCCAGCACCCTGAATGCCGCATTCGGCAGCAAGCAAGGTCTTGAAGATCAACACGCCCTAAAAGGGGGGGGGCAACTCTTCGTCCCCGCTGAGCGTATCGCTCTGCCTGAATGCGGGAGCGATGGGCAGGCTGGATGCGGAAAGCGAAACGCTGATTCCTACTATCGGGGGCGTCTTCGATGTCGTCCCTTTCGATACCACGCAGATCACCAGCCCAGCGAACTACATCCGCCCGAAGTCAGGCGACGCTTGCCATCCGCTTGCTGCAGGGATGCATCCGCCGGCGATCGCCTTTGCGCACCAGGCCGGCGGCATCCAGACCACGCTTGGATACGATCCTGACGCTGACACATCACCCACTCTGGCGAAGTGCCAGACGCCAGCGATCGACACGGGCATGGCTGTTCGTCGCCTGACGCCAACCGAGTGCGAAAGGTTGCAGGGATTTGTTGACGGCTACACCGACATTCGCCACGGCGGTAAAGCTACGCCGGACGGCCCGCGCTACAAGGCGTGCGGCAACAGCATGGCGATTCCACCGATGCGTTGGATAGGGCGACGGATTGCGCTAGTTGACTCCATCCAGGCATTGCAGGCGGCCGCATGAAGCGCTCACCCATACCCCAGCGATCCGGCCCGATCAAGAAGCGTTCCAGCCGCAAACCCACATCCATGATCCGCAGCGATGCCGTAACGCAGAGTGCACGTGATCAGGACTGCACATTGCAGATCGCCGGATTCCACTGCGCGCCGAACGAGACGGTGGTGCTGGCACATATCCCCCTGATGGGCAATCACGGCGCCGGCTTGAAGGCTGACGACGTGTGCGGCTGCTATGCCTGCGCAACCTGCCACGCATTGCTCGATGGCCGCATGGATGGCCTGCCCAAGGATTCAGCCGATTGGTACTTCTACGCCTTGCGCGGACTGGCTCGCACGCTGCGGGCCATGTATGACGCGGGCATTTTGACGATCAAGGGAGCGAAGTAATGCAGCAGGAACAATCCATCTCCGCAAAAATCCTGGCCGTGTTCGAGGAGGGCCCGGGAATGATCGATGACCTCGTGCTGGAACTCGGCATGTCGCCGAACCGCATCAGTGGCACGCTCAATCATTTGATCCGTGCAAGGAAGCTTGAGCGCAAGCCGTTCCACCTTCCGCCAGAGCTGCGCAAGCCGGGTAAGTCCGATGTTTTCCTATACTCGCTGCGAAGCTACAGGAAGGCGGCGTAATGGCTCGCCAAGCCTTCAAGCTCAAAGCTCCGCCACCGCCGACCGAACACGCCGAGCAATGCGCTCTGATGAGTTGGGCGCAGATGGCCTACGGCAAGCACCCCGAGTTGCGTTGGCTGTACGCAACGCCCAATGGCGGGTTCCGGCATCCGTCCACGGCATCCAAGCTCAAGGCCGAGGGGGCCAAGGCGGGCGTGTGTGACCTGTTCCTTCCCGTGGCGCGTGGCGGCTATCACGGGCTGTATATCGAGATGAAGCGCACCAAGGGTGGAGTGGTATCGCCCGAGCAGGCCGACTTTATCGAATTCGTCACGCAACACGGCTACCGCGCCGAGGTGTGCAAGGGCTGGATTGTTGCGCGCGATGTGCTGATGGATTACCTCAATGGGGAGTGAGTCATGAATTATGCACATTTTGCTGAGTACGTCCGCAACATCGAGGATGACCTCGTGAAGTTTGGCGTGCCGGCGAGTGAGGCCGCCAACATTGCGACGTACATCGAGGCCGCCGCCGTGAGTGCCGAAGCGAAGCAGCGCAAAGAGGATCAGATGCGTCTTGATTTCCGCACGCACGAAGTCTCCGATCTGGCGAAGCGACACAACGTCACCGACCGCACCATCCGAACATGGAAGGCGAGGCTATTCGAGAATCCAGCACTGCGCAAAGTAGGAACATAGCTTCCGGCCCAGCTTCCATTTTGCGTTAGATCATGCCGCCAATCCTCAGAGGGTCGGTGTAATGGCGGATCAGACGATTGCAAGCAAACAGGATGAGTTTCAGCAGTGGCACGAAGAGTGGCTGAACACTGACGCCGACCCGCGTCAAGCAACTGCGCGGGGTGGCATGATGAACGTCCTCCCCGAGAATGACGGCGAGCGCGGCGATATTTTGCTCGCCACCTGTCTTTTGGATTACTTCCCCAATGCCTGCGCCGCCGTGGCCCGCCATAGCGCGAAGAGCAACGCAAAACACAACCCCGGCCAGCCACCTCACTGGGCGCGCGACAAGTCCACCGACCACCGCAACAAGATCGCGCGACACCTGATCGACGCTGGCGGATTCGACAAGGACGGCAACCGGCATAGCGTCGCGATTGCATGGCGCGGTCTGGCGCTGCTTGAGGATGAGCTGATCGCGGAGGGCGCGGTGCCTGGGCGTAATGCTGTGGGGTCGCCATCAAGCAAAGCCGCATTAGCCGAGCTGGTCGCCGAAAGTCAGCGGCTTGGGCTGTATGACGACGGCATCCCTGCCGAATCCGCCTATCTCGCAAGCTTCGCGCCGAACGCTGACATTCCCGAAAAGTCGCCGCTCGCCGGCAGCCGCATTGCCACGCCTGCCGAACTTGCATATCTGCTACACGCAAACGAGCCGCACCGCGCGCCCGATCTGCGCAAGTGCGGCATCGGAGATGTTGCAGAAACTGCAACGACTGTTGCCTCGCAACACCCCGCGCATGCCGAGGCTATCCGCATCCACGACGAGCGGCTTAACGGGCCGGAGGATCATCTGTGAGCGAGTCCAAATCAAGTAGCGGCGGTATCGGATTCGCCGGCCTGCTGACCGTGCTGTTCATCGGCCTGAAACTGACCGGCGCCATCACATGGAGCTGGTGGTGGGTCTTGTCGCCGCTATGGCTGGGCTACGCCATTGTGCTGCTTATCGTGGCGGTCTGGCTGTTTGTGGCGGCGCTGTCATGAGCGCTAGGAAGGAAGACGCTTTGCGCCGTAATCCTGAATACGTGTACCAAAAAACTAAGCGTTGGCGTGAAGCAAACCCAGAGATGGCACGGGCGCAACGGAAGCGAAATTACGCCTCGCGTTGCGACAGGTATCGAGCTGACCCGGCCAAGTATCTTTGGAGGACTGCGCGAACCCGGGCCAAAGCAACCGGAGTCAAATTCGATATTGATCCATCTGACATATCCATACCGGACTATTGCCCGATCACTGGCGAAAAAATAGACGTCCTTGTCAGCAATTACCAGAACGGAGCGTCGGTTGATCGTGTTGTTAACTCCCTTGGTTATGTCAAGGGCAACGTGCGCGTTATCTCGCGCAAGGCCAATCGAATGAAGGGGGACGCGACCATTGGCGACCTTCTTCGCATGGTTGCATACATGAGGGGCGAGATATGACGGCGGCCAAGCGCGAAGTGGCGGCTATGCTTACCGACGGCATTAGCCAGCGGGAGATTAGCAGGCGCACAGGGGTATCCCGCAAAACGATTTATAGGTGGGCCAATGAAATACCCAAGCCTGACTCGGCTCCGCGCAGACATTTTGTTTTGCCCGACACCCAATGCAAGCCGGGCGAGCCGATGGATCATCTGCGCTGGATCGGTAAGGCGATTCGCGACTACAAGCCCGACGTGGTGATTCACATCGGCGACCATTACGACTTCCCAAGCCTGTCCACGCATTCCGCTCCCGAGTCCGGTGCAATGGAAGGGTTGCGTTACGAGGACGACCTGAAAGCCGGTAATGATGGCCTACGCATCCTGCACAAAGCGATGGGCGTCTGGCATGGTCGGAAGATTCTGTTGCGGGGTAACCACGAGAACCGCCTGACGCGCTATATCGACCGCAACCCGAAGCTTGCTGGCGCGATGGGCTTCCACCAGTTCGCCGATAAGTCGCTAGGCTGGGAAGTGGTCGATTACTACTGCGGGTCGCCCGGCCAGATCGTGGTCGATGGCGTTATCTACGCCCATTACTTCGCGGCAGTGAATACGGGCCGCGCTATCGGCGGCACGGCCAACAACAAGCTCAATCACGTAGGCCGGTCATTCGTGCAAGGCCATGTGCAGGGCTATGAGGTCGGGACGAAGCAGTACGCCACTGGCGTAGTCCGCAAGGGCATCGTTGCCGGCTCTGCTTACCTGCACGACGAAGATTACAAGGGCATGGCTAACTCGCACTGGCGCGGCGTCGTCGTGCTGAACGAAGTCAGCGACGGGCAGTTCTGCGAGATGCCATTAACGCTGGACTATCTCTGCCGCAAATACGAGGGCATGAGCGTAGCCCGATACCTTCGCGAGCATTACGAAAACGCCGAGCAGCGGTTTTGCTTGGCTAGGAGTGTGGCATGAGCTTGTTTACCAAGAAGGCTAAGGTTGAGCGCGTCATAGAGCGGACCATTGAAAAGGAGGTCATTGTCGAAAAGGAGGTCATTAAGTATCTGCTCGGCAACGCCGAAAGGGTTGTGGTGTATCGGGCATTCAAAGAGGAGACGAGAGTCTTTGTTGTTGGTTTCGCGATCGCTCCGCATACAACCGCTACGGAGCTTGGCTATTACCACTCATGTGCCCAAGCCTTTGCAGAGAATCCAGGCTGCAAAGTTGAGACTCGATCCCTATGGAAGATTGGTGACAAATTTGTCAAAAGCCTGAATGTAGTGCCGGTCAATATCAAGATCGAGCCAAAGCCTAAGCGCGGCAAAGGAAAGGCATGAAAGGCAAGCGCATATTCCTTGAGTCTCCGAAACACAGCGGCTCCTACGTGCGCGTGACCGTCGATGAGGACACGGGCTATTTGGAGATGAAGCTATCCGACTGTGATCGCCGCATCTGGTGGATTTTTGGCAAGCCCGGGGATAAGCGCGCCGTCAGGAAGATCAAACTACTCAAGGCGATTGTCGATGAAGTCCATGGGCACTTAGTCAAATGAGTGCCCTGCAACCCTTTGTGGCTCCTGATGTGGCCCAACGCTTCGCCACCACCGAACTAACCGACGAGTGCGTAGACGCAGCCAACCGCACAGCTCCTATGTTCGATTCCGCGTATCCCGGATGGCAACTCTATAGCCGCATTGTTCGCGGTGACACAGTGTTCGACCGCCAGCTGACCGCCTGGGCTATCGGATGCGCTCGCGCCTTCGCGCGGGCAAAGAAGCTAAACGGGCAGGGCGTAGTAGCTCCGCGTGGCCGACGCAATGATTGGATAGCTCAGGCTGGCGTTGACGCATTGGAGTTCGTCATCAATGGCAAGTACGACGAGTCAGCCCATGTTGCCGCTGGACGGCTTGCTGTCTGGACACCGAAATACCGCAAGGTACGCGGCTCGATCACGGCGATGATGCTTGACGGATTCGCCAACTATCAATCCGAACTTCACTACCAATACATGCGCGTTATGCGCGAAAACCGGAGAATCGCATGAATAACCAGATGAACGCTGCTGGCGCCGTGCCACGGCAAGCGCCTTATGACGAGGCCCGCGACCAGTTGGCTAATGAGCAGGCGAGGTCAGATAGCCTTGTGACAGATCTGTATAGCCGGCTTAACCGGGCGCTTGACCCAATTGGCCTTGCGGTGGCACCGCATGTGATCCTGTGCCAGAGCGCGCCGAGATTTGCCACAGTATGTACTCGGCTTTGTCAGTACAGCGAAGGCTTAATGAACAGCTTCAAGACATTCTTATCCGTCTCGTTCTCTGACTGCGACAATCGCCAAATCCCATGATGCAATGGGCTATGGCGGCCAACCGCCACTCATTTTGCCGCCCAGCCTCTACCGAAATCTCCCGAAGCCTCGCAAGGCCGGCAAGCTTGAACAGGGCGGCGATTCACATGCCCGCTCGGGACAATCATACGGCGCAGCATCACACCAGCGCCGGATTATCCCGAGCGGTAACAGTTTGGGGATGCATCAAATCCGATCACGTTTAGCTGACGTGGTGAGGTCGGGAGGCCCGTTACGCGCCGCAACCTCGAAACCCGGATGCAGCAGGGCTAGGCCGGCCCGTTCCCCCAATCAATCTGACCGTCCATGTGGCGGCACAGTAACAGAGGCGCTATGCGCTTCCAGTGGGGATCGTCGTGAGACGCCCAATGCCTGCCGGTGGGGCAAGACCCCGGCCCGAATTTTGGAGGTTACATGCATTACCGCAACGGCCGCGAGGCCAAGAACGGCGACAAGATAGTCAGGTTGGAAGGCGGCAAGGTTGTGGCTTTTGGCGTGCTTCATGGCGCCGTTCCCGGAAACGATTTCTGCAACGGCAGCATCGCTGTCGTGCAGTCGGCGAATGAGTACGCGTGCATGTGCGATTGCTTGCACATCGATGATGTGGCCGAGATGCTGGCAGATAAGGGCCTCAACAAACGCCCCGCATAACCCCAACACGCCGGATTAGCTCAGACGGTAGAGCAGTCCCTTTGTACGGCACAGGTCGTGGGTTCGACTCCTGCATCCGGCTCCAATTACGGAAGGTTCCGCTAGGTTGGCTGGCAATCCGGTTTGAACCCGGAGGGACTGGAAACGGTAGGGGTTCGACTCCTCAGCCTTCCGCCACTTCAACGAGGCAGCCATGACCGACGAACCCGAGGGCAGCGCAGAGCCTGAAATCGAGTTCGTGGTTGACGGCGACTCGCGCTCCGAAGTCTACGAATGGGATTCGCCCAGCGGCAAAGGCGGCACATATATCTTCCCGTCCGGCGTCGAGGCATGGGCCGAAACTAACGGCGTGGAGTTGGTGCATATCGACAAGACCACGGGCGTTATCACGGTCCAGCACGAGCTAGGCGCGCCATTTCGGCAGATAGACAAGTCGCTGAACACGGGCGCGGTTAAGCCGATCAAATGAACATCTCACCCATTGGCCTCGACCTCATTAAGCGTTTTGAAGGGTTGAAGCTTGCGGCGTACCCCGATCCAGGCACGGGTGCCGAACCCTACACCATCGGTTACGGCCATACGGGCGGCGTGAAGCCATTGGACACATGCACGCTTGCTCAGGCTCAGGCTTGGTTGCAAAGCGATGTGCGGGGCATTGTCCGCGCCCTAGCTGACATGATTTCAGTTCCTGTAACGCAGGGGCAGTTCGATGCCTGCGTGTCACTCGCCTACAACATTGGCGTTTCGGCGTTTCGCGGATCGACCCTGCTGCGCCAGTTGAACGTGAGCAAGTATCAAGCGGCGGCGGACGAGTTTCCGCGCTGGAATAAGTCCGGCGGAAAGGTTCTGCCGGGATTGGTGGATAGACGGGCAGCAGAATGCGCCTTGTTTTTGGGAGAGGCGTGATGATTGACTGGACTGCGGTAGGTGGTGGCGCCGGCATGCTGCTGACCGGCATTCTCGGCTGGTTCACGGGCAAGGGGCGGCGTGACGTATCGACAGCGCAGGACAACGCGCAGATATCGGATTACCGCGCCGATCAAGCCACTACCGATGCCGCAGCCGCACAAGTCACTGCGCTGATTGGTCGCGTGACAGCCCTTGAATCCAGTCATGCCGATCTGTGGCAGCGATTGCAGGACGAGGTGACGAAGCGCATGAAGCTCCAATTCCGCGTGCTGCAGCTCGAAGGCGTGTTGCAGGCACACAGCATCGAAGTCCCGCCCGAACAGCCATGAGCCTGCACGACCGTCTCTACTTGCTGGCGTGCGAGGTCTACATGTTCGCTTGCGTGTCACGGATCATCTAACCCATGCGCATCCTCGCCGCCCTGCTATGTGTAGGGCTGGCAGGATGTATCCATGTGGATACGGCGCGTGAAACCGCAGTCCGCCTCCAATTCTCCAACGGGTCGTGTAGTGGCACGATTGTCGGGCCTCATGCCGTCCTGAGCGCGACGCATTGTTTCAGCTTCGGCGAGACGTTGCGGCTATGGCAACAGCCAGTGCGCATCCTGCAACAGATTGATGACGGTAACGACCACACCATCATCATCGTGGATCGGAACTTTCCGGTATGGGTGGTCGTCGGCCACATGCCCAAAGTGGGCAGTCCCATACACATCTTGGGTAACCCGGGCGACCTGACCGAACTGTACCGGCATGGCTATGTTGCTGGCGTCGAGGGCGTAGGCGGCAAGCTGTGCGACCTGTACGACCTTCGCGGGTGGTTCGGGGACTCCGGAGCAGGGATCTTCGATGATAACGGCCACCTGATTGGCGTCATCAGCCTCATTTACACGTTAGACGATGGACGCGGGCAGCTCACGATGATGGGCGGCTTCCCGCTGGCATTCACAGCCGAACAGTGGGGCGAGGCATTACGGGGTTCTCCGCGTAACTTTGCAATCGGCGCTCAAAACTATCAGGTCAGCGCGAAATGAGCTTCCTTCTGCGCTGGTGGAAGCCTATAGCCGTGATCCTTATGGCTGCCGGCCTCTACTTCGGCGGCATGTACCAAGGCCACCACGGCGAGGTACAGCGCCAAGCCGTCAAGCACTCCAAGCAAGTCGTTAGGGATCAAAAGGCCGTAACCAAGCGTGCCGAGGTTCGCAGTCATGTTGAGCAGGACACATAGAAGTTACCCGACGCGCCTATTCAGCGCATTGGGGATGCTGATCCTGTTACCGCTGCTGGCAAGTTGCGCGCTTGGGCAAGAGACAAAGCCAAGTAATGGGTGTGAGTGGGTTAAGCCGATCTATCCGAGTGTGAACGACCAGCTCACGGATGGCACGGCTAAACAGATCCTCGATCACGACGAAACCGGCAAGACCATATGCGGGTGGAAACAGCCATGACCCTATTGCACATCATCGCCGCGCTGATCTTCATTTCCGGCCTAGTCTCGCTCGGTGCGCTGATCTGGCTGCGCGAGAGTGACGAGCTGATTCAACCGACTGTGCCGAAAGACCGTGAACGGTAAGGGATCGGCCCCACGCCCATTCAGCGTGGATCAGGCGACATTCGCCAGCAACTGGGACGCAATCTTTTCGGGGAGTGGCGTAATGGGCAGCGCGGCGGACTCTAACTCCGCAGGTTCCGGCTCGGCTCCGGACTCCCCCGCCATCTATATCGACGCCGACACTGGCGAATAGGTCACTGAAGACTGGTGGCCCGGCGATTCGCATGACTGACGATGAGCTGACTGATCAAGCGGCTGCCAATCTGATCCGCTGCTACGTGAAGCAGAGTATCATGGCGATGCTGGTCCGGACGCGCGGGACAGAGGTAAGCATCGTCTGCCCGAACGGTGACAAGACATTCATGGCCGCATTGCTTCGAGCTGCGGCTAAATCGCTGGATGAGCCGGCGAGTAAGAGAATCAACTGAAGGGTGACGCGAGAGCAGCCCGAGGAATGAGATATGGGAAGGCCAACCGACTATCGGGAGGAATACTGCGATACCGTCATTGAGCTTGGCAGGCAGGGCAAGAGCCATTGCTAGATTGCTGCCGAACTTGATGTGGCACGGCAGACTCTGCACAACTGGGCTAGTGAACATCCTGAATTTTTGGACGCAATCACGCGAGCAAGGGACTTGGCTCAAGCGTGGTTCGAGAACATGGGCCAGTCTGGCCTTGTCATGCCGGGTTTCAACGCCTCGCTGTGGGCCAAGCAGGTGAGCTGCCGATTCCGCGACGACTACACGGACAAGCAACAGACGGAACACTCTGGAACGTTGACCGGCTTGACGGTGACCTTTGTCGCGCCCGAGTAAAGCCATCGAGTTCCCGGCCAAGCTCCAATGCCTATTTGGTCCGCAACGCTATACCGTGCTTCACGGTGGCCGAGGTGGCGCCAAGTCATGGGGCGTGGCCCGGTCCTACCTGATCCGAGGCGCGCAGTCTAAGCGTCGTTTCCTGTGCACTCGCGAAGTGCAGAAGTCAATCCGCGATTCGGTGCACAAGTTGCTAAGTGACTAGATCCAGGCGCTTGAACTTGGTGCGTTCTACGAGGTGCAGTAGAACATCATCAAAGGGGCCAACGGGACCGAGTTCCTATTCTCCGGCCTGAGCGATCAGACCGCGGAGTCGATTAAGTCGTTTGAAGGCGTCGATGATGTGTGGATCGAAGAGGCCCAGGCTGTCAGCAAGCGCTCATGGGACATTCTTATCCCGACGATCCGCAAGGCCGGGTCTCGCATCACGGTCACGCTGAACCCCGAGTTGGACACGGACGAAACCTATGTCCGGTTCATCGAGAACCCGCCACCGGATTCCGTGGTGGTGAAGATCAACTATGCGGACAATCCGTGGTTCCCCGAAGTATTGGAGGCTGAGCGGCTGCATGCGCTCGCCACGATGCCTCGCGTGGACTACGACAACATCTGGGAGGGCCTGTGCAAGCCCGCCGTCACTGGCGCGATCTATGCCGATGAGATTGCCAAGGCGCAGGAAGAGGGCCGTATTGGCCTGTTCCCGTATGACCCAGCACTCAAGGTTCACGTCATCTTCGACTTGGGCTGGAACGACAAGATGGCGATTGGCTTGTGCCAGCGCCACATCTCGTCCCTGCGCCTGATCGAGTACATCGAGGTTGATCACAAAACGCTGGACTGGTGTTCTGCCGAGCTGAAGCAAAAGAACCTCAATTGGGGCCGTCTCTGGCTGCCGCACGATGGCGCGCACGGCGACTACAAGACCGGCAAGAGTGCCGAGCAGATCATGCGTGAGCTAGGCTGGGATGTGGGCATTGTGCCGATCCAGCCGGTCGAGACGGGCATCAAGGCGGCCCGCATGGCGTTCGGTCAGCTCTACATCAACAAGACTAAGTGTGAGCGCCTGATCCAGTGCCTGAAGCGCTATAAGCGCGGCGTTCCCGTCTCCACTGGCGAGCCGGGCGCTCCGGTCCACGACGAGTGGAGCCACGGTGCCGATATGTTCCGATACATGGCCTCAACGGCGCCAAAGATGGTTAACGAAGATATGCGTCCGATTTCCTATCACAGGCTTACCCGCTAATGGCATACACGTCCAACAAGGCGTCGATCAAGCACGAGAAGATGACGGACGATGTTATCGAGCTTGCCTGCCGCAACGCGCTGGACAACAGCATGGGTGGGCCGGGCACTGAGATTGCCTAGCTGCGGCTGCGCAATTTGGAGTACTACAACGCCGAACCCACTGGCGAGCTTGCGCCGCCTGAGATTGACGACCGCAGCGACTTCGTGGCCACGGACGTTGCCGATACCGTCGAGGCGATGCTGCCGCAGATCATGAAGCCGTTCGTTACGGATGATGAAGCAGTGGAGTTCCAGGCGCGCCGCCCCGGTTCTGAGCCTGTCGCATAGCTCGCCACGGCCTACGTGAATTACCTGTTCTACACCAAGAACGACGGTGTAGGCGTCATGTACGACTGGTTCAAGGATGCGCTGATTCAGAAGGTCGGCTTCGTCAAGGTATGGGCTGAGGAGGAATTCGAAGATATTCAGACCGCCTATTCCGGCATCACGCAGGAACAGGTGGTGATGCTGCAGCAATAGGGCTGGGAGCTTGACGGCGAACCGCAGCAGGAAGAGCCGCAGGCCATGCCGCAGCAGTTCGGGCCAGACGGGCAGCCAATGCCGCAGCCGCCCGCCATTCCGACGCTCACGGTCAGCCTGAAGAAAGAAGACAAGCGCATGGCGGTGAAGGTCGCCGCCTGCGCGCCGCACGAAGTCCGTGTGGACGCCAATGCGCGCTGGGGCGATGAGCCGGCGATGATTGCCCACGTCTACCCGCGCCGGAAGTTTGAGCTTGAAGAGGAAGGCTATGACCTGTCCGATATTGGCCAGTCCGGCAACGATTCGCGGTACGACAGCGAGACGCTTGCATAGCTTGGGCTGAATGCCGATTACACGGCAGTAGAGCCGCACGAAAGCCATAAGCTGTACCAGTGCAGCGAGGTCTACATCAAGCTCGACGCGGACGGTGACGGCATTGCCGAATGGCTGTGCTGCCACATGATCGAGCAGAAGCTGGTGGAGTGGGAGAAGTGCGACGGGCATCCGTTCGTGTGGATCTGCCCCATTCCTCGTCCGCATGCGTTCTTCGGCGATTGCCCGGCCGACATGGCGCTGCAGCCTCAGAAGCTGCGCACGAACGTCATCCGCGCCATCCAAGACAACATGATGCTGTCCGTCAACCAGCGGACCTACATCAATCTTGATGCCGGCGTGAACATGGACGACTGGCTGGAAAACCGGCCCGGTGGTGCGGTTCGCGGTCACGGCCCGGCGAATACCGCGATCCAGCCCATTGTGCAGCCTGCGTTGGGCGCTCCAGCCTACGAATTCAACGAATGGTTGGAAGGTTGGAAGGAAAATCGCACCGGCTTCACGCGCTACTCGCAGGGCATGGACTCCGACAGCCTCAACAAGACGGCGACCGGCGTCAGCATCATCACGCAGAAAGCCGACATGCGCATGGAGCTGATGGCGCGCATGTTCGCGGTCGGCATGAAGGGGTTGTTTAGCAAGATGCTGAAACTCGCTGTCCAGTTCCAGGACAAGGCCGAGATGATGCAGGTGAATGGGTCATGGGTCGCCGTGAACCCGTCCGAATGGAAGGATCAATTCAACACGACAATCAAGGTCGGTCTTGGCACGGGCAGCAAGGAGCAGCTTGCCGCTCGCGTCATGGGCCTGATGCAGGTTCAGATGCAGGCTGCACAGTTTGGCGTCGTCACGCCCGCGCAGATTGCCGAGACCGTCAAGTTGTACGTGCAGGCTGCCGAGTTCAAGGAGCCTGAGCGCTTCGTGAGTCCTGAGCCAACCGGCATGCCCCCGAACCCGCAAGCCTTCCAGCAGATGCAGCAGCAGCAGCAGCAGCAGATGGAGCAGGCGAAACAGCAGTTGGAGCAGTTGAGCCAGGAGAACGGACAGCTCAAGCAGTAGACGGCCCAGCAGCAGCAGGACGCATCGCTGAAACAGATGGAGTTGGAGCAAAAGGCCCGCGCCGCCGAGGACAAGCACGCCGAGACGCTGGCGAGCATTAGCCTCAAGCAGTAGGACCAAGACCGCAAGGCGCATGAATCGCACATGGCCGGCGTCGAGACGGCTCACAGCATGGCGCACAAGGACATCGACGCGCAGCAGAACCAACAGATTGCCAGCTTGCAGCAGCAGTTGGATGAACTAAAGGCTGCGATGGGTTAGGGCGAAGCCAACGAGGAGGAGGGCGGCGAGTGACCCCACAAGAAGAACTTGAACGCGGCCAACTTGCCGCCGACGTGCTGTCCAATCGCGTCTACGTCGAGACGATGGCGCAGATTCGGGACGAAATCCTCGCCCGCTGGCAGATCGAGGCCGACGAGGCGAAGCGTGATCATCTGTGGCGCATGATCCAGTGCCACAAGCGTCTGGGCGACGTGCTGGAACAGACGATGATTACCGGAAAGATGCAGCAGAAGGCCATCCAGGCCGAGCAATCCCGCGCTGAACGGCTCAAGGGCGTGTTTCAGCGGTAAACGTTTTGCGGTGAATACGCAGGCTGATGCAAGGCTAACGCCGTCGTTGCAAGTAAAAGTACCTCGCCCATGTGACCGATTGGAGGGAGCCTGGGAAATGGGAAATTTCGCGACCCAATGTGCCGGGATCAGCTCCGGCCGCCGCAGATTCATTTCAACCACAGAGGCATAAAACATGGCAGGTGACGCAGCGATGCAGCCAGCCGATAGCGCAACGTCGCTCTCGGATCTTGGCGGATTTATCGACAAGTCCGAGGAAGTCGAGGGCGAGGAATCGGAAGAGGAGGAAGCGCCGGAAGGTGAGGAATCCGAGTAGGAAGAGGAAGAGGGCGAAGAGGGCGAGGACGAGGCCAAAGACGACGAAGGAGACGACTCCACCATTGTGCTGAAGCACGATGGCAAGGATGTGCCGCTGAAGAAGTCCGAGGTGATCGAGTTGGCCTAGAAGGGCTTCGACTACTCGCAGAAAACGATGGCTGTCGCGGAGGAACGCAAGCACGTCGAGGCGTTGCAGGCGCAAGCCGACGAGTACCGCCAGCACAACGAAAAGGCATTGACGGCGACCCTTGACCGTCTGAATGCATTCGCTCAGTTCACCGAGTCACAGATAGGCGCCCCGCCGCCTGTCGAACTGGCCTCGCAGGATGTGGGGCTGTACATCGCACAGAAGGAGCAATACGAAACACGCAAGGGCCAGTTACAGAGGGCGCACGAGGCCATCGCGAATGTTCAACAGGAAGCGCAGCGGAAACGCCAAGCGTGGATTGCGGAACAGGCCGATGCCACCGAGAAGGCGCTGAGGGACACCCTGCCGGGTTTTGGTGAGAAGACAATCGACGAATTGGCCGCGTACCTTGGCAAGGCTGGCATCAGCCCCAAGACCGCCGACGTCGGTTATGTGCAGAAGGGTTTGTGGGAGATTGCCGCGAAGGCAAAAGCCTATGACGAGTTGCAGGCCAAAACGGCCACGCTCAAGCCCGTTGCACAACTGCCCAAGGTGGCTAAGCCATCGGCGGCAAACCAGCCCAACAGGGCGGCTGTGAACAAGCAGGAGGCGTTCAAGCGCTTCGATGCCAAGCAGTCGCTTCAATCCCTCGGTAACTTGCTTTAAGGAACAACCATGACCGCGAATACCCTGATTACCCCGTCCGTCGTCCGTGTGGCGGAGGATGTGGAAGACCGCATCTACAACTTCAATCCGTAGGATACCCCGCTCGTTAGCATGATCGACCGCATCAAGGTGTCGAACGTGTTCCACGAGTGGACCCGCGACAGCTACCGCGCCCCGAGTGCATCGAATGCTGCAATCGAAGGCGCTGATGCCTCCTACGCCGCGCAGGTCCAGCCCGGCCCGTTGAACAACCGCACACAGATTTTCCAAGACACCTTGAGCGTGTCCAACACTGCCGAGACGGTCAAGAAGTACGGCCGTTCGTCCGAAATCAACCGCCTGAAAGCGAAGAAGATGGTTGAGCTGAGGCGCGATATCGAGGCGGCCGCCATCGGCAACGGCGCGTCTGTCACGGGCACCGGCAGCGTGGCCGGCCAGATGCGTGGCCTGTTCGGCTTCATCGCCACGAACGCCAGCGTTGGCGCCACCACGGGCGTTGCGCCGAACCCGGTAACCAATACCGCCCCGGTGGCGGGTACGGCTCGCGCTATCTCTGACGTGTTGGTCAAGGCGGCGGTTCTGGCTGCGTATACCAACGGCGGCAGCGGTAGTGTCCTACTGGTCTCGCCGGCACAGAAGCAGAAGGTCTCCGCGCTGACCGGCAACGTCACGCGGCAGCAGTAGGTTCCGTCTGATAAGGACGGCAATCTGGTGCTGAACACCGCCTTCACCTTCTACGGCCATGACTTCGGCAATACGAAGGTGGTTCCGGATCGCGTAATGGCGGCTGGTGGGGCTGGCTTGACGGCATCGGCCTACCTGATCGACGGCGATAAGCTGGCCCTGGGCCAGCTGCGTCCGTTCGAGTCGGAGCAGCTGGCGACCACGGGCGATGCCAAGCAGTGGCAGATCCGCACCGAAGTCACGCTGGTGGTGCGTGATGAAAAGCCGCTCGCGTCGATCCTTGACCTGAGCTGATGAACCTTGGGGCCGGCTGGTATAGCGGCCCCTCTTTCTTTCGGAGGTTGGCATGCGCGCACGGATTGAACAGATAGACGCCTTACATGAGGCACATATCTACGAAGCCAGCATGGACGACCTCCGCGCCGTGGCCGATCATTGCAAGGCGCGTTAGAGCGCTGGCGATACCGGCGATAGCGAAATGCGAGCACTGATGACGGTCCCAGCCATCATCGTGCAGCAGTACATGAACGAAAATGGCGTGTCGTATCCCGAGTTCATGCGCAACCCTGAGCATGCCCGCCGCATGATGAACGACCCAGCCCTATCCGCCTTCCGCATCCATCGGGGTCGCGTCTGATGCAGTTCTCGAACTACACCGACTTCCGCACCGCCGTGCTGAAGATGATCGACGGTGACGACACCAATGCTGGCGCCCTGAGCCAGTCTACGCTAGATCTGCTGATTGGCATGGGGGAGTAGGCGGTTTACTACGGCATGACGGGCGCGCGTGGTGAGACATTGCCGCCGCTGCGCTGCGCTGAAATGGAGTCGCCGCTAGCCATCACGGCTACCGGAAACATCGCCACGATCCCCGCTGACTGCCTTGAGCTGATCCGCGTGCAGGTATCGGGCGAATATCCGATGGACTACGCCGCCGAAGAGGGCCAGCTTCGCTAGCTGAAAGCTGGTGGTGGCTCGGGTGCGGCACGCAAGTACACGCAACAGGGATTGAGTCTGTTGTTCTTCCCCACGGTAACGGATGGAACCGCCATCGCCGGCCGGTACTACAAAAAGGCGGCGGATATCTCGTCCGGCACGCTGAATGCCGCGTTCAACCGCTACCCCGACGTGTGGCTTTACGCTGCGCTGGCTGAGTCAGCCCCGTTCATCGGCGAGGATGGCCGTTTGCCGCTGTGGAAGGCGCAATACGCAGGTCGGTTGATGGCTGCGCTTGCCAATGAGCGCGCCCGCTTCACGCACGGATCGCGGCTGACCCAGGTTCCCCGGTGAAGACCGATTTTCTCGGAGCTGCCTACCAATCGCGCTCGCTACCGCTGGCAGG
>Ga0207667_10002479_pt1 | contig 22998 bp, 15 predicted proteins | sample KBSCornC52_FD_184301 | JGI IMG/M metagenome (GOLD analysis project Ga0207667, IMG submission 184301) | Corn rhizosphere microbial communities from Kellogg Biological Station, Michigan, USA - KBS Corn C5-2 (SPAdes) (version 2) | ecosystem: Host-associated > Plants > Roots > Rhizosphere > Soil ...
CGCCTCATGATGCAGCAGGAACGCCTCGCGCTGAGCGAGCGGAAGCGCCGCGATCGCGGTCGCGAGCCGGCGCGCGGCCTGCGCCGCTTCCAGCTGGCGCTCCGGTTCGGCCCCGGGACCCGCGGCCGGTTCCGGCGCCTCGTGGTCCGGGTCGTCGAGGGACATCACCGAAAGCCCCCGCGCGCGCCAATGGTCGATCAGCCGGTTGTGGGCGACGGAGAAGAGCCATGTCGTGAACCTCGCCTTCGGCGCGTAGGAGGCGCGCGCCCCGATCACGCGCATCCAGATCTCCTGGGCGAGCTCCTCGGCCTCGCCGGCCGTGCGCACCGAGCGCAGGACCAGGCGGTAGAGCGGCCCCTTGTGGCGCGCGTAGAGCGCCTCGAAGGCCCGTGCGTCGCCGCGGGCGTAGGCCAGCATCAGCTCTTCGTCGGGCGCATCCATCCGGCCACAGTGTACGGCGAGCGGCGCCCGCGCCGCGGCGAGCATCCTCAGGCGGGATCGGGCACGAAGCCCGGGAACGGGTCGGGCCTGCGCTCGCGCGGACCCGCGACGATCCCCTGCGCCACGAGGTTGGGATAGCTGTCGTAGTAGAGCGTGATCCTCTCGGCCGGCGACGACGCACGCTCGAAATCGACGTAGCGGACGGGCGAGTCCTCGCGCCGTCCGTGGCCGGTGCCGAGCGGCGCGGAAGGTGTCGCCCCGGCCTCGTTCAACGATCGCGCCCGGGAGCGCTTCCCGGCGAGGCCGTCCTCGAATGCGGCGCGGGGAGGCCGGGCCCGCTCGAAGAGCGCCACGCCGATCACGCCGACGTTCGCGGGCCGCCCCGTGCGGCCCGCGTAGGAATCCCCGAGCGACGTGAAATAGAACGCGGCGACCTGGTCCAGGCTCTTCCGCCAGCCCGCGATCTCCACCCCGCGGCGCCCCGAAAGGACATATCCGCCCTGGCCCGCGCTCGCCGTCTCGCCGGTGAGGACGTTCACGCCGTCCACCGAGACGACGGCGAGCAAGTCCTCGCCGCACCGATTGCGCAGCACTACGCGGTACTCGGCTCCGGGCTGCCCGGCCACGTAGGCGCGGCCCCCGTGCCAGTAGACGGGCAGGATCCGGCCGCTCGCGCCGTCCCGGATCTCGAGGTCGGCCATTCCTCCCAGGGCATGGGCGCAGCCGGCGGCGGCGAAGAGGGCGAGGGCGGCAAGGAAGGCGAGGGTTCTCATGGCATCTCCGGGGCCCGAAAGGGCGGGTCCCTGGGTGAAACGAGGCGGAACGGAGAAAGGGTCGGGCGAGTCTCATCTTTTCCCACCGGATGCCGGGTACCCCCATGACGAAGTGGCGCAGGGCGGCGATCGGAGTCGCCGTCGCCGTCGGGGTCGCCGCGGCGGCCGGCGCCGTGGCGTTCCGAACGCTCGCCGACCCCGAGCGGCTCAAGGCCGAGGCGCGCGCGAAGGCGCGGTCGGCCTGGTCGCGCGAGCTCGACATGGGCGCCACGAGCTTCGCGCTCTTCCCGCGCCCGACCTTCGTCGCGAACGACGTCACGCTCGCGAGCGCTCCATGGGCCAAGGATCGCGACCTGCTGCGCGCGGACCGCGTGATGGGCCACCTCGCGCTGCTGCCGCTCCTCGTGGGCAAGGTGCGCGTCTGGAAGATCCGCGTGGAAGGCGCGCAGCTGAACCTCGAGGTGGGGCGCGGCGGCGCGAAGAGCTGGGAGGTCCCGGAAGAGCCGGGGGGCGCAAGGCCCGGCGCTGCGGCGGCTGCGCCGGACTGGACGGAGGTCGAGCTCGACCACGCCGCGGTGCGCGTTCGCCGGCAGTCGGGCGAGACCGACCTCTGGCACGTGGAGAAGGCGCGTGCGCATATGGATCGCGGGCTGCGCGACGTGGACATCGACGCCGTGCTCGAGCGCAACGGCCATCCGCTGCACGCGAAGGCCCGTTTCGCGGACCTCTCCCGCCTGGGCCAGGCGGGTGCCGCGTCGCAGGGCTCGATCGACCTCGACTGGGGCGGCACGAAGGTCGCGATCGAGGGGAACCTGCCGCTCGACCACGGCCTGGAGAGCGGCACGTTCGACGCGAGCGTGAAGAGCGCCTCGCTCCAGGACCTGCTGGGCTTCCTGGGGCTGCGCGAGCGCCACACGGCACCCGTCGAGGCGCACGCGAAGGTGACGAAATCGCGCGGTGAGATCGCATTGAGCGCGCTCGCGGTGACCCTGGGCCGGCAGCGGTTCGAGGGCGACCTGCAGTGGACCCTGGCGGGCGCCCCGCGGAGATTCTCGGGACGGCTCCGAAGCGATGCCCTCGACTGGACCCAGGCGCTCCTCGACGCGGGCGATGCGAAGCCGCAGCCGCCCCCGGAAGGCGAGATGTTCCCCGTGCGGCCGCTCCCATGGCCCATGCTCGCGGCGATGGAAGGCAGGCGGGGCACGCTCGACCTCGCGTTCGGGAAGCTCGAGCTCCCGGACGGCATCGAGCTCACGAACGCGAAGGGCAAGGTGGCGATCGACGGCGGCCACCTGGTGCTCGATCCCTTTTCCGCGCAGCTCCTGGGCGGCTCCGCGACCGGGACCCTCCGGCTCGAGGCGAGCGGAAAGAAGGCCCAGGTCCGGCTGGACGCGGACGGCGTCCTCCTCGAGCGCTGGTTCCACGAGCGCCACCGCCCCGTGCGCTTCACCGGCGGGCCGATGAAGGTGAAGGCGTCGTTCTCGACCTCGGGCGCCTCGATGAAGGAGCTCGCCGCCGGCATGACCGGTCCCGTCTCGATCCGCATGGGCCCGGGCGTCTACAGCTCCAAGGAGGCGGGCGACTGGGAGGCGCTGATGGTGAAGTTCTCGAAGAAGGATTCCGCGGAGGAGATCGACTTCGAGTGCGCGGCCGCCTCGCTGCCGTTCCGTTCGGGACGCGCGACCGGAAAGGACATCATCGCCGCGCGCAGCCGCGAGAGCCGGCTGGTCGTCTCGGGCGACGTGGACCTGAAGGAGGAGTCGGTCGACCTGCGCGGCCGCCTCAAGCCCAAGCCCTCCCAGGGCATCGGCCTCTCGACGATCGCGGACGACCTCGAGATCTTCGGCAAGATCCGCAAGATGAGGGTGAAGCTCGACCCGGAATCGAAGCCCAAGGTGATCGCCAAGGCCGCCGGGGCGGTCGTGACCGCGGGGTTGAGCCTCCTCGCGAGCGCGGCCTCGAACGACGCCGGCCGCGATCCGGATCCCTGCGAGGCGGTGTTCGGGCGGGAGCACCCGGCGCGGCCGTGAGCCGCGCGACGCGCTATTTCTTGGATCCGCGCGGCGGACCGAAGGGCTCGATCTTCGCGTTCGACCAGGGCCCGCGATGCCCGCTTTCGGGGCGCGTTTCCATGGGGACCTTGTCCGCGCGCACCTGCACCGCGTACTTCGCGCGCCGGGGATCGATGGGAACCAGGCCGAAGTCCACGTCCAGGTCCTCGACCGCGACGCCCAGCTCGCTCGCGGCCCGGCCGATGCTGGGCTCCGCACCCGGCATCTCGACCGTCATGAGGAGGAACTGCGGCGTGGGATTGGCCATGCGCCTACGGTAGCACGCGAACCCGGCTAGAGGCCGAGCGCCGCCGCGGCGGCGAGCGGATCGAGGATGCCGAACCCGTAGTCGGCGTTCCAGGCGTGCCGCGGGCCGGGGCGCGCCCGCGCGGACGCCCGCAGCGCCTCGAAGAGCCGCGCGGGCGGCATCGTCGTGCGGGGCGGGATCTTCGTGGACGCGCGCAGTGCCGCGACGCAGCCCGCGGCGACCGGGCATGCCGCCGAAGTGCCCGAGTCCGGCGTTCCCGCGCCGAACGCCTCGGAGCCGAGGAAGTGCGTATAGCCGGTGACGTCCGGCTTCCTCGCGTACATGCCCGCGATCGAAGGGCCCTGCGACGAGTATCCGACGCGGTCGTCCTGGACGTCGCAGCCCGCGAGGGTGAGGACGTCCTCCATCGCGCTGGCGCCCATGATCGCGCCCTTGGTTCGCCCCTGGCAGCGCCCGTCCGCGCACGGGGCGCCGCAGTTGCCCGCCGCGAAGACCACGTCGATCCCCGCGCGGGAGAGGGCGCCCAGCTGCACGTTGAACGGATGGGCGGGGTTGTCGCAATAGCGGCCCGGATGCCCGGCGGGGAAATCCCAGCTCGGATGGAAGATGCCCCAGCTGTTGCTCGCGACGAGCGCCCGGTAGCGGCGAAGCCCCTGGCCCGTGCCCGGCGCCCAGCTTCCCAGCATGTAGCCGTAGGCGGCGAGCGCCGCGCTCAACGTGCCGGACATCACCGACCCGCCGCCGGGATAGCTCGCCTTGAGCACCGGGAAGTCGAGGAGCGTCGCCTGCGGCGCCGCGATGAGCGCGTCGAAGGCGCACATCGAGCCGTGGTCGAGGGGCCACGCGCCCGGCGCCGGCGGCGGCGTGCCGGGCGGCTTCCAGGAAAGCGCCGCATCGAGCTTCGGCGCGTGTCCGATCTTCGCCTGCACGTGCGCGAGGTCGATGCCCGTGTCGACGATCGCGAGGGCCACGTCCCTGCCGTCGAGGTGCCGCGCGTGGAGCTGCGCCACGGCGAGCTTCGCCGCGACCGCCGCGGCGTCGCCTACCGGGGGCGTGCCGCCGCACGTGAGGATCGGGCTCACCTGCGGATCGGAGAAGATCGCCGCCTCGCCGGCGCTGGCCGGAATGTCGCGCGGATGTTCCACCTCGATGTGCCCGCGCACCGCGAACTTCGGGGACGCGTGCGGCGCCATCCGCTCGATCGCCGAGCCGCCGGGCTCCGCGTCCCCGATCGGCACCGCGGCGAACGCCGCGTCGATCTCCACGCCCGGATAGCGCGGCGCCTTGCCCGGGTCGAGCCCCGCCGTCGTGTCCTCGAGCGCCGCCTCGGCGGAGCGGCGCAGAGGGTCGTGCGACGGAACCACCAGGATCACGGGAACGCGCATGACATCCTCCTAGGCGGGAATCGCCTCGATCCACCGGTCGAACCAGTGGAACACCATCGTGAGCGCAAGCGCGCCGATCGCGGCGAGCGCCTGCTGCCACGGGACCGGCAGCACGCCCGGCATCGCGAGCGCCCACACGACGAACGCGAGGCAGGAGACGCAGGCCTTCCGCCATGGCGAGCGCCGCCAGGGCGGAGGCGGATCGAAGGCGTTCCGGTAGATCGCGACGATGCCTGCGAAGCTGAAGACGGCGCCCAGCGCGAGGAGCGTCCCGAGGAGCGCCCGATAGCCTTGCTCCGGGAGGCTCCCCCGGACCATGTGCGCGATGCCGAGCGCCGCCACGAAGAACGCGACCACCTCCGTGGGCACGTAGTGCGCGAGGCCGTCGCGGGCCTTCCTCAGCTCGTCGTCCGCCGAGCCGGCCGCGGCCGCCGCCGTGCGGGCGCGTGCCCGCGCGACGGACTCGCGCGCCATTCCCCCGAGGCTCATGGGTCCCCCTCCGGGAACCCACGCTACCCCAGGGAAAAGGCGCCGGCTCCTACCTGGGCAGGTAGGAAAGGTTCGAGGCGAGCCAGGTCATCCACGGCGTGGGCGCGGAGAAGCCCTCGCCGCAGTCCTCGCCGTTGCTCGTGGAGGCCACGCGCTTCACGGCGTCGAGCATCGCCTGCTTGAACGGCTGCACGTCCGCGAAGCCCAGCTTCGCCTTCACCGCGTGGTTCGCCTCCATCGCGACGCCGTTCTTCGTGAGCACGTAGGTGTCGAAGTACTGCTTCTGCGGGAGCATCGGGATGCCCTGCGCGTCGAGGTAGGCCTTGAGGTCCGCGTCCTTGAAGGGGTAGGGCATGCCCGGCCAGAAGGGGTTGAAGAGCCCGTCCCAGTGGTTCGGGATGTACGCCTTCGGGTGGATCACCGGGACCACCATCTTCGCGACCGGTGCCCCGCCCGTGCCGATCCAGACGTCCACCTGCGTGAGGCCGGCGTCCTTCATGGCCATCTCGAGGTCGTGCAGCGGCGAGCCGTAGTTCACGCCGTCGATCACGATGTCCTTGTCGAGATCGAAGGCGCTGGACGAGTTGTTCACGAAGAACGTGAGCGGCCCGTTCGCGCCCTGGACGGTGAAGAGGAACGCGCGGTTCCCGCCGCCGTTGGGATAGTCCTCGCCCACCCCGGCGCGGAACTGGCCGTTCGCGTCCGGCACCGGCGGGCGGTAGAGCTCGCGCGGGAAGTGCTGGATCGGGTTCGACGCGTCGCCGCTGTGGTTGAAGCGGACGACCCGCATCGTGACGCCGTCTCCCAGGTCGATCTTCTCGCCGCCGTTGACGCTGCGGCACTGCGCGCCGGCCACGCCCTGCGCCACGGCCTGCAGGCACGTCGACACGCCGCCGATGATGGGCGCCCCGGTCATCTTGGCCCACGTGGGCGAGTCCCAGCTGTGGTCCCAGTGGCTGTGGCCCACCAGGATGTAGTCGAGCTTGTCGTTCCCGAGCATCGCGTCGTGCACCTTCCTGATGGCGTCCGTGTCGATGCCGTACGACTTCTGGGTGTACGCGTAGAGGTCGCCGGGGATGTTGGGCGGCGCCTGGAAGAAGGGGGGCCCCGGGATGCGCGTGATGTAGCCGTCCATCAGGATCCGCTTGTCGCCGATCTTGAAGTACCAGTTGGCGATGGACATCCAGGTGAGCTCCACGCGGTCGGACGCGGCGGCGGCCGGCGCGGACCAGGCGGTGAGGGCGAGCAGGACAGCGGCGGCGAGACATTTCGAGCGCATATGCTCCTCCTTGCAGTTGGCGGGGGGTGGAAGTCGGCGAGGGGGCTATTGTGCCTCGATCCCGCCCGCGAGGTGGGCCGGGCCCATTCGATCTAGAATTCAGCTCCCACACCGGAATCGAGCCATGTACGAAGACCTCAGCCTCTACATCGACGGCCAGTTCCTGAAGGGCGAAGGCCGCAAGGAACAGGACGTCTACAACCCGGCCACCGACGAGGTGGTGGGGAAGCTCCCGCACGCCTCGAAGGCGGACCTCGACCGCGCGCTCGCGAGCGCGCAGAAGGCGTTCCATTCGTGGCGGAGATCCTCGCCGCTGGAGCGAAGCCGCATCCTGCGGAAGGTGGCCGAGCTCGCCCGGTCGCGCGCGGCGGACATCGGCCGCAACATCACGCTCGACATGGGCAAGCCGCTCGCGGAGGCCGTGGGCGAGGTGACCGTGTGCTCGGAGCACGCCGATTGGGCCGCGGAGGAATCACGCCGGATCTATGGGCGGGTGATCCAGGCCCGGAGCGAGGGCGTGCGCCAGCTCGTGCTGCGCGAGCCGATCGGGGTCGTGGCCGCCTTCTCGCCGTGGAACTTCCCGTTCAACCAGGCGATCCGCAAGATCGTCTCGGCGCTGGGCGCGGGGTGCACGATCATCATCAAGGGGCCGGAGGACGCGCCGAGCGCGGTGGTCGCGATCGCGCGCCTCTTCCACGAGGCGGGATTGCCGCCCGGCTGCCTCAACGTGGTGTGGGGAGTCCCCAGCGAGGTGTCGACGTACCTGATCCACTCGCCCATCGTCCGCAAGATCTCGTTCACGGGCTCCGTTCCGGTCGGGAAGCAATTGGCGGCGATGGCGGGGTCGCTCATGAAGCCCTGCACGATGGAGCTGGGCGGGCACTCGCCCGTGATCGTGTGCGACGACGCGGACGTGGACGCCGCCGCGGACATCATGGCCTCGTCCAAGTTCAGGAACGCGGGCCAGGTGTGCGTCTCGCCCACGCGCTTCTACGTGCAGGAGAAGGCGTACGACCGCTTCGTCGCGCGCTTCCTGGACAAGGTCTCGAAGATGAAGGTGGGGCCCGGGCTCGAGGCCGACACGAAGATGGGCCCGCTCGCGCACAAGCGGCGCGTGCCGGCGCTCGCGGGCTTCGTCGAGGACGCGAACGAGCGCGGTGCGAAGATCGTCGCGGGCGGCCACGCGGTGGGCGAGCGCGGCAACTTCTTCGAGCCCACGGTCGTGGCCGATCCCCCGGACGACTCGAAGCTCATGACCCAGGAGCCCTTCGGCCCGATCCTGGGGGTGAAGCCCTTCAAGACCCTGGACGAGGCGATCGAGCGGGCGAATAGCCTCCCGTACGGGCTCGCGGCCTACGCCTTCACCACGTCCACCCGGAACGCGACCAAGATCGGCGACGCGCTGGAATCGGGCATGGTCACCATCAACCACCTGGGCTTCGCGCTGGCGGAGGTCCCGTTCGGCGGCGTGAAGGACAGCGGCTACGGGAGCGAGGGCGGCTCCGAGACCTTCGACGGCTACCTCGTCACCAAGTTCGTGACGCAGAAGGGCTGAGCATGACCCGCGCGCTCCTCATCGTCGACATCCAGAACGACTACTTCCCGGGCGGGGCGATGGAGCTCGTGGGAAGCGCGGAAGCGGCGGAGCGCGCGGCGGCGCTCCTCGCGGCCTTCCGCGGCCGGGGCCTCCCGGTGATCCACATGCAGCACGTGTCGCTGCGGCCCGGCGCGACCTTCTTCCTCCCGAAGACGGAAGGCGTGAAGATCCACGCGAGCGTGGCACCCGCGCAGTCCGAGACCGTCATCGAGAAGCACTTCCCGAACAGCTTCCGCGAGACGCCGCTCCTGGACCACTTGCGCGGGAAGGGCATCGAACGCCTCGCCATCGCGGGCATGATGACGCACATGTGCATCGACACGACGACGCGCGCGGCGGCGGACCTGGGCTTCGAGTGCCAGCTCGCCCACGACGCGTGCGCCACGCGCGATTTGGCCTTCGCGGGGACGAAGGTCGTCGCGAAGGACGTGCACAACGCGTTCGTGGCGGCGCTGAACGGGCCCTTCGCGAAGGCGCTCTCCGCGCGGGAGATCGCCGAGGGGCTCGCCGCCTAGTTCGCCTTCTTCGCCTGCATGAGGGCCTGCAGGACGGCGTCGAGCTCCTCGGGATCCACCGGTTTCACGAGGTGGCGCGCCATGCCGGCCTGCTCGCTTCGCTTGAAATCCTCGGCCTGCCCGAAGCCGCTTAGCGTGAGGTACGCCGCCGCCTGCGCCATCTCCGGAAGGGCGCGCAGCCGCTCGGCCACCTCGTAGCCGGTAATGCCGGGCATCGCCACGTCCAGCAGGACAATGTCCGGGTGGAGCTCGCGCGCCGCCTTGAGCGTCCCCGGCAGGTCCGGCGCGAACTGCGCGTCGTAGCCCATGAGGCGGAGCACGATGGCGAGGCTTTCGCCCGCCTCCACGTCGTCGTCCACCAGGAGGACGCGCGCGTGCTGGCCCTCCGGCCGGGTGCCGGGCCGCGGCACCGTCGCCGGCCGCTGCGCGAGCCGCGGGAGGCGCACCTCGAATTCCGATCCGCGCGCGGTGCCCTCGCTCCTCGCCTCCACGCGCCCGCCGTGCATCTCCACCAGGTGGCGCACGAGGGCCAGGCCGATGCCCAGGCCGCCCTGCGAGCGGTCGAGCGAGCGCGTGTCCTGCACGAAGAGGTCGAAGATGCGGTCCTTCATCCCGGGCGCGATGCCGAGCCCGTTGTCGCGCACGCGCACGACCACCTCGCCGCCTTCCGCCTCGACGCTGAGCGCGATCTCCCCGCCGTCCTCCGTGTACTTGGCCGCGTTGGCGAGGAGGTTCTCGAAGACCTGCACGAGGCGGATCGCGTCGCCCTCGACGTAGCAGGGACGCTCGGCGATCTTCACGTCGAGGCGGTGGCCCTTGCGCCGCACGAGCTCGCGGGTCGCCTCGATCGCGCCGTCGATCGCGCGGCAGAGGTCCATCGGCTCCAGGTGCAGCGTCAGCGCCCCGCGCGTCACGCGCGAGATGTCCAGGAGGTCGTCCACCAGGCGCGTCACGTGCCCCACCTGCCGCACCAGCGTGCCGTACGCCCAATCGAGGCGCGGGTCGTGTACGCCCAGGTGCTTGAGGATCTCGGCGGCGTTGCGGATCGGGACCAGCGGATTGCGCAGCTCGTGCCCCAGCATCGCGAGGAACTCGTCCTTGCGGACGTTCGCCAGGCGAAGCGCCCGCTCGGCCTCCACCTGCGCGTGGACGTCGACCATCGAGCCCACCATGCCCGCTTCCGCGCCGGACGCCTCGGGGGGGCGCGGGAGCGCCGTCACCTTCATCCACCGCAGCTCCCCGTCCGCCGCGCGCAGCTGCGCGGTGAGCTCGAGCCGCCCGTCCCGTCCCGCGGCCGCGTCCTGCGAGATGCGCAGGGGCGCCGCGCCCGCCTCCAGCCGCAGGAGCTCCGGCCAGCGGCGGCCGGCGAGCTCGCCCGGCTCGAAGCCGCAGAAGGCGGCGAACTCGCGGTTGGCGAACTCGATCCGCCCCGCCGGATCGCTCACCCAGATCAGCACCGGAGCGCTGTCCGCCATCGTCCGGAAGCGCTGCTCGCTGTCGCGCAGGCGCCTGTCCGCGGCCTTCCTCGGGGTGATGTCCCGGTCGATGCAGGCGATCGCGGGCGGTCCCCCGGCGGCTTGCGTGACGAGGGAGAGGCCGGACGAGACTTCGATCTCGCGCCCGTCCTTCCGGCGCCGCCGGCCCTCGATCTCCACCGCCTCGCCGGCCTTGAGGGTACGCAGCCGCTCGAGATACGGCTCGCGGTCGCCCGCGCCCATGAGCATCCCGATGTCGTGGCCGACCGCCTCCTCTTCCGCGTAGCCGTACATCGCCTGGGCGCCCCGGTTCCAGGAATCGATGCGGCCGTCCAGGCCGTGGACCACGATCGCGTCGTTGCAGGCGCGCATGACGGCGGCGAGCCTCAGGGTGTCCTGCTCGCCGCGGCGCAGCTCCGTGATGTCCGTGAACGTGATGACGATGCCGTCGATGCGGTCGTCGACGGTCCGGTAGGGGAGTGCCCGCCGCAGGTAATGGCGGCCCGAGCGCGTGCGCTCCTCGCGCTCGATCGGGGCGAGCGCGAGGAGGACATCTCCGGCATCCGCCACGAGCGACGTGAGGTCCACCTCGCTCGAGATGTCCGTGAGCGGCCGGTTCACGTCTCCGGTGCGCAGGCTGAAGAGCTCGGTCGCGGCCGGCGTGAAGCGGCGGATCCGGAGCTGCCGGTCGAGGAAGAGCGTGGGGATGTGCGTGCTGCTCAGCAGGTTGCTCAGGTCGTCCGTGAGCCCTTCCAGCTCGAGCACCTTCTCCTGGAGCTGGGCGTTGACGGTGGTGAGCTCCTCGTTCACGGACTGCAGCTCCTCCTTCGAGGTCTCCAGCTCCTCGTTGGTGGACTGCAGCTCCTCGTTCATCGACATCGCCTCTTCGTTGGCGACCTTGAGCTCCTCGTTGGTGGATTCCAGCTCCTCGATGGTCGAGCGCAGCTCGCGTTTCGTGTTGCGAAGCTCGGACTCCAGCGCCTGCAGCGCGGAAGATTCCTCCGCGGAGACCGGCTGCGAGACGGCCTCGGGGAGCGCCAGGCGCTCGAACGTCACGAGCAGGCACTCGTCGACCTTGGCGCGGCCGGGGACCACCGAGACGATGAGGCGTACCCGCGCCTCGTCCCGGTCGCCCTCGCGCAGCGTCGCGACCGTCTGCGCGCGGCCGTCCCCGGACGAGGCCTTGTGCACCGCCGCGCGCAGCTGGGGCCGCAGGTCGTCGCGCACCATGGCGAAGAGGTCGACCGAGGGCTCGCCTTCGGGCCAGTCGAGGTAGGCCTGCACCGGGCCGTAGAAGTAGAGGGCGTGTCCCTCGCGGTCGATCAGCACGGCGGCCGCGACGCGATGGTCGAGGAGCGCCTCGCGGATCATGCGGACGTAGTCGTGCTCGCGCCGGTGCGCCGGGGCCGGGGCGGTCCGGGCGTGCTCGCCCCAGGCAGGGAGCGTCGGGGAACGCGGCACGCTCGCCCGCTCCCCCACGCGCCGGTAGATGCGCGCGGCTTTCGAAGCCGGGGCGAAGAGCGAGGCCTGGCCCCCGATCGTCTCCGATTTCCCGAGGAAGAGATAGCCGCCCGGGTCCAGCGCGAAGTGGAAGATCTGGAGCACGCGCTGCTGCAGGACGGGCTCCATGTAGATGAGGAGGTTCCTGCAGCTCACCAGGTCCATCCGCGAGAAGGGCGGGTCGGAGACCAGGTTCTGCGGCGCGAACATCACCGTTTCGCGCAGCTCCTTCCGGACGACGTACGCGCTTCCCCGCTTCGCGAAGAAGCGCTGGAGCCGCTCGCGCGAGACCGTGTGCTCGATCGCCGGCGGATAGGTCCCCTTCCGCGCGACCTCGAGCGCGCGGGCGTTCACGTCGGTCGCGAAGACCTGCAGCGCCAGCTGCCGCTCGGCGAGGCGCGGATCCCCCAGGAGGAGCATCGCGATGCCGTACGCCTCCTCCCCGGTCGAGCACGCGGGAACCCACACGCGGACCGGATCGCCGGGCGCCTTGTGCTCGAGGATCGCGGGAACGACCTCGGAGGCGAGCGTCTTCCACGCCTCCGGCTCGCGGAAGAATTCCGTCACCCCGATGAGGAGGTCGTCGCAGAGGGCGGCGAGGGCGGTGGGCGACTCGGTGATCTGCCGCAGGTAGGCGTCCATCTCCCGGACGTGGGCGAGCGCCATGCGCCTGCGTACGCGCCGGAGCAGCATCGGCGGCTTGTAGTCCCGGAAGTCGAGGCCGGCGAGCACGCGGACGCGATCGAGGATCTGGGCGAGCGTCGCGTGGGTCTTCTCGGGCTCGGCGGAAGCCGCGCCCGCGCCGAGGCTCGCGCCGTATTCCGCGATCGCGGCCGGCATGTCCTCGATCGCGAGCTGCTGGTCCACGAGCCCGGTCGCGACCGCGCTCTCCGGCATGCCGCGGTGCGCGGCGGAGGAGGGAAGCTGCGCGAGCGTGAGGCCACCCTCGGCCTTCAGCGCCTTCACGCCGAGCGAGCCGTCGCTGTCCGAGCCGGTGAGGACCACGCCGATCGCGCGCTCGCGCTGGTCCGCCGCGAGCGAGCTCATGAGGCGGTCGATCGTCACCGGGTGCGCGGGGCGGATCGCGATGGGGCTCGCGACGAGGGTGCCGTTGCGCACCTCGACGAACTGCCCGGGCGGCACGACGTACACGTGGTTCGCCTCGATCGCCTGCCCGTCGCGCGCCTCGAGGACCGGCATCGCGGTCGAGCGCTGGATCAAGGGCACCAGCATGCTCACGCGGTCGGGCGCGAGATGGAGCGCCACCACGAAGGCGCACCCCGTGTCCTCCTGCATGAGGGAGAAGAGCCGCACCAGCGCCTCCACCCCGCCGGCGGAAGCGCCGATCGCGACGGTGGAGAAGGGAAGCAGCGAGGAGGTCCCGCCCGCGTCCTCCGGCGGCAATGCATCGCCCATTGCCACCGGCAAGGTGCTCGACGGCGCGTCCGCTGGGGAGCTCATGGGGTCCTCGGCCGGGGGGAGGGGGGCCGCACAGGGATGATAACGCCGCCTGTCTCCCGGGAACGACGCGAATGCGGCCGGTCCAACGCCCATGGCGAGCGCGAAAGTGGTGGTGGTGGGCGCATCGGTGGGCGGCGTCGAGGCGCTGGGCCGGCTGATGGAGCGGCTGCCGGGGGATTTCCCGGCGCCGATCCTCGTCGTGCAGCATGTCGGCAATTTCCCGAGCATCCTCCCGGACCTCCTGGGCCGCCGCGGGAAGCTCCCGGTCGCGCACGGCACCGACGGGGAAGGAATTTCCGACGGGCACGTCTACGTGGCGCCTCCGGACCAGCACATGGTGCTCGACGGCCGGCGGCTGCGCCTGAACCGCGGCCCGAAGGAGCACCACAGCCGGCCCGCGATCGATCCGCTCTTCGTTTCCGCCGCGCTGGCCTATGGTCCCGGCGCGATCGGTGTCGTGCTCACCGGCACGCTCGACGACGGCACGGCGGGACTCCAGGCGATCAAGCGGCGCGGAGGGATCGCCATCGTCCAGGATCCGGAGGAGGCCGAGGCGCCCAGCATGCCGTTGAGCGCGCTCCGCTACGTGGAGGTCGACCGGCGGGCGCGCCTGGACGAGATGCCCGGCGCGCTCCTGGAGGCCCTGCGGCAGCCTGTCCTGCGGGTGGTCGAGGGCGGCTCCGGGGCGCTCGCCCACGAGCACGACATCTTCCTTTCGAAGGGAAATCCCATGGAGCACCTGAAGGCGATCGGCCGTCCGTCGAGCCTGGTATGCCCGGATTGCAGCGGGGGACTCTGGGAGATCACCGATTCCCATCCGGTCCGGTACCGATGCCACACCGGGCACGCCTACACGGCCCGCTCGCTCCTCCACGCGCTCTCCGAGGCGACGGACGGGGCGCTCTGGGGCGCGGTGCGCGCGCTCCAGGAGGAAGGCATCCTGCTGCGCGAGATGGCGGCCACGATGCGGGGCACCGGGGACGAGATGGGCGCGGCGCGGTTCGAGAAGGCGGCGCAGGTGGCGGACCGGCGCATGGAGGCGCTCCGCGCGGTGGTGGAGACCGTTCCCGCGCCCGCGACGGAGGACGAGCCGCAGGCGGGGGCCGTGCACGGATAGCCGCGCCGCCCCGGGGCGGTAAAATCGCCCCATGTCGCGCGCGCATATCGTCATCCTCGGATGCGGCTTCGGGGGCCTGTGGGCCGCGCAGGGCCTCAAGCACGCCGCGGCCGACCTGACGGTGGTCGACGCGAACAACTACCACCTCTTCACGCCGCTCCTCTACCAGGTCGCGACCGCCGGGCTTTCCGCGCCGGACATCGCCGCGCCCATCCGGCACATCCTCGCTTCGCAACGGAACACGACGGTCCTCCTGGGGCGCGTGGACGCCATCGACGTCGCACGCCGGGTCGTGCGGCTCGAGGATGCGAGCGAGCTTCCGTACGACCAGCTCGTGGTGGCGACCGGCGCCACGCACAGCTACTTCGGCCACGACGAGTGGGAGCCCTTCGCACCGGGGCTGAAGACCCTCGACGACGCGCTCGAGATCCGCAGCCGCATCCTCCTCGCGTTCGAGCGCGCAGAGCGCGAGACCGACCCGGCACGGCGCGCGGCCTGGCTCACCTTCGTCGTGATCGGCGCGGGTGCGACCGGCGTGGAGCTGGCGGGGACGCTCGCCGAGATCGCCCGCCAGACGCTCGCGGGCGAGTTCCGCCGGTTCGATCCGCGCAACGCGCGCGTCGTGCTGGTGGAGGGAACCGATCGCGTCCTCCCGCCGTATCCGCCCACGCTCTCCGAGAAGGCCCGCCTGCAGCTCGAGCGCCTGGGCGTCACGGTCTGGCTGGGGAAGCGTGTGACCGGCGTGGACCGCGAGGGCGTCGCGATCGGCGCGGAGCGGCTGGACGCGAAGACGGTCCTCTGGGCGGCGGGCGTCGCGAGCTCGCCGTTGGGCGCCTCGCTCGGGGTTCCGCTCGATCGCGCGGGGCGCGTGAAGGTCGAGCCGGACCTCTCGATTCCCGGGCATCCCGAGGTCTTCGTCGTGGGCGACCTCGCGGCGGTGGAAGGCGTCCCCGCGATCGCGCCGGGCGCCAAGCAGATGGGCGCGCACGCGGCGCGCAACCTCCTGCATCGGCTGGCGGGCCGGCCGACCGAGCCCTTCCGCTATCGCGACTACGGCCAGCTCGCGACCATCGGGCGCAAGGCCGCGGTGGCCGATTTCGGCTGGCTGCGCCTCTCGGGATTTCCCGCGTGGTTCGTGTGGCTCTGGGCGCACATCTACTTCCTCATCAATTTCAGGAACCGCATCGTCGTCCTGACCGACTGGGCGTGGTCGTACTGGACGTTCCAGCGCTATTCGAGGATCGTCACGAAGAAGCTGTGGTGAGCCGCGGCGCCCGGGGAGGGGCGCGCCCATGAAGCCGATCGCCGAATACGAGGCAGTGGACGCCGCGGCGTTCCGCGGCATCCGGGGCCGCGACGCACCCGCGGTGATGCGCGGCGTGGTGCGCGACTGGCCGGCCGTGCGGTGCGCGAAGGAAAGCCCGGACGCGATCCTCGCGTACCTGGGCGCGCTCGACAACGGGGCGAAGGTGGCGGCGCTGCGCCTGCCGCCCAGCGCACGGGGGCGGATCTTCTACAACCCGAACCTCGACGGCTTCAACTACGCGAGCGAGACCGTCGCCGTGGGCACGGTGCTCGACGCGATGGCGCGCTACGCCTCGCGCGGCAATCCGGCATCGATCGCGATCCTGAGCGCATCGATCGCGGAGTGCCTGCCGGGATTCCTCGCGGAGAACCGGAACCCGCTCCTCGACCCGTCGGTCGCCCCGCGCATCTGGATCGGGAACCACGTGATCACGCCCGCCCACTTCGACGAGTCGAGCAACGTCGCGTGCGTCGTGGCCGGGCGCCGGCGCTTCACGCTCTTTCCCCCGCGGGCGATCGGCGACCTCTACATCGGGCCGATCGGCTACGCGCCGACGGGGACGCCCATCAGCCTCGTCGACTTCGAGCGCCCGGACGAGAAGCGCTTTCCCCGATTCAGGGACGCCCTCGCGATCGCGGAATCCGCGGAGCTCGAGCCCGGCGACGCGGTCTACATCCCGCCGCTCTGGTGGCACCACGTGGAATCGCTCGCGAAGCACAACGTGCTCGTGAACTACTGGTGGAAGGAGCGCGCGGGGGCGGCCGGGAAGGCCGACTCCGCCCTGGACGGCCTCCTTCTCGCGATCCTCGCGCTCCGGGACCTTCCGCCGCAGCAGCGCCGCAACTGGGCGGCGATCTTCGAGCACTACGTGTTCGGAGCGGACGAGGCCACGGCCGGCCACATCCCGGAGCACCGGCGCGGCGTCCTGGGCGAGATCTCGCCGGAGCTCGCGAGCCAGGTCCGCGCCTTCGTGGCGGCGAAGCTGCGCGGCGAGCTCTAGGCGGGCTCCGCGAGGGCGGCGGCGAGAGCTTCGGCGTCGGCGTGCAGCACGTGCACGCACGTGGCGGAAAGCGTGGCGACCGCGCGGGCACCGAGCCGCGCCAGGCGATCGGCGTCGATCCTGCCCGCCTCCTTCACCGTGAGGAGCACGCGTCCGGGCACCGGTACCACGCCCGTCACGTTCCCCGCACCCCCCAGCGCCGAGAGCCACGCCTCCCGGTCCACCGGCGCCGCTGCGGCGCCGCCCGCGACCCACGCGCGGATCTCGCCCGCGAGCTGGTCCGCGACCGGCCCCACGACGACCTGCAGCCCGCGCGCCCCGATGGCCACCGTGCCGCTCGCGCCCAGCCGCCTGAGCGCCTCCCCGTCCGCGCGATCGCGCTCGCGCAGCACGAGCCGCAGCCGCGTGGTGCACGCGTCGACCGATTCGAGGTTCGCGGCTCCCCCCAGCGCGGCGATGTAGTCTCCGGCGGCGCTGCCCGTCGACGCGGCCCGCACGGAAGACGGCGCGGGCTCGCGCTCGCGGCCGGGCGTCCGCAAGTCGAAGCGCACGATGCAATAGCGGAAGAGGCCGTAATAGAGCGCGGCGTACGCGAGCCCGACGGGGATGAGGAGGAGCGGGCGCGTCGCCTTGCCGAAGTTGAGCGCGTAGTCGAAGAGGCCCGCGGAGAATCCGAAGCCCAGGCGGCTTCCGAGGAGGTCCATGGTGACCATCGCCGCGCCCGTGAGGACCGCGTGCAGCGCGTAGAGCGCGGGTGCCAGGAACATGAACGTGAACTCGATGGGCTCCGTCACGCCGGTGAGGAAGGATGTGAGTGCCAGCGAGAGGAGGAGCCCGCCCGCCGCGCGCTTCCGCTCGGGCCGCGCCGTGTGGTACATCGCGAGGCACGCCGCGGGGAGGCCGAACATCATCACCGGGAAGAAGCCGGACATGAACGCGCCGGCCGTGGGATCGCCCGCGAAGAAGCGCTTCAGGTCGCCGGTGACGCCGTTGAAGTCGCCCACGAGGAACCACGCGACGTTGTTGAGGATGTGGTGCAGGCCCGTCACGATGAGCGCGCGGTTGAGCACGCCGTACGCGAAGAGCCCGATCTCGCCGGAGCCGATCACGCCGCGGCTCACGGCGTCCATGCCGTGCTCCGCGTAGGGCCAGCCCAGCCCGAACGCGAACGCGAGCACGAGCCCGGCCGCGCCCGCGGCGATCGGCACGAAGCGCCGGCCCGCGAAGAACGCGAGATAGGGCGGCAGCCGCAGGTCGTGGTACCGGTTGTAGAGCGCGCCCGCGAGGATCCCGGAGACGATGCCGATGGGGACGCTCAGCTTCGCGAGCTGGCGCGCCTTGTACGCGGAGGAGGCCAGGTCCGCGGCCGCGGCGCCGGCCTTCGCGGTCACGTCCGGCGGCACGGCGATCAGCACCTCCGCGCCCTTGGTCGCGACCACGAACGCCACCGCGCCGGCGAGCCCCGCGGCGCCGTGGTTCTCGCGTGCGAGCCCGACCGCCACGCCGATCGCGAAGAGGAGGCCCAGGTTGGAGAAGATCGCGTCGCCCGCCGCGGCGATGGGCGCGATGTCGAGGAGATCCGGCTGCCCCAGCCGCAGCAGGAGTCCCGCGACGGGCAGCACGGCGATGGGAAGCATCAACGCCCGGCCGAGCGCCTGCGTGGCTTCGAGGAGGCGGGTCATCGGAGCAACGCGCGCACGTCGGCCGCCGTGGCGCAATCGAGCGCGCGGCGCGCGAGCGCGCGGCAATCGGAGGCGACGAGCGTCCGCGCGACCTGCTTCAGGCGCGGGATCGCGGCCGCGGTCGCGGAGATCTCGTGGATGCCCAGGCCCACCAGCACGGGCAGGGCTTCGGGATCCGAGGCGAGCGCCCCGCACACCGAGGCGATCTTCCCCTGCTCGCCCGCTGCCTCGGCCACCATCGCGATGAGGCGCAGCACCGCCGGATGGAGCGCGTCCAGGCGGCCGGCGAGGCGCGCGTGGCCGCGGTCGATCGCGAGCGCGTACTGCGCGAGGTCGTTCGTGCCGACCGAGAGGAAGTCGCACTCCGCGGCGAGCGCGCGCGCGAGGAGCGCCGAGGCGGGGGTCTCCACCATGGCGCCCAGCGCGGGCGGTTGCGCCACGCCCATCTCGCGCGCCGCTTCGTCGACGAGCGCACGGACGTGGCGAATGTCGCCCACGTCCGTCACCATCGGCAGCAGGATGCGGCACGCGGCGGCGGGGTGCACGCGCAGGATCGCGCGGAGCTGCGCGCGCAGGAGCTCCGGGTACGCGAGGCCCGAGCGCACGCCCCGCAAGCCCAGGGCGGGATTGTCCTCGTGCGCGAGCGGCATGTACGCGATGGGCTTGTCGCCGCCGATGTCCATCGTGCGGATCGCGAGCGGGCGTCCGCCCAGCGCGTCGGCGATCCGCTGGTACTCGCGCGCCTGCTCGTCTTCCGAGGGCGGCTCCCGGCGGTCGAGGAAGAGGAATTCGGTCCGCAAGAGGCCGCAGCCTTCGGCGCCCAGGGCGAGCGCGTCCGCCGCCTCGGCGAGGGAGCCGAGGTTCGCCTTCACCGCGATGGCGACGCCGTCCACGGTCGCGGCGCCCTCGCGTGCGGAGCGCAATTCCGCCGCGCGCTCGGCCGCGCGCCGGGTGAGCGAGCGCCCGATCGCGTCGCGCTCCGCGACCGGCGGATCCACGTGGAGGATCCCGGACTCGGCGTCGACGACGAGCATCGTGCCCTCGGCGATATCGAGGACGCCGTCGCCCGCGGCGACGAGCGCCGGCAGTCCCGCGGCCGAAGCGAGGATCGCCATGTGCGAGGTGGCGCCTCCCGCCGCGGTGCACACGCCGCCCACGCCGGAGCGCTCGAGGGCCATGAGCTGCGACGGGAGGAGGTCGTCGGCGACCACGATCGCGCCCGCCGGGAACGCGCGTTCGGCGGAGGGCGGCTCGCCCGCGAGGATGCGCAGCACCTGGCTCTCCAGGTCGCGCAGGTCCGAGGCGCGCTCGCGCAGGCGCGGGTCGTCCAATGCGCGCAGCGCCTCGGCGGTGGCGCGCGTCGCCTGCCGCCACGCGTAGCCCGCGCCGTGGCCGCGATCGAGGTGCGCCTGCGCCTGCGCGAGGAGGTCCGGATCGCGAGCGAGCTCGATGTGCGCCGCGGCGAGCGCCGCCGCCTCGCCGCGTGCCGCCCCGCGCAGGGCCTCGAGGTGGGCGGCGAGCGCGGCCAGTGCTTTCTCGAGCGCCGCCGATTCCCGGGCCGCGCCCGCGCCGCGCTCCGCGACCGGCATTTCCGGAAGCGACCACGGGACGCACGGTCCCATCGCGAGGCCGCGGCTCGCGATCACGGCCTCGATGCGGCCGGGGATCGCGCGGGGCGCGACCCGGGCCGCGGCGGCCCGCGGAGCCGGCCGGGTGAAGAGGCCGTCCAGCGCCGCGAGCGCCTGCATCGCGTCCGCGCCGGTGGCGCGCGCCTCGACCTCGTCGCCGCAACGCACCGCGAGTCCCATCATCGCGACCGTGCTGCGCGCGTTGGCGGAACGGCCGTGCGCGACGATCGTGACCTCCGCGGCGAAGGGGCGAAGCGCCGCCGCCACCTGTGCCGCGGGCCGGACGTGGAGGCCATGCTCGAAGGGAACCACGAAGGCGCGCACCGCGGATCCGGAGGACGCCCCGGCGGCCTGCGCGGCGGCGACGGACTCGATCTCCAGCAGGAAATCGCCCGCCGCGATGGCGCCCGGGGCGGCGCGCCGCGCGATCGTTCCACCGGACGCCACGACGACGGGGCTCGCGAGGCTCCTCGCGTTCCGCGCGAGCCAGTCGAGGTCGAAGCGCAGGAGCGTCTCGCCCGCGCGCACGCGCTCGCCGCCCTTCGCCACGCGCTCGAAGCCCGCGCCGCCCAGCGCCACGGTGTCCAGGCCCACGTGCACGAGGACGTCGATGCCGCCGTCGGCGCGCACGGTGACGGCGTGCTTCGCGTCCTTCATCGGGACGACCTCGCCGTCGCACGGCGCGCGCACCTCGCCGCGGGTGGGATCGATCGCGAGGCCGTCGCCCGCCATGCGTTGCGCGAAGACCGGATCGGCGACCTCGTCCAAGGGAAGGCACCAGCCGGTGAGGGGCGAGACCAGCGTCACGCGGGTCATCGGCCGGAACCGACGAGGCGCACGGAATCGAGCACCCAGAGCGGATCGAGGCCCGGCTGCGCGAACCGGAGGCAGAGGTCGTGGCGTCCCGCGCGCGGCGCGATCCGGGCGGGCGGAAGCGTCGAGACGGCGTCCGAGCCCGCCGCGGGGGCGAGCGGGATCCGCGCGAGGAGCTCGCCGTCGCAACGATCGATGCGCACCTCGAGCTCTCCTTCCGGCGTGCGGGGGCGCGGGAAATGGATCTTGCCCGCATCGTCGCCGATCTGGAAGTTGAACGGAACCTGGCCCACGCGCGCCTCGATCGCGCGCACGCCGTCCAGCGCCGCGCCGCGGAAGATCCAGCAGGGATCCAGGATATCGACGAGGAAGGTCGCGCGCGGCCCGTGGAGCGGCGCATCGTCCTCGAGGAGGAGCGCGATCTTCTCGCTGCAGGTCTCCAGCTCGCGGCTGGTCCTCACCGGCCCCGTGGGCGCGGGGGGCGCGGGCTCGAAGGCGGTCTTCGCGTAGGCCATGCCCAGCGCCTCGTAGAGCGCGGGCATCGCGGCCACGCGGCGGCGGAAATCGCTCCAGTCGTGCGCGGCGGCGGGCGACCATCCCAGCTCCGCGATCGCGGCCGCGCGGGGAAAGGCCATCCAGCCGGCGCGCCGCTCCGTGCGCACGTGCTCGGTCCAGAGATTTCCCTGGAGTCCCAGCACGTGGGCGCGCTGCGACTCCGGGATCTGCGGGGGCAGCGGATCGAAAGCGTAGACGTCCGCGAGCGAGACCACGCTCGCGCGTCCCGGCGGCTCGCGCGCGGAGGCGGTCTGGCGGTGGTCGAAGTAGAGGGTCGGGTCCACCGCGAGGACCGAGTCGTGCCCGCGCGCCGCGGCGGCGAGCGCCCCCGCCGTGCCGCGCCACGACATCACGACGGCGGAGGCGGGAAGCTCCGGCTCGACGATCTCGTCCCAGCCCACGAGCCGCCGGCCGTGCGCCTGGAGGAGCCGCGCCATCCGGCGCGTGAGCCAATGCTGGATCTGCCCCGCGTCGGCGATGCCCAGCTCCCGCATGCGGGCCTGCACGCGCGGCGAAGCGCGCCATTGCGAAGTGTCGACCTCGTCGCCCCCTACGTGGATGTACTGGCCGGGGAAGATGTCCATCACCTCGGCGAGGACGTCGTCCAGGAAGGCGAGGGTGGCCGCGTCGAGGTTGTAGACGTTGGGATAGACGCCCCAATCCGAAGGGACGGCGGGCGGCGGGCGATCCGTCGCGGCGAACTGCGGATAGGCGACCAGGGCGGCGGACGCGTGTCCCGGCATCTCGATCTCCGGCACGATCGTGATGCCGCGCGCGGCCGCGTAGGCCACGATCGCGCGTGCCTCCTCCTGGCTATAGAAGCCGCCTTGCAGGCGGGGCTTCCCGGTCGCGGGGTCGACGTCCGAGCGCGCCGCGCGTCCCGCGGGCACGCGCCAGGCGCCGACCGACGTGAGCCGTGGATACTTCCGGATCTCGAGGCGCCACGCCTGGTCGTCCGTGAGGTGCCAGTGCAGCACGTTCAGCTTCTGCGCGGCCATGGTGTCGAGGAAGCGCAGGATGAACGCCGGCGACTGGTAGTGCCGCGCGGAATCGAGGAGGAGGCCGCGCCAGCGGAAGCGCGGCGCATCGTCGATGCGAAGCGCCGGGACCGCGATGGACGAAGCCTTTCCCGTTCCCGCGAGCTGCCACAACGTGGTCGCCGCGTGGTCGAGCCCGGCGAGGCTCCCCGCCGAGAGCGTCACGCGGCGCGGCGTGACCTCGAGCCGGTACGACTCGTCCGCGGACGCTCCCGTCTCGTGCGCGAGGACGATGGCGCCGTCGCGCGGCGCGCCCTCCACGGCCGAGAGCCGGAGCCCCCGGCTTCGCGCGAGCCGCTCCACGAGCACGGCCGCGGCGGTCTTCGCCGCGCCGTCGCCCGGGGCCACGACCACGGGGGTCGCGGCCGACAGACGGAAGGCGCCGGCGTGGCGCTCGAGCGAGGCGGGGCGGGGGATGAGGCGCGGCCCCGCGCCATCCGGGGCCGCGGCGAGGGCTGCGGCCTGGGACAGGGCGAGGACGGCGGCGACGGCGGCGCAGGGGCTCATGAATGGAAAAGAAGGCGGACCGCTGAGACGATCCGCCTTCAAAGGGGCCTCACCCCTGGGAGAATATCGCGTCTCGTCCCTAGAGCGTCATGCGCAGCGTGAGGTAGTACTGCCGCCCG
>Ga0207667_10002480_pt1 | contig 22994 bp, 20 predicted proteins | sample KBSCornC52_FD_184301 | JGI IMG/M metagenome (GOLD analysis project Ga0207667, IMG submission 184301) | Corn rhizosphere microbial communities from Kellogg Biological Station, Michigan, USA - KBS Corn C5-2 (SPAdes) (version 2) | ecosystem: Host-associated > Plants > Roots > Rhizosphere > Soil ...
ACCGCGTCAATGAATAGCTCGCGAACAAGGCTGGCCAGGCGTCGCCTATTTCATCGCAGGATCGTCCGGGTTCAACGGACCAGTCGGGAAGGCACTGCCCCCTGGTGTCTGCGCCGCGATGTTGTCAAAGCTAAACGGCGGCGGCGGCGATAGTGTGTTGTTCATCGCCGGCGAACCACGGGTGTTCTATAAATTCGCGGGCGAGCTACGACAAAAGCTGGCGGTCGAATTAGATGTGATCTCGAAGAATCGCTTCGAGTTCTGTTGGACCACTGATTTTCCGCCACCGAGATAGACCCATCTTTCGAGAAGCTCCCGCTCTCTACCCCCAATCCTACCCACAAACTGGGGGCGAGCGTCCTGGAGCGCTGAGAGAATGCTACTGGATCGACAACCTCAAGTCGCCCGATGGGCAAGGCTGAGCGAGACTTGCTGGGAGGCCGGCCTGAGAAGCGGCGAGACCGCCTGAGAAGCTTGACTGGCGGAGAGACGGGGATTCGAACCCCGGATAGGTTATTAACCTATACACGCTTTCCAGGCGTGCGACTTAAACCGCTCATCCATCTCTCCGGGAACCGCGGATTATAGCAGAGTCTTTGCGCGCGGAGCATCTTCCCTGCGAAGCCCGTCACCGCGCCCTCACGCCTCACGGATGCCGGATGTAATCCACGAGCGCCTTCGTATAAGCATCGGGCGCGCGATCCAGCAAACTCACGACGATGGTCGCCACGAACCCTGCCGGCACGCCGAACACGCCCGAACTGATCGGTTCGATGCCGAACCAACGCGGCCCCGCAAAGCCCGTCAACTGCCCGAAGTACGGATACGTCGAGACGATGTAATACACGCACACGCCCAGCCCCGCGAGCATTCCCGCGACCGCCCCTCGGTTAGTCGTCCGCTTCCAAAAAACGCCCAACACCAGCACCGGAAAGAAACTGGATGCCGCCAATGAAAACGCCGCGCCCACGAGAAACAAGATATTGCCCGCATTGAGCGACGCCACGTAAGAAGCAAACAACGCCACGCCCAACAGCAATATCTTCGAAATCGTGACGCGCCGCTGGCTGGACGCGTTGCGATCGACCATGTGGTAATACACGTCGTGCGACAACGCATTCGCAATCGTCAGCAGCAGCCCGTCAGCCGTCGACAACGCCGCGGCCAGCGCGCCCGTCGCGACTAAGCCCGACATCACATACGGCAGCCCCGCAATCTCCGGTGCGGCCAGCACCACCATATCCGGTTGCATGCGAATCGCGGACCAGCGGATGATGCCGTCGCCGTTGCCATCGCCGATACTGAGCAGCGCCGGCTCCGCCCGATGCCATTGCGTCACCCAAGCGGGCCAATCGGACATCGGCCGACCAACCAAGTGCGATAACACTTCATATTTGATCAGCACCGCCAGCACCGGAACGCTGACATAGAACAACGCGATAAAGAACAACGTCCATGCCACCGACCGCCGCGCGGAGCTGACCGATGTCGTCGTGTTATAGCGCGAGAGAATATGGGGAAGGCTCGCCGTGCCGAGCGACAAGCACAGCAGCAGCGATAAGAAATTACGCTGGTGCGTGCGCCGATCGTCGTCGTTTGTCGCGGGGAACGGTTCATGCATCGGCACGGGATCGGTCGCGCGAGACAGCAAATCGTCGCGCGCCTGCGTCCAGACCACGCGGGCCGCAGTCGCGTCGCGCGGGAATGCTTCGAGCGCGGCCTCCCGTTGATGGATGTCGCGCAACGGCCCGTTGCGTCTGCGCAAGCCGTCGAGTTCACGCATGAGATGCGCCTTCTCGTCCAAATATGAACCCGGCAAAGCGGCGATCTGCGCGTCGATATGCGCGGCCTCCTCGCGATACGACGCACGAACGCTGCGCTCTTCAGGCGCATCGCGCACCGCACGGTCGAGCGTCTCGACGCGCGCCATTAATCGGCCGTAGGTGAGCTGCGGCACCCATCCAAGCCCGTTCTTATGCGCGATCATCGATACGGGAATCAAGAATGCGCTAATCAAAATGATGTATTGCGCGACCTGCGTCCAGGTGACCGCGCGCATACCGCCCAGAAACGAGCACACGAGAATGCCGGCCAAGCCGCAGGCGATGCCGATCGCAAAGTCCACGCCGATGAAGCGGGTTGCGATGAGCCCCACGCCTTGAATCTGCGCAACGAGATAGACGAACGAACACAGGATCGCCGCCATGGCCGCAATGCCGCGCACGACGTTGCTCGAATAGCGCGTACCGAGAAAATCGGGAATCGTATAGCGCGCAAGCTTGCGTACATACGGCGCAAGCAAAAAGGCAACGAGGCAGTAGCCCCCCGTCCAGCCCATCAAATACGCAAGCCCGTCGTAGCCCGTTGCGTAAATAGATCCCGCCAAGCCGATGAACGAAGCCGCCGACAACCAATCGGCCGCCGTCGCCATGCCGTTGAACGCCGCAGGCACACGCCGTCCCGCCACGTAGTACTCGACCAAATCGGACGTGCGCGAGAGTAAGCCGATCACGGCATAAACGGCGATCGGCACAAACAAGAACACATAACCGACCCAAACGCCCGGCCCCGTCGCGCGTTCGATCCGCCACATCACATAGATGAACAGAAGGAAACCGAATGTATAGAGCGTGTACGCACGAACCAACCGGTTCACGAGCTTCATCGCGCGGCTTCCTTCACGGAGCCGGCTGCAGAACCGGTCGCAGATCCCGTCCCGGAACCGGTCGCGGCATCGGTTGCCGCGGCTTGCAGCAAGCGGCGGTCGGCATGCGTCATCGCCACGATATAGAGGACGATGAGCAGCAGATAAATGAGGATTGCACCTTGAGCACCGAGATAAAACGGTAGGCGAAACCCTGCCACGCGCACACTCGATAATGCACGCGCAAAGAGCGGCACGACGAATGAAACGGCAAAGCCGATCAGCATCAAAACGCTGATCAACGTCACGTTGAAGCGCCAATAGCGTCGATGCGCGAGCACCATCGCGCTCGACACCGGAGGCGGTTCGAGCGGCGCGGGTGCAATAGGATCGGAGGGGCGTGGCGCGGCCATGCGCCTATGTATCAAAAAGGTGCGAGACGGGCAATCGGGATTGTCCGTGGTGCGCGCCGACACGGCGCCCTAAACGACTCAACGGCTACTCGCTACCGCGCGGTGACGAACAGCAAGCCGCAGCCGCCGAATTGGCGGGCGGGGCTGCGGCAGCCATCAATCAACGCACTTCCGTAAGCTGCTCGAGGATGGCCGGATTCTCGAGCGTCGACACATCCTGCGTGATCGCTTCGCCCTTCGCCAGCGAGCGAAGCAGACGCCGCATGATCTTGCCCGAGCGTGTCTTCGGCAGGTTATCGCCGAAACGCACGTCCTTCGGTTTCGCGATCGGCCCAATCTCCTTCGCCACCCAAGCGCGCAGCTCGTTGGCGAGCTTCGCGGCTTCCTCGCCTTCAGGACGCGCTCGCTTGAGCACGACGAATGCGACGACGGCTTCGCCCGTCGTATCGTCCGGGCGCCCCACGACGGCCGCTTCCGCGACGATCGGATTGGCGACGAGCGCCGATTCGATCTCCATGGTCCCGAGCCGGTGGCCCGATACGTTCAGCACGTCGTCGATACGGCCCATGATCGTGAAATAGCCCGTGTCCTTGTCGCGCACCGAACCGTCGCCTGCGAGATACAGGTTGCCGCCCAGTTCGGCCGGGAAGTAGCTCTTCTTATAGCGCTCGGGGTCGCCCCACACGGTACGCAGCATCGCAGGCCAGGGCCGCTTCACGACGAGAATGCCGCCCTGCCCGTTCGGGACGTCCTGCCCGGTTTCGTCGACGATCGCAGCCATGATGCCCGGCAGCGGCAGCGTGCACGAACCCGGCACCAGCGGCGTCGCGCCCGGCATCGGCGCAATCATGTGGCCGCCGGTTTCGGTCTGCCACCACGTATCGATGACAGGGCAGCGCGCACCGCCCACCTGCTCGTAGTACCAGACCCACGCTTCGGGGTTGATGGGCTCACCCACCGTTCCGAGAAGGCGCAGGCTCGACAAGTCATAGCGTTTCGGATGGACCTTCGCATCGGCCTCGGCAATCTTGATCAGCGAACGAATGGCGGTGGGCGCCGTGTAGAAGATGCTGACCTTGTGCTTCTCGATCATGTTCCAGAAGCGGCCGCCGTCCGGATACGTCGGCACGCCTTCGAACACGACTTGCGTCGCGCCAAGCGCAAGCGGCCCGTACGTGATGTAGGTGTGGCCCGTAACCCAACCGATGTCGGCTGTGCACCAGAACACATCGGACGGCTTCCAATCGAACGTCCATTTGATGGTCTGCGCAGCCCATAGCAGATAGCCGCCCGTGCTGTGCTGCACGCCTTTGGGCTTACCCGTCGAGCCCGAGGTATAGAGCACGAACAACGGATGCTCCGCGCTCACCCACTCCGGCTCGCAGGCATCGGCCTCCTGCGCGACCGCCTCATGCATCCATACGTCGCGCGAGGCGTCCCATGCGATGTCACCGCCGGTACGACGATAGACGATCACGGTCTTGACCGCTTCGCAACCGCCCATTGCCAGCGCTTCGTCGGCAATGCGCTTGAGCGGCAGTGCCTTGCCGCCGCGCATTTGCTCGTCGGCAGTCACCAGCGCAACGGCGCCGACGTCGACGAGCCGCTCGTTCAGCGACTTCGACGAAAAACCGCCGAACACGACCGAGTGCGGTGCGCCAAGGCGCGCACAAGCCTGCATGGCGACGACGCCTTCAACGGACATCGGCATGTAAATGACGACGCGGTCGCCCTTCTTCACGCCGCGCCGCTTCAGCACATTCGCGAAACGGCAGACCCGTTGCAGCAGATCCTGGTACGTGATGCGCGAGACCGTGCCATCGTCGGCTTCGAAGATGAGGGCCGTACGATCGCCGTTCCCGGCTTCGACGTGGCGATCCAAGGCGTTGTACGACGCGTTGAGTTCGCCGTCTTCGAACCACGTGTAAAACGGTGCGTTCGATTCGTCCAGTACCTTTGAAAACGGCTTGTGCCAAGCGAGCGTCTCGCGCGCGAGCCTTGCCCAAAAGCCTTCATAGTCCCGCTCGGCCTCGGCCGTCAGCGCCCGGTAGGCGTCCATTCCCGAAATCGCCGCGCCTTGCGCCGCCTGGGCAGACGGCGCGAAAACGCGGCTTTCGTGAAGAACCGATTCAATCGCAGACATCGACAACTCCCTATCGACAAAGATGAAACGTGAATCCGGCGCCGGCCGGCTGACGGCAACACATGCTGTGCTGCCATGCCGCACAAGGACGCATGAATACCGCAACGCAACATAACGCGCAGTGCAAAACCCGCAGAACCATGCGACACCCGATCGGACGTAGTCATCGCACAGTAAAGGCCACAACTTACCTGCTACTTACGGCGAGCGCCACTCGGCCATTCGGCAAATTCCACTCGGCAAATTCGTCCTATCTAGGACGGCCCAATCGTGCCAGGCACGCGGCATTCGCACCGGTTCAGCCGGGGGCGTGCTTTATTAGCCTGCGCGCACGACCCTACAATGCTAGCCGAACTTCCCGCCCGGATTAAAGCTTGAATCGGTACGCATGGTTTCTCATCGCTGCGATGCTGCTTGTGGGCAGCAACGTCGGCATCGGTAAGTCGATCGTCGCTTTCGTTCCCGTCCAAGTCTTCGCGCTGCTGCGTTTCGTCATCGCGCTCGCAGTGCTTTGGCCGCTGCTGCGTCCCTCGAAGATGCGCCGCGTCAAACGGGACGAATGGCTCAATCTCTTTTTGCAAGCGCTCTTCGGCACCTTCGGGTTTACGCTGCTGATGCTCGGCGGCGTGGCGCGCACGAGTGCCGTCGCGGCCGGTGTCATCACTAGCACGATCCCCGCCGTCGTCGCACTCTTCGCGTGGATATTCCTCGGCGAACGGCCGAACGCGCGCGCACTCGCCTCGATCGGGCTCGCCATGATCGGCATCGTCGCCGTCAACCTGTCCCACGGCTCAGCCGTAGGCTCGAGCACGTCGTCCCTGCCTGCCGCCGGCTCGTTCGTGGGCAATCTCATGGTGCTCGGCGCAGTCTGCTGCGAATCGCTCTATGTCATTTTGTCGCGCCGGCTCACGCAAACGCTCGCGCCCATCGACATCTGCGCCTACACCCATCTGTTCGGCCTGTTGCTCATGCTGCCGCTCGGAATCAAGGCGTTGGCCGGCTTCGACTACGCCGCCGTGCCGTCCGGTATCTGGGCGCTGACGCTCTGGTATGGCCTGTCGGCCAGCATCTTCTCGTTCTGGCTTTGGATGAAGGGCATTCGGCACGTCCACGGCTCGCTCGCGGGCGTGTTCAGCGCCGTCCTGCCGATTGCCGCCGCAGCCTACGGCATCGTCTTCCTCGACGAGCGCCCGACCCTCGCCCACGGCATCGCACTGGCGTGCGTGGTCACCGGCATTGCCATCGCGAGCGTCAATCTCAAGCGCTCGCCGCCGCTCGCACCGTAAGAAAGGCTGGCCTAGCCGGCGGGGCGCAACCGATACGCGGCCCGGTGCGGCGCGGTACAATAGCGCGTTTTTTTACGCGCTTTCGAAGCCCTTTCGGGCGGTTCGAAACGAACGCGATTGTTTCGCCTTGCCGCTCCGTCCCCCACAGCACTCAGCCATGACAGTCATCAAACAGGAAGACCTCATCCAGAGCGTCGCCGACGCGCTGCAGCACATCAGCTACTACCATCCGCTCGACTACATCCAGGCGCTCGGCCGCGCGTACGAACTCGAACAGAGCCCGGCCGCGAAAGACGCGATCGCGCAAATTCTGACGAATAGCCGTATGTGTGCCGAAGGCCGTCGGCCGATCTGCCAGGATACGGGCATCGTGACGATCTTCCTGAAGATCGGCATGGACGTGCGCTGGGGCAGCGAAAGCGGTCCGGCAACGATGAGCGTGACCGATATGGTCAATGAAGGCGTGCGCCGTGGGTATCTGAATCCCGACAACGTGCTGCGCGCCTCGATCGTGAACCCGCCCGAAGGCGCCCGCAAGAATACGAAAGACAACACGCCGGCCGTGATCCATTACGAAGTGGTGCCGGGCGACAAAGTCGACGTGCAGGTCGCGGCCAAGGGCGGCGGTTCGGAGAACAAATCGAAGTTCGCCATGCTGAACCCGTCGGATTCGATCGTCGACTGGGTCTTGAAGACGGTACCGACGATGGGCGCTGGCTGGTGTCCGCCGGGCATGCTCGGCATCGGTATCGGCGGCACGGCCGAAAAGGCGATGCTGATGGCCAAAGAATCCCTGATGGATTCGATCGACATTCAGGACATCATTGCCCGCGGCCCGCGCGACTGGATCGAAGCGTTGCGCATCGAGCTGCACGAGAAAGTGAATGCGCTGGGGATCGGCGCACAGGGCCTGGGCGGCCTTGCGACCGTGCTCGACGTCAAGATCATGGCTGCACCGACGCACGCAGCGTCCAAGCCGATCGCCATTATCCCGAACTGCGCGGCGACCCGCCATGCGCATTTCACGCTCGACGGCACGGGCGTGGCGCAGCTCGAAACGCCTTCGCTCGATGCATGGCCCAAGGTCCAGTGGGAGCCGAATACGCAGACGAGCAAGCGCGTCGATCTGAACACGCTCACCCCGGCAGAAGTCGCGAGCTGGAAGCCGGGCCAAACGCTGCTGCTGTCGGGCAAGATGCTGACGGGGCGCGACGCCGCGCATAAGCGCATCGCCGACATGCTCGCCAAGGGCGAGAAGCTGCCGGTCGACTTCACGAACCGCGTGATCTACTACGTCGGCCCCGTCGATCCGGTGCGCGATGAAGTCGTGGGCCCGGCGGGCCCGACCACGGCCACGCGCATGGACACATTCACCGAAACGATGCTCGCGCAAACGGGCCTCATTTCGATGATCGGCAAAGCCGAGCGCGGCCCTATCGCCATCGACGCGATCAAGAAGCACAAGGCGGCCTACTTGATGGCCGTCGGCGGCGCGGCTTATTTGGTCTCGAAGGCGATCCGCGGTGCGAAGGTGCTCGCGTTCGAAGATCTCGGCATGGAAGCCATTTACGAATTCGACGTATTCGATATGCCGGTGACGGTTGCCGTCGATTCGACAGGCACGTCGGTCCATCAAACCGGGCCGAAAGAATGGCAAGCCAAGATCGGCAAGCTGCCCGTCGTGACGGCATAAGCGGCACCCTGGGCGGCCTAGCGACGAAAGCCGGGCTGGCCGCCTGCCGGCCTTTTTATCGGACACGGCACTGGCCCAATGGCCGAGGTTGCACATCAAGCCTTGGCTTTTGCCGATTCAACGTTTATCGTTGGCGTTCAACCGATTCAAGCCCCACCAAGAAGGAACCGACATGCAAGGCGACAAGAAAGTCCTCGAATATCTGAACGCGCAGCTCAAGAACGAACTGACGGCGATCAACCAGTACTTCCTGCATGCGCGCATGTACAAGCATTGGGGCCTCGATAAGCTCGGCAAGCACGAGTACGACGAGTCGATCGGCGAAATGAAACATGCCGACATGCTGATCGAACGCATTTTCATGCTGGACGGCCTGCCCAACCTGCAAGACTTGCATAAGCTGCTCATTGGCGAAGAAACGAAAGAAATCCTCGAGTGTGATCTGAAGCTCGAACAAGGCTCGCAGGTGACGTGCAAAGAGGCGATCGCCCATTGCGAGTCCGTGCGCGATTTCGTCTCCCGCGGTATTTTTTCGACGATCCTAGACGACACCGAAGAGCACATCGACTGGCTCGAAACGCAGCTCGATCTGATCGACAAGGTCGGTATTCAGAACTACCAGCAATCGGCAATGGGAGCGCCTTCCGAGTGATTTCCGAGTGATAAGCGGGCTGGCCGATCCGATCCCGATCGGTTTTTCTCGCGCAACGCCCAACACCGCACGCTCGCTCAACACCCGCTATGTCCGCTCAATTCGACGCGTCCTACCCGGCATCCTCGCTTCCCGCGACCTCTCGCGCCAACTCAGCCCCGGTCGGCATCTTCGATTCGGGCCTCGGCGGGTTGTCGGTATTGCGCGCGGTACGGGCACAGCTGCCGCACGAAGCGCTGCTCTATGTCGCCGATTCGCTGCATGCGCCGTACGGAGCGCGCGATAACGAGTTCATCACCGAGCGCACGCTCGCGATCGGCGCGTGGCTCGCGTCGCAAGGCGCGAAGGCACTCGTCGTCGCATGCAATACGGCCACAGCCGAGTCCGTTGCGCTCGCACGCGACCAGTTGTCGATCCCGATCATCGGCGTGGAACCGGGCATCAAGCCAGCGGCTAGCCAGTCGAAATCGCGTGTTGCGGGTGTCCTGGCTACGCAAGTCACTTTGCGCAGCGAACGGTTCCGCTCGTTAATCGAGCGCTACGCCGCCGATTGCCGCTTCATCTGCCAACCGGGGCATGGTCTTGTCGAAGCGATCGAACGGTGCGAAATCGATACGCCCGAGGTGCGCGCGCTGCTCGCGCGCTACATCGAGCCGATGCTGGCCGCCGGGGCCGACACGCTCGTGTTGGGCTGCACGCACTACCCGTTTTTCGATGCCGCCCTTCGCGACATTGCCGGCACCCGGTTGGCGCTCATCGATACGAGCGTCGCCATCGCGCGCCAGCTCGAACGCGTACTCGAAGCCAACGGCCTAGGCGCCGCAGCGGGGGAACGCGTCGTGCAGCCGCGGCTCTGCTCGACCGGCGACGGCACGCATCTGCGCCGGCTCGCCCAGGCACTGCTCGGGCTCGACGCGCCGATCGAGCAAGTCTCCATCGCAGCCCACCGCCCTGTTCCGCACGGCTCACAGGCCGCTTGAGCCGGCCCCCAGCACGCGCGTGACGGCAGCCGCTCGATCACCCGTTCAGTCCCCCGCTCGGTCACGCCGACGATCCATCGCTAGCTGTAACGGCTTGCAATCGACGGCAGCCGTGCTCGCAATCAACGCAGTTTCCGGCTCACATTAATTGCGACTGAAGCACACCGACGGCTCACATTACTTGCGACTGAGCTTGCAATCATCCGCGTCGGCTTGCAATCCATGCTTGCCGGCTCACATTATTTGCGACCAGCCGATTACCATATGGCCGCTCCGAAGACGTGCGTTTCTTGAACGCCGACCAAGGGGCAGACAGCCTTCGTGGATCCCCAGCCCTATAGGGGGTCCCCGTTATTTCCGTGCCGTTTACCGGATTAGTAGCGTCTAGACGCGACAAGGCTTTCCAGTCAGGTCCTATATAAAATACACGTAAAATCAAGGATCTGCTGTTGCTTCCATCGGAGGGGCGCGAGGCCGCCACCCCCAATTGTCAGGAGGATATTGTTGGCATAGCCTGACGGGTTACCCTTTCGTATAGTTCTTCGATCCCGGCCGCCGTCCCCTTGCGATTGGCTTCATCAGCTTTGAATGCCACGAGAGCGCGGGTTTGCGTTCTGACGGGATTCGATCCCGCCGTGCGGAGGTCAAAAGTTATGTGGCACACGCCGCGGTAGGTTCGAAAGACCGCAACTTGCACACCATATGTCTATGTTGATGCCCCCATCTACGACTAGGCCGCCGCGCAATTCACTTCTCAACTTCTCGTCCTCCTGTGTCGTGCTGAGTACTGCTGGGTCAACAACTGGTTGCCAGCCTGAAACGCCGAATGGCTTAGTTATTATGGGCAACTCCCACCCCTGTGTTACGGTCGCCAACTGTCCCTGCCCTTCGGTTGCTGGCATTGAAGCGGCGACCAATTCCTTGTCTCTCCAGCGTACGTCTCGAATTCGTGAAGGTGCGGGGATTAAATGCTTTGCGCCCGAACCGCGCTCCCAAATCATGACCGAGTCAGCGCCAGTTCGGGAGGTGGCATATCGAAGCGGGATCGCAATAGCGGACCCGTCAGGCGCCCACGCGGGAGAGCCGGCAATCTCGATGCCACTCGGAACTAGACCATCGAGGCGGCGACCGTTGACGACCAATGTTGAGGCGCGCGATTCCCTGGGTGTGAAATGGGGCGCTCCGGCCACCGCAGCGTACGAAAGTCCATCCGCCGAGAAACTCGCGCGGTATTCATCTGATATGAATTCATCAACAACTTGCCGAGCCCCCACGTCGACAATTACGTACTCTCTTGACGATGGGTTTACCGATCCAGAAACCACCAGTCGATTACTAGAAATCCATTCTACCGATTCCACGTCTCTCATACCGCTGCGTATTTCACCGGGACCCTTTGCTTTGATAGGAATTCTCGCGATGGTACTTCCATTGCGATCCATCACGTTTGCAATTGCAAGAGCCGATGGGTTATCAGAAATCTCGATAAAAGCAATCCTGTTGCCATCGAGAGACCAGACCGGCAGATATTTAGCTCGGCTATCGCTAGTCAAACATTGAACCGCTTTCGCTGCACCGGTGACACAAATCTGCCCATTCTGGACAAATGCGACGCGATAGTCAGTTTCAGCGAGGGCGTTTATGGAGATAACCGCCATCACCGATGCAGTGCACAGCCGTGCCGTTAGTGAAGCAGGAATCAATTTATTCATTGCAATGCGCTCCCCGGGCATGTCCCTGTTTGCACAGGATTGCACGAACCGATCGAAATCGGGTTCGGATAATTTGCGCAGGCCGCAACGCCGGCACCGTTGTATAGGTCAAGTCGATACCCGGTTATGGCCCCTCCAGTGTCGTTTGCTAATAAGCCCGTGCCGATCCCATCTATGTCGACCAGTACGCCCACTCCTGAAATTATGGCGCGATCCCGCGCTACTGTCTGTCCGGCGACAACCGGCGTCCCGTCCGCCCCAGTCACCGATGACACCGCGGTCATATTCCCGGTGGCCGGTGAATAGTTGATGTAGGTACCTGAGTTAAGTTGCCCGCTACCTTGTAGCTTCACATTTGCGATAAAAGCTGAACAATAGGTGCCGGTTAGGCCATTCGGATTGGTGACGGCCCCGGTATACCGAACGCCGTTAATTCTCGTTGACGAGCAGTTATTGGGCGGGGTTCCGTAGTCCGACTCTAGGGCTATCATGTAGCACGACATTCCGAACGCAGCAAAATTATTCGTGTTGCTTTTTGTTGCCGTCGCAACATTTAATGGATAACTGAGAGTATAAGTCGAAATCAGTTGTGTTTGCCCTCCAGGTGTCGGTGTTCTCATAGAGCCAAGCGCGACAAATTTAAAGTGAGTGGGTTGCTCGTCCGTTGTCATGCACTGGCAAGTGAGACAGTGGGCGCGTTAGGCCCAGCTAGCGTCGTCAAATTAAAAGAGAATGTTCCGGGCGCGGGGCCGGTCGGGAGGTCCCCATAAAGCGGAACAGCTGACACCTGAGCCGTTGCAGTCGAGAGCCTCTGCAAGGTTATGGAATTTCGGGTCCACCCACTCGATGTATAGCCTCCAAAAGCATAGGGAAAGCTCCCGGACATGGTATTGCAGTTTGATGAAAACGAGAAATCAAATGTGCCACTGCTTTCACAGCCATTACTAACCGGATATGTCGCGATAACATGGTAGGGTCCCGTTCCACTCACAGTAATGTTGTACGGTGGTGATTGGCACGCCGCGACAGTCGTCAAAGTTCCTGTCATGTCGGGAGCAATGGTCATAAAACTTCCGGCTAAGTGCCCGGAATTCGGATCGGGGTAAATTGTTGTTCCGTACACATTGGTGGACGTCCAATAGCCGACAGGGCTACATGACTGGGCACTTGACCATGTAGCGTGCATGAGCAGCATGACGGTCAGCCCTTTCATAGCAGCGACTCTATTGAGAAGTTGAATCAAGGCTTTCCCCTGCGCTGGTCTTGGTTGACTTCGTATCCAAGTGCGACTCCCGACCGAACAATGTCGCGCTTGTCTTCTTTTTTATCCCAGCCGCGGTTGCCGCTCGAGCCGCCGAGCGATCAGTTCACTTTGGACCAAGCATCGCTAATTTCGCAACCGCTGCTACGCAGCCTCTCACTATGGAAGACGGCTGTCGTTCCAACCAACGTCATTTGCCTGCGAGTCGGGCGAAGTGATCTATTGATGTTTCATTAGGTTCCACAGGTCATCCGCTGAAGAGCCGGTGTCAAGCCGAGGCGAATTTAGGTTAGTACACCGATTCCAAAAAATCCAGATCGATCGGCTTGATGCGACAACGTGTACGAGGATCAGGTGAGCGGCGCGCAAGCCGTGCGCCCCGGTCTCACGATGGCGCTCGAAGTTGTTCGTGCTGGCGACACGCTGGTCGTCTGGCGGCTCGATCGCCTCGGACGTTCGTTGCGAGACCTGATCGATCTCGTCGAAAGACTGGATGCCCGCAGCATTGGTCTGAAGAGACTATGCGAAAACATCGATACCGCGAGTAGCGGCGGCAAGCTGGTGTTCCATGTGTTCGGCGCGCTGGCCGAGTTCGAACGCAATCTGATCCGCGAGCGAACCCAGGCTGGATCGTCGGCCGCCAGGGCCAGGGGCAGGCGCGGCGGCCGTCCGAAGGCACTGGATGCGAGCAAGCGCGAATTAGCCTTGCGGCTTTATCAGGAGCGGGAGCACAGCATCGATGAGATTTGCCGAATGATGGGCATCTCCAAGACGACGCTATACAACTATCTGGCTGCGGCCAATGCCCCGGTCGCGGCGTAAGCAACGCCCCGTCGATTCACTGCTGCAACTGCGGCAGCGGATCGACATGCTGCCGAAGAAGAGCGCGGAACGGGCGGCGCAGATTGCGGCGTTCGGCTCACTGTACGGTGTGTCAACCGACACTGTTTATCGTGCGCTGCACGCGATCCGTCAGCCGCACGCTGCGCACCGTGCCGATCAGGGCCAACCGCGTGTGCTGCCAAAAGCCGAACTGGAACGCTATTGCGAGTTGATTGCTGCACTGAAACTACGGACCACCAACAAGCAGGGACGGCACCTGTCCACGCAACGGGCCATCGAGCTGCTGGAACAATACGGTGTCGAAACCGCGCAAGGATTGGTGCGCGTCTCTAAGGGCGTGCTGTGCAGGCCAACGGTCAACCGCTATCTCGCCTTGTGGCTGCTCGATCAGCCGCACTTGACTCGCCAGCCGCCGGCGGTGCGCTTTCAGGCCGAGTGCAGTAACGACTGTTGGCAGTTCGATATCTCGCCATCCGACCTGAAGCATATCGACGTGCCGGCCTGGGTGGACCCGGCCAAGGGCACGCCGACGTTGATGTTGTTCAGCGTGGTCGATGACCGAAGCGGCGCAGCCTATCTCGAATACCGCTGCGTGTATGGCGAGGATGTCGAATCGGCGCTGCGATTCTTGTTCAACGCAATGGCCCCAAAAGCGGAAACCGACTTCCCGCAAGGCCGACCGAAGACGCTGTATTTGGACAATGGTCCGGTCGCGAAAAGCCGCGTGTTTCAGAACGTGATGCTGGCGCTCGAGATCGAGTGGCAAACCCACCTGCCGGCCGGCAAGGATGGACGGCGCGTGACCGCGCGCTCGAAGGGCAAGGTGGAGCGACCGTTTCGCACCGTGAAGGAAGCCCATGAGACGCTGTACCACTTCCATCGACCCGAGACCGAGCAAGAAGCCAACCAGTGGTTGTGGCATTACCTGGTCAACAGTTACAACAGCAAGGGGCATCGTTCCGAGGCGCACTCGCGCATCGACGACTGGCGTCTGCACGTGCCAGCGGAAGGCATCCGTGAAATGTGCGCCTGGGAGCAGTTCTGCCGTTTTGCCCGCGAACCGGAGCGCCGCAAAGTTGGCATCGATGCGCGCGTGACGGTGGACGGCACGCTGTACGACGTCGCGCCTGATCTGGCGGGCGAGTCGGTCGTCCTGCTATGGGGGTTATTCGATACGGAGTTGTTCATCGAACACGACGGTGAGCGCTTCGGCCCGTACCTGCCGAGTTCCGGACCGATTCCCCTGAACCGATACCGCGCCTTCACACGCGGCAAGTCCGATGAACGGGCCGACCGTATCCGCGCGCTGGCGGATCAACTTGGCTTGCCGATCGCGGCCCTGACCGGTGCCGGCGTCGAACTCAGTGCGGTCAGCCCGCGTGTCGACGTACCCCGGCAGCCGTTCGACGCGGACCTGCATGAGGTTCGGTTCGCCAGCGCGATCGCGGCGAAGCTGGCAATCGCGGCGGAACTCGGGAGGCCACTGGCTACCGTCAGTGACCTGGATCGCGCGTTCATCGACGACGTACTGGCGGACACGCTGATTCGTCGCCAGGTGCTGCAACGTGTACGAGAGCATTTCCGCTCGTCAAAAGAAGCCGGAGGCCACGATGCGAGATGAGGTGATGCAGTATTACGGCTTGGCGAAAGCGTTCAAGCAGGCCGATTATCTGGAAACCGACCACGCCCGGCAGTTGCTCAAACACGTCAAGGGCGCGATTCTCGAGGGTCGGCTGATCGCACTGTGCGGCATTGTCGGGTCCGGCAAGACTATGCTACTGCGTCGCCTTCAGGAAGAGCTGCGCGAGGAGAACAAGGTCACGGTGTCGAAGTCGCTGTCGGTCGATAAACGTCGCGTGACGCTCGGCACGCTGATCGCCGCGCTGTTCTACGATCTCTCGTCGGACAAGCAGAAGCTCAAGATTCCCGGTCAAGGCGAAAAGCGTGAACGCGATCTGCGCGAGCTGGTGAAAAAGACCAGGCGGCCCGTCGTCCTGTTCGTTGACGAAGCGCAGGATCTCAACGGCAACACGCTCAACGGCCTGAAGCGGTTGATGGAAGTGGTCGAGGACGGGGGCGGCTTGCTCTCGGTCGTGCTGGTCGGACAGCCTCGGCTGCGATATGGGCTCGGGCGGCCGACGATGGAAGAGATCGGCTACCGGACCGACGTGTTCGATTTCGAGGGCGTCGCCGGCGTGCAGCGCCCCTACATCGAATGGCTGCTCGACAACTGCAGCCAGCGCGATGTCGAACCGGACTCGATCCTGACCGAAGCGGCGGTCGATGTGTTTGCCGAGAAGCTACGCACGCCGTTGCAGATTCAGTGGCATCTGACGCGTGCTCTGGAAGCTGGCTACGAGGCGGGCGAAAAGCCGGTGTCGGTGATGGTCGTGGAATCCGTGCTATCGAGGCAACTCGATGACCTGGAACCGACGCTCAAGCGTCTGGGTTTCGGCGTTCGCGATCTTGCCGAACAGATCGACGCGAAGCCCACCAAGATCCGCGCACTGTTCGACAATCAGCTTGATCCGACACGCGCGACGGAGTTGCGCGATCGAATGTTGGCTGCCGGCTTGCCCGTCTGAAAATAAAAGGACCGCATGACGACACGACCACCGATGAACCCGCGCACAATCGCCGGCGGCTTCTCGATCTACGTGCTCCCGCGCCTGTTGTTTGTCTACAGCGGCTGGTCGCAAATAATGTGAGCCGGCAAGGATGGATTGCAAGCCGACGCGAATGATTGCAAGCTCAGTCGCAACTAATGTGAGCTGGCGGTGTGCGTCAGTCGCAACTAATCTGAGCCGGAAACTGTGTCGACTGCGAGCACGCGCTCCGTGGATTGCAAGCCGCTACAGCTAGCGGCCCCGCACGCGCTCACTAATCGGGGCGCGACCGATCCCGGCTCGTCGTCTGTTAGTTGTCCTCTTGTTACAAAAAATCGAGCGCTGAACTTGCCAAGTGCACGAAACGTAATGATAATAGTTCGCATTACGTTCCTCCCCCACCTGACGTCATGATCGTTTGCGTCTGCAAGTCCGTTTCCGACCGCAGGGTCCGCGCCGCCATTGCGGAGGGCGCGGACTCATTCGAGGAACTGCAATTCGAGCTCGGTGTCGCCACATGCTGCGGCAAGTGCGAAGCATCGGTTCGGGACGTCATGGCTCAGTGCGGCGTCTGCGAAAGCCAATGCGGTGTGGAGCGCCGGGCACCGGCGCAACCGATGCACGTGGTCTTCTACGAACGCAAAGCCGCTTAACTCCTGCGTCGCCTGATTGTTTCAGAGTCTTTCGGCGTTTTGTTTCTGTTTTGTTTCTGGCTTGCCGTCGGCACAGCCGCTCACTACAGCCAGCAGTCGCTCGTTTCCCGCTAGACGCTCGAGATGCAATGGCTGATCGATTTCGTCGACGCTGTGCATCTCGCTGCTGATCTGCCGCCTATGACACGCTATCGCGCCGCGCCGCCGTCGAAGCGGCACGGCGTGCGTTCGCGCTATCATTGCCGTTTCGTCCCCTGCTATGACCGGCGTTGTGCCGGCAGTCCCATTCCGCATGCTGCATTCGCGCTTCGTCCCCGCTTTGCTTTGCGTGGCGCTCGTTCATGCGGCGTTGATCGCGGTCTTTGTCGCGACTACCCATACGCCGGCCTCACGCCGGGTCGAGGTGGCCACGATCGCGGCTCAACTGCTGCCTATGCAGCCCGACACAGCGCACGCAGCCGCGCCATCGATGTCTGCGGCCGAGCAGCCGCAGGCTCACCCGGAACGGCCCAGCACCGCTGAGCCTAACGCACACGCAAACAAGCAACCGCCGCCGCGGAAATCGCGCCCACATCCGCCCGCAACAGCGCTGCCCTCGCCTGCCACGGCACCGGAGATCGCTCCGGCAGCCGCCATCCCAACGGATCGGCCGCCGCAACCGGCGCCCAATGTACGATCGAATTCGGTGAGCGCGGCGGCACAGCCCGCCGCTGCTGCGGCCCCTGCGTCTTCTGCCGCGCCACCCACCGCGCCGAACACCATGACGCTTGCAGCACCGAAGCACGTCGAGCATGCCGACTGCCGAATCGTCAGGCCGGCCTATCCCGAGTTATCGAAACGACGCGGCGAAACAGGAACGGCAAGCGTGCGATTCATCATCGGAACGTCGGGTACCGTGGAAAACGTTACGCTAGCCAAGAGCAGTGGATTTGCGCGCCTAGACGACGCGGCCATCGAGGCGCTGCGCCAAAGCACATGCCGGCCGTATGTCGAAAATGGCTCGGCGATCCGCGTGTCGGTGGTGCAGGCGTTCAAGTTTGGACTCGACGACGACTGATCGCGCGTTGTCGACACACACAGCATCCATGTGTCACGGGCTCGCCGTTCGATAGATGGGCCGTGCTTATCGTTTGGCCTTGAGGACGCGCATCGTCTCGGTTGCAACGACTGTGCTTTCGGTTCGGAATCGAAAAGGGACGCGTACGTTGATTAGCCCCGCCCCATGGTAAAAGGCCCCCATCGGGCGATGAGGGCCTTTTTTCGTGCGCACGCGGCGCCTTCGGGCGGCGGAACTCGGTGGCCATCGGACTGGCTCGAGTACCGCGATGCGATCGCCGTGCCCTGCACGGACCACGCTGTCGGCCCTATCGGCTTGCTATAAAAGCAGCCGTCTGGTTTCGCATTGGAGACCCCAACACGAAAGGCACTTCACTATAAGCCTCCGACCTTGCCGCTACAAGACACGACCCATTGAAACTACTGATCGCCGACGCCGCTTAAATGACAAAAGCGATTTGTCTTGCGCGGATGACATCAACGCAGCGGCTCGGCGAGCGCGGCGGACGCCGCCAAGTTCGCCAATTGCGCAGCTCTCATCTGCTCGCGCGTGGGGCACTCGAGCATCGGGTGATTGGCCGCATCGAGTTTCTCCACGAGATAATCGACGAAGGCCCGCACGGCCGGCACCATGCCCTGCCGAGAGATAAATACAGCGAATAATTGCGGCGCGGGCAGCGTCCAGCCCGGCATCACGGGCGAGAGCTGACCGGCGCGCAAGGCGGCGCCGTACATCATTTCGGGCAATGCGGCGATCCCGATACCGTCGAGCACCGCCTCGCATATCGTCGACAAATCGGCCGTCACCAATCGCGGCTCGTGTTCATGCACATGTCGGTGTCCGTCGGGCGCAATCAGATTGAATACGTACCGCCCATCGGCGCTCGGCGTGTCCAGTGTCTCGAAGCGTCCCAGATCGCCCGGTGCAACGGGCGGCGCGTGTTGGCTCAGAAGGCTCGGCGCACCGACGAGCATCTGCTGCGTGCGCCACAGCGGGCGCACGACGATGTTCGCGTTCTCGGGTGGCTCGGATCGCACGCGCAACGCAATGTCGACCGAGTCCTCGTAGAGATCGATGACGCGATTGGTCACACGGATCGATACGCGCACTTCCGGGTAACGCGACAGAAATTCGGGGAGGATGCTCGAGAGGATCGTTTGCGAGACGGTCACCGGTACGCTGACACGCACGGTACCCCGCGGGGCGGAGCGCAGCGATTGCACCGCGTTCATGGCGGCCTGCGCTTCGGCGAGCATCAATTGGCAATGCCGAAAAAAGCCCTCGCCGGCTTCGGTCAATGAAAGCTTGCGCGTCGAGCGCTGCAGCAGCCGTACGCCGAGCGATGTTTCGAGTTCGGCTACACGCCGCGAGAGCCGCGACTTCGAGATGCCCAGCACGCGTTCGGCAGCCGAAAATCCACCGTGTTCGACAACTTGTGCGAAATACATCAGGTCATTGAGGTTCTGCGAATCGAGTTGCATGTCATCGTTCCAACGGTAGGACAATCCATTGCTCGTTCCAGGGCTAAAACGGGCGCGGGTCGATCCATATAATAGTCCTCACATACTCACGCGACGCTACGCGTCCTTCAGAGGTACTTTCATGACCACGTCTCGCACGATCCGCCACACGGTTGCGGCTGTCCGCACGGTTGAAGGAGGCGGCTTCGTCGTCCATCGGCCATTCCCGACCCGCATGTTAATGGACTTCGATCCCTTCTTGCTGCTCGATGAAATGGGCCCCGTCGACTACGCGCCCGGCCAAGCCCGCGGCGCGCCGGATCACCCGCATCGCGGTTTCGAAACCGTAACCTACCTGCTCGAAGGCAGGTTCGCTCACAAGGACTCCGCAGGTCATTGCGGCGTCCTTCGTCCAGGCGATGTGCAGTGGATGACGGCGGGTGCGGGCGTCGTCCACAGCGAAATGCCGGACCCGGAATTCGCACGGTCAGGCGGCCGCGTGCACGGACTGCAGCTTTGGGTCAATCTGCCGCGGCAAGACAAGATGATTGCACCGCGTTACCAAGAGATCGCTTCGCAGCACATTCCCACGGCTGCAACGAGCGACGGCAAGGTCCGGGTCAAGGTCATCGCGGGCGCGGCGCTCGGCGTGGAGGCGGTGATCGAAACGCGCACGCCGATCGTTTATCAGCATTTCTCGCTGGAGCCGGGCGCCTCGATCGTTCAGCCGGTTGCGCCCAGTTATCGCGTCTTTGCTTATCCGCTGAGCGGCACCGGGCGCTATGGCAACGAGCAGATAGAAATCGGCGCGCAGCACATGGTGATCTTCGGCGACGATGGCGATGCCGTCACGCTGACGGCCGGTAGCGAGCCGCTCGACGTCTTACTCATCGGCGGTGCGCCGCTGAACGAGCCGATCGTGCGACACGGTCCGTTCGTCATGAACACGGAAGAAGAGATTCGCCAGGCGATTGTCGACTATCAAGCCGGGCGGATGGGCGAAATCGCACATTGACGGGCCCCACCCATCACTCATAGGCGGCTCACCAGACAGTCATAGGCCAGTCGCAGGCCAGTCATAGGCCCGTCGAACACTGACCCGCATCCGCCGCGCGGGCGTTGTCGAATTGCGTCACAATAGCCGCTCGCGTTGCCGGCCGGCCGCGCCCACCGGGTGCGCGCGGCCGGCCGGCATACTAACCGGGAGGACAGGCATGAGCGAGCGCGTTGTCACCGCAACCATCGGTACACCCAATTATCAAGTGACGTTCGACGACGGCGCCCATCATCTGTGGCATGCCGACGAGCCTGTCTCGCTAGGCGGCGGTGACCGGGCACCGACGCCGGTATCGCTCTTGCTATCGGGATTAGGCGCGTGCACGTCCATCACGTTGAAGATGTACGCGCAGCGCAAGGGCTGGCCGCTCGATGACGTTCATGTCTCGCTCTCCATGCAAACCGGCAGCGAAGGCTCGACGATCGATCGCAAGATCGTCTTGCAGGGCGCCCTGACCGACGAGCAACGCGAGCGGCTGCTGCAAGTCGCGAATGCGTGCCCCGTGCACAAGATCTTGACGGGTCCGATCGCGATCAACACGGGGCTCACCGCCACGTTGCCGGCCACGCCGGACGGCGCGTGAGCGCCTGCCTTGCCGCATTTGAAAGCCGAAGGAACACGCCTTGAATTTCGAACATCTCGTCCAAGTCAACGATCCGCTGAACCCACTCGCGGAAACGCTCACGCGCGACCAATTGTGGGAAGGCCTCGTCCTGCGCGCCGAGCAACCGCAACTGTTCGTGCTGGGTCTCGACAGTTGCACGATCCTCTCGCGCACAGCCGACACGCTCGAGCGCGAACTGCATTACGGCCATGCGACGGTACGCGATCGCGTGACCCTAATGCCGCACGAAAGCGTGCGCTACGACATCCTCGCCACCGAGGCCTATGTCGGCGGTACGCTCACGATGAGCATCGAACAGCCCGACGACCTACAGCTTTTCCTGCGCTTCGAGTATGCGACGACGCTGCCCACCCTCGACACGGAAGACGCCCGCCGGACGAGTGAAATCGTGAAATCGGCCTACCGCGAGGCCGACATCGATACGGTGCGACTCATCCGCGAATACGCGCGTAATCCGCAACAGCCCAAGGGCCTGCATTAAGTCGTTGCACCGCGCGTCGACCCCGTTCGATCCACGGCCATCCCCTCCGTGATGGTCGTGCCCTATCGATGAGCTATCTCAATGAATTTGTTTTTTACAATCGATAATGATTCTCATTTATGATTCGTCTTATCGAATCACACGCCGGATGCCACCAGGATGAGTGAACCCACGCGCCAAGCTACGCTCACTAAGCTCACGTTACGCGCTTCCCCGAGCCCTCTGGCTCGTTCGCGCTCGAAAGAAGCATCGCCGGCCGCTTTAGTCACGCCTCGCGCCGGCACGCGGTGCGAAGACACCCACGATTTCGCCGAGCGCACCCTATCGAGCGATCATTTACTGCAAGGGCGCAGTCACGTGTTTATCGTGCACAACGGCGAACGTTATCAATTGCGCGCGACGCGCTTAGGCAAGCTCATTTTGACGAAGTAAGTACCGAGTATTGTGGGGACCACCTCCATAAGAGGTGTTGGGCAGTAGCCAGCGCAACGGCAAGCACGCGAGTCTAGACCCCCTCGTGCCCCTCTTCATAACGTTGCAGCCAGCCATGCCGCTTTTTTCGTTTCACGCCCTCTTGTCCACAAGGCAGGATCGCATCGAAATTTGCAATCACGATTCATCGGTCGAACTTGACCAAGTCCTTGAAGATCAGTTGACCCCAGCTTTTTCCGCGCGCGTGCACAAGCAGTCCACCTTCTGAAAGCCCGCCAAGTTGGATCGGCGCGAAGCCGAGTTTTTCCGCAAGCGCACCCACCTCCGATGCGGCGCCATCATCGTCGCTCGCGAGAAACACGACTCTCCTGCCACCGTGTACAGCCGGGTCCTGGCCAAGAACGGCAGCGACCAAATGATTGAAGCCTTTCACCAGCCTGGCTCCGATGAACGCCTTTGCGGCGACGGCAGAGGACGGGAGACCGTCCAGTTCCTCAAGCGGGGCCTGCGTGTTCATTGCGTCGATGATGGTCTTTCCCTTCCAACTCGGCAGCGCCTTCGCAACCTCCGTGTGCGACTCAAAACGGACAGCCAAGAAGATGGTGTCCGCCTTGGCCGCTTCGGCCAGAGTTTTGGGAATGATCATGGGGCCGATCGCGGCCGCATCGGATGCAAAGCTTTCCGGATCGCGCGTGGTGGCAACGAACACCTCGATGCCGTTGCGGGCAAACGCTTTAGCAAGCGCGCGGCCGATCGTGCCGAAGCCGATGATTGCATAGCTCATATACTCTCCTTCGATTTTTTGGCGCGGTCAGAGCTTGTAGCCGCCGCTCGCTTCGATTGCCGGGTCAACGGGATCCGCGTGGATCGCGAATGCCGTGCCTCCCGCTTTCTCGATGGCCGCGACTGCCTCGTCTGCGCTGGATTTACTGGTGTTTTAGGTCAGCGCGACCGTCGCACTGTCCTTTGCAAGGCGTTCGGCGATGGCGCGGCCAA
>Ga0207667_10002481_pt1 | contig 22990 bp, 24 predicted proteins | sample KBSCornC52_FD_184301 | JGI IMG/M metagenome (GOLD analysis project Ga0207667, IMG submission 184301) | Corn rhizosphere microbial communities from Kellogg Biological Station, Michigan, USA - KBS Corn C5-2 (SPAdes) (version 2) | ecosystem: Host-associated > Plants > Roots > Rhizosphere > Soil ...
AAATTCACGAAATGTCGATGGACGGCGGCGTCATGAAGATGCGGCTGATGCCGAACGGCCTCGAGATCAAGCCGGGCGAAACGGTGACCTTCAAGCCGAGCGGCTATCACCTCATGTTCACCGGGCTGAAGTCGCAATTGATAAAGGGCGGGCACGTCGCGGCAACGCTCAAATTCGAGAAGGCGGGCGAGGTCAAAGTGCAATTCGACGTCGCCGGCATAGGCGCCATGTCCGCCGAAGGCGCCGGTGCGGCCGGGGGCATGGGCGGCGGCCACGACATGCCGGGCATGAAGATGGGGCATTGAGCGGCGCGCGACAAACTCTGCCGTCACTCTGGGGTGCCGTCGCGCGGTGACGGCCCCGAAGGCTCTGTAAGTCCAAACCTGTCGCCATTGGCAACGACCTCGCCTGCGGGCTGAAGGAGGGGTGATCCTTTCTTTCACCTCTCCCCGTTCTTTACGGGGGGAGGTCGACGCGCGAAGCGTGTCGGGTGAGGGGCCGTGCACCGCCCCTCACCCGGCTCGGACCTTCCGGTCCTCGCCACCCTCTCCCCGCAATGCGGGGAGAGGGAAGAATGCACCGCAGCACAAATTCTTCGCCAAGGACTATTGACCGGTCCTTGGTGTTGTATATAGTCCTTGTGTCCTGCTCTTCGAGGGGCGTCGACATGGGACGCCGTGAAGACGGAGCAGCGGCGAGGGAGGGCCGGAGATGTGGTCCAAACTCACCGGGTCGGCCAAGCGGGGAAACCCCGCCGTCGGCTGATGCGGCGCCGCGGGTCTGGGGCAACGCACTCCAGACTCCCGGGCGATGGCGGGGCTCCGCTCGCAGGCATTACGACCTGCCGCCAGGAGCTGGCTGACAGGCGTGGCTGGTCCACGTTCTCGGAAGCGCGGCCCGACCAGTCGTTAGAACGCCGCAAGTGGAGCGCCGGGAGGCGCCTCTCTTCTTCGGAAGGAACGGGGCGATCGCAAGACGCCCCACTCGGGTGGCTTCGCCAGCCATCCATCGGGAGCCTCGCAAGCTCCCGCGTCTGCCGGCGCTCCGCTCCCCTCGATGGGGCGAAGAATTGCAATTCACGCGAGGGCCTGCCCGGGGCCGACCAAAGAATACGGGCGATGACTCATGCCTCCCCAAGGACGCGCGCGCCTTGCGCCGAAGCGTCGGCGAGCGCCGCGCGGCAATCCGTGAAGATGAACAGTCAGACAGGAACGTTGCCCGACGTCCGGCGCTGAAACCTTTTGTCGCATGCCGCGTTGCCGGTCCGCTGTTTTGACCAAGGAGGCAACACATGAAGACGTTTATTCTGGCGGCGGTTGTTGGTGCGGTCGCGCTGGCCGCAGTCGTTCCGGCGAACGCGGTTGTCGTCGTCAAGGAGCGCCACGGCGCCGTGGTGATCCACAAGCGCCATCACGCCGACTGCCGCGTGGTGAAGGTGCGGAAGCATCTGCCGAACGGCAACGTGATCGTGAAAACCCGCCGCAGCTGCTAATCTTTCGGCGTTACGGCGAAGACCGGATTCCGGCGCGGTCACGCGCCGGCGTCCGGTGTTTTCTTTTTCGCTTCAGGCTTTCGGTTCGGCGAAGGCGAGTTTTTCGCTCTCCGGCGGCAGCATGCCGAAAATGTTGAGCGTCATCGAGATCAGCGCGTAATAGCCGAGGATGCCGACGAATTCGACGATCGCAGCGTCGTCGAGGAAAGTGGCCACGCGCTTGTAGTTGCGGTTGCCGACGCGGCGCGTCTTGTAGAGTTCGGCGACGAAATCGTGGATCGCGCGCTCGTCCTTGGCCGCGCTCTTGGGCACGCGCCCCGTGCGGATCTCCTCGATCGTCTTCTCCTTGACGCCCGCTTTCTGCGCGATCGGCGCGTGCGCGAACCATTCGTACTGCGCCTTCCAGAACCGCGCCGTGCACAGAATGGCGAACTCGGACAGGCGCGGCTCGAGCCGCGTCTTGTAGCGGGTGTGGGCGCCCAGCGCCTGCGCCAGCGTGCCGAATTCCGGCGCATACATCCAGGCCGCGAACGGCCCGCGAATATTGAGCGAGCGGCCGCGCGGGCCCGCGCGCAGCGATTCAAGCAGCGCGCGCTGCGCCGCGTCGAGGTTCTCTTCCTTGAGCGGCGCGAGACGGGGCGCCGGGCGCTTGGCTGGCATGGGGTTTGTCCTCGAGGAATCGTGGATGTCGCGGGCGGGAGGCTGCTCTAATATAGCCAAACGCGCTGCCGCCAAACCGGAAAGCGCTGGAGAAGGGGGTGCGTCATGCGATTTCGGCTTCTGAAAATGTGCAGTGCCGCGCTGCTGCTGGCAGCCGCGGCGACGCCGGCGCTGGCCGATGCGATCGACGGCGATTGGTGCCAGAGCGACGGCCGGCATTTCTCAATCCGCGGCCCGGACATCGTCACGCCGGCCGGCGCGCGCATGCAGGGCGACTATGCGCGGCACTTCTTCAGCTACAAGCCGCCCGCGCCCGAGCGCGGCGCCGGCGGCACCATCGCCATGCGGCTCGTCAACGAGAACACCGTACATGTGAGCTACGGGGAAGCCGCTGCCGAAGCGGAAGTCTGGCAACGATGCTCGCCGACGACGAGCGCGCTATCCGCTCGCCCGGCTGCCTAGACGATTACTGCTCGACCGATGCAGTGACGTGGGCAAGCCCGCGCCCGAGCATGCGCAATTGCTTGGCCGCGGCGAGCGAGAGGTCGAGCACGCGGCCGCGCGTGAACGGGCCGCGATCGTTGACCACGACCTCGACCGAGCGGCCGGTCTTGCGGTCCGTGACCTTCAGCCGCGTGCCGAAGGGCAGGGTGCGGTGCGCGGCGGTGAGCTTTCCCGGATCGTACTGGACGCCCGCGGCGGTCCGGCCGTGATAGTTCGTGTCGTAATAGGCGGCGACGCCGGAGAATGCCCGCGATGCCGGCTTCCCGGCGGCAAATGCCGGCGCGCCCGCGCCTAAAAGCGCGAGCGCCACTCCGATCGGCAGCCGCAGGTCCGGCATTGTCGTCTCGCCCCAGGTCGAATTCCCATCCTAGCGAACAAACATTACCCGCGTCTTCATGGCGAAATCGGGGTCAGGAATTGGCCGCCGCGCTCTTGCGCCGTGCCGTCTTCGCCCGCGCTGCCGCCGTGCGGGGTTTCGGCTCGGCGCGCCCGTTCCGCGTGGCCTTCTTGACGGCCTCGTCCGCCGCTTCGTCGGCGATCTGCTCTTTGGCGTCGACGGCGCCGCGGCGGCGCTCGATATGGGTCAGCGTGTGTTCGGCGCGGCGCTTGCACTCGTCGTGCAACTCCTGCAATTCCTCGTCGCTCAGGTCCTCGATCGCGGCGAAACGGTTCTCGGCGTCCTTCATCGCCAAAACGAGCTCGGACAGCTTGAGCTGCACGGTGAGCATGTCGCGGTTCTGCGTGTTCTGGATCAGGAACACCATCAGGAAGGTGACGATGGTGGTGCCGGTGTTGATCACGAGCTGCCACGTGTCGCTGTAGTCGAACATCGGCCCGGTGACGATCCAGACCAGCACCACAGCGCAGGCGAGCAGAAAGCTGACGGGATGGCCGCTCCAGCTCGCGACCGACTGGGCCATGCGGGAGAACTGGTTGTTCAGCCAGCTGCCCTTGTGCGGGTGCTTCTTGTGATTGGCCATTGTGCCCGTCGCGGAAAACTCGTTCCTCGCCCTTCGGCGCTTCAACGCCGCGGCGGGTTCCCGGTTCCCGGCGCCGCCGGCGAACTATTTGAGCTCGGCAGGGTCTGCCTGACGCGGCCGATGCCGGCCCACGGATCCTTTTTGAGCCGTGACAGGCGCTGCATCACGTTGCCGACCGTGTACTGGCTGGCGCTCTTGAGGCTGCCGAGTTCGTCCCAGTCGATCGGCACCGATATCGGCGCGCCCGGCCGCGCGCGGGTGGAGAAGGGCGCGACCGCGGTCGCCTCACGCGAATTACGCAGGTAATCGAGGAAAATGCGGCCATCGCGCTTGGCCTTGGTGGCGGTCGAGACATAGCGGTCCGGATCGTCCGCTTCCATGGCGCGCGCGACGGTCTGCGTGAAAGCCTTCGCTTCCTCCCAGGGCGTTGGCGCGATCGGCAGGACGACGTGCAGGCCCTTGCCGCCGGACGTCTTCAGGAAGGTCTTGAGCTTGATCTGCGCCAGACGTTCGCGGACATCCCGCGCGGCAGCGACGATGTCCTTCCAGCCGAGGCCGGGGCCGGGATCGAGGTCGAAGACCAGGCGGTCGCCCTTGCCGAGATGATCGATGGTCGAGCCGCGTGTGTGGATCTCGAGCACGCCCGCCTGCACCAGCGAGATAAGACCCTCGAGATCGTCGACCGAGATGATCTTGTCTCCTTTTTCCCTGACCTCGTGCAGGTGTTTCGCGCTGATACCCGCGCTGGCGTGCTTCTGAAAGAAGCATTGTCCCGCGGCGCCTTCCGGACAGCGCACCAGCGCCACCGGACGGCCGACGAGATGCGGCGCGATCCAGTCCCACACCTTGACGTAGTAGTCGGCGAGGTCGCGTTTGGTCACGCCGGCATCGTCCCAATAGACGCGGTCGGGATGCGACAACGCGATACCGGCGACGGTGTTGTCCGGCTTGGCTTTGCGGGCCTTCGTCTTTGCCGGTTTGACCGGCACGCTGCGCTTGACCGCGCGCTTGGCTGCTGCGGCGGCGACCGGCTTCTTCACTTCGCGCACGACGTCCCTGGCCGGCTTGTCCTCACGTAGGCCCTGGAACGAGGCCTGGCGGATGCGCTCGCCATGCGTCCAGCCGTGAAAGGCGACCTCGGCGACAAGCTTCGGCTCGACCCAGACGGGAGCGCGCGCGCCGCGTTCCTCCTTCGGCACCGGATCGATCGGCGGCGCCTTCACGGCAAGCGCCTTGAGCTTGCGGAAGAGGTCCCGCGCGAGTTTGTGCGTGAAGCCGGTGCCGGTGCGGCCGGCATAGCGCAATTTGCCCTTCTCATTGATGGCGAGCACCAGTGCCCCGACGGCATTGGCACCAGCGGTCGAGGGCGCAAAGCCTGCAATGACGAATTCCTGCCGGTCCGAACATTTGGTCTTGAGCCAGTCGCGGCCGCGGCCGGACCGGTAGGGCGCGTCCGCGACTTTCGAGATGATGCCTTCGAGCCCCATCTTGCAGGCTTGGGCGAGCAGTGCCGGACCGTCCCGATCGATCGAGGCCGAGAAGCGCAGGGGCGAACCTTTGCGCGCCTCGCCAAGCAGGTCTTCGAGCGCGTCTTTGCGCGCCGTCAGCGGCAGCGGCGTGAGATTGCGCCCGTCGAGATGCATGAGGTCGAAGGCGTAAAAGGTCATGCGCTTGTCGTCGCCTTCGCTCAGCGCCTGCTGCAACAGCGAGAAGCTCGACACGCCGTCGTCGCCGTCGACCACGACCTCGCCGTCGATCAGAGCTTTCTCGGCAGGCAGCTTGGCGATCGCCGCCGCCACCGAGGGAAACTTGCGGGTCCAGTCGAGGCCGCGGCGTGTGAGGAGCTTGACCTTGCCTTTGTCGAGCCGCGCCTCGAGCCGGTAGCCGTCGAACTTGATCTCGTGCAGCCAGTTCGCCGCCTCCGGCGCCTTGTCGGACAGGGTGGCGAGCGCCGGCGGCACAAACGCGGGCAGGGCGGCTTTCGGCGCGCCGGCGAAGGCGTCGCCGGCTTCCGCGGCCTTCGAGCGCTTGCGGATCGGTTTCACCATGGCGGCGCGCGTACGCGCCTTCTTCGCCGTCTTCTTCTTTGCTTTCTTCTTCGCTGTCTTCTTTTTGGCGGTCTTCTTTTTGGTCTTCTTCTTCGCGGACTTGGCCGCCGTCTTCTTCAGCGCCTTGACGTTCGCCTTGACGCTGCGGTTGCTGTGCCAGACCTTCTTCGACTCCGCGATTTCGTCGAGGTCGCGCCCGCTCACCACCGATAGCGGCTGCTCCTCGAGGATGTCCGGATCGCGCGGCGAGCGCTCGGTCTCGTCGTGCTGCTTGATCAGCAGCCAATTATTGCGCTTCTCGTTCGTCCGCCGGTGCATGCGCACGAGATGCCAGCCGCCTTCGAGCTTCTCGCCGTGCAGCCGGAAGGCGAGGTGACCCTTGGCGAGGCCGCGGTGTGCATCGCCCTCGGCCTCCCACGTCCCGCGATCCCAGATCATCACCGTGCCGCCGCCATATTCGCCTGCGGGGATCGTGCCCTCGAATTTGTTGTATTCGATCGGGTGGTCTTCGACCTCGACGGCGAGGCGCTTCTCGCCCGGCACGAGGCTCGGTCCGCGCGTCACGGCCCAGCTCTTCATGACGCCGTCGAGTTCGAGGCGCAGGTCGTAGTGGAGCCGGGTGGCATCGTGCTTCTGGATGACGAAGGCGTCGCCCTTGCGGCGCCGCACCTTGCCCTTGGGCTCGGCCGTGACGCCGAAATGCCGCTTGGCGTGATAGGTCTTCAACCCCGCCATGACCTGCCGTTCCGTGGTCTCGATGCAATCCTAGACGACGAAACTCGCCCCCAAAAGAAGGGGTTCCTTCCGTACTCGTCATCGCCGGGAGCCTTTGGGGCGCGACCGGCCGGGAACTTTTGTCCATCCGCGCACGTTCTCCCGCCCGAATACATCCACACGGAGGACCTAAGCCATGTTGCGCTGGGCCATCGCGTTTCTCGTTATCGCCCTCGTTGCCGCCTTGTTCGGTTTCGGCGGCATTGCCGGCACGGCGATCGAGGCGGCCAAGATCATCTTCTTCGTCGCCATCGTCCTCTTCGTCGTCTCCGCGCTTGTCGGCGTATTTCGCGGGCGCAGGACTGTACCGTAGCGTTACGTAGCATTGAGCGTTCGTTAGGCCCCGCGCCGGTGTGAAAGCCGGCGCGGGGCTTGCGTTAAAACGGCGCGAGCACGGCGCGGCCGGCCAGGCGTGGAACTCTGAGCCGTCGCCACGCTTATTGAAGTTGGGAAACGCGGCGAGCCTGGCTCCGCGGACGTCCAGCCATTGGAGTAGGTTCTTTGGATCGCCGACAATTCATTGCCGGCTCGGCGGCGATGCTGTCCGTTCTCGGCAGCGGCGCAGCCGGCGCCGCCGACGACAGCGGCGGGCAGCCGTTCGATGCGCAGAGCGTGCGCCGCCTGGCGCAGCAAGTCGCGTCACAGGCTTATCAGAAGCCCGATCAGGGCCTGCCGAACGAACTCGCGCACATCGACTACGACGCCTATCGCGCCATCCGCTACCGCCCGGACAAGGCCTTGTGGCACGGCGAAGGCCTGCCGTTCGAGGTTCAGTTCTTTCATCGCGGCTGGATTTTCAAAGATCGCATCCGGGTGTTCGTCGTGGATGGCGGCCGCGCCCGCGAGGTCGTCTATTCGCGCGACCTGTTCTCCTTCGACAACACCAAGCCGCCGCCGCCGGACGTGAATATCGGCTTCGCCGGCTTCCGCCTGCATGCGCCAATGAACCGGCCTGACTATTACGACGAGGTCGGCGTCTTTCTCGGCGCCAGCTATTTCCGGGCCGTGGCGAAGGGGCAGGTCTACGGCCTGTCCGCGCGCGGGCTCTCTATCAAGACCGCCGATCCCAAAGGCGAGGAATTCCCCGCCTTCACCAGTTTCTGGATCGAGAAGCCGGCCAAGGGCACGAACTCCATCGTCGTGCATGCGCTGCTCGACTCGCCGAGCGCAGCCGCGGCCTATCGCTTCACCATCCGCCCAGGCGAGGAGACCATCTACGACACGGAGGTGGCGCTCTATCCGCGTGTCGACATCGCCGAATCCGGCATCGGCAGCGGCACCACCATGTTCCTCTACGATTCCAACGATCGCGTCGGCATCGATGACTTCCGCCCGGCGGTGCACGATTCCGACGGTCTTGCCATGCGCAACGGCCGCGACGAGGAGATCTGGCGCCCGCTCCACAATCCGCGCGACTTGCAGGTGAGCTATTTCGGCGACGTCAATCCGCGCGGCTTCGGCCTTATGCAGCGCGAGCGCGACTTCTTCGCGTATGACGATCTCGAATCGCATTTCGAGAAGCGTCCGTCCTTGTGGGTCGAGCCGATCGGCGACTGGGGCGAGGGCAACGTCGTGCTCGTCGAGATACCGACCAAGGAGGAGATCCACGACAACATCGTCTCCTTCTGGCGGCCGAAGGACACGCTCAAGGCCAAGGGCGAATACAATTTCACCTATCGCCTGCATTGGGGCGGCAGGCGCCAGAATCCAGGCAACCTCGCCGAATTCGCCAAGCTGAGCGTCGGCGCCGGCCGCGGCGGCACGCGGCTGTTCGTGCTCGAAGCCGTCGGCAAGGCGCTGGCATCGGTCGATCCCAAGAATCTCCAGACCACCGTCACCGCCGGCAAGGGCGCGATCAAGAATTTGGTGCTTCAGCCCAACCCCGAGACCGGCGGCATGCGCATTTCGTTCGAGCTCGACACCAAGAACGAGAACCTGATCGAGCTGCGCGGGCAATTGAAGACGCAGGACAAGCCGATCTCGGAAACCTGGCTTTACCGATGGACGCGCTGAGCCGCCGCATACGCGAAGTCCCGCGCGGCATCGAGGCGCTGCCGCCGGAGGCGACGCTCGCCATGCCGGAGCAGTCCTTGTGGGCGCGGCGCGGCCGCGTCGAGTCGCCGCGCACCGGGCCGGGCAGCGTGCCCTTGAGGCGCCTGTTCGTGTTCGCCGCGTCGATCGCCATGACCATCGCGGCGGCATACGAGATGTACGAGGTGCTCGAGGTCGGTGGTCTGACCGTACTCGAGACCGCGGTGCTGCTCCTGTTCGTGGCGCTGTTCGCCTGGATCGCGCTGTCTTTCGTGTCGGGGACGATCGGGTTCCTGCTCGGCCTGTTCGGCCGTGGTCGCGCGCTCGATATCGACCCGGCGGCGCCGCTGCCTGCGCTCGCGCAGCGCACGGCGCTCCTCCTGCCGACCTATAATGAGGATCCGCACAGGGTCACCGCGCGCTTGCAGGCAATCTACGAGTCGGTGCGAGAGACCGGACGTCTGCGGCATTTCGATTTCTTCATTCTCAGCGACACAACCGATCCGGTCACGTGGCTGGCGGAGGAGGAGGCGTTCCTGCGCCTGCGCGCCGGGGCCTGTGCGCAGGGTCTTTATTATCGCCATCGCATCAAGAACGTCGCCCGCAAGGCCGGCAATATCGGCGAGTGGGTCACGCGCTTCGGCGGGGCCTACGAGCACATGATCGTGCTGGACGCTGACAGCCTGATGGAAGGCGACACCATCGTGCGCCTCGCCGCGGCGATGGAGGGGCATCCGAGGGTCGGCTTGCTGCAAACGCTTCCGCAACTGCTCAACGGCAACACGATGTTTGCGCGGCTCCAGCAGTTCGCCGGCCGCGTCTATGGTCCGTCGATCGCCCGCGGCATTGCCTGGTGGCACGGCGCGGAAAGCAATTATTGGGGCCACAACGCGATCATCCGCATCCGCGCCTTTGCCGACCATGCCGGTCTGCCGCTCCTCAAAGGGGGCAAGCCGTTCGGCGGCCACATCCTCAGCCACGATTTCATCGAAGCCGCGCTGATGCGCCGCGCCGGCTGGGGCGTGCACATGGTGCCGCAACTCGGCGGCTCCTACGAGGAGTGCCCGCCGACCCTGACCGACTACGCGGTTCGCGACCGGCGCTGGTGCCAGGGCAATCTCCAGCACGCCGCGGTGGTGCCGGCGCGCGGCCTGCACTGGGTGTCGCGTGTGCACCTGTTGCAGGGCATCGGCTCCTACATCACGGCGCCGATGTGGCTGCTGTTCCTGCTCGTCGGCATACTGATCTCGCTGCAATCACAATTCATCCCACCCGACTATTTCCCGCGCGGCGCGACGCTGTTTCCGCAATGGCCGATGCAGGACCCGGTGCGCGCGGCCTATGTGTTCGGCGGCACCATGGCGCTCCTCGTCATGCCCAAGCTGTTCGGCTGGTTCGGCATGCTCATACGCCGGAATGACCGCCGTGGCATGGGCGGCGCGCTGCGCGGCCTTGTCAGCGTCGCGATCGAGGTCGTGGTCTCGGCGCTGATCGCGCCGGTGATGATGCTGATGCAGTCGCGCTCGGTGATGGAGATATTGCTCGGCCGCGACGCCGGCTGGTCGGCGCAGCGGCGCGACGATGGCAATTTCGCCCGCGGCGAGTTCATGCGCGCGTATGCGTTTCCGACGATGCTGGGGGCCGCGCTCGGCGCCAGCGCCTATGCCGTCTCGGCGCCGCTTCTGTTCTGGATGTCGCCGGTGGTTGCTGGCCTTCTGCTCGCGATCCCGATTGCGGCGCTGACGGCGCGGTCGTCGCTCGGCCGGGCGTTGCGGGCGGCGGGCCTGCTGCTCACGCCGGAAGAGAGAAGCCCGCCGCCGATCCTTGAGCGCGCCAATGCGCTCGCCGCGGAGCGGCCGTTGGCCGGCGCTGGACATCCGCTGATGCGGCTGGTGGAAGACCGCGCGTTGCGCACGGCGCACGAGGACATGCTTCAGGACGTCCCGCGGCGCCGCAAGGGCGACGTCGACGTGCATCTGGCGGTCGCGATGATGCGGATCGCCGATGCCGACACATGTCGCGAGGCCGTCGCGTCTTTGTCGGCGCGCGAGACCTTCGCGGTCATGACGAGCGGAGAGGCGCTGCGGCGGCTGACGGAAAAGCCGGTGTGAGCGACCGCCACGGGAGCCAAATCTTACCTATCGAATTGCGATGGAATCTGTGGCGCAGTGCGACGCGCGGGAACAAACGTCTCCTCGTGCGAGTTCCCTGTCCGGGCACTCAATTCGACTTAGAGAACCGATGAGCCGCATACTTCTATCAAGGCCGTGGAGCGACGACGACATCTCCTCCCTGAGGAAGCTCTGGGCGGAAGGCGTCCCCGTCCGAAAGCTGGCCCTGCGTTTCCGCCGGTCGCAATCGGCGATCCGCGGCAAAGCCGTCCAGCTCGGATTGAAACGTCCTGTCCAACCGTCGCATCTCCCCATCGAAGGCGAGATCCGCGCACATTAGTGCCACACCAACGTAGGCCCTTGTGTCACGTTCCCGACTAATTGGACTGCACCGGCTGTTTTTGACCAATCGCCGGCCGGAACCGTGACTGCCGTCAGCCGGCGCCGAGGGCGGCCGCTACGTTGTAGGTGACCAGCGACGCGGCATAGGCCAGCGCCAGCATGTAGCCGAAGGTCACGGCCATCCACTTCCAGCTTCCCGTCTCCCGCTTGATCACCGCCAGCGTCGACGCGCATTGCGGCGCGAAGATGTACCAGGCGAGCACCGAGAGCGCAGTGGCGAGCGACCAGTGCTGCGCCAGGGTCTGGCCGATCTGGGCGGCGTTTTCCTTGCCGCCTTCGATCGCATAGACAGTTCCGAGCGCGGCGACCGCCACTTCGCGCGCCGCCATGCCCGGAATGAGCGCGACGTTGATCTGCCAATTAAAGCCGATCGCGCTGGTGATGGGCTCCATGGCGTGCCCGATCCAGGCGGCAAGGCTGTAGTCGATCGCCGGCCCGGTGGCGCCGGCCGGCGGCCGCGGGAACGAGGCGAGGAACCAGATCAGCACCATCATCGAGAAGATGGTCGTACCGGCGCGGTGCAGGAACATCTTGGCGCGCGTGTAGACGCCCATCAGCACGCTGCGCGGCCGCGGCAATTTGTAGTCCGGCAGTTCGAGCATGAAGGGCGGCGTCGGGCTCTCGCGCCAGAACATGAACTTGGCGAGCGCCGAGACGCCGAGCGCGCTGACGATGCCGGCGGCGTAAAGCCCGAACATGACGACGCCTTGCAGGCTGGCGAAGCCCCACACCGTCCTGTCCGGGATGAAGGCGGCGATGATCAGCGTATAGACCGGGATGCGCGCCGAGCAGGTCATGAGCGGCGCGACCAGGATGGTCGTCAGCCGGTCGCGCGGATTGTCGATGACGCGCGTCGCCATGATGCCGGGAATGGCGCAGGCAAAGCTCGACAGCAGCGGGATGAAGGCGCGGCCGTGCAGCCCGGCGCCGCCCATGATGCGGTCCATCAGGAAGGCGGCGCGCGCCATGTAGCCGAGGTCTTCCAGCAGCAGGATGAACAGAAACAGGATCAGGATCTGCGGCAGGAACACGATGACCGAGCCGACGCCGGAGATGACGCCGTTCTGGACGAAGCTTTGCAGCAATCCTTCCGGCAGCCAGGCCTGCGACAGAACGCCGAGCGCGTCGAAGCCGGCGGTGATCTGATCCATGAGCGGCTTGGCCCAGGAAAACACCGCCTGGAACATGACGAACAGGATGGCGAGCAGGATGATCAGGCCCGCAACCGGATGCAGCAGCACCGCGTCGAGCCGCGCCGTCAGCGTGTCCGGCGTCGCCGGCGTCTTCACCGCGGCGGCGATGATGCGGTCGGCCTCGCGTTGCGCCGCGCGCAGTTCGCCCGCGGTCGGCGACTGCCACTGCGCCTGCGTGTCCGCGCCCTCGAGCGCGAGCTCGTCGAGCCGGCGCATCAGGTCGTCGGTGCCGCCGCGCCGCACGGCGGCGGCGGTGATCACCGGTACGCCGAGCTCGGCCGACAGGCGATCGAGGTCGATGTCGATGCCGCGGCGGCGCGCAATGTCGATCATATTGAGCACGAGCAGGAGCGGGCGCCCGACGCGCTTCAATTCCAGCACGAGGCGGAGCGCCAGCCGCAGATTCGTGGAGTCGGCGACGCACAGGAGCAGGTCGGGAGCGGCTTCCGAGGCGAAGCGTCCGAGCACGAAGTCGCGCGTGACCTCCTCGTCCGGCGAACGTGCCCGCAGGGAATAGGTGCCGGGCAGGTCGATCAGGTTGACGCTGCGGCCGCCGGGCGTTTGCAGCAAGCCGCTTTTGCGCTCGACGGTGACGCCGGGATAGTTGGCGACTTTCTGCCGGCTGCCGGTGAGCGCGTTGAAGAGGGCGGTCTTGCCGCTGTTCGGCGTGCCGATGAGGGCGAAGTGCAGCGGCTCTGCCTGCGACGCGACGCTCATTTCAGCTCACGAGGATCGCCATGGCCTCGCGGCGGCGGATGGCGACGGTGGCGTCGTTGACGCGCACCGCGATCGGATCGCGGCCGAACAGGCCTTCATGAAGGATCTCGACCTCGGCGCCTTCGGTGAAGCCGAGTTCGAGGAGGCGACGCTCGAGTTCGTCGGCCGGCACGCCGGACGCCTCGCCCGCGGGCGCGATGCCGGTGATGCGGCCACGGAAGCCGCGGTGCGCCAAGCCCAACGCCATTTTGACGACCTCGCTCAAGGACGGTGCGACGAGTTGTTTCTAGATGAGAATAAGTCGCATTCCTTTGCGCTAGAACAAGGCCCCGGGTCAATTAAGAAGGGCAATAAGATCAATACCTTGGAACAGTTGAAAACAGAGGACGGCAGGCATGGCAATGGCGGATTTGGTGGGCCGGCTCATGCCTTTAGGGCCTACCTGAGAACAGCCCCAAACTGGCCGCACGCCGGAATCCGGCGCACGCGGGCATCAGCCATGCTTCAGGCGCACCAGAAGCTTGCCGCTGTTCTCGCCGCGATAGAGCGCGGCAATCGCGCCGGGGCAGGATTCGATGCCATCGAGAATATCCTCGCGATAAGCGAGCTTGCCGGCGCGCACCCAGGCGGCGAGGCGCGCGACCGCCTCCTCGTAGCGATGGGCGTAGTCGAAGATCAGCAGGCCCGACATGGTCGCGCGCTTGACGAGGATTTGTCGCTCGACGCGCGGCCCCATCGGCGGCGGGTCCCAGCTCGATACCGACGCGGTGCCGCAGATGACGACGCGCGCGCCGATGGCCAGCCGCGCCAGCACGGCATCACTGATCGCACCGGCCGTATTGTCGAAATAGACGTCGACGCCGTCGGGCGTCGCCGCGGCGAGCCGGTCCTTGAAGTCGGCCGCCTTGTAATCGATGGCGGCCTCGTAGCCGAAGGCGTCGACGCAGGTCCTGCATTTGGCCGGGCCGCCGGCAATGCCGACCGTGCGGCACCCGGACAATGTCGCGATCTGGCCTACGGCCGAGCCGACCGAGCCTGCCGCGGTCGAGACGACGACGGTGTCGCCGGGCTTCGGCCGGCCGAGATCGAGCAAGCCGAAATAGGCGGTGACGCCGTTCAAGCCGAGAATGCCGAGCGACAGCGACAGCGGCAGATCGGTTTCGCGCACCTTGCGCGTCACCATTGACGGCTCGGCGACCGAGTATTCCTGCCAGCCGAGCATGCCCATCACCTTGTCGCCGACGGCGTACTGCGCGTGCTTCGAGGCGACGACCTCGCCGGCCGAAAAGGAGCGCATCACCTCGCCGATGCCGACCGGAGTCGCATAATTGGCGACCGCGCTGACCCAGCCGCGCATTGCCGGCTCGACGGAAAGGACGTCGTTGCGCACGAGAAATTGCCCCTCGCGCAAGTCCGGCACCGGCACTCGGCGGATGGCGAAGTTGTCCGCCTGGGGAATGCCGCTCGGACGCGAGACAAGACAGACCTGGGTGTTGAGCATCGCTTCGGCTTTGCTGGAGGCAGGTGGGAAAAGGCGGGGCAGGGTGCTGCGGCTCCGCCCCGCCGTCAATCCGGCGACGGAGGTGACGCAAATCGCTAGCCTCAAAGTAGTTCGATCATAAGGGTGTGATATTTTTGCAATTTGCCACCGGAACGAGGAACCGGATCGGCGCGTTCTTGTCCTGGTCCATTCGTGCAGATCAGGAGGTAACACATGAAACGGATCCTTCTCGCTGCCGCGGTTGCCGCGGCTGCTGCTATTGGCTCGTTCGCTACGGGCGGTGCGGCGCAGGCTCAGGGCGTCGTCATCGGCGCCGGCCCGAGCGGCGTTTACGTCGGCGAGCGCGACGGCTGGCGTCACCGCCATCACTGGCGACGAGACTACGCCAGCTGCCGCACCGTCGTGACCACGCGCTGGCACCACGGCCGCCGGGTCACGGTGCGTCGCCGCATCTGCGACTGAGGCTGAACTGAAAATTCGCGACGAGAAAGGCAGGCCCGCGCGGCCTGCCTTTTTTGTTTCGGGCCGAGCGGAGCGCCTTGTCGGCCCGGGAACGCGCATTTGGCCGCTGCGTTAGTCGGCTATCGTACTCAACGGAAGGAGGCCATGATGAGAATTCAATTTGCTCTTGCGATTCTGACCGCGGCGGCGCTCGTGCCGGCGGCGGCGAATGCCCAGAACGCGGTCGGCGGTGCGGCCGGCGGCGCGATCGTCGGCGGCGTGGTCGGCGGACCGGTCGGCGCAGCGGTCGGTGCGGCCGTCGGCGGCACAGTTGGCGCGGCCGAGGATGCTTCGTTGCCGCCGCCGGTGGTGACTTATGTCGAGCGCGAGGACTCGCCCTCGGTCGAAGTGCGCGAAGTCGAACACATTCGCGTCGGCACCGTCCTTCCCGACACCGTCGTCCTGCACGAGATCCCGAAATACAAGACGTACCGCTATGCTGTGGTGAACCACGAGCGTGTCATCGTCGAGCCGCGCACGCGCAAGGTGATCAAGGTCATCGCGCGCTGACGGAGGACGGGTCTCCGGAATCGAAAGGGCGGGCCCCGCGGCCCGCCCTTTTTGATATTCCATGCCAGATTTTCGGAACGGTCACTCGCCGCTGGCGAGCACCGCGCGCACCGTCTCGTCGGGCCCGAAGTCTTCGGCGCTGTTCACGTGCATCAACTCGGCGAGGCGCGTGCGGGCGCGGTTGACGCGCGACTTGATGGTGCCGACGGCGCAGCCGCAAATGTGAGCCGCTTCCTCGTAGGAGAAGCCCGACGCGCCGACCAGGATGAGCGCTTCGCGCTGGTCCTGCGGCAGCTGATTGAGCGCCTCGCGGAATTCACGGTATTCAACCTGGCCGTACTGCTCGGGCTGCGATTTGAGTGTCTCGGCGTAGTGGCCGTCGCTGTCCTCGACCTCGCGCCGGCGCTTGCGATATTCAGAACGGAAATGGTTGCGCAGGATCGTGAACAACCAGGCCGACATGTTCGTACCGGGTTGGAACGAGTCGATGTTGGCGAGGGCGCGCAGCAGCGTCTCCTGTACGAGATCGTCGGCGCGGTCGACGTTGCCGCACAACGAAATCGCAAAGGCACGCAGGCTCGGGACCGAGCCAAGGATGGCTTTGCGGACTGATTCGTCCATTGCCATTACTGCGCGTCCTTGCTGCCATTATTGTCGAGGCGATTGAGAAGGTCGGTGAACCGATCGGGCACGCCCTGGTTCACCACCTCGTCGTACATGGACCGCAATTGCTGCCCGAGTCTGGCCTGAACATCCCGTCCGAGCTTGGCGGGCTTGTTCGTGGTCTTCTTACGGGTCGCCGCGGCTTCCATCGCGTTCTCTTGTCCCACGGGCTTGCGCTCGTTCATTGGTTCTCACCCCGACCGCGCCATTCCGGCATCTGGCGACCCCCCTCGTGTGTGCTTTCAAAACCCATGACATGCCATATGGTTCCTTTTGCCGAAGGAACTTTTTGCGGCGGGTCACGTTGTGCCGGGGATAGGGTTTGTCTCGGGGGAACGGGGCCCAAGCGCGGCCCCCATATGCCCATCAAGGTTCGGGAGGGATTTTTGCCGTCATCTCAAGCAGTTGCGCAGCATCTTCCATATCTCCGGCGCTATGCCCGCGCGCTCTCGGGTAGCCAGTCGTCCGGCGACGCCTATGTGGCGGCCACCCTGGAGGCCTTGATCCAGGACCCCAAGGTGCTGGAGGACGGCGCTTCGACCCGGATCGCGCTCTACAAGCTGTTCACGAAAATCTGGAATTCGGTGGCTTTGAACGGCCGTCCGGCGGCCCCGGACAACGATCAGCCTGTCGAACGCCATCTGGCGCAGATCCCGCCGAAGCCGCGCCAGGCTTTCCTTCTGATCGCCCTCGAAGGGTTGTCGGAGGACGATGCCGCCAAGGTTCTGGGCGTCGACGTTCCGACCCTGCGCGACCTGGTCGAGGAGTCCGGCCGCGAGCTTGCAGCCGAGATTGCGACCGATGTACTCATCATCGAAGACGAGACGTTCATCGCGCTCGATCTCGAGGGCCTGGTCGAAAGTCTCGGTCATAATGTGCTCGGCGTCGCCCGCACCCATAGCGAGGCGGTGGCGCTGGCCAAACAGAAGCGCCCCGGCATCATCCTTGCGGACATCCAGCTTGCCGACGGCTCCTCGGGTCTCGACGCGGTGAACGAGATGCTGCGCACCTTCGAGGTGCCGGTGATCTTCATCACCGCCTACCCGGAGCGTTTCCTGACCGGCGAACGGCCGGAGCCGGCGTTCCTCATCGCCAAGCCATTCCAGCCGGCGACCGTGTCTGCGGTGCTCTCGCAAGCACTGTTCTTCGAGCGCAATGCCCGCCGCCGCGAGCGGCGCGCAAGCTAATGCAATGAGGAGCCGCGGCGGGTTGATCCCGCCGCAGCCCTGCTGCCGCGATGCCGGTGCAACGGAATCGGCGCTGGCGGCGTTAAGCTCCTCGCGGACAACGGAAAATGAGTACACCGCCAAGCGCCGGTCGATCATCGGATGTTGTCGTCTGCCGGGAGATGACGGATTCGGCCGGTGAGTATTTTGGTCCCAGACAACGACGACGAAGGCGGAGTGGTAGAGCTCGAGCGGCTGCGGCGCGAGAATGGGCGCCTGCGCGTCGATAATGAGCGGCTGCGGCGATACGAGACGGCTCTGCGCGGCTCGAAAGTCACGGTCTACACGCAGGACCGCGAGCTGCGCTACACATCGCTGAGCAACGCTTTTCTCGGCCGCGCCATCGACGACATCATCGGCTGCACCGACGTGCAGGTCTTTCCTGCCGAGGCCGGCGCAGCCCTGACCGCGCTCAAGCGCGAAGTGCTCGAGAGCGGGCAACCCAAACGTGGCGAGGTCGCCGTCGATGATGTCGGCGGCACACGTTGGCACGACCTTCACGTCGAGCCCCTGCGCAACGAAGCCGGAGACATTGTCGGCCTGAGCGGCGCCGCGGTCGACGTCACCGAGCGCAAGGAAGGCGAGGCCCATTTGCGGCTTCTCCTGCGCGAGCTGACGCACCGGTCCAAGAATTTGCTGGCGGTGATCCAGGCGATGGCGCGGCAGACCGCGCGGCATGCCGGCTCGACCGAGGCGTTCCTGACGCAGTTCGCCGACAGGCTCCAGGCGCTTGCGGCCTCGCACGACCTGTTGGTGCGCGAGAGCTGGCACGGCGCAGCCTTGCAGGAGCTCGTGCACTCGCAGCTCGCCGCCTATATCGATCGCGATCGCAACCAGATCACGATCGACGGCCCTGCAGTGGCGCTCAAGCCGGAGGCGGCGCAGAATCTCGGCCTCGCGCTGCATGAACTTGCCGCCAATGCGGCGCGGTTCGGCGCCCTGTCCGTGCCGGAAGGAAAGGTGTCTATCCTTTGGCAGCGTTCGCCGACCGACGAGGGCGAAGCGGTGGCGCTGGACTGGCACGAGGAACTCGGACCGAAAGTGCGGATGCGCCGGAGGCGGGGCTTCGGCAGCATGGTGATCGAGCGCAACCTCGCGCTTGCTTTGGAGGCCAAGGTCGACCTCGCCTTCGACCCCGAAGGCCTCCATTGCCGGATCGTCATTCCTTTCAACCAGATCGCTACCCAGCTCTGACGCTTTCACCGTTTCGCGAGGGGCGGAACGGAGTGGGGGAGATAGCCGTTTGAATGCTGCGCTCGCCATGTGGGCGAGCCAGCGGAGCCAGGATGCGCGGGTGGGTCCTCACATTGTCGGGTCTGATCGTCGGTGCCGCCGTTGGCGCCGCCGCGTCCGATCTCGATTGGGGGTTCTCGGTTCGCGCCCGTCCCGCGGCGCCGGCCGGTGGAACGACCCAATGGGTCGACCGCACGCATAAGGGCGGCCGCCTCGACCAGGCGGTCACGCGCGTCGGCAAGGAGCCGGTGCGGCCGCAGAGCATCATGGATGGATGCGAGGCGGCAGCGAGCCCGTTGTCGGCCTCGGCGCAAATTCCGGCGCGCTGCGCCGCCTGATTTTGATCCAGATTAATCCGGTCGATTGTGGTCTCTGCTAGGGTGGGTCCTTCTCACCCGACGGAGATTGCAATGCGCCGCGCCCTGAACCTCCTTGCCGCCACCGCCCTGTTTGCCGCGATCGCTACGCCGCATGCTGCGCTGGCGCAGAACGTGCGGCTCGGCGCGCTCTCCTGCGATGTCGGAGGCGGCATCGGCCTCTTCATTACCTCGAAGAAAGCGCTGCGCTGCATCTATACGCCGGAGGGCGGCGGCACGATGGAGCCGTATTCGGGGTCGATCGAGAAGTTCGGCCTCGATATCGGCGCAACGACGCAAGGTCAGATGATCTGGGTCGTCTACGCGCCGACGCGCGGCAGCGCGCCATTTGCGCTCGCCGGTCAATATGCAGGTGCGACGGCCGAAGCGAGTGTCGGCGCGGGCGGCGGCGCCAATGCGCTCATCGGCGGTTCGAACCGCACCATTACGTTGCAGCCGGTGTCGTTCCAGGCGCAGCAGGGGCTCAACCTCGCGGTCGGCGTCGCGGCTTTGACGCTGCGGCCGGAATAGACCGGGCCATTTTCAAAACAGCAACGGCCGCCCGCGGGCGGCCGTTTTCGATTCCGGAGTGCGGGCCGGCTCAGTCGAACGTGAAGGCGTCGTGGTAGGCGCCCTGCACCTGGCCGCCCGGCACCGGACCGCCGCCGGGCACGTGCACCATGTTGCCGATGACGGCGACGGTCGCGCCGTGCAGGCCGTGGCGCGGGATCGCCATCGGCGTGCCCGCCTCCCAGACGTCGGTCTTCGGATCGTAGATTTCGTTGGTGCCGAACACCCGGCCGGTGGCCTCGCCGCCGAACACGACGATCTTGCCGCCAATATAGACGCAGGACGGCCCGGAACGCGGCGTCGGCAGCGGCGCGCGGAACGACCACGAGTCGCTCTGGGGGTCGTAGACGGCGTTCAGGCCGGTGTTGAAGTCGTAAGAGTCCATGCGGCCGGCGATGGCGTGGATCTTGCCGTCGACGACGGCGACGCCCATGTGGTCGCGCTGCCCGACGAAAGGCTGCGTGCCGGTCGAGCCGCGCATGCCGGCGCGGTCCGAATATTTGTTGCTCGCCGGGTCGTAGACCTCGTGCCATTCGACCGAGCGCACGTCGCGCCCGCCGAGCAGGTGAATCTTGCCGTCGAGTTCGATCGCCGAGATCGCGCCGCGCGGCCGCGAGATGGGCGCGATCGGCGCCCATTGGTCGGTCGTCGTGTCGTAGACGAAGCACTTGGAATGCGGGCAGCGGTTCTGCTCGACGAAGCCGCCGAACGTGTAAATCTTCGATCCGATCGAAACGCCGGCGACGTGGTTGCACGGATGCGGGAAGGGCGCCTTCAGCGACCACTGCTTCGTCTTCGAGTCGTAGACCTGGTGGAACGGCTGGTCGACGCGGTGCTTAGCGTAGCCGGCGATGACGTGGATCTTGCCCTGGCACTCGATGACGGCGTGCTCGCCGGTCGGGATCGGCAGCCGCGGCATCTCCACCCAGCGGCCGGGGTTCGCCGCCTTCGGCGCGACGCTTCCCATGTAGCGCTGCTTCTCGACGGTCTTGGGGATGTCGGTGACGGTCTTGTCGTTGAGACCGAGAAAGAGCGGAAGCTCTTCAGCCATGGTCGATTCCTTCAGCCTTGATAGTTCGGGACCGCGTCCCGCAACAATTTCCTGGTGAGCTCGACGCCTTCGCGCGCGACGTCAAAGGGCGAACGTTCCCATTGCTCGGGATTGGGCGCCTCGTAGCTGAGATAGCCGGTGTAGCCCTTCTCGTACAGCAGCCCCAGCATCTCGCGCCATTTGACGACGCCTTTGCCCGGCGGCAGCCGGTCGGTCGGCCGGCGTACGCCGGTGACCGGCTTGGGCGAGAGGTCGCTGTACTGGAAGCAGAAGATCATGTCGGCCGGCACGTTCTCGAAGCCGCGGCCGCCAGCGCCGGATCGCGTGAAATGGTAGGCGTCGATGAGGTAGCCGCAGTTCGGCTTGTTCGCGCCCTCGATCAGCGTGGTGAGCACCGATAAGGAGTTGAGCACGTCGTGCTGCGAATTGAACTCGATGCCGAGCTTGAGGCCGTATTCGCCGGCAATGTCGCCGGCGCGCTTTAGATATTCGATGGCCTGCGGGATCGTGCCGTTGACCTGGCCGGGCGCGCTCATCAGCGTGTCGCAGCCGAGCGCCACCGCGTTCTCGCAGGATTCGCGGAACACCTTGAACAGCCGCTCGCTCTCCTCGCCGGTAGCGAACAGCCAGCCATATTCGACGCCGAGCACGCCGCACTGAATGCCGCTCTTCTTGATGAGGTCGAGCACCTGCGCATTGCTCATGCCGGCGTCGAAGCAACGCTTGAAATCGGTGCGGCGTAGTTCGACGGCGTCGTAGCCCGCCTGCTTGGCCGCGTCGAGCGCGGTGGCGAGCGGCGTCGTATCGATTGTCCACATATGGAGCGCGAGGCGCCCGAATTTCTCCGTCACGTCATTGCACTCCTAGTGTCCGTCATATTGCAGAATGTAGAGGCCGGCATTGGTGTCGGTGAGATACATCACGCCGTTCTTATCGACAAAGACGTCGCATGACTGGATGATCTTCGCCGGATTCGGCCGCTGGTCGACAATGCGCTCCGGCGGCGGCGGCACGAAGTAGGCCAGCTCCTTCGGCTCGAAGGCGTTGCGTACGTCATACACGCGCAGGCCGGCATTGTGATAGGTAGCGAAAACGATGTCCTCGCTCTGGAAGGAGCCGGGCCGGTTTTCGTGGAGATTATGCGGGCCGAACTTGGCGCCCTTGGCGCAGAAGTCTTCTTCCGTGGGCGTCGGCAGCGTCGAGATCGACACCGGGTTCGACGGCTCGCGCACGTCAATGACCCAGGTATAGGCGAGACCATTGGCGCAGGAGTTGGACGTCGCCTCGTCGGCGAGCACCAGAAGCTTGCGGCCGGGTAGCGGCAGCGGCGTATGCGCGCCGCCGCCGAAAGGCGGTGAGTAGTTGCGGTGCGCCAGCAGCTTTGGATTTGGCGGATCGGACAGGTCGTGGATGGTGAAGCCGCCGTCGCGCCATGCGGCATAGCCGATGTTGCCGGCGCTGATCAGGTGATGCAGCGCCGTGCGCTTGCCGAACGAAGCCGGTTTCTCCTCGCCGCCGGCGCGGTTCATGCCCGGCAGCCACCAGCGTCCGGCCAGCCGCGGCTTTGCGGGATCGGCCATATCGATGATGGCCAGCGCGTGATCGATGAATCCTTCGAAATGCACAGAAACGTAAGCGTAGCGGTCGCCGACCCACCAGATGCGGTGCCCGCCGAATCCGGGCATGTGCAGATAGCCGATCTCGCGCGGGCTCGCCGGGTTGGAAATGTCGAAGGTGCGCACGCCCGCGCCGAACGGCTGCTCGGTCGTCACGGAGTCGGCGAGCGACTTCGCGTAGTAGTCGGCCTGCGAGGCGTATTGCTGCATCGCCCAAATATTTGGGCCGTTGACCACCATGAGCACGTCGCCGGCGATCTGGATGTGGTGCGAGCGCGTGTTCTTCGGCGCGGCGACGAAGGCGACGGTCTTCGGCTTCTTCGGGTCGCGCACGTCCACGACCGAAAAGCCGTCGGCGAACATGTGGCCGATGAAGGCGTGGCCCTTGTGCAGGATCACCTGCACGCCGTCGGGCCGGCCACCCTGATCGCAGTGGGAAAGGTAGCTGATGTTGCGGGCGGACGCGCTGGACGGGGAAGAGCTCATGGCATTGAATCTCTGCACTAGAAGTGCCGGAGCCCGGCCCGGCATCGCGCCGGACCGGGCCCCGGACGTTTTTGCTCAGACGATCAGGCGGTGGGCTTCGCGATTTCGTCGAGGCCCTTCTGCTTTGCCTCCGGGCCGAGCTGCGTGACCGCGCCCGCCGCGATGACGAGCAGGATGGCCAGACAGACGAACACGGTGATCAGACCGTAGCCGGCCTGCACCCACAGGATCGTCGGCATGATGAAGGCCGTCGCCAGACGCCCGACGCCCGCCGCCCAGCCGAAGCCGGACGCGCGCGCATTCGTCGGGAACACTTCCGACGTGAAGATCTGCATCGCGTTGCCGGCGACCTGGACGAAAAACGT
>Ga0207667_10002483_pt1 | contig 22983 bp, 35 predicted proteins | sample KBSCornC52_FD_184301 | JGI IMG/M metagenome (GOLD analysis project Ga0207667, IMG submission 184301) | Corn rhizosphere microbial communities from Kellogg Biological Station, Michigan, USA - KBS Corn C5-2 (SPAdes) (version 2) | ecosystem: Host-associated > Plants > Roots > Rhizosphere > Soil ...
GCGCGTCGTTTCGGTTGGTTCGGGTCGTCCGTGGCGTTCGGGTCGGTTCCGGTGGCGTTCGGGTCGGGGCCGGTGCCGGGGCTGCCGCCGAGCGGCGTCAGTCCTTGGAGTTGGGCGAGCGGCATAGGACTATTCTGATCTGAAGGTCTGAATGTCTACCGTAGCACCGCTCGGCGCGGCGGTCCCGAAACTCAACGTGAGCGAGGTTGTGGTCTTGGCGGTCACGGCGACGGTCGTTCCCCAGCTTGGCGTCGCCACCGCCGCATACGCTGCGTCAACCTCGGTGCGCGGGAAGGCCCACGTCACCGTCGTCGTGGTCGCAGTGACGGGCAGGGCAATCACGTTCCCGGCCGAGGTCAGGAACCGGCGGACGAGCCGGCGCCACTGGGCGAGGTTGACGCTCATCAGATCGCGCCGAAGAAAGTGACAACGCCGGCCAGCGTCGATCCGCTCAAGTTCTCGACCGTGAGGGACCCGGAGGAGATGAACACGTTCAGTTTTCCGGCGGTGCCTTGCGTGTTCGAGTAGGCCGTGCCCAGCGTGATCGTCGTGCCGTTCGTCACTGCGATGAGCGCGGCGTTGGTCCCAAGGCTGATGAGCAGCAATCCCCGGCTGGTCGCAGAGAGGCCCGTGGCGATGACTTGTGTCGCCGTGTTGGTCAGCGTGAGCAACCCCTGATTCACGCGGCCGTTCGCGCTGCCATCGTTCAAGGTGAGCGACGAAAGCGAGCCGACCCCGGCCGTCAACGGCTGCGTGCCGATGTTGATCGACCCGAAGCCCGACGCGATGGAGCCGCTATTCAACGCTCCCACGGTCGTCAGGCTCGACGTGACAACCGTCGAGTGCAGCGTGGTCCCCGTCAAGCTGTTGGCGTCGAGCGAGGAGACGGCGATCGTGATGTTGGCCGAGCCATCGAACGCCACCCCGTTGATCGTGCGCGGAGTTTGGAGGGTGGTTGCTGTGCTCGCGTTGCCGGTGACCGCGCCCGTGAGCGGACCGCTAAAGGCGGTTGCTGTTGCGGTGCCGGTCACGGCCAATCCACCGGAGTTCACGGCGATGCCGCCGGAACTGATCGTCAAGCCGCCCGTGATCGCGGTCGCGGCGGCGATCTGCATGATGTTCGCAGCGTCGAGCCCGATCAGCGCGATGTCGCCGGTATTGGCAGCGTTGCGCGCGACGATGGACGTTGCGTTCGGGATGCGGACGATGCCCGCCGAAGCAGGATTCGCCCCGAGCGAGATAAACGGGGTCGTCACGCTCACCTGCGCCGTCACCGCCGTGGCAAACGTCCACGCTCCACTCGCGGCAATGGACCCCGCATTGACCGTCGCGCCGATCGTGTCCGCGACATTGAACTGGATCTGCCCCTTGGTGCTGCTGTTCGCCCCGATGGCGTAGACGCGCGCGACACCCGCCAGCACATCCACGACGGCGCTATTCGCGGTCAGAGACGTAAGCGAGGCCGTAGCGACAACGCCCTGTGCGAACGACGCCACTCCCGTCACCGACAGCGCGCCGCCAACGGTGACCGAGGCCGAAAACGTCGTCGCTCCCGCGACCGTTCCGCCATCTGCCAACGACAGATAGGCGAGTTCATCCCACCCGGTCCCTGAATCGATGTACGCCCGCTTCCCGTCCGTCGTCACCCACACCCGCTGTGCCGTCCCGGCTCCCGGTCGAGAGGCCAAGACCGAGCTTTGGACGTGGATCGTGGCGTCCGCGTCGTGGGAGTTGTGCTTGGACCGGACCGCGTTGTCGTTCCCGAGCACGACCGACGCATCCCCGGCCTGCCCGTTCGCGGGACTCGAAAACGCGCCCTGCTGCCAATTGGCGACGGTGCCGCTCATAAGATTTCTCGCATGGTCAGATTAAGCGCGCGCTACGCTCTGGGCCCCATGTCGAAGGCTTGGAGCGTGATGCGCGAGATGATCGGCGCGCGGTCGGAGTCGTCGGTGATCGTCAGGTCGATGTACGGCCCGCGCCCCGAGATCGGGACCTTGTACCGCGTGGCCCCGTTCCCGCCCCAGGCGAACGAACCCCAGGTGAACGAGCCCCAGACGGGACCCGAGGAAATCGGCTGGATCGTCTGCACGCCTTGCCCCGTAGATGGGGACTGCCACGACAGCGAGCACGAGGTCGAGTTGTCCAAGTCCGCGAAGACGAATGCATTCCGGTAGCTCTTTTCCGACACGTCGTCCTGGCTGAACATCCGGTGGCACTGGGCCACCATCGAGAACGACGAGCCCGCGGTGCCGTCTGCCAACACGTCGTCCACGCGCATCACCGGCGCGTCGGCCCGTCTGACAAAGCCATCGGTCGAGCCGAACAACACGATGGGATCGCCGTTGTCATCGACGGCGCCCCACTGGACCGTCGTCGGTTCGTCCACGTAGATGCCACTCGGGTAGGTGCTCCACGCGCGCAGCCGATAGTTGAAGACGGCGATCCCTAAGCCCGGGATGTACCAGCGGATTTCGTGATGCACCGGGTCATGCACGCCCGAGACTTGGCCGAAGTCGGACGACGCCAACGCAGTGATGAGCGGCACGGTCGGGTCAGGCGTGACGGGCGTATCGAGCGCGGAGATTCCGGCGTCGAGCACCTGGTACGCCCCGCGATCCGAGAGGAAGTAGCCGACGCCATCGGCCACGACCCAACTATTCGGGAACTGGGAGCCCACGTCACTGGAGAACCCTTGGGCGCCTGCCGCAATCGCAATGTCGTCCTGTGTGATGCCGGTGAACCGCGAGACGCCGGTCACATGCGACATCGCGAGCGTGGCAACGATGGTCGCCAAGGTCGTCAACTTTTGGTTGCCGAACGTGCGCACGACGGCTGAACCCCCAGCGGAGCCCGAGATGCCGATTGTGTCACCGTTGTTGACCGCGCTCCACCACACCGTTTGATCGGTGCCCGTGATGCCGAACAAGCGCTGGTTGTAGACCGCGAGACGCGTGATGCCCGAAGGGGTCGAGGCGACGCGCGACAGCGTGGTGCCGTCCCACTTGGCGAGCGTGGACGCCCCGTCTGCGATGTAGAGGCATTCCCCGGTGCCGTCGCGGAAATGCACGATGCTGAGATAGTTCGTCGAGGAGAGCGCCGCCCCGCCGCCTGACATTGCTTTGGCGGTGTACGTCATCGGGAGCGCGATCGACGAGCCGCCCGAGTAGAGCGTGCCGTTCGCGACGGCCAGATGCTCGACTGAGGAGGCCTTCCGCCAGCAGAATCCGGCGCGGATCGGATTGCCTGACCCCAACGCGGTCGTGTGCATCCGCTGCGTCCCGCCGCGTTTCGTGGCACCCCCGATCGTGGTCAAGCGCACGTTGTCGGCGCGCGGCATCTGGTTGGGCTGGACTTCGAGCGCGTCGCCGATCTGGTTCGCACCGCCCGAAAAGCCCGCTTGCTGATCCGTCACCTGCGCGCGGCCCTGCATCAGCGATTGCAGCGTCATTGGAGCGCCATGCTGGTTCTCTAACTCCCCCAGCCTTCGGCGCCCCAATCGGAGCGCAAGTCGGGATAACTCACCTGCGTCGGGTCCGTACTCGTCCGTGCGAGGTCACCCAGCATCTCGGCGCGGATCATGTCCGCCAGCTTGAGCAAGTCGCCGGTCGCTCCGGTTTCCCGACCGCCTTTCGCCAAGAGCCACGCCGCGGCCTCGTAGCACGGCAGCAACTCGTAGTCGCGCGGGAACTCGACCGCGACCGCATCATCCGAGAGCTGGTCGATCGGCGTCGGCGTGTGATTCGTCACGATCGTGAGACTCGCTCCCGATTCGATCGGCAGGAGTTGGATCACGTCCCCGTTCCGATACCAACAGGGGCGGATGTCCAGCACCCCCGTAACCGTCGCCAACGGCAAGCGCTTCCGCTGGTCCTCGTCGTAGACCCGGAGGCCGTTCGTGACGTAGAGGATGCGGTAGAGTCGCTGCTGACTGTCGGCGCTTCCACTGTCGAGCAGCGACAGCGCGACTTGGCCCGACGCGTCTTGCGTGACCGCACGTTCCGCGACGCGCAAATACTGGTTCGCGTCGAGCAGGCGTTTCCATTCGCGGCTGTGCACCATGCCGAGCCCGGCGCGAATGTCGTCGTCGAGCCAGTCCTGGCTGGACCGCGCATCCATCAGCGCTCGGGTGCGGTCCATGTACTGCGCGCGGGTCCACGTCATGCGCGCTTCCTCAGTCGTTCAGGCTTGGGAACAGCCTTGGGAAGCGGTTTTGCGGGCGCGTTGTGGATCTCGGCGCCAGCGACGGTGATGATGTCAGGACACACGAGGGTGGCGTGCCGGTCCATCAACTCCATCGCGTTGTCGATCACCGTATTCCACCGCTCGTCTGACGCTTTCTGGTTCTCGCTCCGAATCCGCGTCAGCATGTCGCCGATATGCCGGGCTGTCTCGTTGCCGGCAACCATCGCCGTCAGCCCATGCTCCAGGTAGCTCACGAATTCATCGGGCGAGCACGCGGGCGGCGCCCAGCACAGGATGTCGTAGGCGTCCGCCGGATCGACCTTCCCGCTTTGCACCCACGCGCGTTTGGGGCTGTGCTCAGGCCACGCGTAGCGGGCGGCGAAGTTGATTTCGCGCTCGCCGAAGCGGTACGGCTTGATTTCGATATTGGGGTCGATCATCCGCGCTCGTGCCAGGATGTGCTCTGGCACGAGCGGGATGCCCCGTTCGTTGACGTGGATCATCGAATTCGCATCGACTACTGCAACACCGCCATCTCGGCGGCGAGGCAGATTTGCGGGGCCGTGGTGACCGTGCCCGCGGCCACAATGTCGACGCGGAGTGATTCCCCGTTGGAGCCGTCGATCACGCGGCTCGCATTGCCGACACCGTCGAACAGGCTGGACGTGATCGCCAGCGCGATGTTCTTGGCGTTCCCAGTCAACACGTCGTTCTTGATCGAGGTCGCGGCGGTGAGCGCCGTCGAATTACCCGCGTTGTCGACCTTGAACACCTGCACGGTGATGCCGAGCGACCCAGCCGCGGCCGTCAGCCAGTTGAACGCGAGATTGAGCAGGCTGACTTTCGTGCGCGGGATCGCGATCTGGCAGGAGGTCGTGGCCGTGGCCGCGACGGTGATTCCGCCCGTGCCGATGGCGACGGACTCACAGGTGATGTTGTAGCCGGAGCGACTGACCGGCTTCGGTTTGAAGACATCTTGCCAGGCCATTGGAGGATTCCTCTATCTCGGAAACACGACGGGCTCTCGGTCATTCGCCGAGAGCCCGTCGTGTTCAGTACAGTTATCTGATGATTGTTCTCTGCGATGCTACTGCACGGCTACACGACGAAGCCGAAGTCGGCCGTATCGACGTATCCGGTGATGCTCCCGTGCGCGGCGCGGTTCGCCGTACCGAACTCGGTGTAGACACCGAACGAGGTCTCGAACGAGTCGCGGCCACTCATGAACCGCCACGCGCCCGAATCCTCGAACTGCACCTGGCCGAAGTCCTTGGCATCGACCCAGACCAAGCTCGGGAGATGCACGAGGTACACGGTTCCGCGCGGGCACCAGACATCCGAGACGCACGCGACGCCGCAGATGTTGACGCCCTCGAACCCGCCTTCGAGTTCAATCTTGTTCGCCATGTCCCAGCGCCGCTGGCCCAGGAACGACTCGGCCAGCTTTTTCTCGAGCCCCGGCGTGGTGAGGAGCAGGAATTCCTTCGGCGTGGTCCTGGCGTTCTTGCCCGACCGCCCTGCGACCTTCATGATGAGGTCGTAGATGTCCATCTCGGTCGGGTTGTTCGCGTCGCCCACGTCCGTACCGGCGACGAGGCGGATCGCGTCCCACCGCGCGTTCCCAGCGGTCGAGGCATCGAGCGAATGCAGCGACGTGTAGCTGTTGCCGCGATTCGTGATGTTGATCAACCCGTTGGTGTTGGCGTTGAGCGAGGTGTCCCCACCCGAGACCGGCGAGGCCGACACGACGACATCGTTCGCCGCCATCGAGGCGATGCCCGATCCGCCCAGCGTGACGGTGATGTTGTCGCCGGAGTTGCTGATCGCCGTGATGACCGCCGAACCGCGGAGCGTCGTGCGGTTCGAGGCATAGACGGCGACGTACATCCCGATGTCGAGCAGCAGGCCACCGCGGCCCAGCGTCGTGCCCGTGATGCCGTAGGGGTTCGACGCGACGAAATGGTTGGCGTCGGCCGAGGAGGCCAGGACCGCCTTCACGCCCGAGCCGTCGCCGTGCAGGTTCTCCTGCATGCCGAGCTCGAACGCCGCCTTGGCCTCGTTCAGGACCTTGCGGATGATCGAGAGGAACGCGGCCTGCTTGGACTGCGTGCCCGTGATCACGAGGCCGTCGATCTGCCGCGTGACGTAGAGGCGCTTGATGCCGAGAATGAAGTTCTTTTCCGTCGCGGCGGCGTCCTGCGAGAGGTAGCCGGCCGAGGAGGCGTTGAGGCCCACGGGACGCGACAGCACGGCGTCGCCGTTCACCCCGTTGCCGCCCCACTTGAGGTTCATCGGGCCGCCCGCCATCCCCTTCTTGACGTTGGCCAGGAGCGGCGTCGAGCGGGGGAAGATTTCCGTGCGAACGTCGCTGTAGACGTTCTTCAAGAGCCCGGCGATTTCCGTCGAGCTGATCGTGACTGGTGCGACTGACATGAGAGTTCTCCGAAGTCGGCGAACCCGGAGCGCAGATCCCTAGAAACGAGAAGGCCGCCCTCTTAGGCGGCCCCGGCGATCTGCTGTCGGATTCGTTCGAGCGACGCTTCAACGGCGTCACCCGTGGTTTTGATGGGTTTGGGCTTGGGCACGTCGGGGCTCGGCGCGTTCCCGATCGGGGTCAGCGGGCGCGCCGCACGTCGCGTCGCGGTCTGCGCATCCAACTGGGCCTTTCGAGTTTGCTCTTTCGCCTTGGCAGTTTCCTGCTGTGCCGTCGCGGTGCTCACCGCGGTGCGCTGGGCGATCTTCTGTGATCGCGCTTGCGCCCACTGAGTGAGCTGGGGGAGGACCGACGTTTCGAGATCCGGTAAGCGCTGTGGCGGCACCCACACCCCGCCGGCGGGACTCGGAGCTAAGAGTCCGGCCGTCAGTTCGTGGAACTTCGCCTGCACATCGGACGGATCGATGTCGGGGTACTGCGTGGTCAGGGCTTCGACGGACGGCGCGATGCGGGTTTCCACGAACTGCTTGGATGCCGCCACGGTCTGTTGAAACTCCATCCCACTCACGCGCTGCTGGAGCTGTTCACGTTCCCGCGCATGCTGTTGCTGGATGCGGGCGAGGCGCTGTTCAGGCGAGTTCATCGCCTGGAAGCGCGCCGCGGCCTCCTGGTACAGGGCGGGGTCGGCGAGCAAGGCTTCCGCGAGTGCGTTCTGTTCCTGCAACGACTGCTCGGCGGCTGCGATCCGAGCTTCCCGCTCGGAGAGCGCCGTGACGTGCTGCTGCTGCACGGTCGAGAGTTGGCGCTGCAATGCTGGTGCGGATTGCGCCATGCGGACCACGCGATCGAGTCGCAGGTCCTTGTACTCTTTCCCGTCCGACTGGAACGACAGCTTGACGTTGGTCGGGATCTCGAGCTCGCCCTGATCGTCGTAGAGCGAGAACTTCGATTCGAGTGGCGGTGCGTCGCTCAGTGCGGCTGGAGTCTCCGGTGCTGCGGCCTGCGGTTCGACGGGTTCCGCCGCGGCTGGTTCCGTCGTCGGCGCGGGATCGGTTGGCTCGGCGGCCAGCGGTTCGTCGGTGAGGCCGTAGCGCTTGGCCAGGTCCTCCGGCTTGGCGCTCACCATCTCCTGCGCGCTCGCGAACGTCTGCGAGGTATCCGGGGGCGTCTGATCGCCAACCGCGACCGTTTCTCCGGTCGTCACTGGGGCGGTGGGCGTGACAGGCAATGCGGCGGCGGCCGCGCTGGGGAGCGAGGAGGTTTCTGGCATTGGAGTTGTCTCTGGTGAGGGTCGGTTAGCCCGTGCTCACATGGGAACGGGTCCAGCGGGTACGGCGGATCACGCGGCGGCCTTGTTCATGGCGTCGTAGCCCGTGGCGGCCTGCTGCTGATCGGAGGGGTGCTGCATACTCAATGGCGCGGCGGCGATGCTCGGGTTGCTTCCGAACGTCGGCTGCTGGTTGCCCGGCAACGGCTGGCCCTGCGGCGGCGGGAACCCTTGACCGCCTGGTGCGCCGCCCATCGGGGCGCCGCCTTGCTTCTGTGCGCTCTGGTTGGCGTACTGGGTCCAGACCTGCTGCGCCATCGCGATCACCTGCGGGTCCACGTCGTCGCGGTCCAAGATTTCGCGCTCCAGCACGTCCTGCACGATCGCCTCGTTGTCGGTCCACCGCATCGGCGGTACCGGGAGACTCTGGATAATCGCGTCGGCGATCCGCTGCGCTCGGGCTTCCTTCCGATCGTCCGGCGTGTCGATCGAGTCCGTGAACGCGAACGGCAACCGCTGGCGATATTCGCTCGCCGAAATGACTTGCTTCTCGTAGAGCTGATCGAGCAGGTAGAGCTTCAAACTCCGCGGCATCGGCATCAGCGTTTCCGGGTCGATCTCGACCTTGGAGACGCCATCGAAGTCCTCGGCGGTGATCTGCCGCGCCAAGTCTGACCGAGACGAGCCGACGATGCCGATCGCGCGCGGCATCTTGAGCATCTCGCGATAGATGGCGAGCTCGATTTCGCCCCACTGACTCATGCCGGTGGCAGCGGCTTGCACCACCGGCGCAAACACGCGCTCAACCTGTTCACGCACGGCCAAGATCGCCCGGCCCGACTGATCGCTCGTGAAGCTCCCGCGGGTCGTGTCGTTCCAGCCGGACTTCTGCTCGAACAGCAACCGCTCGGCTTCGAGCAAGTCTTTCACGTCCGAGCCGATCGAGAAGCCCTGCACTGGCACGAGGGCTTGGCTCGGGTCGGTCATCGGCCCGTTCACTTCCCAGACCGTCGCGGAGCCGCCGACCAACGTCTCCGTCACCATCGTGCCTTTCCGGGTGACGAACTGGCGATCCGAGTTCCGTCGCACCGAGTCGATCCACTTCGATTTCGTGGCGTTGATCCGCATCTGGTGCGAGACCCAATCGCTCATGATCGGCGTCGGGTAGAACGCGGGATCGGTCGAGCCATCGGTGATCCGCACCAACGGCACCACGCCGTACGGCAACGGTTGCGGCTGGACGACCAAGGCATTCCCCACGGCCACGAGCGTCAAGCCATGCGGCAAGAACTCCGAGCGGTCGCAATGGACGGTGAAGCGGTCTACCGTGTCTTGCTCGCGGAACAACTCATTGACCCCCGGTGTGCCCAGGGCCAGCCGGTCCATCGCCAACGTCGCCGCGATGTCCGGTCCACCACCGCCAGCGGTCAACTGGCTCATCGTCGCTTTGTCCACGACCTTGGGGCCGTAGATCGCGACGGCTTCGGCGGTCGGCATTGTCTCGCGGATGATCCAGTAATTCGGTTTCCGCGTGGCTGTTGCGTTGGCGCTCACCCGCACCTGTTCGATCCTGAGCACACAGGTCCGCGTGTCGCCCAACGGGGTGTGGCGTCCGTCGTACTCGGCCCACGGGCCATTGTCTGGGTCCCAGTAGCAGTGAAGGAACGAGACGCCATCGGTGCCAGCCCAGTATTCCGCTTCGGCCAGGACGTCGGCCATCTGCTGCTCGGCGTAGCAGTATTCGAGCGTCTTCTGTTGCGCCTCGGCTTTCTTCTCGGCGTCGATGTCTTCCGAAGTCGGTCGGGTTCTGAAGCCCGGGATCTGCTCGCGCACGATCTGCACGCGGAGATCGAGGGCCGGCTTGATGACGTTCTCGACGGCGCGCGTCACATCGCGAGGCTTGGGCGGTTCGCGCCACGGAGCCAGCCCGACCGCGGTGACCCACTGACTGCCGGCGCGGAACAAGCGGTTGCGTTCGACGGTGTGCAGAACCTTCTGCATCCCGGCGCGGTGCCGGTCCCAGAGGCCGATCGCCCATTGCACCCAATCGTCCTCGTCGGGTGCGCTTTGTTTGAGGAGGGGAAAGTCGGTGCCATACAAGGCCGCGCCGGCCGCGCGAAGCTGCGCGATCGTCTGCGGGTCTAGGGGAGCCGGTGTCTGATCGGGGATCGTTGCGACGACGGTTCCGGGTTGGCCTTGTACGGCACCGGAGAGCGGGTCGAGCTGTGACGGGTGATTCCCCGGCGCCATCGGATCGTTGATCGACTGTCCGAGGTCCGCGCCGCCGAGTTCCTGCGTGACGGTCGACGGATCGCTCGGCAGGTCGTGCGGCTGCATCGGGTCTTGCGCGGACTGTTGGCCCGGCATCGGCTGATCGTCAGGCTGATCACTCTGACCCATAGCCGCCATCGCGCGCTGGATGATTGGATCGTCTTGCTCGTTCATCGCGGGGCGCGGAAGGGAAGCCATCGTCTATTGTCCTAGAGCGATTGCCAGCCGGTGTCGGGCATGTGCTGATCGGCCCACATGCGCACCTTGGCCCAGTCGTGGCCGTGCAGCTCGTACTGTTCGGCCAGGCTCGCCATCGTCTGCTCGCGCATCGTGTCGTCGCCGGTCGAGCCGTCTGTGGTCATCGCGTTCACCCGAGCAATGAGATCGGCGGGCATCGGGTCCGGCTTTTCCGTGAAGTCCGTCAGATGCGGCGCGTGGGCCAGGGCATCAGCGAACCGGCAGGCCACAGGCTTCCACTCGACGGAGAGGACGTGCACACAGCGGAGCAGCGTGGCGCAGAGGAGCGCCGTCACGACGATCGCGGTCACGCGATGGACCTCAGCCGCTTGGCCGCTTTCCGTGCGCGCTTCGCATCGGCGCGAGGCTTCAGGATCGGGCCGCGGCGTTTCTGCTCGGCGGTCTTGGCGTAGAGCTTGGTGATCTTCGCCTGGAACCGCCGCTCGAACAGCGAGGGCGCGGCCTTCTGCTCGGTCGTCTCGATCGCTTCACTCACGCGGACTGCTCCGCGACCGTCTCGGGAGCATCGGGCACGAGCGCCAACGTCCGCTCGTCAGTGATGACCGGCGTTGCAGGTTCGGCGTCTGGCCAGGTGATCGTGCCCTTGCCGTCCGTGACGTTGAAGTTGGCTTGCACGCCTTCGGGGACCTGGTGATCCGCAATGAGCGGCGCAACGTGGCCCTGGAATTCCTGCTCGGCCTTCGCGTAGAGATCCCGCGCGATCTGCTGCTTCCGGTCCTTCTCCTGGGCTGCCAGGAGCACTAACTGCGATTCGGTGCGACTGAGCGTCACGACGGGCATGGATGCTCCAATGAGCTAGAGGGTTCCGATGTAGTAGTGCACGACCACATCACACACGACGCCTGCGCCCAACGCCGGCACGCTGACGACGAGATTGGCGCCCGCGGTGACGATGAGCGGGTGCGTGCCGTACGGCAACACGATGGGCGCGAAGGCGGCGGCCGGGAGATTGATCCCGAAGTTGGCGGCCTGCGGGCCCGTCACCGTCGCGCGCTGGGTCGCGGCTGGTGCGGCGCTCGCCGAGATCATGATGCCGGTCACGAAGATCGTGTTGGTGTTCTGGCCACCGACCTGTGACGGGGCGGTGATCGTGACGGTGGTCGTCGCGTTCGTCTGACTCGCCGCCGCCGTCTGGACCGGCTGGGCGAGTGCTTTCGTGGTGTCCATGAGGATTCTCTAGCGAGAGAAGGGAAGCGAGAGGAGCGAAGCGAGCAGCACCAACGGCCAGCCGCCGATGCGCTGGAGCGCGGAGGTCATCTGCACAATGCCGGCAGGCGGCACGAAGCCCGAGCCGGTGAAGCGGCCCGAGTAGAATTGGAAGACTCTGAACATCGGCTAGGCAAACTTGTTATCGGATTGCCGCGGCATTAGATTTCTGGCATGAAACCGATGCCATTTCGTGAGCGCTTGGCGATGCTCGCCGGTGCCCAACCGACTGCTTGCTGGTTGTGGGAGGGCGGGCGACGCGGACGCTACGGAAAGACGAAGTGCGACGGGGCCCAGTGGCTCACGCACCGTCTCGCATACACACTCGTCAAAGGCCCGATACCTGAAGGCCTGCAACTCGACCACCTGTGCCGCACTCCGCTGTGTTTCAACCCGCTCCACTTGGAGGCGGTGACAGCCAGAGTTAACTCGCTGCGTAGTTCTAGCGTCGCTGCGAAGAATGCTGTGAAGACCCACTGCAAACGGGGGCACAGTCTGAGCGGTAGAAACCTGTACGTGCATATGCGCGACGGGCACCCTGTCCGGTCGTGCCGCACATGCCGCAAAGACACCTGTCGCGAATACGACCGCGCCAAGCGCTCGGAACGGCACCTTGAGCCAGCCGTCATGGCCTACCGTCGCGAGTTTAAGCGACAGTGGCGAGCGAAGCGCCGAGCGGCTGGACTGCCGGTACTGTAGGCGCATCAGGCTGGGTCCACCGCAACAATCGGCGAGCCCGCCGCCGTCGTCACCGCGAAGGTGAACGCGGTCGTCGTGTCGTCCTCCTTGTACACGATGCCGGCGACGGTATCGACTTTGTTGCGGAGCACCCGGAATGCGTTCCGCACGGTGCGACCGCCCGAGTCCGTGCCCACGCTCATGTCGCGATCGAGCATGGTATCGGCCAGCGATTGCTTCGCCGCCGTCGCGATACTCGCCGAGTCGATGACCCCCGCGTTCATCGTGCCCACCGTGACTGCGGCGGTCACACTCGCGACCGAGCCGCCGACGTTGCCGGTGACGGAGGCGACGGAGCCTGTCACCGCGCCTTGCACGCTGGCCACGCCCTGGCCGAACGAGCCCGCCGTCGTGTGACTCGCGCGGGCCGCATCCCACACCGCGGCCTCGACGCTCGTCTTCATCGTCGCGGACAGGTCACCGGCTAATGTCGCGCTCCCCACCGTGGCGGGGAACGTCGCCGCCAAGAACCCCGTGGGCTGCGTGTACGTCGCCATGCGCGTGCTCACGGCGGCGTCCAGGTTGTCGAGATTGCCGGCGCGGGTCGCGGTCACGCGGGTCAGCAACGTCGTGACGCCGCTCGAATCGCTCGGCGCATTCGTCAGCGTCGTCGTGGTCGTCACCAGCGTGACGGTCGAGATCGCGCCACCCGCGGAGATGCCGAGGCTCGAGAAATTCGCGGGGAAGGTCTGGGTGAGCGCATAGCCCGTCTTGTCGTTGTTCGTCGTCACCGTCACGCCGGCAGTCACCGATCCTACCGCTCCGACCACGGCCGGGACGCTCGATACGAAGCCGGTCGCACTGTCCGGGTTGACCGCCGTCAACTGCACTTCGATCGGCAGCGGCGCCATGTTCGTCGCGCCCTTGAGCAAGAACGCGCACGACTTCGCGCCCGACGCCAACGCCGCGTTCGGGGGACAGAACTGATACCAGCCCGGCATGTTCGTGGCATCGATCTCTTTGAACCCGCTCGACGTGAACGTGCCCACGGTCATCGTCACAAGCGTGATCGCCGTGGCGGTGGTATCCGTGTCGCGGTGGTAGTAGGCGGTGAGGCCTGCCGAGGCGTTGGTCAGTCCCGTGAGTCCCGCGCCAGTCGCCGAACTCGCGTCGGCAATGAAGACTTGCCAGATCTCGGAGGTGGCGCCTGCGAGTTTCTGGAGCTTCATGCGGCCATCCGTCTCGGCACATACAAGCCAATGTCAGGACGCCGAGTGAACTCTAGCGATGGATTGAACTGCTTCGGCCCCGCGATCGAGGCGCCGTTCAAGCTCGGGTTCTGGAAGAACGTCCGACCGCCGCCACCGCCGCCAGCCGCCGGCATCAGCGACCCCGCGATCTGGCCCCACGGATCGCCCGACGGCGTCGTGTTCCAGGACATCACTTGGGTCGCACCCGTGGCCGCTTCGTCCGAGCCCGCCCCGTTCAGCGTGCCGTTCCACTGATGCCAGATCTTCGTCTGGCCCGCCGCCGGGGTCCGATCGTCCACGTTCGTGATCGCGACCATTGCATCGATCACCCGATCCCCCGACGCCGTATTGACGGTGATCGAGGGAACCGTCGGGCCGGTGCTGTTCGCGGTCTGCGCGGCGTTCCGCCAGACGGTAGTTTGATCGACCCCGGCCAAGGCGATACTGCCGCCCATGCAGATCGCCATCGACCCCGAGAAGGTGACGGTGATGAGCTTGGAGGCGCCGGCCGCTGGGCTGACGAGATGCCACAACTCGGCTTGCTCGTTCGCGAAGGCGGCCGCCGGTTCGATGATGCCGAACAACGTCAGCGCTTGGTTCGCTCCGGCAACGTCCCACTTGACGCTCACCGAGTTGCCGCTGATCCCCGCGTGCACGACCTGCACGACGAGGATGCCATTCGTCATGGCGTCGACCGTGCGCGTCCACGTAAAGGACGTGACCGACGTGGCGACTGTGCCGCCCTCTCGACAGTGCGTGGGCTCGGTGATCGCCATCGGCCGCTACCGCCTCAGTCCCGCCAGAGGGCGAGATGGTCAATGTCAATCGCGAACGGCCAGAGCCGCGTCGCCGAGACATTGCCGAACGAGAGCGAGAACGTGTGCTGCCGCACGAACATCGCGTTCAAGTCCTGCGCGTTGCACCAGATCGCCGGGAAGTGCGCCTGCATCGTCATCGGCAGGGCGGATCGGCCCGTCGCCGCGTCGCCGACCGCGCCGGGCACGGGCACGCCGCAGTCGCTCGCGCGGACCGAGAGGATGAGCGTGCCGTCGACCCACATTTGCGCGACACCGTCGGTCGCCGTCGAACTCGAGCGCGTCACATAGCGATAGGTCGCGCGGTGCCACTGGCCTTGGCCCTGATAGGCGAACGGCGGCCGCACCTGGCCCGCGTTGCACTGGGTCGTGCCGCCACCATTGCCGTAGAACGTCCAGATGGTCCCGCCATTCACCGGCGGCCCTTGAGGGACGTTGTCGTAGCAAGTTTGGTATTGCGTGTTGAACTGGGCGCGGTCGGTCTGATCCCAGAGCTCGAGCCACTTCACTTGGAGGATGTGCGTGCCGTCATCGAGCGTGAAGCCGCCGCCCGGCGTGATGCGGAAGTCGTAGCTCAGGTAGAGCGTGTGGCCTGGCAGCGAGTTGAGGGTGTCGGCGAGCCGGCGATTCCACGAGTGCCCTTCCTGGCCGGCGGCGTTCGCGATCCCGTCGTAGACGAGATGCAACGCGCGGCCGCTCCCGTCGGAGCCCGTCGTGAGTTGACAGGCGCCTTGCGGATTCGTGGAGACGTCCTGCGTCGTCGAGCTGTTGGTGCACCGCCAGCCCTGTGCTTCGGCGTCCGCGAACGAGGTGTAATTCATGTCGTCGCGCACGAGCAGCGTCTGGTGCGTCGCATCGAACACGGGCTCGGCGTGCGGATCGGTCGGGGCGAGCACCGGCGTTGGCGCCGGCGCGGTGGTCGCAATGCGCACCGTGTCGTGCACGATCTGGGTGACCGTGACCGTCTTCACCACCGTCACCGTATCGTGCACGGCGAGCGTATCGACGGGCAGCGTGCAGGTCACGACCCGGCCACTCACCGTGCAGGTGGCCGTCTGGCCGGTGAGCGGGGTCGTGGCGGCGAGAACCAATCCGCCGAGGATACCGAGCAACGTCAGTGTCCGTTTCATTGGTCGTGGGATGAGTGCGCTAGCGGTGGAACTGCCCGCGGTGCGTGTGCGGGTGGTGGGCGTCGTGGAACGTGAAGGTCCCGGGATGCGTGCCGTCGCGGAGGCTTTCCCAGACCACCAAGGCATGATCGCCGTTCTCGCCGCGGTGGACCGTGGTTGTCTGGCCCTGGTGCTCTCGAGTGATCATGAACCGGTGCGGAGAAGCGTTGAGCGCATCGACGGCGCGACGGATCAACTCAGGCGAGATAGGCAACGTGTCGTCGGTCTTGGCCCACGCGCTCGGCGGCACATCCCACGGCTTCGTCTCGCCTCTCGTGAGACGGAATCGCGCCAGCAACGTCTTCACCTGCTTCAGCACGGCGCGCCGCCCTGCGAGCCCTTCGGCGTCGAGCCTGCACTACCCTTGCGCTGAAAGGGAACGCCCCGCTTCGCTGACTTCGCGGGCGGGGCGTTGGTGGTGCTGGTGGTGCTGGTCTGGTTCGATTGAGCGGGCTTGTTCGGCGCTTGGCTCGTGTCGGTGGCCTCAGGGAATCGTCGGCGGTGGTTGAACGCCTTGCTTTTCCCCTGCTGCATCCGCTGCGCGAAACTCTCGCCGGTCTCTGGCTTGTTCCCGTGCATAGTGCCTCCTAGTTCACCCTCCGCAAATGGCGCGGTGCGTTCACGACCGCGCGGTGCTCGGCGTCCACTCGCAGCCGCCCTTCGAGCTTGCCCGACTGCCGACTCTGGAGCGTCGCCTTGGCGTACTTCGGGAAGATCATCTGGACGTAGCTGTAGACCCGTTCCGCCAGCTCGTTGGCTTCGCTGTCCGGCATCCGCTCCATCTTGAGCGCCATCGCCACGAGCATCGTTGGATCGTCGAGCAAGTCGGGATCGCCGACGCTCGACAGGTGGTCCAGCGTCTCGCGCAACGCCTCTGGCGAGGAATAGGGCAGGGGCGCGTTGGCGTACTGCGCGACGCGATTCGTCATTCCTTTTTCCATGCCTCGCCTTTCTTATCCTCAACACGCTGCTCATTGAGGTAAGCGACCAACTCTTCGGCAGTCTCGATGCCGAGATAGTTGTAAATCGCGTAGGCGATCTTGATAGCTTCAGTCGGGTCGCTATCCCACGGGCGCTCATTACTAGAAGCCATACGACAGTTCTCCGATCGGCTCGGGGTTCGCGTCCGTGTTCTCGTCGTACGGCTCGAAGGTCCGCATATCCTGCCCGTGGTGCCACGGATCGACGTGCTTGGCCGGCTCCGTCGCCATCGGGACCTGTGTTGCCAGTCCGTAGCGCAGCATGTCTGCGCCGTCGTCCCCGCCGAGGCCGTCCGCGTTCGCGTCCACCTTGAGCGGCTTGTTCACGTCGTTCGGGTCCGGCAGGATCTCCGCGAGCTGCGACAGCACCCGGCGATTGCCCGGCGTGTCAACGAAGTAGACGCCGGCTTCCCCATCCCGAATGGCCAGCGCGCGCCTGACCGCTCGCCCGCCGTTCACCTTGTCGTTGTCGGCCAGGTCGAACCAGAGCCCGCACTGGCCATAGACATCCTGGGCCGAGATGCCGGGGGCGCCGTGGTGCGTCACGCGGTGCTTGATGTCATGCCCGCCAACCCCAGCGCGAACACGGCCGGTGAGGCCGGTGTCGGTGATCAGCCGGTGCATGTCGCGGGCGATCTCGTCGTCCTGCGCGCGGCGAATCCACGTCGAGTCGAGCAGGTAGATCACGCCCTGCGTGTCCTTGGCGAACAGCCCCGTGACGGCCCAGTGGGCATAGCCCCAGTCATGCGCCAGCCAGTACTCCCAATGCAGCGGGAGTTGATCCGGGAGTTTGGACCTGGGAATGCGGTGTACGTCGAGGTCGATCTGGTAGTACCGGCCGCCGAGCACGCCCAACGCGGCGTCAAGCTCCTGCGCCGCGATCGGGGAGTCTGCTGGATACTCCCGATAGAGCGCGTCGATCTCCGCTCGCGGAATGCGCGGGTTGTCTCTCGTCGTGTTGTGGAACGTCTGCCAGTCCGCCCCGAGCTCATGCCGGTCCGCACGTTCGCAGAGCAGGTTGAAGTAGCTCGGGATGCGCTTGGCCGGGTTGCCGTCGTGCCCCGAATTGGTCGTCGAGCCGAAGAACGCCCAGCCCTCGCGATCAGCCAGCGCCGGCCGAATGACCGCGTTCCAGGCGTACTCCAGATCGAAGTAGGCGCCCTCGTCGAGCAGCGCGCCGTCCAGCTTCCGACCGCGGGCCGCGTCGATGTTCTCGGCCGAGAGCAACTGGAGCGAGCCCAAGCCGTCGATACTGACGATGCGCTCCGACTCGGAGACGTTCACCCGTTCGACGCCGGCAAACCTGGGTCGGATTTCCTCACGCCAGATCGCTTGGCTCTGCTTGTAGTCCGGGGCGAACCACACCACATCGCCGCCTTGCAGCACGCCCTTCCGTGCCCGTTTGGGGCCGTGCCCCGCGAATCCGGCCAGGAGCTCGGCGCGGCTCTTCCCGGTGCGTCTCCCGGCCCGCCAGAGCTTGAAGCGGGCGCCGTGGTTCAACACCTTGGCCTGGTGCGCCAAGGGCTTGGGGAGCTGGATTTCCGGCATGTTAGTGTGTCACGCCCTCGTCCACGAACCGCACCGACAGCGGCTCGCCGTTCGCCCCGGTCACCTCATGCCGATCGCGCCACACATCGCTCCGACGGTTCTTGAGCCAGAAGATCGCCGCCGTCGAATCGGGCGGATACCGTTCGATGTACGGCACCTGCTCGACTTCCGAGCCCTGGTTGGCGCCCTTCGAGACCGTGAGGATCTTGACCGCCCGGTGCGAATAGCCAAGTGCACGGCGGTAGAGGCTGTGGGCCACATTGGCGTCAGCTTCCTGCTTGCCGCGCGTTAGGGCCCGAAGAAACTCAGGGTGCTTCTTCTTCCACGAGAGGATCGTGCGGTCTGTAACGTGAAAGAAATCAGCGAGTTGCACGTCAGTCGCGCCTAACAGGCAGAGCTTCTGGGCTTGTTCGGCGTACTCGGGCTTGTAGTTGCTCGGTCTGCCGCCAGCCACGCTACTGCGCGTCCTTCAATGCGAGCATCCGATGGAGACCGAAGGCACCGCGCCGTTGTGAGCGAGCGATGGCACGGGCGCGCTTCCTATCCTTGGCGCGCGAGGCGCTGCGGGCGTGTTCCTTCCGCTTGCGCCACTCGACTTGCTCGACCGAGACCGGGAGTGTCCGGTCCACCTGTCGCGACTTCTGCTCCACATGCACGTCACCCATGAGGTGGACGATCGGGGGGCGGGCGAGTTGTGGCAGGACGGCGCGGCGACAATGCTCCCGGTGGCAGAGCCCAAGGCTCAGCTCGCAATCCGGGCAAATGTCGGGCAGGAGAACGGCGGGGAGGGACAGGGCGCGGCGGGGTGAGGAGGGACGTGCGAGACCCACGACGGCGAATCTGAGCCCTAATCTGCGGTCCAGGTTGTCAAGCCCCTAGACGTGGATTCCCGCTACATCTGTTCATGCTGCTGTGGAGAGGACGCGACGGGTGATCTGCGATCGGATGTTCCGTGAGCGATCGAGCCGCCAGCGAGCGGCGATGCCGGCGATGTAGGTCTCGACCTGGCGGATGCTGATCCCCAACTCGGAGGCGATCTGCTTGTTGGTGTAGCAATCGGCGACGTACCGCGCGACTTGGCGTTGCCGAAAGGTGAGGGCGGCGAAGGCGGCCAGGGAGGGAGCAGGGGAGGCGTCGGTCACGCCGCTAACTCGTGCAACGTCAACACGATACGATAATTCCCATCCCGCTTCACACGCTGCTCGGGGAACGAGACCCATTCGAGATGCTTCGGGCCGTCGTCCACGAGATAGCCGCGCGTTCGGAGCCAATCCAAGGGCCACTTGTGCCGGCGCATGGCGTTGTCGTGATCACTCATGTTTGCCAGGTGCATCACCGAGTCGATGCGCGCGCGGGCGAAGGGTTTGGGTGGCGGCGGCGGAATCATCCCAGCGCCTTGGAGCTGGTCGAGCGCCGAGAGGTACGCTTTCCGCTGCTTGTCGCGGACCGCCCAGTGGCCGTGGGAGCCGTTGCCGATGTTCCGCGGCATCGGGACCGTGATCACGAGTAGTTGCCCGGTCTGGCGGCCTCCGGGCGCGGCGTGGGGGGTCGAGGAGGTCACTTGCGCTGAGATGCGTCGAGGGTTTGGTTGTAGAAGCGATGCAGGAAGCCAATCGGCGCCAGCCCGCCCTCAAGCCAGAGCCAAATCGCTCGGCCGGATCGCCCGTTGCCGTCCATGTATGGGTGCAGCGTCTCGTACTGGATATGCGCCGCGAAGGAGTCAATCGTTCGGGCGCTCACCGAGACCAGCAACGCGGCGAGTTGGTCGGTGATGTGCGGACCGCCGCGCGGGGGAGCGTGATGCCCAACGCGAACGTCCATGCCTGGTCGGCATCGAAGGGGCGCGGCGGCGATCTCTCGAACGAACCGGCTCACGTCCTGCACGGTCAGCCTGTCGAGCGCAAGGAATGCCCGGTGCGCCGCGATTTCTTTCTCGGTCGGCGCGCGCTTGATGCCCTCGATGCGATTGGACTCGCGCACGAACGCCCGCAACCGGTCGCTCACGGTCCTTCCTCCGGACGCGAGAGCGCGCGATCTGCGTACTCGTACGCCTTGAATCCTAGCGGCGTGACGCGATAGCAGGTCGCGGGGAAATCGTACTCGACGCACCGACAGTCCTCGCCGCACGATTCCGTCACGGGCGTCTCCGCGAGGATGCCGGCCTTGGTCAACGTGTCTTGAATCGCTCCGCCGTCCCAGTCGCCAATCTCTCGGATGCGAGAGTCTCGGAGACAGGCCGCGACCACAATCGCGTAGGCGTCGCGTTCTCCTCGCAGCGCCTCCACCGCCTGACGGGCCGCAAATACGTTTTCGCGGTATATGCTGCCAGCGAGGCGCGGGCATTTGCACGTCTCAGATCCCGTGCAGTAGAGCGAAAGCATCGGATGACACTCGGCGGCGTGTCCGCATTCCGAGCAGAGGATCGTCTCGTCGCTCATTCCGGGTGCCCCGGGGGCGCGGGAAGATTCGTCATTCATCGTCGAACTCCACGTTCGGGTCGGTCGAGCCGTCGAGCGGCTTCGTGAAAATGTGATAGCCGCAGCGGCATGAATGCTTCACGCGCTCGGCGTAGAGCTTCGTCGCGCGCTGATAGTCGATGGTGCCGAGCTTCGTGTCGCCGCACTTCGGACAGGCCATGCGACTGTTCGGATAGCGGAAATACTCGGACATCGGCGGCGTGTCGTTGACCGGCACGCGATACGGGGAGCCGTTCGCGTTCACGACTTGGTTGATGATCGCCGCGATGTAGGTCAACGCCCGTTGCGCTTCATCCGCCGACAGATCGCCCGTCTCGCGCGCGCCGAGCAGCATATCCTTGAGCCGCAAGGCGTCGTCGTGAATCGTGCGCAGGACAGTGCTCATTCGGGCTGGCGCTCCGGCGCCGAGGAGGGAAGGGAGGACGTACGCACGACGGTTTCGATCTGCCCGGCCAACTCAGCCAGCGCGAACGCCTGGCCAGCGAGCGGGTGATCAGGGGGCAAGCGTTTGAACAGCGCGTTGGCGGCCTGCGCGATGCGCGTGGCGTCGTAGATGAGTTTGGGGTCGCGCACTCCGGGCTCCCCGGTGGGGACCGCGAGGGGCGGCGTCACGCTGCTTTCCATGTCCAACCCTCCGCGCCCATGCGCTCCGAAATCCATTCCGGCACCCGACCGTACGGCGCCGAGCAGTAGTAGTTCATGTAGGTCATTCGCCCGGTGTCGCGGCGAATCGCGGCCAGCAAGTCGCCTGCGGCGCGGAACGAATAGCCGATTTCTTCCTCGGCGGGACCGAACCAGTCGATGTTCGCGAGCGCGCCCCAGAACTGATCGGCCAATCCCTTGTCCGCGCGCAACTCCTCACCGAACAGCAGTTCGACCGTCTGCTCGAAGACGCCATACGGTCCATCCTCGGCGCTGAGTAGTTCGCGTGAGCCTTCTGGAATGCCGCCTAGCACGGCTCGCCTCCCGCTCGGGGAGCGTCGGGAGCGGGCTGGAATCGCATACCGCATCCAGAGTCGCATTCCCACCAACCGCGCGTCATTGTCGAACCGGCGCGAATTGGCGGGTAGACGCTTCCCGCGTTCTCAGCGATGACGTTCATTCGCGCTGCCTCCTCCTCGCTTAGCTTGAAATCTTTCGTGCGCCATGAGACGCGAAGATGGGCGCAACACGCTTGCTCGTTCATCTCCTCTCCTGGTCCGCCCCGTCGGTGCCCGCCGACACAGGCTCGTTCACGACGACCGCGTTCTTGAGCAGCGCGACGGTGTTCTGAAATGCGCGGTCGAGTAACTCGGGCGACAGTTCGAGTGGGTAGACGCTGCCCGAGCGCGCCATGCCCGCCATGACGCAATCCGCCACGAAGTCGAGCACGTCGATCAGGTTCACGTCGGCGGGGATGCCGTCCTCGTGACCGAGATGGTGCCGGTTGAGCGAGCGGTGCCGCTCCCACCAGCCTTGGTGGTCGGCGTCGAAGCCCGTCGTGAAGTCGGCGTGGAAACCGTCCAAGTCGGTGAGCTTGTCCACGTCGTGCATCGCGGCCTGTCGGTGGAGCATCTGCGCGAAGAAGCCCAGCGCCACGCCCACGTCGGCGATGTGCTGCGCGCTGCTCGCCCGCAACGTCTCCTTCGTGACGGCGCGGAAGTCGCAGGTCCGCGTGTCGGCGGTCGCGCTCTTGTTGATGCGGATCATTGTGGCTCCTGGTCGGTGCCCGCGCGCCCTGGGGATGCGGCCGGCGTGAGGTCGTAGAGCGGGACGACGGCGCATGGCGCGAGGCTCGGATACAAGCGATCCATCTCGCTCGCCTCACCACGTGCTTGCGCCTCAAAGTTGAACGGCCGCAGGATCCGATGCCCGGTATTGTCGACCACCATCCATGCGCTCGGTTCGACCGCTCCGGCGTCCCGCGTGTCCCGCGAGGCGACGAGCGCATCACACGCCTGGTCGATCAACTTCGCGACCTCACGCAGGTAGCCGGGACGGAACCACTCGGCCAGTTCGCCGTTCGTGTCGTCTAACTCGCCCGCCGCGCGGAACGTCGTCGCCGAGAAGCGAAGCTGGGTCACGAGATCATTGCTCGGTTCCCGGCCCTCGCCGCGGGGGAGCGCGGGAGACGAGGAGGTGTCAGGGTTCGTCATAGGTAGAACTCCAATAACTCGCGTTGGGCGGCGGCGATGATGTTGGCGACCTTCTCCGGCGTGTCGCACAATGAGCCGGACCAGCCGAGCGCGATCAGTCGTTGACGCTTGGCTTCGATGGCGCGGCGCACCGCGTCCATGTCGAAACGCACGATGGTGCTGCCGAGGCGATCCAGCCCGAGCACGATTTCGGCATCTCTCGCCGCGTCCAGCGTCGGCGCCTGGGCGGGGGTGGAGTCGGCGGGGCTACTCGGCATGGTCGGGTCCGCGTTGCACGATTGTGAATGAGGGGAAGCTGGTGTCGGGCCCG
>Ga0207667_10002485_pt1 | contig 22977 bp, 27 predicted proteins | sample KBSCornC52_FD_184301 | JGI IMG/M metagenome (GOLD analysis project Ga0207667, IMG submission 184301) | Corn rhizosphere microbial communities from Kellogg Biological Station, Michigan, USA - KBS Corn C5-2 (SPAdes) (version 2) | ecosystem: Host-associated > Plants > Roots > Rhizosphere > Soil ...
TGTTCATGGTGGGCTTGGCGACCGATTTCTGCGTGAGCTGGACCGCCGAAGACGCCGCGGCCGCGGGGTTCGAGTCGATCATTGTCGAGGACGCGACCCGCGCCATCGACACGGGCGGCTCACTTGCCGCCGCCTGGTCGCGGATGAATGCCGCGGGCGTGCGGCGGATGACGGTCGGAGATTTCGGATAGAGGGGGGCACGAACGCGCCCATCCACAAGGTCATCCCCGCGAAAGCGGGGACCTCCGTTTGGCAGAGCGCACCAAGCTCGGTAGGGTCGAGCCATGCCGACTGAGGGACGGTTCTTCGTCTACATCCTGGCGAGCCGGAAGTATGGCGCGCTTTATATTGGCGTCACCGGCAACCTGCCTCGGCGCATCTACATGCACCGTGAGGAAATCCTGCGCGGTCATACGGCGCGCTACCACATCCACGAACTGGTCTGGTTCGAGCAGCACGACGATCCGGCCGAAGCCATTCTGCGCGAGAAACGGCTCAAGAGATGGCGCCGTGCCTGGAAGATCGAACTGATCGAAGAGCTCAATCCTGAGTGGCGGGACCTGTTCGATGAGATCGTGGGATAGTTGGCGATGCCATTGAGGGCATTGGGATGGTCGCCCAACGGAGGTTCCCGCTTTCGCGGGAATGACCCGGTGGGTTAGGACGCACCGCGTGCACCTAATCGGATGCCTGACCTCACGCGTTCTTGTCGATATGCGCGTCGCCGGTGGGGGCCGGCTGGGTGCCGCCGCCCTTGGCGACGCCGACCATGGCCGGCCGTAGCACGCGGTCGCCGATGGCGTAGCCGGTCTGGACGACCTGCACCACCGTGCCTTCCGGGCGCGTCGGATCGGGAACCTCGAACATCGCCTGGTGCTTGTGCGGGTCGAACTTCTGGCCCTCGGCCTCGATCGGCTTGACGCCGTGCACGGCGAGCAGCCGCTGCATCTCGCGCTCGGTGAGGTCGATCCCGTCGATCAGCGATTTCATCGGGCCGTCGGCGGTATCGCGGGTCTCGGCCGGCAGCACCAGCAGCGCCCGGCTCAGCGAATCGGTCGCGGTCAGCATGTCGCGGGCGAACTTGGTGATCGCGTAAGTCCGCGTATCCTCGATCTCGCGTGCCATGCGCTTGCGCAGATTTTCCATTTCTGCCGCAAGCCGCAGCAGCCGCTCCTTGAGCTCGGCATTTTCCTTCTGCAGCGTCTCGACGGGATCGGCCTCCGCGGGCGTCTCGATCTCCGGACGCGGCTCGAAACCGTCCTGCGCCATGGTGTCGTCGCTCATCATCTATCCTGCAATGATCGGTGGGGCCGGTCGTTCCGGCAAGTTGCCCCGCATATCGGCCAGATGGCCGCACAATTCAACCCTGAGGTGCTTTCCTGAGCTCCGGCCAACCGCCGGAGCCGCGTTCACTTCTTCCGCGCCATCACGGCCGAAATCGCCTGCGCCGTGTAGTCGACGACCGGCACGATGCGGGCGTAGTTGAGGCGGGTCGGGCCGATGACGCCGAGCACGCCGATGACCTTTTCGCTGGCGTCGCGATAGGGCGAAAGGATCACCGAGCTGCCCGAGAGCGAAAACAGCTTGTTTTCGCTGCCGATGAAGATGCGCACGCCCTCCGCCTGCTCGGCGTCACCCAACAGCTCGATCAGGCCCTCCTGCTCCTCGAGCTCGTCGAACAGCCGCCGCATGCGGCTCAGCTCCTCGGACTCCATGGCGTCGTTGAGCAGGTTGGAACGGCCGCGCACGATCACCGTCGGCGCCTGCGTGGAATTGCCCTCGCTGAGCGTCGCGAGCCCGGTTTCGACGAGGCGCTGCGTCAGTTCGTCGAGCTCGGCGATGCGCTCGGCCCGCTGCCGGGTGACTTCGGTCCGCGCTTCCGCCAGCGTCCGGCCCACGGCGATATTGGCCAGATAGTTGGAGGCCTGGGTCAGCGCCGAGTTGGTGAGCCCGGGCGGCAATTGCACGACGCGGTTTTCGACCGTGCCGTTCTCGCCCACGAGGATCGCCATCGCCTGGTTGGGGTCGAGCCGCACGAATTCGATGTGCCGCAGCACCATGTCGGCCTTGGTGGCGATGACGAGGCCGGCGCCGTGGCTGAGGCCGCTGAGCAGGGTCGAGGCTTCGGTGAGGAGATCCTCGAGATTGCCCGACTGCCCCTGGATCTGCCGCGAAATCTGCTGGCGCTCGCCTTCGTCGACCGCGCCGACCTCGAGCATGGCGTCGACGAAAAACCTCAGCCCCTGCTGTGTGGGCTGCCGGCCGGCCGAGGTGTGCGGCGCAACGATCAGCCCGAGATCCTCGAGATCGGCCATGACATTGCGGACCGAAGCGGGACTGAGGCCGACCGAGAGCATGCGGCTCAGATCGCGCGAGCCGACCGGCGTGCCGGTCGCCAGATAGCGCTCGACGATCTTTCGGAAGATGTCCTGGCTGCGTGTGTTGAGCTGCTTGAGGAAATCCTCGGGAACGTTCGGCATGGGCGTTGCAGGCGCCTTTCGCTCAAATTGCACCTGTAACCATCTAGGCAAAAACGCCGGTCGATGAAAGGCGGCACCGGGTTGTCCGCCCCACGGGTCAGGGTTAAGAGGCGGTTAACGTTCCATGGTCCTGAGAGAATCGATGCGCCCGTCCGGCCGCAACCCCGAGCAGATGCGTGCCGTGAAAATCGAGCGCAACGTGGCCCAGAAGGCCGAAGGAAGCTGTCTCATCAGCTTCGGCAACACCAAGGTCCACGTCACCGCCTCGGTGGAAACCAGCCTGCCGAGCTGGCGGCGCGGTTCCGGCCTTGGCTGGGTCACCGCCGAATACGGCATGCTGCCGCGCTCGACCGGCAGCCGCACCAAGCGCGAGGCGGCGGCCGGCAAGCAGTCGGGCCGCACCCAGGAAATCCAGCGGCTGATCGGCCGGTCCCTGCGCGCCGTGGTCGACATGCACGCGCTCGGCGAGAACCAGATCACGCTCGACTGCGACGTGCTCGAGGCCGATGGCGGCACCCGCACCGCCTCGATCACCGGCGCTTACATCGCGATGTACGACGCCATCCAGTGGCTCAAGGCCCGTTCGCTGACCCGCGGCGAGCCGCTGCGCGATTCCGTCGCCGCGATCAGTTGCGGCATCTATCGCGGCACCCCGGTGCTCGACCTCGATTATCTCGAGGACGTCGAAGCCGAGACCGACGCCAATTTCGTTCTGACCGGCGCGGGCAAATTCGTCGAGATCCAGGGCACCGCCGAGCAGACCCCGTTCAGCCGCGAGGAACTGGCGACGCTGATGGGGCTGGCCGAGAGCGGCATCGCCGAGCTGACGGCGCTGCAGAAGCAGGCGCTCAATGGGTAATATCCCCCGCCTCAAGCGCGGCGAAAAACTGCTGATTGCAACGCACAATGCCGGCAAGCTGGCGGAGTTTCGCGAGCTGTTCTCGCCGCTCGGGATCGTCCTGATCTCGGCCAAGGATCTCGGCCTGCCCGAGCCGGAGGAAACCGGAACGACGTTCGTCGAGAACGCGCGGCTGAAGGCGCATGCCGCCGCCAAGGCCGCCAACATGGTGGCGCTCGCCGACGATTCCGGCCTCTGCGTCGATGCGCTCGATGGTGAACCGGGCGTTTATACCGCCGACTGGGCGGCGACGCCGAACGGCCGCGACTACCAGATGGCGATGCGCCGCGTCGAAGACCGGCTGCAGGCGATCGGCGCCAATTCGCCCGGCCTGCGCAAGGGCTCGTTCAATGCCACGCTCTGCCTCGCGGCGCCGGACGGCCGCGACGACCTCTATGTCGGCCAGGTCAGCGGCACCATGGTGTGGCCGCCGCGCGGCGACAAAGGCTTCGGGTTCGATCCGATGTTCATGCCCGACGGCTTCGACATCACCTTCGGCGAGATGCCGAGTTCGGACAAGCACAGCTGGGCACCGGGACAGGTTGGGCTCAGCCACCGCGCCCGGGCGTTCGCCAAGTTCGTGGAGGGCGCCCTTGAGCTCTCCTAAGAATATCCTCTCGATCCAGTCGGAGGTGGTCACCGGCCATGTCGGCAACGCCGCGGCGCGCTTTGCGCTGCAGCGGCTGGGCCACGAAGCCTGGGGCGTGCCGACGGTGATGCTGAGCTCGCATGCCGGGCACGCCGGCTTTGCCGGCGAGGCGACGTCTCCGGCGCTGCTGCGTAAGCTGCTCGAGGCGCTCAGCACGCAGGGCCGGCTCGCCATCGCCGATGGCGTGCTGACCGGCTATCTCGGCTCGGCCGAGCAGGCGCCGGTCGTCGCCGAGGCCGTCGCCCGCACCAAGGCCTTCGACAGAACGACACTCTATTGCATGGATCCGGCCTTCGGCGACGATGGCCGCGTCTATGCCCGGCCCGGCGTGGCCGAAGCGATGCGCGACACGCTGCTGCCGCTGGCCGATATCGTCACGCCCAACGCTTTCGAGCTGTCGGTTCTCTCGGGCCTGCCGATCGCCGACACGGGCAGCGCCGTCGCTGCGGCAGAAGCCCTGAAGCGGCCGATCGTGGTGGTGACCTCGGTACCGGTACCCGATGGGCTCGGCACACTGCTGGTTGCTGCCGACACCGCGCTGCTCGCAACGACGCCGAAGCTTGAACAGCCGCCGCGCGGTGCCGGCGATCTCATCGCCGCGCTGCTGTTCGGCCACATGGTTGCGGGCCGCTCGGTCGGCGAAGCACTGGAGCGCGCGGTGCTCTCGACCTATCGCGTGCTCGAGGCCAGCGCCGGCCAGCCCGAGATGGCGCTCATCGCCGAGCAGGAAGCGCTGAGCGCTCCGCCGCGGCTCGAGAGTTTCCGCCTCGACACCCTTGCCGTCGGAGCCCGTGCCCATGGCTGACGAGCGTGGCAACGGCCTCTTCGGCGTCTATGTGCACTGGCCGTTCTGCATGGCCAAATGCCCCTATTGCGACTTCAACAGCCACGTCCACCGTGGGGCGTTCGACGAGGCCGCTTACGTCGAAGCCTACACGCGGGAGATTGCGCACTTCGCCGCGCAGACGCAGGGCCGCACGGTGCAGTCGATCTTTTTCGGCGGCGGCACGCCGTCGCTGATGGACCCGCGCTCGGTGGCGTCGATCCTCGATGCCATCGCGGCGCACTGGAGCGTCACTCCAAAGGCCGAGATCACGCTCGAGGCCAACCCGACCTCGGTCGAGGCCGACCGCTTCCGAGGCTACAAGGCCGCCGGCGTCAACCGCGTCTCGCTCGGTGTGCAGTCGTTGCGCGAGGGGCCGCTGGCCGAGCTCGGCCGCCGCCACACGGTGGACGAAGCGATCCGTGCCGTGCGCCTTGCGCAATCGATCTTCCCGCGTTCGAGCTTCGACCTCATCTATGCCCGGCCCAAGCAGACGCTCAGCGATTGGGAGGATGAGCTCAAGGAAGCGCTGTGGCTGGCGCAAGGGCACCTGTCGCTCTACCAGCTCACCATCGAGATGGGCACGCGCTACTTCGATTTGTGGAGCAACGGCAAGCTCAAGATGCCCGACGAGGAGTTGAGCGCCGATTTCTACGAGCTGACGCAGGACCTGACGCGCGACGCCGGCCTGCCGGCCTACGAGATCTCCAATCACGCCCGGCCGGGGCAGGAATCGATCCACAACCTCATCTACTGGCGCTACGGCGAATATGCCGGCATCGGGCCGGGCGCGCATGGGCGCCTGCTGATCGACGGGCAGCGGCACGCCACCGCCATGGAGAAGCTGCCCTTCGAGTGGCAGAAGCGCGTGAGCGCCCGCGGCCACGGCATGGCGACCGACGACATCCTGAGCTGGGAAGAAGAGGGCGACGAGCTGCTGGTGATGGGCCTCCGTCTGCGCGAAGGCATCGACCCGCGCCGCTTCGCCACCCTCAGCGGCCGGCAGATCAGTGCGCACCAGATCGCCGAGCTCAAAAAGATCGGCTTCGTCGAAACCCTGCCCAACGGCAACCTCCGCGTCACCGACAAGGGCTGGCCGGTGCTCGACGCGGTCGTCGCGGACCTCGCGGCTTAGGCTATACTCGCCTCATATTTTCAATTGCTTGAAAAAGTGTACACTTTTGTGTATATGAGGCGGGATTGGAATTTGAATGGGACGAGGACAAGCGACGGTCGGTGCTCATTGAGCGAAATGTCGACCTGCGTGAAGCCGCCCTCATATTCGAAGGACCGGTAATTACCGAGCTGGATGGGCGGCATGACTATGGCGAGCTGCGATGGATTTCGCTTGGGCTTGTCGATGGCAAGGCGTTCGTCGTCGTTCACACCGAGCGAAGAGACGGCGTGATCCGTCTCATCACTGCCTGGCAAGGAGGCAGAAGTGGCAAGAGAAGATATCAGGCGAGCTTCGCTAGCTGAGTTGCGGCAAATGAAGGATGACGGACTGCTCGATACCGATTTGCCCGAAATGGAAGGCCCGCCCCCAGGGGAAGAACTGCCCGCGGACTTCTGGGATAACGCCAAAATCGTCTTCCCCAAAGAGCCACGGTCGGTTCACCTGAAACTGGATCCGGACGTGTTCGATTACTTCAAGCGGCAGGGCAAGGGCCATCTCACGCGCATGCAGGAGGTCCTGCGCGCTTACGTCAACGCGCAGCGGGGGTCACGCCGCTAAAGCTTCGGCCCGTCGACCACCACGGCGCCGCCGGGCTGCACTTTCTTGATCACCAGGCCGTATTCGCTGCGGCCGTCGGCAAGGAAGCGGAAGACGCCGTCGCGGCCATTGAAGCCGCCGGCCGAGGTGAGCAGCGTGCGGTCGTATCTCGGCGTCGCCAGCGCCAGCGTCGAGGCGTTGGCGAGGATGACGGCGGTATAGGCGATGGTGACCAGCGGATGCGGCGTGGCGCCGAAGCGCTGCTGGTATTGCGGCAGGATGGCCTGGTAGCCGGTATCGTCGAGCGCCGGATAGATGGCGCCGGTCAGCGCCGGCGCCGCGAGAATCTGCGGATCGCCGTTCCAGTCGGCCGAGCCGATGATCAAGAGGTCGGCCGGATCGACCTTGGCTTGCGCCAGAAGGCCGGCAATGACAGGCGCGCTGGCGCGGTCAGGCAGGAACAGCGCATCGACCTGCCCGGCGGTCAGCGTCGGCAGCAGCCGATTGACGGCATCCTGCGCCTCGCCCTCGGAGGCGAAGGTGTAAAGGCCCACGACGCGCAGCCCCAGGTCGGAGGCGGCCTGGGTGAACGCGGTCTGCTGCACCTGTCCGGCGCTGCTGGTCGGAAACAGGCCGGCGAACGCTTTGCGTCCCTGCGCCCTGGCGTAGCCGAGCGACCGATGCGTTTCGCTCCCCGGCAGCACGTTGAGCAGGTAGACGCCCGGCTGTGCGGCGCCGGGATTGTTGGAAAAGGCGATGACGTTGATGCCCGCCGAGCGGGTGACGCCGGCCACTGCGCCCACCTGGTCCGACAGCAGCGGCCCAAGAATCAGCGACGCTCCTTCGCTCACCGCCTGGCTCGCCGCCTGTGCCGCGCCCTGCGCCGTGGTGCCGGTGTCCTTGATGGTCAGGGTGATGTTGTCCTTCATGCTCGGGCTCGAGCCGATGAATTCCATCGCGAGCTGCGCGCCGTTGGCCATCGAGCTACCGATTGCGATGAGGCTCGGGTCGCCACTCAGCGGCAGCAGCATCGCCACCTGCACCGGCCCGGTCCCGAAGCTCTGGCCCTGCGGGGCCGCAGGGGCCTGCGGCCCGGTGATCGGGCTCAGCATGTTGGAGAAATTGAGGTCGCCCGCGCTACAGCCGCTCAAGGTGAACAGCGACAGCCCGCCCAGCAGCGCCCGACGGCGCGTGATTTCGGCAAATCCGTTGGTGACCCGAATCCCTGCTGCCTCCCACCCCGCTCTTTCTATACAAAGGCCGGGAGCCTGCTTAAAGACGGAAATACTCCCAAGACACACCGAGGACGTTTGGTGGACGCGCGCCGCTATTTCATCGCCGGCACTGAATTTCAGGCGCCGGAGCTGGCGCCGGGCCTTCATGTCGTGGCGACGCCGATCGGCAATTTGCGCGACATGACGCTGCGTGGGCTCGAGACCCTGGCCGCGGCCGACGTGATCTACTGCGAGGACACGCGGACCAGCGCCAGGCTCTGCGAGCATTTCGGCATCGGCACGCCGCGCAAGGCGCTGCACGAGCACAATGAGCGCGCGCTGATCGGCACCATCCTCGAGGATCTGCGGCGCGGCGGCCGCGTGGCGCTGATCTCCGACGCCGGCACGCCGCTCCTCAGCGATCCGGGCTTTCCGCTGGTGCGCGCCGCACGCGAGGACGGGTTGCCGGTGTTCGCGGCGCCGGGCGCCTCGGCGCTGCTGAGTGCGCTGGCCGTGGCCGGCCTGCCGACCGATGCCTTTAGCTTTTTCGGCTTCCTGCCGTCCAAGACCGAGGGGCGCGAGAAGGCGCTGCGCGACCTCGCGGCGCGTACCGAGACGCTGGTGTTCTACGAGTCGCCGCGGCGGCTGGCCGAAAGCCTGGGCGCGATGGCCAAAGTCTTCGGCGCCGAGCGCGGCGGCGTCGTGGCGCTGGAGTTGACCAAGAAGTTCGAGCGCAGCTTCCGCGGACCGTTGGGCGATCTGGCGCAGCAGTTCGGCGAGGCCGACACCAAGGGCGAAGCGGTAATCCTCGTCGCCGGCGCCGCGCACGCCGAGGCCGATCCGGATGAATGGCGCGCGGCCCTCGCCGAGGCGATGACCGACCACCCGCTGCGCGCCGCGGTGGATGCCGTGGCCGCCCGCTTCGGGCTCAAGCGCAAGGAGGTTTACGATGCCGCCCTCGCCCTCAAGGCGCAGGACTAGGTCGCCCGTCGAGTTCCGCAAATTCGCCGAGGGCGCGGGGCGCCGCGGCGAATGGTGGGCCGGCCTGTTCCTGCAGCTCCACGGCTTCCGCATCGTGGCGCAGCGGGTGAAGACGCCGGTCGGCGAGATCGACCTGATCGCCCGGCGCGGCCGGCTCACCGTGTTCGTCGAGGTGAAATCGCGCAGCTTCTCGCACCAGGAGGATGAGGCGCTCGCCGCCGTGAACCGGCGGAGGATCGTGCGGGCGGCGCAGCTCTGGCTCGGCCGCCATCCCGAGGCGATGGCCGGCGAAATCCGCTTCGACGTGATTTTCCTTGCGCCGTTCGCGTGGCCGCGCCATCTGAAGGGCGCTTTCGACGCGACGGGGGTGTGAACCCGTCCCCTCCGCAAGGTCATCCCCGCGTAAGCGGGGACCTCTGTTTATGGCGCCGCGAACGAAGGCAACGGAGGTTCCCGCTTGCGCGGGAATGACTCCGTGGGTTTGACAGAATTTGGAGCCGAGTGTGTCGCTCAGCGTCGCCGTGCAGATGGACCCCATCGCCTCGATCAACCCGCGGGCGGATTCGACCTTCGCCATGATGCTCGAAGCGCAGGCGCGCGGGCACCGGCTCGACTACTACACCGTCGGCACGCTCGGCCTGCGCGACAACCGGCTGTCGGCCGAGGTCGCCCCGATCACCGTGTTCGACAAGGAAAAGGGCGAGCACTTCAAGCTGGGCGACAGCAGGCGCGCCGATCTCTCGACCTATGACGTGCTGCTGATGCGGCAGGACCCGCCGTTCGACATGAACTACACCACCATCACCCACATGCTCGAGCGCATCCACCCCAAGACCTTCGTGGTGAATCCGCCGGCGGCGGTGCGCAACGCGCCCGAAAAGATCCTCGTCACCGAGTTCCCCGAGCTGATGCCGCCGACGCTGGTGACGCGCGACCGGGCGCTGATCCAACAATTCCGCAAGGAGCACGGCAACATCATCGTCAAGCCGCTCTACGGCAATGGCGGCGCCGGCGTGTTCTTCATCGAAGAGGGCAGCCATAACCTCGTAAGCCTCTTGGAGCTGTTTGAAACGGCGTTCCGCGAGCCCTTCATGATCCAGCGCTACTTGCCCGAGGTGCGCCAGGGCGACAAGCGCATCATCATCGTCGACGGCGAGGCAGTCGCGGGGCTCAACCGCGTTCCCTCGGACGGGGAGGCGCGCGCCAACATGCATGTCGGCGGGCGCGCCGAGCTTTCGCCGCTGACAGCGCGAGAACTCGAAATCTGCGCCGCCATCGGACCACGGCTCAAGGCGCTCGACATGATCTTCGTCGGCATCGACGTGATCGGCGGCTATCTCACCGAAATCAACGTCACCTCGCCGACCGGCATCCGCGAGATCAAGCGCTTCGGCGGCCCCGACATCGCCCCGATGCTCTGGGACGCGATCGAGAAGCGGCGCGCCTGACTTGGTGCGCGCCAACCCGCTTTCGGTCAGTACCGCGCGCGGCGTCGCCGTGCTGCGGGCGCTCGACATGCAGCGGCCCGAACAGCGCCGGCTCGCGGCCGATCCCTATGCGCCCTATTTCGTCAATCCGCTGACGGTGCTGGCGACGCGGGCGGCCTTGCGGCTTGGCATGCTGCGGCTCGTCGGTTTCGAGCCGATGATCAATTTCGCGCTGGCCCGCGAGCGGCTGATCGGCGAGCTGATGGACAAGGAGGCGACGGCGGGTGTCGCCCAGATCGTCATCCTCGGCGCCGGTTTCGACACACGCGCCTACCGCCTGGCGGATGGTGGCAGCGTGCCGATTTTCGAGGTCGACCATCCGGTGACGCAGCGCGCCAAGCAGGCAGCCATCGTCGGGGTGGTCGAGCCGCTACCGGCGAATGTACGGTTCGTCCCGGTCGACTTCGACCGCGACGACCTCGGCGCGCGGTTGCGCGACGCCGGCTATCGCGACGATAGGCGGACGCTCTTCGTGTGGCAGGGCGTGATCATGTATCTCAGCCAAGCGGGGATCGACGCGACGCTCGGCTTCATCGCCAACCACTCGGCGTCCGGCAGCCTCGTCGTCTTCGACTACATGTATGCGCGGCTGCTGCGGCGCATGGACGGTCCGTCGCCGCTCGGGCTGTTCACGCACGCGGTCGGCGAGCGCATGAGCTTTGCCATCGATCCGGACCAGCTTGGTCCGTTCCTCTCCAGCCGTGGCCTCGAGCTCGTCGAGACCTTCGACGGCGCCGCGCTGGAACGGCGTTATGCCGGCCGGTTGCAGGGCCGCGGGCTGGAGCGGCACGCCGCGATTGCGGTGGCCCGGGTCACCGGTTGACTATTCCGCCGCGTCCTCGGCGTTGAGGTTGTCGGCCTCCCACTCGTCCTCCGGGATCGGCTGGCCGAGCCTGAACTCGAAGGCGGTGACGCCGGCAAGATCGGCTGAGGCCGTGCACGTGAACGTTATTCCATACCATTTGCGGCGCGAGCGGAAGGCCGCGCCCGGCGCGCTGAGCGTCAGCCCGGTGGTGAGCGGGTCGCTCGTCGCATAGGGCACCAGCGTGTCCGGATCGTCTTGCGGCGCGGCACGGCGGATCTGCTCGAGCCCTTCGATGTTGCAGAGCTGCACGAGCTTTTCGCTCGCCGCCAGCGTGCCGAACGTCTTGCGGATGCGCTCCATGCCCGGCTCGTTGAGGATCGTCGCGGCATAGAATTTCGTGGCCTTCACGGTGCCGTCGCCGACCGCGCTCGGCAGGCCCGGCGGCGACGGCGCAAGCCGCGTGGCGGTCTCCGGCGCCGGCGCACCGCCGGCGGGCGGCGCCAGGCGAGCGGCCAGCACCGGCGGTGCCTCGGGCGCGTTCGCCGGTGCCGCGAGCTGGTCCGGCGTCACGATCTCGACGGCGATCGGCTGTGGCTCGGGCACGATCAGCGGCCTGAGCGGCGACAGCCACAGCAGCAGCGCGAAGCCGAGGACGTGCAGCGCCACCGAGACGACCGAGCCCCACGGCATCGGTCGCGGCGCCGGCGGCAGCTCGAGCGCGAACGCCTCAGCCATCGCCGCGCACCTTGAGCTTGGCCGTCACGTCCTCGCCGAGGTGATACGAGAACGCGCTGACGGCGCCCAGGTCCTTGCTCAGCGTGCAGTCGTAGCTGATGGCATACCATTTGCCGCCGGAGCGGAAGGCGCCGCCGCTCACGCTGAAGGTCGTGCCCGCCGTCGTGGGCTTGCTGAAGGCGACGGCGACCAGCGCGTCGGGCCGGTAGTGCCGGCCGGCATTGCCGATCTGGCCGATGGCCTCGATGTTGCAGGTCTGGACCAGCCGGCGCTGCGGCGGCAGTTGCTTGATCGCCGCCTTGGCCCGCGCCATGCCCGGGGCATCGAGGATGCCGGCGAGATAGAACCGCTTGGCGGCGTGCAGCAGGCCGCTGCCCGGTGGTGGCGGCTCGTCCGAGGCCGACGAGGCCGCCGCAGGAGCCGAGTCCTCGCCGATGGCGTCGCTGGCAGCGGTATCGGTGGTGGTGAGCGCCGAGGCTTGGTCCGACGCCGCCTCGCTCGACGCCTCGGCCGACGATATTTCGGACGCGGCGGACGAAAGCCCGGAGGCCGACGCCGTGTCCTCGGCCGAGGACATCTCGTCCGACGAGACCTCGCTCGGCCCGACCGGAATGACCACCGGTCTGGCGCCCTTGCTCGGCTGGGCCGAAGACGAGGCCAGCGCCTCCGACGATGCGGGCTCCGACGCCGGCCGTTCCGACGAGGCAGCCGACGCCATGGCGGACGATGCCGGAGCGGACGATGCCGCCGCCGATGAGGGCTCGGCAGACGACGGCAGCTCGGACGAGGACGCCGGTGCCGATGCCGATGCCGATGCCGAGGATGGTTCCTGCGACGACGGCGGCTCGGACGACGATAGCTCCAGCGACGGCTCGAGCGATGGGACGGCGCTCGGCGGCACCAGCTCCACCGTAATCGGCGGCGGATCGCCCGCCTCCTGCGGCGGCAGCCGCGGCAGCACCAGGACCGCCAGCAGCGCCAGATGCAGCAGCACCGATACCGACGCCGTCAGCACGATGCGCCGGTCGCGCGCGGGCGGCGCGGCAAGGCTCAGGCTGACGGGCGTGAAGTCGGTCATTGCGCGCGACCTTGCCATGCCGATCGCGGCGAATGCGAGGTCTCGCCTTTGCGAGTGGCATCGGTCATGGTGCGGCCATGCGTCTCGACACCCTGCTGCTCTCGCTGTCGACCTTCTTTGCGACCCTCGGGCCGGCCGACCTGATCCTCGTTTATGCGGCGCTGACCGAGCGCAACACGCGCACCGAGCGGCAGGTGTTCGCGCTGCGCGGGGTGTCGATCGCGACCGGCATCCTGCTGTTCTTCGCCGTGTTCGGCCAGGCCCTGCTGTCGATCTTCGGCATCACGCTTCCGGCACTGCGCATCGCCGGCGGCGTGCTGCTGCTCCTGATCTCGATCGACATGGTGTTCGCCCGCCATTCGGGCGGCACGGGCACCACGCCCGAAGAGGAAAACGAAGCCCGCACCCGGCCCGACATTTCGGTGTTTCCGCTGGCGACGCCGCTGATCGCCGGCCCCGGCGCGATCAGTGCCACGATCCTGCTGGCGTCCCCCACCGGCCTGTTCACCATCGAATGGGCCGAGGTGATCGCAGGGATGCTGGCGATCCTCGTGCTCTGCTACCTCGGCATGCTGGTCGCCATTCCGATCCAGCGGCTGCTCGGCCTCACCGGCCTTGCCGTGGTGAGCCGTGTCGTCGGCGTGCTGCTCGCCGCACTCGCCATGCAGTTCCTGATCGACGGCATCCACGCGGCCGGACTGTTCGGCGCCGTGCCGTAATCCGAACGTCACGTGGCGTTCGACCCAAACAAAAAGGCCGCCGGAAGGCGGCCTTTGGGCGGGACGTACCGGAACGCCCTATTTTTTCTTGCCCGGTGCGACCGTCGCCTGGTTGAGGCCGGCCGTCGCCAGCACCTTCGGCTTTTCCTTCTTGGGTTTTTTCGCTTCCTTGTTGGAGCGCAATTGACCTTTCGCCATCGTTATCTCCCCTGTGCTGGAGTCCGGGCCCGCTGCCCGGTCTTGTCCCGACCAAACGCTATTCTTGCGCGCCAGCCGGCACAAGCGGCGGCCTGGTCATTTCACCAATTGGCACTTGCCCTGGGGCCCGAGCGCGTCGAGCACGCGCGGGTCGCAGCCGGTGAGGAGGAACATCGTCCAGTCGTTGACATCGCCGTAGAAGGCATTGCGGTCGACCTCGCCGACGACGCCGTTGAGCGTGCCGGTCTGCGTCCACTGCCACATCATCCAGCGGCGGTCGCCGTAACGCTGCGGCGGCTCGGCCGCGGTGGAGCGCAGCCAGAAGGCATTGTCGAAATGTTCGCCCTCGAGGATGTCGTGGTGGAAGGTGATGTCGGTGTAGATCACCGGCATCTTGCCGGTGTGCTGCTCCATCACCTTGAGCATCAGCCGGATCTTGTCGAGCATGTCGGCCTTGCTGAATTTGGTCGTGCACGACGAGCCGTGGTTCCACTCGAGGTCGAGCACCGGCGGCATGGCGTCGGGGTCGGCCGGCACGTTCTTGACGAACCACGCCGCCTGCTGCGCTGCCGTCGAGCACCAGGTCATGAAGTGATAGGCGCCGTGCGCCATGCCGGCCGCCTTGGCGCGTGCCCAGTTGCCGGCAAAGGCCGGGTCGACATAGTCGTTGCCCTCGGTCGCCTTCATGTAGACGAACTGCACGCCCGCCGCGCGTACCTTGGAATAGTCGATCGCGCCCTGGTAGCGCGCCACGTCCATGCCCTGGATCGGCAGCTTGCGCGCCTTGGCCACGCCCGGATGCGGACGATTGTCGCCATGCATCGGCGGCCCGACCTCGCTGCCCATATAGCGCGGGCTCGTGGCGCAGGCCGACAGGGCCAGCAGCAGCAGCATTGCCGCCAATGGCTTCCAGGATGACGCAATCGAAACGGGCAGGCGGACGGCGGAGGCCATGCTGGACGGGTCTCGTGGCAAAAATGAAACGTGGTTTCGATTCAACATGGGGCGGTAAACGAAAGCTTGCGCTAACCCTTTGATTTCGCACGATGGTTAACGACGGCAACGATGCCGAGCGGGCCGCGATTCCACGACCGTTCCCGAAATGTTCTTGCCGGCATTAACCGTGCTTGTTAGGGTTTGGGCCGAGAGGGAGTGAGGACAGGCGATGGCCGCGCGGGTGCAGACCGTGGCGTTCCAGGGCATCGAAGCGGTGCCGGTGGATGTGCAGGCGCAGTTCACCGGCGGCGTGCCGGCCTTCGTCATCGTCGGGCTGCCCGACAAGGCCATCAAGGAAGCCGGCGAACGGGTGCGCGCCGCGCTGACCTCGTCGGGCCTGAGCCTCCCCGGCAAGCGCGTGGTGGTGAACCTCGCGCCGGCCGACCTGCCCAAGGAGGGCAGCCATTTCGACCTGCCGATCGCACTGGCGCTGATGGCGGCGCTCGGCGCCTTCCCGGCCGACGCGGTCGACGGCTTCGTGGCGCTCGGCGAGCTCGGGCTCGACGGCCGGCTGGCCCCGACCTCGGGCGTGCTGCCGGCGGCGATCGCCGCACATGCGCGCGGCCTCGGCGTCATCTGCCCGGCGCCCTCGGGGCCGGAAGCGGCATGGGCGGGTGACGACGTCGAGATCGTCGCGCCCGATTCGCTGCTCGGTCTCGTCAATCACCTCGGCGGCTATCAGCTCTGCCCGCGGCCGCTGCCGAAGCGGAGCGAGTCCAACGCGCTGCTCCCCGACCTCAGCGACGTGCGTGGCCAGGAGGTGGCACGCCGGGCGCTCGAAGTCGCGGCGGCGGGCGGCCACAACCTGCTGATGATCGGCCCGCCCGGCGCCGGCAAGTCGATGCTGGCGCAGCGGCTGCCCTCGATCCTGCCGCCGCTCGATCCGCGCGAATTGCTCGACGTGTCGATGATCGCCTCGATCGCCGGCGAGCTCGCGGGCGGCGCGCTTTCCGACCGGCGGCCGTTCCGCGCGCCGCACCATTCGGCCTCGATGGCGGCGCTGGTCGGCGGCGGCCTCAAGGTGCGGCCGGGCGAGGCCAGCATGGCGCACAACGGCGTGCTGTTTCTCGACGAATTGCCGGAGTTCGCCCCGGCCGTGCTCGACAGCCTGCGCCAGCCGCTCGAGAGCGGCGAGACGGTGATCGCCCGCGCCAATACGCGCGTCACCTTTCCGGCGCGCTTCCAGCTCATTGCGGCGATGAACCCCTGCAAATGCGGGCTTGCCGGGACACCCGGCCATACCTGCAAGCGCGGCGACGCCTGCCGCACCGACTACCAGTCGCGGGTCTCGGGCCCGTTCCTCGACCGGATCGATCTGCGCATCGACGTGCCGGCCGTCAGCGCGGCCGACATGATCGGTCCGGCGACCGGCGAGGCATCGTCGTCGGTCGCCGCCCGGGTTCGCGCCGCACGCGACGTGCAGCGCGAGCGCTACTTCGCGGCCGGCCATCCCGAGATCTTCACCAATGCGGCGGCGCCCGCCACGCTGATCGAGACCGTGGTCGATCCCGACCGCGAGAGCCAGAGCCTGATGCTGCAGGCGGCCGAGCGCTTCGCGCTTTCGGCCCGCGCCTACCACCGCGTGCTGAAGGTCGCCCGTACCCTCGCCGATCTCGCCGGCTCGGCCAAGGTCACGCGGCCGCACATCGCCGAGGCGCTGAGCTACCGGTTGAACTTCGCCGGCAGCTAACGCACAAGCGCGGCATGAGCCTCAGCTTCCGCCTTGGTGGGCCGGCCGATGCCGGCAACGTCCGCGGCATCGTCATGGCCGCCTATGCCAAATGGGTGCCGGTGATCGGGCGTGAACCGATGCCGATGCGCGCGGACTATGATCTCGCGTTGCGTAAGCATCGCTTCGACCTTGCGATCGAAGATGGCGCGATCGTCGGGCTGATCGAGACGATCCTGCACGACGACCATCTGTTCATCGAAAATGTCGCGGTGCGGCCGGAGGCGCAGGGACGCGGCATCGGCCGCGCCCTCCTCGCGCGGGCCGAAGAGATCGCGCGGCTGGCCGATCGCGGTGAGCTGCGCCTGCTGACCAATGCCGCCTTTGCCGACAATGTCGCGATCTATCACAAGCACGGCTACGGCATCGAGCGGCAGGAGCCTTTCATGGGTGGAACGACGCTTTACTTCAGCAAGCGCCTCAGGCTTCCTTGAAGGTCTGCACCTTCGGCAGCGCCGGGAACAGCCGCGTCCACAGCAGCACCACCGCGATGGTGCCGAGCCCACCCAGCGCCACTGCCCAGACCGGGCCGACAAAGCTCGCGAGCGTGCCCGATTCGAATTCGCCGAGCTGGTTGGAGGTGCCGATGAACAGCGAATTGATGGCGTTGACGCGGCCGCGCATCGCATCGGGCGTGAGGAGCTGCACCAGCGAGGTGCGGACGACGACGCTGATGGTGTCGGCAGCGCCGAGGACCAGCAGCATCGCGACCGAAAGCGCGATATTGGTCGAGACCGCAAAGACGATGGTCGCGAGCCCGAAGATACCGACCGCCACCAGCATGATCGCGCCGACGCGCCGGGTGAGCGGGAAGCGGCCGAGCACCAGCGACATCGCCACCGCCCCGATCGCCGGCGACGTTCGCAGCAGCCCGAGCCCGATCGGACCCGCGTGGAGGATATCGCGGGCATAGACCGGCAGCAGCGCCGTGGCGCCACCGAGCAGCACCGCGAACAGGTCGAGCGAGATGGTCCCCAGCATCACGGGCCTCGAGCGGATGAAGGCGGCGCCGGCGAAGACCGATTTGAGCGTCACCGGCTCGCGCTTCGGCGTCACGCCCGGATGCGGGATCGAGGTGACCGAGAGGCTCGCGAACGCGAACATCGCCGTCGAAACGACGAACGGCACCACCGGTCCAACCCCGTAGAGCAGGCCGGCGAGCGAGGGGCCGATGACCAGCGCCGTCTGCATCACCGAGGTCGAATTGGCGATGGCGCGCGGCAACGCGTCGGAGGGCACGATGCCGGGCAGCAGCGCCGCCATGGTCGGCCGCTCGAAGGCCTGCACCGAACCGAGCAATGCCACCGCGACGAAGATCGCGGGCAGGCTCAGCCAGCCCTGCCAGACGCCGACACTGAGGACACACAGCGTCAGGGCCTCGACGATCTGGCAGACGAAGCCGATGCGGCGCCGGTCGAAGGCGTCGGCGACGTGGCCGACCACGAAGGTCAGCACCACCATCGGCAGGAACTGGCAGAGCCCGATCAGCCCGAGGTCGAACGGGTTGCGCGTCCGGTCGTAGACCAGCCAGCCGATGGCGACGCCGGTGCCCTGGAAGGCCATCGACGACAGCGCGCGGGAGCCCAGGAAGAAGAGGAAGGGGCGGTGGGTGAACAAACCGCCGGAGCGGAGGGCGATATCGGACATCAGGGCAATCGGCGGCGCGAGGCCGCGAATGGAGAGACCGCTGTCATAAACCGTGCGATGCGGCCGTGCCAGTCACCGATCGTCCGAACGAAATGCACCCGGCATTCGACCGGCCGCAGCGCGGCCGGCTCGGTTTTCCGCTGATGCGCCTCAGACGCCCAGCGCTTTGGCGAGGTCCTTGTATTCGGTGCAGGTGGTGCCGCAGATCGCCTTGATCTTGCCGAGGTTGGACTTGGCCTCGTCGGCCTTGCCGAGCTTGATATAGAGGATGCCCTGGTATTCGAGCGCGCCGGTATGCTTGGGGTTGAGCTTGAGCGCGGTGTCGTAAGCGGCGTCGGCGAGCTTGAGATCGCCATGGCTGCGGTAGGAGAAGCCGAGGAGGTTCCAGCCGTCGGCGCTCTTGGGCGAAGCCGCAACGATCAGCTTCAGATCGGCGATCGCCTTGGTCCAGTTGCTCGCGGCGATGTCGGCGCGCGCGGCAGCAAGGGTCGGCACCATGACCTTCGGTTTGGCCGGTTTTGCCATGGCCGGTTTGGCGGGAGCCGGGGCCGGCGCCGACGTCATCGTGTCGTTGCCGCCGGTGTCGATGGCAAACGCCGGCAGCGGTGCGGCGAGGGCAAGGCAAACGAAGCTCGCGCCGGCGGCGCGGATCAGGCGGTTATGCATCGGACATCTCCCTGTGCCGGATCGGTCCGGCATCACGAGAGGAGAACGGCCCCGGACCCTGCTTATTCCATCACGAGACGCTGATGGCGCAAATTCCGGATCAGGTGTCGCTCCGGTCGCGCTTGGGGAAGGGCTCACCGGGATGGTCGCGCTTCCAGCGCATCACAGCCAGCCAGCGCAGGCCGAAATTGGCCGGAAGCATCAGCAGCCAGAAGTATTTGGCGAGATCGCTGTGTGCCACCGAAAGCGGCACCGAGATGGCAAACACGGCGCTCACCAGCATCGCCGACAGGCTGATCCGCCGCACCTCCTCGGGTGGCGTCTTGGGGTCGATCAGCTTGTGGCGCCGCGCATGGTCCCAGATCCACAGCAGCGACAGCCCGCTCACCACCATGCTGCCGGCGTAGATGGTGGTGGCGAGCGTACCGCCGCTTTCCGCCACGAGATTGGTGGTGAACGGCACCAGGCTCATGGTCAGCAGGAACAGCACGTTGATCCAGAGCAGCGCACCGTCGGCCTTGACGATGTGGTTGAAGCGCGCGCGGTGGTTCATCCAGAACCCGCCGATCACCACGAAGCTCAGCAGATAGGCAAAGAACCGCGGCTTCAACGCGACAAGCGCATCCCAGAGCTGGGCGTCGGTGAAGGAGCCGAAGCCCTCGGGCAGCCGGATGTCGAGGATCAGCAGGGTGATCGCCACGGCGATGACGCCGTCGGACAGCGCCAGCAGCCGCGCATTGGGATTTTCGTCGTCGCCCATCGGACTTGGCTAGCATCCCCGGGGTACGGCCGCCAAGTGTCGGTGCGGGCCGTCAGATGAAGCGGCGGAGGGCCAGCGCCAGCGCGCCGACGACGATGCCGATCAGCAGCCCGATCAGGATGGTGACGAGGTTGATCGGCTGCTCCTTGACCGGCGCCACGCCGACGGTCTTGGACAGCGCATCGGAGAGGCCGGCGCTGCCGAGCGAGCCGCGCAGGCGCATCGCGGCCGTGCTGTCGGCCGGGTTGACCAGCACCGCGGTGGTGATCGGCGGCGAGGTCTCGGGGGGCTGGACCGCGCCCGCGGGGGCCGGCACGGAGCCGCCGGCGGGTCCGCCGGTGGTCGCCTGGCCGGATTGCGCCGGAACGCCCCCGGGGGGCTGATACACCGATCCGTCGGGGCTGAAGATCGCCGGCAGCGTGCCGCCGCCCGAGACCGCAAGGTCGGTGCTGCGGGCCACGCTCGCCGTCTGGCCGAGGGTGACCGTCGTGCTGCGGCGGCTCGCAAGCGACTCGACGGCGACGGCACCGCGATCCACCGTGACCGAGGCGCCCAGAGCGTCGGCGGTGACGATGAAATGCGTGCCCTTCACCACCGCGGCGAGGAATTTTGTGTCGACCTCGAAATGCTGGACGTTCTCGACCTCAGCCTCGACCTCGACCGAGCCGAAATCCTGCCGCACCGTGGTGTAGCGCTGGCCGGTCTTGTCGGCGATGGTGATCTCGGTGTTGGCGCCCAGCGTCACCACCTCCTGCCCGCGCTGCAAATCGAGGTGGCCGTCGGCCAGGGTGCGGATCATGTTGCCGTCGGGGACCGCATCGCCGCGGGTCAGATCTTTCCAGGTGCCGTTGTCCATGGCCTGCGCGGCGCCGCGCAGCTTGGTGACGGTCCAGTCGTCGGCGAGCGCCGGCGTCGCGGCCAGCAGGGCCGCGCCAAGGATAGTGAGGAGGAGAAGGCTGCGCATTGTGGCCGACCAAGTGACGCGTCTCGGACGTGCGGCCATTCAAGGCGGCAGCCAATGAAGAAAGAATGAATCGAGGGGCTCAACCCCGCGCGAAAACGCGGTTTTAAGCCGGATTCAAGCGGCATTTGAGCCTGCCGCGGCCTCGAGATCGTCGCGCAGGCGGAAGATCAGGCGGGTCAAGGCCCCGAGGTCGGCCGCCGTGCAGCTCGAGGCCGCCCCGATCCGCTGGGGGAAGCGTTGCGCCTTCTGTTCGAGCCGGCGGCCCTTGCCGGTCAGCGACACCAGCACCTGCCGCTCGTCGGCCGCGTCGCGAACGCGCGTGATCAGCCCCGACTGCTCCATGCGCTTGAGCAGCGGCGTCAGCGTCCCGGAATCGAGCCCGAGCCGCTCCCCGATCGCCTTTAGCGGCAACCGGTCGCTTTCCCACAGCGTCAGCAGCACGAGGTATTGCGGATAGGTGAGGCCGAGCGGCTCGAGCAGCGGCTTATAGAAGCGCGTGAAGGCGTGGCTTGCGGCATAGATCGAGAAACAGAGCTGGTCGTCGAGCCTGAGCGATTTGGCCATGTCGGATCTCCTTCACAATTCATTGCACACGATTCGATTGCGTACAACTGAGTTTGGCGCTATCCCGCTGCCGTTTCGTGTTCCTCACTGAAGGCAGTTGCAAATGACCAAGATCCTCTACACCGCACATGGCAAGGCGACGCATGGCGGCCGCGCCGGCGGCGAAGCGCGCACCGATGACGGCAAGGTGGCGGTGAAGCTTTCGGTGCCCAAGGCGATGGGCGGCGATGACGGCCCGGGCACCAATCCGGAACAGCTCTTTTCGCTGGGCTATTCCGCCTGCTTCCTGGGCGCCATGGCCAACGCCGCGCGCAAGGCCGGCAAGACGTTGCCCGAGGGCGCCGAGGTCAAGGCCGACGTGAGCTTTGCCGACCGCGAGGACAATGTCGGCTTCACCATCGTGCCGGTGCTCACCGGGTTCATCCCGGGCTGGAGCAAGGCCGACACCGAGGCCAACATGAAGGCCGCACACGACATCTGCCCCTACTCCAACCTCATCCGCTTCGCCCACGAGGTCGAGCTGAAGGCCAGCGACACGGCGCTGGCGTAAGCACGGAACTTACAGTCGGCGCTCCTCTCCCGTTTACGGGGGAGGGGGACCACGCATCAGCGTGGTGGAGAGGGCGGCCCCACGCTCGGCGCAAGCGGCCGCCCCCTTCCGTCGGCTGCGCCGACACCTTCCCCCGTAAACGGGAGAAGGAATGCCGACTGCAGTCATCTGACCTGCCCGAAGAACTGCCGCAGCTCGTCGACGAACAGCTCCGGTACGTCCATCGCCGCGAAGTGGCCGCCCTTTTCCATCTCTTTCCAATAGACGATGTTGTTGCCGCGTTCCGCGAAGGACCGCATCGAGCGGAAGTCCCACGGAAAGACGCTGACGCCGGTTGGAGTTGCGTTCCAGTCCTCGCGATAGCCGGCGCCGGTCTGCGCGTCCTCGTAGTAGATGTTGGCCGCCGATCCGCCGGTGCCGGTGAACCAGTAGATCGAGGCGTGCGTCAAATATTTGTCGCGGTCGACGAAGCGCGCGCCCTCGCCTTCGAAGCCGAAGAACAGCTCGGCGTTCCAGGCCAGGAGCGCCGCCGGTGAATCGACGAGGCCGTAACCGAGCGTTCCTGGACGCTTCTGCTGGATCGGCTGGTAGCCCGAATATTTCTGGAACTTGTCGAGGTTGGCAAAGCCCTCGCGCTCGAACGGGGTGAGCGTGTCCATCTCGCCCGGCGCGCCATGCGGGAAGGCGAAGATCTGCTGCAGGTGCACGCCCGCCAGAGCGTCGGGATGCAGGATGCCGAGCTCCTTGGAGATCAGCGCCCCCAGATCGCCGCCCTGCGCGCCGTAGCGGGTGTAGCCGAGGCCCTGCATCAGCGCGGCCCAGGCCCGGGCGGTGCGGGCGCTGTCCCAGCCCGGCGCCGTGAGCGGCGAGGAAAAGCCGTAGCCGGGGATCGAGGGGATCACGAGGTCGAACGCCAGCTTGGGGTCGAGCCCGTGGGCGCGCGGATCGGTCAGCGGTCCGATCACGTCGATGAATTCGTAGATCGTCGACGGCCAGCCATGCGTGAGGATCAGCGGGAAGGCATTGGGCTCCTTCGACTTCACGTGCAGAAAGTGGATGGTCTGCCCGTCGATCACCGTTGTGAACTGCGGCCAGGCATTGAGCTTTGCCTCATGGGCGCGCCAGTCGTAGGTCTTGAGCCATCGGCTCGCGAGCTCGTTGATGAACGGCACGGGCTGGCCGTGGCTCCAGTCGGTGCTGGTCGCGGCCGGCCAGCGGGTGCCCTCGAGCCGGGCCTTGAGGTCGTCGATGGCGGCGTCGGAAATGGCGATGGTGAAGGGGGTGAACTGCATTTTCCTGTCTCCTTGGGGGCGAAATTCG
>Ga0207667_10002489_pt1 | contig 22959 bp, 32 predicted proteins | sample KBSCornC52_FD_184301 | JGI IMG/M metagenome (GOLD analysis project Ga0207667, IMG submission 184301) | Corn rhizosphere microbial communities from Kellogg Biological Station, Michigan, USA - KBS Corn C5-2 (SPAdes) (version 2) | ecosystem: Host-associated > Plants > Roots > Rhizosphere > Soil ...
CACTTCCTTGATCTCGTTCAGCGACTTGCGGCCGAGGTTGGGCGTCTTGAGGAGCTCGGTCTCGGTGCGCTGGATGAGGTCGCCGATGTAGTAGATGTTCTCGGCCTTGAGGCAGTTGGCCGAGCGCACCGTGAGCTCGAGGTCGTCGACCGGGCGCAGCAGGATCGGGTCGACCGCGGGCGACTTCGGCTGCTCGGTCGGCAGCGAGGTGCCTTCGAGCTGGGCGAACACGGAGAGCTGGTCGACCAGAACGCGGGCGGCGTAGCGGATCGCCTCCTCGGGCTCGATCGCGCCGTTGGTCTCGATGTCCATGATCAGCTTGTCGAGGTCGGTGCGCTGCTCGACCCGCGCCGACTCCACCGCGTACGAGACGCGGCGAACCGGGCTGAACGAGGCGTCGAGGATGATGCGGCCGATGCCCTTGGTCTCCTCGGGCAGGTAGCGCATGTTGCCCGGGACGTAGCCGCGGCCGGACTCGACCTTGATCTGCATCTCGAGCTTGCCGCCCGAGGCGAGGTGGGCGATGACGTGGTCGGGATTCACGATCTCCACGTCGTGCGCCGGCTCGATGTCGGAGGCGGTGACCATGCCGTTGCCGCCGTTCTTCTTCAACGTGAGGATCGCCTCGGCGCGGTTGTGCAGGCGGAACACCACGCCCTTGAGGTTGAGCAGGATGTCGACGACGTCCTCGCGGATGCCGTCGAGCGTGGAGTACTCGTGCACCACGCCGGCGATCTGTACCTCGGTCGGCGCGTAGCCGGGCATGGAGGAAAGCAGCACGCGGCGCAGCGCGTTGCCGAGCGTGTGGCCGTAGCCGCGCTCGAACGGCTCCATCGTCACCCGGGCGTGGTTGGGCGAGAGGTTTTGAACGTCAACAATACGCGGCTTCAGAAATCCGGATTGCGGCATGTCTTCGCTGTCCTAAGTACTTGCTGGGTTACTTCGAGTACAACTCGATGATGAGGCTCTCGTTGATCGTGGAGGAAAGCTCGGCGCGCTGCGGCAGCTGCTTAAAGGTCCCCTTGAGGGCCTTCGCATCGACTTCCATCCAGTCGGGCAGGCCGCGCGACGAGGTGTTCTCGGCCGAGGCCTTGATGCGCAGGTGCTCCTTCGCCTTGGGCGCGACCTCGATCACGTCGCCCGGCCTCACCTCGTAGGAGGGGATGTTGACCCGCTTGCCGTTCACGAGGATGCCGTTGTGGCGCACGACCTGGCGCGCCTCGCTGCGCGAACCGCCGAAGCCCATGCGGTAGGCGACGTTGTCCAGGCGCGACTCGAGCAGCTGGAGCAGGCGCTCGCCGGTGACGCCCTTGGAGCGCGACGCCTCGGCGTAGGTCTTGCGGAACTGCCGCTCGAGCAGGCCGTAGATGCGCCGCATCTTCTGCTTCTCGCGCAGCTGCTTGCCGTAGTCGGAAAGCCTGGCGCCGCTTTTCTGGCCGTGCTGGCCAGGCGCGTACGCGCGCCGCTCGATGGCGCACTTGTCGGTGAAGCATTTCTCCGCCTTGAGGAAGAGCTTCTCGCCTTCGCGGCGGCACTGGCGGCACTTCGCGTCCAGAACTCTGGCCATTCGGTATCCCTAATTGAGCCTCAGACTCGGCGCCGCTTCGGCGGGCGGCAGCCGTTGTGCGGGATCGGCGTCACGTCGGCGATGCTGCCGATCTTGAGGCCGATCGCATTCAGCGCGCGCACCGCCGACTCGCGGCCCGGGCCGGGACCCTTGATGCGCACTTCGATGTTTTTCACGCCGCATTCCTGCGCTGCGCGCCCGGCGCGCTCGGCGGCGACCTGCGCCGCGAACGGGGTGGACTTGCGCGAGCCCTTGAAGCCGGCGTTGCCCGAGGTCGCCCAGGAAAGCACGTTGCCCTGGCGGTCGGTGATCGTCACGATGGTGTTGTTGAACGACGCATGCACGTGGGCGATGCCCTCGGCGACGTTCTTCTTGACCTTCTTGCGCGCGCGTGCCTGCGCGGTCTGCTGCAGCTCCTGGCGGGTCGGTGCGTTTCGGGTCGCCATCAGGCCACCTTACCGACTGGCACGTTCAGCTTGACCGCGGCCTTCCTCGGACCTTTGCGCGTACGAGCGTTGGTGCGGGTGCGCTGGCCGCGCACCGGCAGGCCCTTGCGATGGCGCGAGCCGCGGTAGCACTGCAGGTCGATCAGCCGCTTGATCGACATCTGGACCTCGCGCCGCAGGTCGCCCTCGACGGTGAGCCGCTGCACGTTCTCGCGCAGCCGGTCGAGCTCGGCGTCGTTCAGATCCTTGATCTTGCGGTTGCCCTGCACGCCCGCCGCCGCGCAGATCGCCTGCGCGCGCGAGCGGCCGATGCCGTAGATCGCGGTGAGCGCGATCTCGGCGTGCTGGTGGTTGGGAATGTTGATGCCTGCTATACGCGCCATGGGGAACCCGAAATTATAGCTGGTTTGTCAAGGTCTTAAAAGACCAGTGCTAGCCCTGCCGCTGCTTGTGGCGCGGGTCCTCGCAAATCACTCGTACCACACCCTTGCGCCGCACGATCTTGCATTTGCGGCAGATTCTCTTTACCGAAGCCATTACTTTCATAAGCGCCTCTCTACTTTGCTCGGAACGTAATACGACCCTTGGTGAGGTCGTACGGGGTTAACTGCACCGTCACTTTGTCGCCCGGGAGGATGCGGATGTAGTTCATGCGCATCTTTCCAGAGATGAAGCAGTGGATGATGTGGCCGTTCTCCAGTTTCACCCGGAAGGTCGCATTGGGCAGGTTTTCCACCACCTCCCCCTGCATCTCGATGACGTCTTCCTTGGCCATCGGGCCTCGCGCCGCTCCTACCTGACCCCGCCGGGCAGGCCCTTGAAATTGGCCTTGCGCAGCAGGCTCTCGTACTGGTGCGTCATGATGTAGGCCTGCACCTGCGACATGAAGTCCATCGTCACCACGACGATGATGAGCAGCGAGGTGCCGCCGAAATAGAACGGCACCCCCCAGCGCAGGATCAGGAACTCGGGCAGCAGGCACACCGCCGTCACGTACAGCGCGCCCGCCAAGGTGAGGCGCGTCAGGATTTTTTCAAGGTAGCGCGCGGTCTGGTCGCCCGGGCGGATCCCCGGCACAAAGGCCCCGGACTTCTTGAGGTTATCCGCCGTCTCCTTCGGGTTGTACTGCAACGCCGTGTAGAAGAAGCAGAAGAAGATGATCAGCGCCGCGTACAGCATCACGTAGATCGGCTGCCCCGGGCTGAGGGTCCCGGCGATGTCGCGCAGCCAGATGAGTCCCTCGGTCGAGCCGAACCAGTTGAGCGCCGTCGCCGGAAAGAGGATCAGCGACGAGGCGAAGATCGGCGGAATCACGCCCGACATGTTGAGCTTGAACGGCAGGTGCGAGCTCTGCCCGCCATAGATCCGGTTGCCGACCTGGCGCTTGGCGTAGTTGACCAGGATCTTGCGCTGGCCGCGCTCGACGAAGCAGACCACCGCGGTGACCGCGAGCACCGCGATCGCGATGAAAAGCGCCGTGAGAGGGTGCATCGCGCCGGTGCGCACCAACTCGAGCGTGCCGGCAATGGCGTTGGGCAGGCCCGCGGCGATGCCGGCGAAGATGATGATCGAGATTCCGTTGCCCAGGCCGCGCTCGGTGATCTGCTCGCCGAGCCACATCAGGAACATGGTGCCGGTGACGAGCGTGGTCACCGCGGTGATGCGGAACATCAGGCCGGGCTCGAGCACCAGGCCCGACTGCGTCTCCAGCGCGATCGAGATGCCGGTCGCCTGGAACAGTGCGAGGAACAGCGTCCCGTAGCGGGTGTACTGGGTGATCTTGCGGCGCCCGGACTCGCCCTCCTTGCGCAGCTGCTCGAGCTGCGGGCTGACCGTGGTCATGAGCTGCATGATGATCGATGCCGAGATGTACGGCATGATGCCCAGGGCGAAGATCGTGAACCGCGACAGCGCCCCGCCCGAGAACATGTTGAACATGCCCAGAATGCCGCTCTGGTTGCCGGCGAAGAGCTCGGCGAGCCGGGCCGGGTCGATTCCCGGCACCGGGATGTGAGCGCCGACTCGGAACACGACCAGCGCGCCGAGCAGAAAGAGCAGCCTGCGCTTGAGGTCGCCGTACTTCTGGCCCTTGCCGACGTTGGGAAGCGGGTTCGCCATCAGGCCTTCTGACCCTCTTCGCCGCCTTTCGCTTCAGGCTTGGGCTTCTTTTTCTCCTTCTTCGGCTTCTCTTCCACCTTGGTCTCGATGACCTCGACCTTGCCGCCGGCGCCCTCGATGGCCGCGCGCGCGCCCTTGGAAGCCTTGACGTCGCCCTTGACGGCAAGCTTCTTGGTGAGCTTGCCCGAGACGATGATCTTCGCCCCGAGCGCTCCGTGCGGCACGATGCCGGCCGAGCGCAGGGCCGCGAGGTCGACCTCCGCGACGGCGAGCTTCTCCAGGTCCGACAGGCGCACCTCGACGACGTCGTCGCGGGTGAGCGAGGTGAAGCCGCGCTTGGGCAGGCGCCGGTGCAGCGGCATCTGGCCGCCCTCGAAGCCGAGCTTGTGGAAGCCGCCCGAGCGGGCCTTCTGGCCCTTGTGGCCGCGCCCGGCCGTCTTGCCCCAGCCCGAGCCGCCGCCGCGACCGACGCGGTGGCGGACCTTGTTTGCGCCGGGCGCCGGCTTCAATGAATTGAGTCGCATGCGTGTAATCCTTGGCTAGTCCTCGATGCGAACCAGGTAGTTCACTCGGTTGATCATGCCGCGCACTTCCGGCGTGTCGGCGAGCTCGGACACCTGGTTGACGCGCTTCAGGCCCAGCCCGCGCACGGTATCGCGGTGTCCCTGCTTGCAGCCGTTGGTGCTCTTGACGAGCTTCACCCTGATCTTCTTCACCCGGTAATCTCCTCGACCGACTTGCCGCGCCGCGCCGCGATCTCGGCGGGCGTGCTCATCGCCTGCAGGCCGTTCAGGGTCGCCCGCACGACGTTATAGGGGTTGGTCGAGCCGAAGCACTTGGCGAGCACGTTGGTGACGCCCATCACCTCGAACACCGCGCGCATCGGACCGCCGGCGATGATGCCGGTGCCCTCGTGCGCTGGCTGCATCAGCACGTGCGCCGATCCCCAGCGCCCGGTCACGGCGTGGTGCAGCGTGCCGTTCTTCAGCTTCACCTTGAAGAGCTTGCGCCGTGCCTCCTCCATCGCCTTCTGCACCGCGACCGGAACCTCGCGCGCCTTGCCCTTACCCATCCCGATGCCGCCGTCGCCGTCGCCCACCACGGTGAGCGCGGCGAAGCCTAGTACTCGACCACCTTTGACCACCTTGGTGACGCGGTTGACCGCGACCATCTTCTCGCGCAGGCCGTCGCCGCGCTCTTCCGATTGCTGCATCCTGGGTTGGATCTTTGCCATAAACCCTCGTTAGAACTTCAATCCGCCGCTACGGGCCGCGTCGGCGAGCGCCTTCACGCGGCCGTGGTACCTGTACCCGGCCCGGTCGAACGCCACCGTGTCGATTCCCTTCTCCTTCGCCTTCGCGGCGATGCGCTGGCCGACGAGCTCGGCGGCCTTGCGGGTACCGCCGCTCTTCAGCTGCCCGCGCACCTCCTTCTCGATGCTGGAGGCCGCGGCGAGCACCTTTTCGCCGCCGGGAGAGGTGATCTGCGCGTAAATGTGCTCGTTGCTGCGATGCACGGTGAGGCGCACGGCGCCGTTTTCGCGGATCCGGATCCTCGTCTGCCGCGCGCGCCGCAGGCGTGCGATGTTCTTGGCGTTCATGGGAGTCCCTTACTTCTTCTTCGTCTCTTTGAGCACGATCACTTCGCCGACGTAGCGCACACCCTTGCCCTTGTAGGGCTCGGGCGGGCGGTGGGCGCGCACCTCGGCGGCCACCTGGCCGACGAGCTGCTTGTCCACGCCGGTGATCACGATCTCGGTCTGGGTCGGCGTCGCCACCTTGATGCCCTTGGGCATCTGGTGCACGACCGGGTGCGAGTAGCCGAGCGCAAGGTTCAGCTTGTCGCCCTGCGCCTGCGCGCGGAAGCCGACGCCCACCAGCGTGAGCTTGCGCTCGAAGCCCTTGGTGACGCCGGCGACCATGTTGGCCACCAGCGCGCGCATGGTTCCCGACATCGCGTTGGCGTGGTTCGAGTTACCCAGCGCCTTGAACACGATCTGCTCGCCGTCCTTCTTCACTTCGACGTTGGGATCGGCGGCGCGCGCGAGGGTGCCGAGCGGACCCTTGATGGAGATCTGGCCCGAAGCGACGGTGAACTCGACGCCTTTTGGCACCGAAACGGGGTATTTGGCGATTCTCGACATATGAATTCTCAGGCCACGATGCAGAGGACTTCACCGCCGACGCCGTCGGCGCGCGCCTTGCGGTCGGTCATCACGCCGCGCGAGGTGGACAGGATCGCCACGCCCAGGCCGTTCATGACGCGCGGGATGTCGTCGCGTCCCTTGTAGACGCGCAGCCCCGGCTTGGAGACGCGCTCCAGGCGCTCGATCACCGGCTTGCCGGCGTAGTACTTGAGCGCGATGGCGAGCTCCTTGTGGCCGCCGTTCTCGCGCAGCGCAAAGTCCTCGATATAGCCTTCGTCCTTGAGGACCTTGGCAATCGAGCTCTTCAGCTTGGACGCCGGCATCACCGTCTCGGTATGCCCGACCATCTGGGCGTTGCGGATGCGGATCAGCATGTCCGCGATCGGATCGCTCATGCTCATCGATCTCTCCTTACCCTGATCTCTTTCCTCATCGTTCTACCAGCTTGCCTTGATCACGCCAGGGATCTCGCCCTTCAGGGCGAGGTCGCGCAGCTTGTTGCGGCCGAGGCCGAACTTGCTGTACACGCCGCGCGGCCGGCCGGTCAGCGCGCAGCGGTTGCGCAGCCTTACCGGCGAAGCGTCGCGCGGCAGCTTCTGCAGCTTGGCGCGGGCCTCCTCGCGCGCTTCGTCGGAGGCGCGCGAGTCCTGGATGATCTCGATCAGCGCCGCGCGCTTGGTCTTGAACTTCGCCACGGTCTTGCGGCGCTTCTGGTCGCGTAGTACGACTGCGAGCTTGGCCATGCTGGTTCCTTCAGTGCTTGAACGGGAAGCGGAACGCCGACAGCAGCGCCCTCGCCTCGTCGTCGGTTTTCGCCGTGGTGGTGATGGCGATGTTCATGCCCCGCAGCGTGTCGATCTTGTCGTAGTCGATCTCGGGGAAGATGATCTGCTCCTTGAAGCCGAGGTTGTAGTTGCCCCGGCCGTCGAAGGCCCGGTTCGACACGCCGCGGAAGTCGCGGATGCGCGGCATCGCGATGTTCACCAGGCGGTCGAAGAACTCGTACATGCGCGCGCCGCGCAGCGTCACCATGCAGCCCACCGGGAAGTTGGCGCGCACCTTGAAGTTGGCGATCGACTTCCTCGACTTCGTGACCACCGGCTTCTGGCCGGCGATCTTGGTCATGTCGGCGAGCGCGTTGTCGAGGATCTTCTTGTCGGTGGTGGTCTCGCCCACGCCCATGTTCACCGTGATCTTGCGCAGCCGCGGCACCTGCATCACGGTCTTGTAGCCGAACTTCTGCATCAGCTCGGGCACCACCTTCTCCTGGTAGACCTTGGCGAGGCGCGCCGGCGGCGCCGGCAACTCCGGCGCGGCTTCCTTCTTGACCGGGGCCGCCTCTTTCTTCGGTGCGGCCTCCTTCTTCGGCTGCTGCTTCGGCTGGGCCGGCTTCTGCTCGTGCTTGGGCTTTGCTTCCTTCTGGTCCTTTTCCTTGGCCATATTAGGCGTCCACCTGCTCGCCGTTGTCCTTGAACACGCGCACCTTGCGGCCGTCCTGCAGCGTCTTCACGCCGACGCGGTCGGCCTTCTTGGTCGCCGGGTTGAACAGCGCCACGTTGGAGATATGGATCGGCAAGTCCTTGTCGACGATGCCGCCGCTGATGCCCTTCATCGGGTTGGGCCGCTGGTGCTTCTTCACGCGGTTCACCCCCTCGACCACCAGGTAGTCCGCGTCGATGCGGCGCATCACCGTGCCGCGCTTGCCCTTGTCGCGCCCGGCGAGCACCACGACTTCATCGCCCTTCTTGATTCTCTGCATCAGAGCACCTCGGGTGCGAGCGATACGATCTTCATGAACCTCTCCGTGCGCAGCTCGCGCGTCACCGGCCCGAAGATGCGCGTGCCGATCGGCTCGAGCTTGGGCGTGAGCAGCACCGCGGCGTTGCGGTCGAAGCGGATGAGCGAGCCGTCGGCGCGGCGCACGCCCTTGGCCGTGCGCACCACCACCGCGTCGTAGATCTCGCCCTTCTTCACGCGCCCGCGCGGCGCGGCCTCCTTCACGCTCACCTTGATCAGGTCGCCGATGGAAGCGTAGCGCCGCTTCGAGCCGCCCATCACCTTGATGCACTGGACCGAGCGCGCGCCGGTGTTGTCGGCGACGTCCAGCACGGACTCCATCTGAATCATTGCTATTCTCCAAATCCAACTTGCGTCGCCTGCACTGAAACGGGAGATTCATCTCCCGTACCCTGGTGCAGCGGCGCAGTTTTGGACCCCGTCCGGGGCGAGGAAGGCGGCGATTCTACCTCAAACCGCCTTCGATTTCTCCACTAAACGCGTGACGCGCCAGGACTTGGTCCTGGAGAGCGGCCGGCACTCGGCGATCTCGACCAGGTCGCCTTCCTTGAACTCGTTGGTCTCGGTATGCGCGTGGTACTTCTTCGAGCGCGTGATGATCTTGCCCATCATCGGGTCGCGCACCCGGCGCTCCACGCGCACGGTTACGGTCTTCTGCATCTTGTCGCTCACCACCCGGCCGACCAGCTTGCGCTGGTTCTTCACGGGGGCCGCTGCTGCTTCGGTGCTCATTTCGCCGCCTTCTCCTTCATGATGGTGCGCACGCGCGCGATGTCGCGCTTCACTTTCTTGAGCTGGCTGGTATTGGCGAGCTGCTGGGTGGCGACCTGCATGCGCAGGCCGAACTGCGCCCGCAGCAACCCCTCGAGCTCCTTCTGCAGGTCTTCGCCGCTTTTTTCTCTGAGTTCGTTCGGTTTCATCTGCTCAGTGTCCCAGCATGCGCTGCGCGACGACGGTGCGGAACGGCAGCTTGGCCGCGGCGAGCGCGAACGCCTCCTTGGCGAGCGCCTCGGTGACGCCGTCCATCTCGAAGATGATCTTGCCCGGCTGGATCTCGGACACGAAGTACTCCGGATTGCCCTTGCCGTTGCCCATGCGCACCTCGGCCGGCTTGGACGAGATCGGCTTGTCGGGGAACACGCGGATCCAGATGCGGCCGCCGCGCTTGATGTGGCGCGACATCGCCCGGCGCGCGGCCTCGAGCTGGCGCGCGGTGAGGCGGCCGCGAGTGGTGGCCTTGAGGCCGTATTCGCCGAACGCCACGTGCGCGCCGCGCGTGGCGACGCCGGTGTTGCGGCCTTTCTGCTGCTTGCGGTACTTGGTCCGCGCGGGTTGAAGCATGGCTATTCCTTCTTCTCGCCGTCGCCGTCATCCTTGGCGACGACCTTCTTCGGTTTCTTGACCGCGGTCTTGGCCGCCGGCGCGGCGGCGGCCTTCTTGTCGCCGTCCGGGCGTGGACGCGGCGGGCCGGAACGCTTGGCACCCGGCCTGGGGGCGGGCTTCTTGGCGCGCTTGGGCTCGGCCGGCGCCTCGGGCTGCGGCGCCGCGGCCGCGGCGAGCGCGGCGGCTGCGCCGAGCGCCTCGCCCTTGGGCACGATCTCGCCCTTGTAGACCCAGCACTTGATGCCGATTACGCCGTAGTTCGTCTTCGCCTCGCCCTGGCCGTAGTCGATATCGGCGCGCAGGGTGTGCAGCGGCACGCGGCCCTCGCGGTACCACTCGGTGCGCGCGATCTCGATGCCGTTCAGGCGCCCGGCGCTCATGATCTTGATCCCCTGCGCGCCCAGGCGCATCGCGTTCTGCATGGCGCGCTTCATGGCGCGCCGGAACATGATGCGCTTCTCGAGCTGCTGGGCGATGGAGTCGGCGATCAGCTGCGCGTCGATCTCGGGCTTCCTGATCTCCTCGATGTTCACGTGCACCTGCTGCACGCCCATGATGCGGCGCAGCTCGGCCTTCAAGGACTCGATCTCCTCGCCCTTCTTGCCGATCACCACTCCCGGCCGCGCCGAGAAGATGGTGATGCGCGCGTCCTTCGCCGGACGCTCGATCAGCACGCGGCCGACCGACGCGTGCGCGAGCTTCTTCTTCAGGAAGTCGCGCACCTTGATGTCCTCGGCGAGCATCGGGGCGAAGCCGCGCTTGTTCGCGTACCACTTCGAGCTCCAGTTGCGGTTCACCGCCAGCCTGAAGCCGATCGGGTTGATTTTCTGGCCCATCAGTCACCCACCGTAATAAAGATGTGGCACGTGTGCTTGAGCACGCGGTTGCCGCGGCCCTTGGCACGCGCCTGGAAGCGCTTGAGGAACATGCCGCGCTCGACGTAGATCGTCTTCACCTTGAGCGCGTCGATGTCGGCGCCGTCGTTGTGCTCGGCGTTGGCGATCGCGGATTCGAGGAGCTTCTTCACGATCGCGGCGCCCTTCTTCGGGTTGAAGGCCAGGATGCTTATCGCCTGGTCGACCGGCTTGCCGCGGATCAGGTCGGCCACGAGCCGGCCTTTCTGGGCCGACATGCGCGCGCCGCGCAGCGAGGCTTTGGTTTCCATGTCGTCTCCTACTTCTTCGCCGCGGGAGCCGCCGCCGGAGCCGCCGCCGGAGCCGCGGCGGGCGCCGCCGCAGGTCCCTGCGTGCCGGGCGCCACACGACGCTCGCGGCCCACCGCTTCCTCGGTCCGCTTGCCGGCCGCCGAGTGGCTCTTGAAGATGCGGGTGAGGGCGAACTCGCCGAGCTTGTGGCCCACCATGTTCTCGGTGACGTACACCGGCATGTGCTGCTTGCCGTTGTGCACGGCGATGGTCAGGCCGACGAAGTCCGGCACGATGGTCGAGCGCCGCGACCAGGTCTTGATCGGGCGCTTGTCGTTGCCCGCCCGGGCCTTGTCGACTTTCGCCATGAGGTGATGGTCCACGAACGGACCCTTCTTGATTGAGCGTGCCATTGGCGTCGTTCCTTATTTCACCCGGCGATCGCGAACGATCATGACCTGGGTGCGCTTGTTGCGCCGGGTCTTGAACCCCTTGGTCTGCACGCCCCACGGCGACACCGGGGGCTGCGCCGCGGCGGTGCGGCCTTCGCCGCCGCCGTGCGGGTGGTCGATCGGATTCATCGCCACGCCGCGCACCGTCGGGCGCACTCCGCGCCAGCGCTTGCGCCCGGCCTTGCCGATCGACTCCAGGTTGTGCTCTGCGTTGCCCGCCTCGCCGATGGTGGCGCGGCAGTCGATGTGCACCTTGCGGATCTCGCCAGAGCGCAGGCGAAGCTGGGCGTACGAGCCCTCGCGCGCCAGCACCTGCACGTGCGCCCCAGCCGAGCGCGCGAGCTGGGCACCCTTGCCGGGCAGCATCTCCACGCAGTGCACGATGGTGCCGACCGGAATGTTGCGCAGGGGCAGCGCGTTGCCCGGCTTGATCGGCGCTTCGGACCCGGACATGAGCTGGCTGCCCGCCTGCACGCCCTTCGCCGCGATGACGTAGCGTCGCTCGCCGTCGGCGTAGAGCAGGAGCGCGAGGTGCGCGCTGCGGTTCGGATCGTACTCGAGGCGCTCGACGGTCGCGGCAACCCCGTCCTTGTTGCGGCGGAAATCGATGATGCGCAGGTGGTGCTTGTGGCCGCCGCCCTGGTGGCGCATGGTGACCCGGCCGTGGGTGTTGCGTCCGCTGCCGCGGATCTGCGAGCGGGTGAGAGGCCAGTACGGGTCGCCCTTGTGCAGCTCGGGAGTGACGACCTTGACGAGGGCGCGGCGGCCGGGCGAGGTGGGCTTGACCTTGACGAGAGGCATGGCGGTTCCTGGTTATTGCGTGGCCGCGAAGTTGATTTCCTGGCCCTCGGCGAGGCGCACGTAGGCCTTCTTCCAGCTGCGCTTGCGTCCGATGGTGCGGCCGAAGCGGCGCTCCTTGCCCTTGACGTTCAGCACGGTGACGCCCTCGACCTTGGTCTTGAACATGAGCTCGATTGCGGCCTTGATCTGCGGCTTGGTGGCGCCGTCGGCGACCCGGAACACGTACTGCCGGCTCTTGTCGGCCACGAAGGTGCTCTTCTCCGACACCACCGGCGCGAGCACCACGTTCATGAGCCGATCCACGGCGAAACGCCGCGGCGCCGGGGCGGGCTTCTTGTCCGCCTTCTTCTCAGGGGTCTTCGTTTCGCTCATTTCAGGATTTCCTCGAGCTTCGCGACCGCCGCCTTGGTCAGCACCACGTTCGGGAAGCGCACCAGGGCGACGGGATTGGCGTTGCGCACCGACATCACCAGCACGCTGCGCAGGTTGCGCGCCGACAGCATCAGGTTCTCGTCCATGTCGTCGTCCGTGGTGATGACGAGCAGCTCCTCGAAGCCCAGCGACTTCACCTTTTGCACCAGCAGCTTGGTCTTGGGCGCGTCGAGCTTGAACTCGCTCACCACCCGCAGCCGATCCTCGCGCGCGAGCTGCGACAGGATCGAGGCCATGCCGGCGCGGTACATCTTGCGGTTCACTTTCTGGCTGAAGTTCTCGTCGGGCGAGTTGGGGAAGATCTTGCCGCCGCCGCGCCACAGCGGGCTCGAGGTCATCCCGGCGCGCGCGCGTCCGGTGCCCTTCTGCCGCCACGGCTTCTTGGTGGAGTGGTTCACCGCGCCGCGGTCCTTCTGCGCGCGCGAGCCGACGCGCGCGTTCGCCTGGTACGCGACCACGAGCTGGTGCACCAGCGCCTCGTTGAAGTCGCGCGCGAAGACCTGGTCGGTCGCCTGCACGGTGCCGGCGGCGCCGTTGCTGCCGATCATCTTGAGTTCCATCGCTCAACCCTTCGCCGGTGCGGGTTTGGCAGGGGGTTTCGCCGGCTGCGCCGCGGCGGGTTTTGCGGGCTGCGCAGCTGGCCTCGGCGCCGCCTGCGCCGAGGGCTTGGGCGCCTGCGCCTTGACCGGCGCTCTCTGGCCTTTCACGGCGAGACGCACGAGCACGTCGCGGCCGCTCGAGCCCGGGACCGAGCCCTTGACGAGAAGAAGCTGGCGCGCCTCGTCGATGCGCACGATCTCGAGATTCGGGATGGTCCGACGCACGTCGCCGAGATGGCCTGGCATGCGCTTGCCCTTGAAGACGTGCGCCGGGCTCTGGTTCTGGCCGGTGGAGCCGGGAACCCGATGCGAGATCGAGTTGCCGTGCGATGCGTTCTGCCCGCCGAAATGATGCCGCTTGATGACCCCGGCGAAGCCCTTGCCGATCGTCACGCCCTGCACGTCGACGAGCTGGCCGACCTTGAAGAGCTGTTGCGCCGGGATCTTCGCGCCCACCTTGAGCTCGCCGAGCTCCTCGGGCTTCCCGAGCCGGAACTCCTTCAGCACGTGCCCGGCCTCGACCGCCGCCTTGGCGAGATGGCCGGCGAGCGACTTGTTGACGCGGGTCGCTCGGCGCTTGCCGAACGCGACCTGCACCGCGGCATAGCCGTCCTTCTCGGCGGTCTTGATCTGGGTGATGCGGTTGTCGGAGACGTCGAGCACCGTCACCGGCAGCGTGACGCCGTCGTCGGTGAAGATGCGAGTCATGCCGACCTTGCGGCCGACCAAACCTATCGTCATACCTTCCTCTTTTGGTTTGATCCCCCGGGATTTTCCCGGTGGGCGCCAGCTTCAATTGGCCGGCACTACCCTCGTACTACGTGCTACTGAACCTTGATCTCCACGTCGACGCCAGCCGGCAAATCCAGCTTCATAAGAGCGTCGACCGTCTTGTCCGTCGGGTCGATGATGTCCATCAGCCGCAGATGCGTGCGGATCTCGAGCTGGTCGCGCGAGGCCTTGTCGATGTGCGGCGAGCGCAGCAGGTCGAAGCGCTGCTTGCGCGTCGGCAGCGGCACCGGGCCGCGAACCACCGCACCCGTGCGCTTGGCCGTGTCGACGATTTCCAGGGCCGATTGGTCGATCAGCCGGTAATCGAACGCCTTGAGACGGATGCGGATGCGTTGGCTTTGCATTTTCTGCCTTTGCGCCTCTATTCCTGTTTACTCGATGATCTTCGCCACGACGCCGGCGCCGACGGTCTTGCCGCCCTCGCGGATGGCAAAGCGAAGCCCCTGCTCCATGGCGATGGGGGTGATCAGCGTTACCACCATCTTCACGTTGTCCCCGGGCATCACCATCTCGGTGCCCTTGGGGAGCTCCACCGACCCGGTCACATCGGTGGTGCGGAAGTAAAACTGCGGCCGGTAGTTGTTGAAGAAGGGGGTGTGCCTTCCACCCTCTTCCTTGGACAGCACGTACACCTCGCACTCGAACTTCGCGTGCGGCGTGATCGAGCCGGGCTTCGCCAGCACCTGCCCGCGCTCCACCTCCTCGCGCTTGGTGCCCCGAAGCAGGATGCCGACGTTGTCGCCCGCTCGCCCATCATCGAGGAGCTTCCTGAACATCTCCACGCCCGTGCACACCGTCTTTTGCGTCGGACGAATCCCCACGATCTCGATCTCGTCGCCCACCTTGATGACGCCCCGCTCAATGCGCCCGGTCACCACCGTGCCGCGCCCGGAAATGGAGAACACGTCCTCCACCGGCATCAAGAAGGGCTTGTCGATGTCTCGTTTCGGGGTCGGAATGTACGAATCGAGCGCCTCGGCCAACTTCAGCACCGACTTCACCCCCAGGTCACTGTCTTCGCCCTCCAGCGCCTTGAGCGCGCTCCCGATCACGATCGGGGTCTTGTCCCCGGGAAAGTCGTACTTGCTCAGGAGCTCCCGCACCTCCACCTCGACCAGCTCCAAGAGCTCCTTGTCATCGACCATGTCGGCCTTGTTCAGATACACCACGATGTAGGGCACCCCCACCTGGCGCGCCAGCAAAATATGCTCGCGCGTCTGCGGCATCGGCCCATCGGCCGCCGACACCACCAGAATCGCCCCGTCCATCTGCGCCGCACCCGTGATCATGTTCTTGATGTAGTCGGCGTGCCCCGGACAGTCCACGTGCGCGTAATGCCTCTTCTCCGTCTGGTACTCCACGTGCGCCGTGTTGATCGTGATCCCCCTCGCCTTCTCCTCCGGCGCCGCATCAATCTGATCGTAGTTCTTCGCCTCCCCACCGTACTTCTTCGCCAAAATGTGCGTCATCGCCGCCGTCAGCGTCGTCTTGCCGTGATCCACGTGCCCAATCGTGCCCACGTTCACGTGCGGCTTGGTGCGCTCAAATTTGCTCTTGGCCATCTCGAGGTTCCCGACTTAGTTTTCCGTCTCAGGTTGCAATTTGCCTCTGGTGCCCATGACGCGGATTGAACGCGTGACCTCTCCCTTACCAAGGGAGTGCTCTACCACTGAGCTACATGGGCGAATACTGAAAAGTCCATCCGAATGCCAGGAAGTCCATCCTGCGGTGGAGCGGGTGAAGGGAATCGAACCCTCGTCATAAGCTTGGAAGGCTTCTGCTCTACCATTGAGCTACACCCGCCTTCTAATCGATCCTCTGCAGTTCACTTCACCGCGTACCTACCGCCCTTCGCGCGATCCACCGTGCGGCGCCCGGAAAGCTTGGTGGAGGGGGTTGGATTCGAACCAACGTAGGCGCAAGGCCAACAGATTTACAGTCTGCCCCCTTTAGCCGCTCGGGCACCCCTCCGGCGGAACCCGAAATTATGCGAATTATCCGACGCTTGGTCAAGAAATGCGGCGGAATTTCCTATGTCCCGCGGTTGCTACGTCCCATATCGAACCGGAGAGCCGAGCGCCTGCAGCGCGGCGAGCGCGCTATAGCAGGCGAGCCAGGAGGTCTTGGGGTTTTCTGGCGCGGGAACGTTTTCGAGGCGCAGGGTGAAGCGCCCGGAGCGTCCCGATACCCGGATCGTGTGGGTATTCAGGGTAAGCGCGGGGTCTGCGACAACCTTGAGCCGCGTGCGGTCCGGGCCAATGCCGCCCAGCGCTAGGATCGCCGCGATGTTCACGTTCTGCGGAAAGTGCGGCACGCCCTCGCGCGCCGTGCCTTCGAACAGCGTGAGCGGGCTTCTGAGATCGTCCAGCGCGAAACCGCCGCTTTCGACGTAGGCGATCCCCTTCCACGCCGCTGGAGGCTTGGCCACCTCGATCGAGGCTTGGTCGACGCCGGCGAGACAGGCGGTCTTGAGCGCATCGAGCCCGCCGATGCCGCCCGAGGGGACGAAAAGAAGCGCGCCGCTGCGCCGCGCCGCGCCTTCCGCCGCCTCGCGCAGCGAATCGTCGATCAGCGCACCGGCCGAGAGCACAACCACGGCGATGCCGGCGTCGAGCAAAGCCACGAGGTGCTCCTTCACAGCGGCGTGCGACGCCGCCTCGATTACGGCCTGCGGCTTTTCCGACGCCAGGGCGCCGACATCCTCGACATATTTCACGGAAAACTCGCGCGCCAGCTCGCGTGCGCGCGCGGCGCCCCCGGGGCGGCCCAATAACGCCACGATTTCAAAGCGTCCCAGCTCGGCGCGGCGCACATGCTCGAGCACCAAGCGCGCGATAGTCCCCCCTCCGATCAGGGCAATGCGCATGATTTCCTTATCGGTTTTCCGTATAGCAGTATCATTGCCGGCTGGGAGAGAACAATGCGCATCGCGATTTTAGAAGACGATCCCGACCAGCTGGCGCTCCTGCGTCGCTGGATCACCGACGACGGCCACGACGTCCACGCCTACGTGAGCGGCCGCGAAGCCATGAAGATGGCCGGCCGCGAGAGCTTCGATCTGTTCATGCTCGACTGGCAGGTCCCGGACGTAACGGGTGCCGAGGTGCTTATGTGGGTGCGCGCCAACGTGTCCAAGAGCGTGCCGGTCCTTTTCGTCACCGTTCGCGACTCGGAGCAGGATATCGTCTTTGCCCTGGAGCATGGGGCCGACGATTACATGGTGAAGCCGGTGCGGCGCCAGGAGCTCCTCGCGCGCGTGCACGCCTTGCTGCGCCGCGCGTACCCGAGCGAAGAGAAGAAGCTGCTGTCTTTCCCGCCCTTCGAGATCGATACCCAGCGCAACGAAGTCCGCAAGGACGGCGGCAAGATCGATCTCACGCCCAAGGAGTTCGAGCTGACGGTGACGCTGTTCCGCAACATGGGACGCCTGATGTCGCGTGGCCATCTCCAGGAAACGGTCTGGGGCAGAAGCGGCGATCTTGCGACGCGCACCGTGGACACGCACGTCAGCCAGGTCCGCAAGAAGCTCGACCTGCGCCCGGAGTCGGGGTACCGCGTGGTACCTATCTACAACTACGGCTACCGCCTCGAAAAGATCACCCCACCGTAGGAAAAAATAAGGGCGACCCCGACGGGGCCGCCCTTAGAGCTCCGGTGCCAGAGGAGGAGGAGGAGGCGACCGGTGCTGCGATGCAACAGTACCAGCCTTTAACCTGAATAGCAAGACCGGGAATTCTCCTCAAAACACTTTTGCATAGAATGCAAAAGTGGCCGATTCGTTCAGTGAAATGGCGGTGTTCGCGCGGGTCGTAGCGACGGGAAGCCTATCCGCCGCGGCGCGAGAACTGAGCCTGTCTCCGGCCATGGTGAGCCGCAGGCTCGCAGCCCTGGAAGCGCGCCTGGGCGTGCGGCTCGTGAACCGAACCACGCGCAGCCTCCATCTCACCGACGAAGGCGCGAGCTACTACGAGAGCTGCTCGCGCGTCCTCACTGAGATCGAGCAGGCCAACGCCTCGGTCTCCGCGGGACGCCAGGCTCCCCAAGGCACGCTTCGCGTTGCGCTCCCCGCCGCGTTCGGCAATCAGTACGTCGCCCCGCTCGTGCCCCAGTTCGCCGCGCTCTATCCGGCGGTGCAGCTCGCCCTCAGCCTCTCCGATCGCAGCGTCAATCTCGTCGAGGATGGCTTCGACCTCGCCATCCGGATCGCGGCGCTGGCCGACTCCTCGCTCGCCGCGCGCAAGCTCGCCCCCAACCGGCGCGTGGTGTGCGCGAGCCCGGAGTACCTGCGCCACCACGGAACGCCGGGTTCTCCCGCGGAGCTCGCGCAGCACAACTGCCTGCTCGCCTCCGACTTCGCTGGCACCTGGGAATACAAGGATCCGGCCGGGAAGCCCGGGTCGGTCCGGGTGAGCGGCCGTTATGTCTGCGACAACTGGGAAGTCCTGCGCGAGTGGGCCCTCGCGGGCCTCGGCATCGCGCTCAAGTCCACGTGGGACGTGCGCCGCCATCTGTCGAGCGGCTCCCTCGTGTCGCTACTTCCGGGCTATAGCTTCGACAGCGACGTGGCAATTTACGCGGTCTATCCTCACCGGCGTCACCTACCGGCCAAGACGCGCGCCTTCATCGATTTTCTAGCGAGCTCCTTCGGTCACGAACCATTCTGGGACCGAGTTGTCGTCAAGCCGCGCATCAAGGCTCGCTCCGGTTCAGCGCCATAATGGATGCCGACGTGGACCCTGCCGCATGAATGCTCCCACCAATCTCGCGCAGTTCAGTCTCGACGACAAGTACACCGTCGAGCGGGGCCGCGTATTTCTCACCGGAACCCAGGCGCTCATCCGGCTGCTGATGCTGCAGCGCACGCGCGACCAGAGGGCGGGCCTCAACACCGCGGGCTTCGTCTCCGGGTATCGCGGCTCGCCGCTCGGCGGCCTGGACCAGGCGCTTTGGCGCGCGCAGAAGCACCTGGATAGCCACCACGTCAAGTTCCAGCCCGGCGTCAACGAAGACCTCGCGGCGGCGGCGATCTGGGGCACGCAGCAGGTAACGATGTTTCCGAAGGCGAAATACGACGGCGTCTTCGGCATGTGGTACGGCAAGGGTCCCGGGGTCGACCGTTGCGGCGACGTGTTCAAGCACGCCAACGCCGCGGGCACCTCGAAGCACGGCGGCGTCCTGGTGCTCGCGGGCGACGACCACGCCGCCAAGTCTTCGACGCTGCCGCACCAGTCGGAGCACATCTTCAAGGCCTGCCTCATCCCGCACCTGAACCCGGCGAGCGTGCAGGACTATCTCGACCTCGGCCTGCACGGCTACGCGATGAGCCGCTATTCCGGCTGCTGGGTGGCCTTCAAGTGCGTGACGGACGTAGTCGAATCCGGCGCCTCGGTCCTGGTTGACCCAGATAGAGTCAGCATCAAGATCCCGACCGACTTTGTCGCGCCGGCGGACGGACTGAACATCCGCTGGCCCGACGGCATCCTCGAGCAGGAAGCGCGCATCCTCGACTGGAAGGTCTACGCCGCGCTCGCCTACGTGCGCGCCAACGCGCTCGACCGCATTGTTTTTGACAGTCCCAAGGCAAGACTGGGGATCATCACGGCGGGCAAGTCCTACGGCGACGTGATGCAGGCGCTCGCCGACCTGGGCATCGACGCGCAAGTCGCCAGAGACATCGGCCTGCGCGTCTACAAGGTGGCGATGACCTGGCCGCTCGAGCCGCAGGGCGCGCGCCGCTTCGCCGAGGGGCTCGACGAAGTGCTGGTGGTGGAAGAAAAGCGCCAGCTGATCGAGTACCAGATCAAGGAGGAGCTCTACAACTGGAAGGAAGGCGTGCGCGTGCCGCGCGTCGTGGGCAAGTTCGACGACAGCGGCGAATGGAGCCGCAGCGGAGGCAAGCCGGCCGGTACCTGGCTGCTGCCGGCGCACTACGAGCATTCCCCGGCCATGGTCGCGCGGGCCATTGCCGAGCGCCTCGACAAGCTCGGAATGACGGGCTCGCTCGGCTCCCAGTTCAAGGAGCGGATCGCGTTCTTGGATCTCAAAGAAAAATTATTGAGTAAACCGAGAGTGACCGCGGTGCGTCAGCCCTACTTCTGCTCGGGCTGCCCGCACAACACTTCAACCCGCGTGCCCGAAGGTAGCCGCGCGACCGCGGGCATCGGCTGCCACTTCATGGCGGTGTGGATGGACCGCAGCACCGCGACCTTCACCCACATGGGCGCCGAGGGCGCGCCCTGGATCGGCCAGGCCCCGTTTACCGACGAGAAGCACATCTTCGCCAACCTCGGCGACGGCACCTACTACCACTCTGGCCTGCTTGCGATCCGCGCCGCGGTCGCGGCCAAGGTCACCATGACCTACAAGATCCTGTACAACGACGCGGTCGCGATGACCGGCGGCCAGCGCCACGACGGCCCGCTCGACCCTGCGATGATCTCGCGGCAGATCGCCGCCGAGGGCGTGAAGCCGATCGTGGTGGTCACCGACGAGCCCGAGAAGTACCCGCGCGGCACCAGTTGGGCGCCGGGCGTGACGATCCGTCACCGCGACGAGCTCGATGCCGTTCAAAGGGAATTGCGTGAAATCCAAGGCGTGTCGGCGCTGATTTACGACCAGACCTGCGCGTCCGAGAAGCGCCGGCGCCGCAAACGCAACGAGTATCCCGATCCCGCCAAGCGCGCGGTGATCAACGAGATGGTGTGCGAGGGCTGCGGCGACTGCAGCGTGAAGTCGAACTGCCTTTCGGTCGAGCCGCTCGAGACCGAGTACGGACGCAAGCGAGCCATCAACCAGTCCTCGTGCAACAAGGACTACTCGTGCCTCAACGGCTTCTGCCCGAGCTTCGTCACGGTCGAGGGCGGGCGGCTGAAGAAGGGCAAGTCAGCCTCGAGAGGGAACGAGGAATTTCCACCCATTCCGGAACCGGCGCTTCCCTCCCTCGAAAATGCGTATGGAATTCTCGTCACCGGGATCGGCGGCACGGGCGTCATCACCGTCGGCCAGATCATCGGCGTGGCGGCGCACCTCGAAGGCAGGGGGGTGAGCGTCCTCGACATGTCCGGTCTCGCGCAGAAATACGGCGCCGTGATGTCGCACGTGCAGATCGGGGCAAGCCCACAGGACATCCACGCCACGCGCCTCGACACCGGCGGCGCGCACCTCGTGCTCGGTTGCGACCTCGTGGTGACGGCGAGCACCGAAGCCATCGCCAAGATGGGGCCCGCGCGCACCCGCGCCGTGGTCAACGCCAACGTAACCCCTACCGCGGAGTTCGTGAGGAACCCGAACTGGCAGCTCCCCGGCTCGGATCTCCAGCGCGACATCCGTGAAACGACACAAGCAAGCGATTTCGTGGGGGCGACGGAGCTCGCGACGGCGCTGATGGGCGACGCCATCGCGACCAACATGTTCATGCTCGGCTACGCCTATCAGAAGGGCTGGGTTCCGCTCGCAGGCCGATCGCTCGAGCGTGCGATCGAGCTGAACGCAGTGGCGGTGGAATTCAACAGCAAGAGCTTTCTGTGGGGCCGGCGTGCCGCGGCCGACCAGGAGAAGGTCCGGCGTATCGCCACGCCCGCCGACGTGATCCCGATCGACCAGCACTTCTCGCGCAACCTCGACGAGCTGATCGAGCGGCGCGCGAAGTTCCTGGCCGACTACCAGAACGCCGCCTACGCGGACAAGTACAAAAGCCTCGTCGACCGCGTCCGCAGGGTCGAGCAGGAAAAGGCGGGCTCCTCGAAGCTCGCCGAAGCGGTTGCGCGCTACTACCACAAGCTGCTCGCTTACAAGGACGAATACGAGGTCGCGCGCCTGCACGCCAACGGCGAGTTCGAGAAGAAGATCGCCGACATGTTCGAGGGCGACTACAGGACGTACTACTACCTCGCGCCGCCGCTTTTCGCGAAGACCGACCCGCTCACCGGCGAGCCGCGCAAGATGCGCTTCGGCGGCTGGATGAAAGGGGTTTTCAAGGTTCTTTCACGGCTGAAGTTCCTCAGAGGAACGGCGTTCGATCCCTTCGGCCGTACCGAAGAGAGGCGCATGGAGCGCGAGCTGATCCGCGAGTACGAGCAGACGCTCGAGCAGCTCCTCGCCGGCCTGAGCCCGCAGAACCACGCCGGCGCGGTCGAGCTCGCGTCGCTCCCCGAAGAGATTCGCGGCTTCGGCCACATCAAGAAGCGCAACGTCGAAGCGGTGCGCAGGAAGCGGCAGGAGCTCCTCGAGCGCTTCGCCGCACGAGGCGCCGAGCGCGCCGCGGCGTAACGGCGACGCATGCGAATCGCGTATCTCGAGGACGACGCCGACCAGGCAACGCTCATCCGCAAGTGGCTGGAAGAGGCCGGCCACATCTGCCACTACTTCGACCGCGGGCACGCGCTGCAGCGCTCCCTCGCGCGCGAGTCGTTCGACCTGTACATCCTGGACTGGCACCTGCCCGATACCGACGGCCTGCAGGTGCTGAAGGAAATCCGCACCAGCGTGCCCGCGGCGCTCGTCATCTTCGCCACCGCGCGCGACCGCGACGATGACATCGCGCGCGGGCTGCAGGCCGGAGCCGACGACTACATCACCAAGCCGGTACGCCAGGGCGAGCTGCTCGCGCGCATCGAGGCCGTGGCACGTCGCGTGCGCGGCGTCCAGGCCACTCCCGAGGTCCTCGAACTGGCGCCGTTCAGGCTGAATCGCGGCGGGCGCACCGTCGAGCGCGACGGACGCCGCGTTGAGCTCACCGACAAGGAATACGCGCTGGCGGAATTCTTCTTCCTGCACGCCGAGAAGGTCGTGTCCCGCAAGCACCTGCTCGAGGCGGTGTGGGGGCTGCAGGCGAAGGCCCAGACCCGCACCGTCGACACGCACGTGAGCCGCCTGCGCACCAAGCTCGGACTCGGCGGCGAGCACGGCTGGCGGCTCGCCGCGGTGCACCAGTTCGGCTACCGGCTCGAGCGCGCCGATCAGTAGGTGACGGTGAGAGTTCGGGTCTGGCTGCCCGAACAGCTCGCCGTCGCGCAGGTACCGGCCTGCCCGCCCGCGATACTGCCGTTGACCGTGTAGTTCTGCGTGATGCCGTTCCCGGTGGCGCTCGTCTGCGAGAGCGCCAGCGTGTAGTTGAGGCCAACTATCGTCCCCGCAGTCGCATCGAGCGCCATCGTATACGGCAGCGCAGTCGTGCAGCGCACGCCGAAGGACGTATTCGCCGTTGCCGCGCTCGCCTGAAACGATGTATAGCTGAGATTGATGTCTCCGGGCGGTGTGTAGATCTGGCAGGAGTTGGTCGTG
>Ga0207667_10002493_pt1 | contig 22937 bp, 24 predicted proteins | sample KBSCornC52_FD_184301 | JGI IMG/M metagenome (GOLD analysis project Ga0207667, IMG submission 184301) | Corn rhizosphere microbial communities from Kellogg Biological Station, Michigan, USA - KBS Corn C5-2 (SPAdes) (version 2) | ecosystem: Host-associated > Plants > Roots > Rhizosphere > Soil ...
GGTCATGGCAGCGTCGCCTTGGGGAAACCACGCCACGCCTGATCATAGTCGGGCTGCGAGCGCTCGAGTGCCCATGCGGTTGGGCGATAGGGCCAGCAGGTCTCGACCATGAACGCCATCGTGCCTTCGATCTTCACCGGTTTGAGCTCGGCGTCACTCGCCTTGCGCCAGCTGTCGAGGTCGGGGCCGTGGCCGCTCATCAGATTGTGCAGGCTGAGGCCGCCCGGCGCGAAGCCCTCGGCTTTCGCATCGTAAGCGCCGTGGATCAGGCCCATCGCCTCGCTCATCACGTTGCGGTGGAACCAGGGCGGCCGGAACGTGTCCTCGCCGACCATCCAGCGCGGCGGGAAGATTACAAAGTCGGCATTGGCCCGGCCGGGCACGTTGCTCGGGCTCGTCAGCACGGTGAAGATCGACGGGTCGGGATGGTCGAAGCTGACCGTGTTGATCGTGTTGAAGCGCGACAGGTCGTAGCGATAGGGCGCGTAATTGCCGTGCCACGCGACGACATCGAGCGGCGAATGGTCGAGGATCGTGGTCCACAGCCCGCCGAGGGACTTCTGCACGACTTCGGTCGGCTCGTCCTTGTCCTCGAACCAGGCGACCGGCGATTCGAAATCGCGGGCATTGGCGAGCCCGTTGGCGCCGATCGGCCCGAGCTCGGGAAGGCGCAGCGGAAGCCCGTAATTCTCCGCGACATAACCGCGGCTTTCACCGTCGACCCCGACCCGGAATTTCACCCCGCGCGGGACGACACCGATGCTCCCCGGCGCCACATCGAGCATGCCGAGCTCGGTGAACAGCCGAAGCGCTCCCGATTGCGGGATGATCAGCAGCTCGCCGTCGGAATCGGCGAAGACGCGGCCGGTCATGCTGCGGTCGGCGCGATAGAGGTGGACGGCCACGCCTTCGAGGTCCTCGGGCGGGCGGTTGGCGAGTACCGTCACCATGCCGTCGACGAAGTCGCGCCCTTCAGGAAGGTCTTGCGGCGGGTCCCAGCGAAGCCGGTTGGGCGCGAGCGGCCCGTCTTTCGATGACGGCGCGAACAGAGGCGCACCGTCGTAAGCGGCAAACGGCCGGTGATCGGCGGTCGGCCGCATCCGATACAGCCACGAGCGACGGTTCTCGTGCCGCGACGCGGTGAAGCTGCTCCCCGACAGCTGCTCCGCATAAAGACCGAATGGCGGCCGCTGCGGCGAATTGCGGCCCTTGGGCAGCGCTCCCGGCACCGCCTCCGTTTCGAACTGGCCACCGAACCCGGTCATGTACTGAAGCGCGTCAGTCATGCGGCGCGGGTTAGTCGCTTGGGTCCGTACAATCAAACGGGCGCGGCTCCATTAAAGGAACCGCGCCCGGTGCGGACGGGGACTCGCAAACCCGGCCGCGCTTCGCTGACCCTCTCCAGATCAGCTATGGTTGACGTTCACGTTGACCGTGCTCGGAATGATGTTCTTGCTGCCGCCAAGGCCGAGGTCGGCCCGGAAGATGTAGAGCAGCACCAGAACGATGATGATCAGCAGCACTACGGCGAGCACTCCGCCGCCTCCGCCGCCACCCGTTTCGACCACGGTCGTGTGTTCGCGTTCGGTATCGTCGCGATCATCGGCCATGAAACTCTCCTGTGGCTTTCCCTGTTGTCGTGGCGAAACGAACGAACTGCCTTGGAGGCGGTTCCGCGCGCGAAAGGATAGAGGATGAACAAGCTGACGATCGCCTTCGCCGGGCTTGCGCTGCTCTCCGCCTGCTCGCAGCCGGCGCAGCAGAGCAAGGAAGCAGCAATCAGCAACAATGCCGCGGCCCCGGCTCCCGCGCCGCAAGCCATGCCGCCGTCGGTCAATCAGCCAGTCGCAAACGAACCGGCCGCCAATGCGCCCGCTGCCGTGCCGCAGTCACCCGAGACGCAGCCCCCGACGATCGACCCCAAGAGCAGCGCGGCGGCCGAAGCGCTGGTGCGCGGCTTCGTCGATTTGCTCAACCAGGGCAAACTGAACGAGGCCTACATGCTGCTGGGGTCGGCCGCGCCGCCGCGCAGCCAGTTCGACCAGCATTTCGATGCCTTGACTGGGCTTCACGTCAGCATGGGCAACGCCGGCGATCAGGAAGGCGCGGCTGGCTCGATCTATCTGTCGGTGCCGCTGACGGTCTCCGGCATGCGAAACGGCAAGACGATCACCCGTTCCGCCACCACGATCCTGCGCCGGGTCAATGACGTGCCCGGATCGACCGAAGCCCAGCGGCACTGGCATATCGAGCGGATCGACTGGAGCGGGGCGGCCTAATTGCCGAGGATTTGCGCGATCTTGTTGGCGTCGGCGTCCGAGACGGTGTCGCTGCTCGCATTCGCGCTGACATTGTTGCCGCCCTGGTCCTGCGGCTCGGCACCGACGAAATCGTACGCGAAATACAAGATGCCGGCGGCCCAGACGAGCGCCATCCAGCGGCTCTTGAAGATCGTGCTCGTGCGCATCGGGATCATGCGCGCGATTGTCCGCCTCACTTTTTAAGATTGGGTTTCCTGGTCCTCGTGACTGACTTCGCGGTGCGGAAAGCGGTCGCGGATCCGGGTGTTGAAATAGATGCCCTTGGCAAAAGCGCCGCGAAAGGCGTCGGCGACCTCGAGCGGGACGCCCGAATAGACGTAGCGCCGCCCGGTCGTGAACTCGACCCACAGATTGCCTTCCATCTGGTCGTAGACGAAGCGGCGGATCACCGTGGAAGGCATGCGCGGATAACGCTCTATGGCTGAAGCGGCTCCCATCTGCCTTATGCCGCGTCGGGAGCGGGCACCCCGGAGCGGTCGCGGCCGAGCGCGGCGACCATTCCGCCGAGCGCGAGCAAGGCGCCGGCGATCGTCAGCCCAGTCCAGCGATAGCCTTCGAACGCGGTCGAGAAGCCCATCGCGATAATCGGGACAATGACGCTCGAATATGCCGCCTTGGCCGGTCCAATGCGGCGGACGACGGGATAGTAGAGACTGAACGTCAGGACGGATGCGAACAAAGCGAGATAGATGACGCCGAGCCAATAGGCGGGACGCGGGTCGAATGTCGGCGCGCCGGTCATCGCCCACGCGATCGCGCCGTCGATCAGCGCCCCCACCGCCATCGACCAGGCGAGCATGGCGAAGAGCGGGAATCGCCGCACCTCCGGCCTCGCCTGCCACACGTTGGCGATCGCCGCGCCGAGCATGCCGACAAGAGTCAGCGCGATGCCGGCGGCGATCTCGTTGCTGTCTGCCGGATGCTCGCGAAGCTCGTGGACGAACAGCAAGACGATCCCGCAAACCGCGACCAGCGAGCTCCAGGCAAAGCGCCGGCTCGGCCGGTGACCGAGCCACGCCCAGCCCATCAAGCTTGCCGGAATCAGCAGCAGCGCGAAGACCGTCGCCACCACGCCCGAGGTGATGTGCTGCTCGGCGAGGTAGACCGCGTTGTAGTTGACGCAAAACTGGGTGAACCCGAGGAAGGCGGCAACCGCCAGGCCCTTGCCACCGATGTGCAAGCTCTCACCTTTCCAGCGCGCCACGAGCGCCATGGCGATTGCCGCGACGATGAAGCGGTAGGTCACCGACCATTGCGGCGGGACGGTGCCGAGCTGGGTGCGGATGACGATCCAGGTCGAACCCCAGATCGCGGTGAAAATGATGAACGGCAGCGTGACCGACCGGAAGGTCGAGCCAGCGTCTCGCGTCACAGGGCCCCGATCGCGGCGGCGAGCCGATCGAGCGCTTCGCCCTGCTGGTCCCAGCTGGTGACCAGCCGAATTTCGCCGGGACCCCAGTCGTAGAAATCGAACCCCTGCCCGCGCAGATGCGCGGCCTCGTCGGCGGTGACCTGCAGGAAGAGCTCGTTGGCCTCGACCGGATAGACGAGCCGGTGCGGCGCGGCCGTCGCGAGGGCTTGCGCCGCGGCGTTGGCGGCGCGCGCATTCTCGAGCCACAGATCGCCGTCCAGCATCGCCAGGATCTGCGCCGCGAGGACACGCCCCTTGGAGAGGAGGTGACCGGCGCGCTTGCGGCGCACGGCAATCTCGTCGGCCAGCTCGGTCCTGAACAGGATCAACGCCTCGGCATTGAGGCCACCGTTCTTGACGAATCCGAACGAGAGGGCGTCGACACCGGCACGCCACGTCACGTCGGCGAGGTTCTCACCGGTCGAGGCGAGCGCATTGGCGAGCCGCGCGCCGTCCATGTGGAGATTGAGCCCGCGCTGCTTCGCCAGCTCGCCGATCGCTGCCACCTCGGCGGCGCGGTAGACGAGGCCATATTCGGTCGCGTTGGTGATCGAGACCGCCGCTGGCTGGACCTGATGCACGTCGTTGCGGATGCGCTCGCAGGCGACGGTGACGGTCTCCGCGTCGATCTTCGCGCCAGGGCCGTCGAGCAGGACGAGCTTGGCGCCCCCGGTGAAGAAGCCCGGCGCACCCGCCTCATCGACCTCGATATGCGCGTCCCTGTGGCAAAGGATTGCGCGATAGGAGGGGCACAAGGCGGCGAGGGCGAGGCAGTTCGCGGCAGTGCCGGTGGTCACCCAGAAAGCGCGGACCTCGGTCCCGAACAGGTCGGAGAAGGCGCCGTCCAGGCGACGGCTCCACGCGTCGCCATCATAAGCGGTGTCGAGCTGGTTGGCGGCGGCGATTGCCGCGATCACTTTCGGGTGAGCCGGTGCCGCATTATCGGAGAAGAACCTCATTCCGCGCCGTTAGCGTCGCGCTTCGTCTCCGGTCCAGCCGCCGCGCGCGCCCGGGCTTTGCGCTTGTGCAGATTGTCGCGGAGGGCGGCGGCGAGCCGCTCCTGACGCTGCTTATCCTTGTCAGCCATGGTCAGCCCATGCGCTCGGCCGTTCCGCGCCGCAACCGGGTTGACAGGCCGAGTGCCGCCCCGTCATAGGCGCGCGTCCTTCCGACAAAATGCTGCCGTAGCTCAGTGGTAGAGCGCATCCTTGGTAAGGCTGAGGTCGTGAGTTCAATCCTCACCGGCAGCACCATTTTCGTCTGGAGCCATGCTGGGAGCATGGCGAAGCCGGAAATCCGAGCAAAGCGAGGCTAAGCCGCGCGCCTATGCGTCGCGGTCGCGCATCTTCTTTTCGCCGAGCGCGCCGTCGATTCCGCCGGCAATTGCGTCGCCGGCCCAGATGACGAGCCCGAGCAAGATGATGGCGAGGACCAGCTGAAGGGCGTTGATCACGACTCGCGTCTCCTGTAATTTCCCTTTAGCAACAGTGCATTAAACAAGCAATTAATGTCGCCTGTAGTTGCTGTCACATAGCGGGACGGAAAAGCGTCTCCTCCGTGAGCGGTCGCACGGGCGCCGCTCCTGGCGTGAGGATGTGCCGTTAAACTTTCATTAGGAGCGACTCGGCCGCTCGTGTTCCCGTGCCCGTGGCCGAATTCCCGGCCCTATTGTGGGGGTGATCTATGAAGAACTTCCTCCTGGGCGCCGCTGGCGCCCTTACTGTCGCCTGCGTCTCTACACCGTCCGCCGCCGAACCGTATGTCGATTACACGCCGCAAAAGGGATATTGGACGATCAATGCGGTCGAGGTCGATCCCAACCACGTCGACGATTATCTGACCGGCCTGCGCAGTTCCCAGGCGTCCGCGTTCGAGGTCCTGAAACGCCGCGGCCTGATCGACGATTACCGGTTCATGGTCAGGACCGGCTACGTCAAGGGTTCTCCCAACGTCCTCATCATGACCCACTCGCCGACCACGGCAACGATGGATCCCGACCAGACCCGCGACCAGGCGGTCGAAAAAGAAATCTACCAGGCGTTCAGCAAAGAAAAAGGCGACGCGGCCGTTCGCGGTTATGAGAAATACCGGACTTTCATCGATACCGGCGACTGGAACACGGTCGTCATGAAGTAATGCCGCAATCACGCTGAAGAGCGGGCGGGCGCCGATTGGCGCCCGTTCCTTTTTTGGCTCAGCGCGGGCGGTGGATCGTGTCCTTGCCGGCGGTGATGAACAGGGCGACTACTGGCTCCGCCGCATCGGCGGTGTGCCACGCGCCGCGCGGGTTGATCGCGTAGTCGCCGGGGCCGAGCTCCCACGACTGCTTCGATCCATCGGGCAGCTCCTGGTGCAGGGCCATGTGGCCCTGAACGACGCACACCACCTCCTCGCCGCAGGGATGCATTTCCCAGCTGGTCCAGCTTTCCTCGAAGCGGAACAGGCTGACGAGCCGGCCCTCGTCGAGGTCGTCGGCGTGGCGCTCGCCATACGCTTCGTACCAGTCCATGCCGGTGAACTGCGGCTCGGCGACGGCCGTGGCGCCGCGGCCGAGGTGGATCGGGTAATCGTAGAGCGATTTGCCTTGCATGGCGTCCTCCTGGGGCCCTCCACCGCCTTGTCGTCCCCCTCCCCTGCAAAAGCAGGGGAGGAGATTCGATCACTCCGCCTTCATGACGAAGGCATTGAGCTTGTTCCCGTCGGGATCGCGGAAGTAGCCGGCATAGAAGCCGCCGCCGCGGTCGCCCGGCGCGCCCTCGTCGCTGCCGCCATTGGCGAGCGCGAGATCGTAGAGCCGCTCCACCTGCGCTTCGTCGGCCGCCGCGAGCGCAACCATCACGCCGTTGCCGACGCTCGCCGCATTGCCGTCGAACGGCCTGGTGATGCCGAGCCCGGCTCCGCCGCCGGGCTGGCCCCAGGCGATGAACTGGTCGTTCTCCATCATCCGTCCAACGCCGAGCTCACCACACAAGGCGTCGTAGAACTTGGCCGATTTGTCGCGGTCGTTCGTGCCGAGCGTCACGTAGCCGATCATTTGGGTCCTCCTGTTGAGTCGGATGGAGAACATTACGGGAACACTCGCGTCCCGTCAAAATTTCAGACGTCATCCCTGCGAAAGCAGGGATCCGCCTTCCTCTTCGTACCGAATGAAAAAGGCAGACCCCGGATCAAGTCCGGGGTGACGATTTCATCGCCTAGTCCCCGATCGGCGCGCAGGCCTGCTGGAGCCAGTCGAGATCGCTGCCCGACAAGGTCGGGCCGATGTTGGCGAGCACGTGGGCGTGGTAGCAGTTGAGCCACACCAGTTCCTCGGCCTCGAGCATCTGCACGTCGATCAACCGACGGTCGATCGGCGCGAAGGTCAGGGTCTCGAAGCCGAGCATCTCCTTTTCCGCGCCCTCGATCTCGCGCGGCACGACCAGCACCAGGTTCTCGATGCGGATGCCGTACTCGCCGGTCTTGTAATAACCCGGCTCGTTCGAGATGATCATGCCCGCCTGGAGCGGTTCGTCGCCGCCGCTCTGGGAACTGCCGACCGGCGAGATGCGCTGCGGCCCCTCGTGGACGGCAAGGAAGCTACCGACGCCGTGGCCGGTGCCGTGGGCATAATCGAGGCCCGCTTCCCACAGCGGCCGCCGCGCGAAGCTGTCCAGCTGCGAGCCGCGCGTGCCCTTCGGGAAAACCGCCGTCGCGATCGCGATGTGGCCCTTGAGGACCCGCGTGAAGCGGTCGCGCATCTCGTCCGTCGGCTGTCCGATCGCGACGGTGCGGGTGATGTCGGTCGTGCCGTCGACATATTGGCCGCCCGAATCGATCAGATAGAGAGTGCCGGTCTCGAGCTTGCGGTTGGTCTTCTCGCTCGATCGGTAATGGACGATGGCGCCGTTGGGCCCGGCGCCCGAGATCGAGTCGAACGACAGGTCGCGCAGCTCCGGGCTTTCGCGGCGTAGCGATTCGAGATGGTCCGACGCCTTCAATTCGTCGACCTCGCCCCTCGGCGCTTCCTCGTCGATCCAGTGGAGGAAGCGCGCGATCGCGGCGCCGTCGCGGGTCTGCGCCGCTTTCTGGCCGGCAATCTCGGCCGGGTTCTTGATCGCCTTTGGAAGCACCGTCGGGTCACGCAGCGCCAGCACCTTGGCGCCGGCTTTCTCGAGCGCCTCGAAGATGGCGGCGACGGCGCGCTCGGGGTCGACGACGACGGTCTTGCCCTTGAGCTCGGACAGCGCGCTTTCGAACGCCGCGCGCTCGTGCAGGCGGACGCCATTGCCGAGGTGCTGGCGGACCTCGGGTGCGATCTTCTCGGACGCGACGAACAAATCGGCGGTACCGTCGGCGTGGACGATCGCATAGGCCAGCGCGACCGGCGTGTGGGTGACGTCCTGCCCGCGAATGTTGAACGCCCAGGCGATCGAATCGAGCGCCGAGAGCACGGCCGCGTCGGCATGGTGCTTGGCGAGCCAGTCACCGATCTCGGTCCGCTTCTCGGCGGCCGACTTACCGGCATATTCGTCCGACTGGACGACGAGGTGCGCCTTCGAGGCTTCGGGGCGGTCCTTCCAAATCTCGTCGATCGGGTTCTTCGCCACTGGCACCAGCTCGGCGCCACGGCTGGCGAGTGCCTCCTTGGCCTTCTTCACCCAGTCGCGGGTGTGCAGCCACGGATCGTAGCCGATCCGCGCGCCCTCGGGCGCATGCTCCTCGAGCCATTGCGTGGTGCTGGTCTCGGGCACCGACTGATAGCTCCACTCGGTCGGACTGACCTGTTGGCGCACCTGCAACGTGTAGCGCCCGTCGACGAAGATCGCGGCTTCCTCGGGGAGCACTACGGCCGAGCCGGCGGAGCCCTCGAAGCCGGTCAGCCAGGCGAGCCGCTGGGCGTAGCTTCCGACATATTCGCTCATATGTTCGTCGGTCAGGGGCACGACGAAGCCGTCGAGCTTCTCGGCTTTCAATTGTTCGCGAAGCGCGGCGAGACGGTCTGCATAGGTCGACATGGGCGGTTAACTCCCTTGCCTCTCAGCTAATCGCTTGGGCGTGATTGTTAAAGAGCCGTGCCGAGCGTCGAAAGTTGTCAAAGTTGTCACCGTAACGCGCGGGCGTGCGAGGTCGCGGAAGGCAGCAAACGCAGCAACCCTATGCGCGCGCGAGTGCGCGCGCGAGACGGAGTGGGGTAGGTCAAGTTGATCGATTGCGCGGATTCCCAGCTTTTCATCCGGATAGCTTGGACGACAAATGTCACGCTGTAGGACAGCAAAACTTCGCATGGCGCGTGGTCAAGGGCAAGCGGCCCTTCCCGTTGCCGGCCATCGCGCTAAGAGCGCTTCCATGGACCAGCCCGCGACCCCTTCCCTGCCGCCCCGAGCCGAGCAGCGCCCGTACAGCTACGAGCGCCACGGCGTCACCATCGAGGATCCGTGGCACTGGCTGCGCGATGCCAATTACCCCGAGGTCGGCGATCCCGACGTGCTCGCCTACCTCCACGCCGAAAACGATTATTTCGAGGCCTGGAAGAAGCAGCACCAGCAACTCCTCGATCAGCTGTTCGAGGAGATGAAGGGGCGCATCAAGGAGGACGAAAGCTCGGTCCCCTTGCGCGACGGCGACTTCCTTTACTGGTGGGCGTTCACGCCCGGCGCGCAGTACCGGACCTGGTACAGGAAGCCGGCACGCGGCGGCGGCGACCAGACGATCTTCGACGAGCCGATCGAAGCCGAGGGCAAGGATTATTTCCGTTTGGGCGCGCTCGAGGTCAGCCCCGACGGGCGGCTGCTGGCGACGCTCGCCGATTATGACGGGTCTGAGCGGTTCGAGCTTCGCATCCGCGATCTCGCCACCGGCAAGGATATCGAAACCGTGACCAAGGTCGGGATCGGCCAGCCGGTATGGTCGAGCGACAGCAAGGGAATCGTCTTCACCGAGGTCAACGATAACTGGCGCAGCTACCGCGCGCGCTACCACCGGCTCGGCCGCCCGGCCGAAGAGGCCATCACGCTTTACGAGGAGATGGAAGAGCTGGGGTTCAGCGTCGGCGTCGGCCATTCGCAGGACCGCAGCACGATCTTCGTGTCGACCGGCGACAACGCGACCACCGAGGTGCGCTTCGTCGGCGCGGACGATCCGAGCGCTCCGCTAACGCTGATCTCGCGCCGCAAGCCGGGGCGCGAATATCATGTCGACGCGGCGCACGGGAAATTCTGGATCCACACCAACGACGATCATGTGAACTTCCGCCTCGCGGTCGCCGACCCCGCCAACCCCGAAAAGTGGGAGACGGTGATCCCCGGGTCCGACCGCGTCTATCTGACCCACGTCACTTCCTACCGCGACCATCTCGCGATCAGCAGCCGCGTCGACGGTCTCGACCAGCTGATCCTGCGCACCTACGCCGGCGCGGAGACGCGGATCCCGTTCGCCGAGGCGAGCTACAGCGCCTTCTTCATCGGCAATCCTGAGTTCGCGCCGGCAGCCTACCGCGTCGGCTATTCCTCGATGGTCACGCCGACCACAGTCTATGATTATCATCCCGCGACCGACTCGCTCGAGGTGCTCAAGGTCCAGGAAGTGCCGTCGGGCTATGACGCGTCGCAGTATGTCACCGAGCGGCTGATGATCGAGGCGCGCGACGGCGTGAAGGTCCCGGTCTCGGTGGTGATGCGCAAGGGCTTCGAGAAGAGCGGCGAGGGCAAGCTGTTCCTCTATGCCTATGGCGCCTACGGCCATGCGATCCCGCCGACGTTCAACACCAACCGCATCAGCCTGCTCGACCGCGGCTGGGCCTGCGCCATCGCCCACATTCGCGGCGGCGACGATCTCGGCTACCGCTGGTTCCTCGACGGCAAGCTCGAGAAGCGCGCGAACACGTTCAACGACTTCGTCGATGTCGCGAAGGGGCTGGCCGCGGCAAAGTTCACGCGGGCCGGCCGAATCGCGATCAACGGCGGCTCGGCGGGCGGCGAGCTGATGGGCGCGGTGGTCAATTCCAACCCCGAGCTGTGGGGCGCGGTGGTCGCCGACGTGCCGTTCGTCGACGTCTTGAACACCATGCTCGACGACACGCTGCCGCTGACTCCCGGCGAGTGGCCCGAGTGGGGCAATCCGATCACCGACGAGCAGGCGTTCCACACGATCCGCGGCTATTCGCCGTACGACAACGTGCAAGCGCAAGCCTATCCGCCAATTCTGATCACCGGCGGCCTCACCGACCCGCGCGTTACCTATTGGGAGCCGGCGAAATGGGCCGCGAAGCTGCGCGCGACCAAAACCGACGACAATCTGCTGCTCCTGAAGATCAACATGGGCGCCGGGCACGGCGGCAAGTCGGGGCGCTGGGAACGGCTTCACGAGGTGGCGGAGACCTACGGGTTCATTCTGACGCAGGTGCGGTGATCTCAATCCTCCTCTGAGCGCCAGCTCAGGGGAGGGAAACCATCCGAAGGATGGTGGAGGGGAATGCTCAGAAGCACGAGAAAAACCGTAAAGCGGGCGCGCGCACTACGCAGAAGGATGACGCTGCCTGAAGTCGTTCTCTGGCAACACTTGCGCGCGCGCCCCAACGGGCTGAAGTTCCGGAGACAGCACCCGGCCGGTCCGTATGTGCTGGACTTCTATTGCGAGCATGCGCGCCTGTGCATCGAAGTGGACGGCGCAGTTCATGGGTTCGGGGACGCACCAACACGCGACAGAGCTCGCGACGAGTGGCTTGCTGAGGCGGAAATCAGAACCGTGCGAATTGCGGCGACGGACGTGCTGAAGAACCTCGATGGCGTTCTGGATCTTATTCTTCTCGAATGTCGTGCCAAACCCCTCCACCATTCGGCTATGCCGAATGGTCCCCCTCCCCTTCAGGGAGGATCTGAATGACCCGCCCCGTCTTCGAACTGACCTTTACTGCCGCTCCCGAGCACATCGACGAGCTCGGGCACGTCAATAATGCGGTGTGGGTGCAATGGGTGCAGCAGGTCGCGGTCGCGCACTGGAACTCGCTGTCCGATCCTGCGCACCAGGGCGCTTACTTCTGGGTCGTGGTGCGGCACGAGATCGATTATCTCCGGGCCGCACATGAAGGCGACATCGTTACCGCCCGCACCTGGGTCGGCGAAGCACCGCGGGGCGCGCGCTTCGACCGCTTTGTGGAGTTCACCGGACCTGGTGGCGGGCTCTGCGTGCGCGCAAAGACGCAGTGGGCGATCATCGACAAGGCTTCGGGCCGGCCGGTCCGGGTGCCGCCGGAAGTGATAGCGCCCTTCCTTTCGGGCGGGTAAGCAGGCGGCCATGCCCCGCCCCATCCTCTACGATTACTGGCGCTCGTCCGCCGCCTACCGCGTCCGCATCGCGCTCAATTTGAAGGGCGTCGATTACGAGAGCCGCCCGATTGACCTGCGCGACGGCGAGCAACGATCCGAGGCCTATCGCGCGCTCAACCCGCAAGGGCTGGTGCCAATGCTCGAGATCGACGGGCAGAAGCTGACGCAGAGTCTCGCGATCATCAATTATCTCGACTTGCGCTACCCCAACCAGCCACTGATCCCCGCGTCGGCCGCGGAGCGCGCGCATGTCGTTGCCCTGGCGCTCGCGGTGGCCTGCGACATCCACCCGCTCAACAACCTTCGCGTGCTCAAATATTTGAAGAATGAGCTCGGCCATTCGCAGGACGAAATCGACGCCTGGTACCGGCACTGGCTGGAGGAAGGGCTGCCCGCGCTCGAAGCGATGGCGGCGCCGCAGGCCGGCAAGTTCCTGTTCGGCGACGCGCCCACGGGCGCCGACGTGTGCCTCGTCCCGCAGCTCTATAATGCGCGCCGCTACGATGTGCCGCTCGACGCTTACCCGACATTGCTGCGCGCCGAGGAGAATGCGAATAAGCTCGACGCGTTCGTCCGGGCGCATCCGGACAACCAGGAGCATGAGCCATGAACCGGGTCGAGTCGATGAATCGCGGCGTCGAAAGCGTGAAGCCGCTCGAAAGCGTCGCGATCCCCTCGCTCGAAGGCAAGGTCGGCGACGAAGAATGGGCGATCCGGGTCGATCTCGCCGCCGCCTATCGGATGGTCGCCCATTACGGTTGGGACGACCTCATCTTTACCCATCTCTCGGCGCGCATCCCCGGCCCCGAGCACCACTTCCTCTTGAATCCGTACAACCTCATGTTCGAGGAGGTGACCGCCTCGTCGCTGGTCAAGGTCGACGCGAGCGGCAATCCGGTCGAGCCGACGCCGTTCATCACCAATCCCGCGGGCTTCACGATTCACTCTGCGATCCACATGGCCCGCGAGGACGCGCACGCGGTGATGCACCTCCATACGCCGGCCGGGCAGGCGGTGTCGGCGCAGAGCCACGGGCTGTTGCCGCTGACCCAGACCGCGATGCTGATCCGCGGCGACATCGCTTTCCACGATTATGAAGGGGTCGCGGTCGACCTTGGCGAGCGCGAGCGGCTGGTCGCCGATCTTGGCGACAAGAATGCGATGATTCTGCGCAACCACGGCACGCTCGCGGTCGGCAAAAACGTCGGCGAATGCTTCATCCGGCTCTATTATCTAGAGCGCGCGTGCGAGGCGCAGATCATGGCCCTCTCGGCCGGCGAGGAGATCAGCAACCCGCCGCAGGGCTCGCCCGAGGTCACCGCCCAGCAGGGCGCGATCGGCCTGCCCCTCGCGGCCAATTTGCTCGCCTGGCCGGCGCTCAAGCGCAAGGCCTACCGCCTCGATCCGGGGTTCGCGAGCTGAGTTGACGCGCAAGGCAGCCAGCATCTCCGACTATCGCGCGCTGGCGCAGGCGCGGCTGCCGCATTTCCTGTTCGAATATCTCGACGGCGGTTCGTACGACGAAGTGACGCTGCGGCGGAACGTCGAGGACTTGCGCTCGGTCGCGCTTCGGCAGCGCGTCCTGCGCGATGTATCGGCCATCGATCTCACGACGCGGCTGTTCGGCAAAAGCTGGGCGCTTCCCGTCGGGCTCGGTCCCGTGGGTCTCTCCGGCCTTTATGCGCGCCGCGGCGAAGTGCAGGCCGCGCGCGCCGCGGCGGCAGCCAACGTTCCCTTTGCGCTGTCGACGCTAAGCGCCTGCTCGATCGAGGAGGTCGCGCGTGCTGCGCCGCTCTGGTTCCAGCTCTACATCGTCAAGGACCGCGGCTTCGTCGCCGACATGATCGCACGCGCCAAGGAGGCCGGCTGCGGCGCGCTGCTGCTGACGGTCGACCTCGCCGTCCCCGGGACCCGCTACCGCGACTATCGCGCCGGCCTGTCGGGATCGCTGCGCGGGCCGGCGAGCCGAATGCGCCAGGTGCTGCAGCGCCCCGACTGGGCGTGGGACGTCGGACTGCGGGGACGCCCGCTCACTATGGGCAATCTCGAGAAATTGCTCGGCACTGACGCCGTACTCGCTGACCTTATGGGCTGGGTCGGCGCCAATTTCGACGCCAGCGTCACCTGGAAAGACGTCGAGTGGGTCCGCGCGCAATGGGATGGACCGCTGGTGATCAAGGGCATCCTCGACCCCGACGACGCGCGGCTGGCGGCGGACAGCGGCGCCGACGGGATCGTCGTTTCCAACCACGGCGGCCGCCAGCTCGACGGCGCATTGTCGAGCGCGCGCGCCCTGCCGCGCATTGCCGAAGCAGTCGGCGGCCGCACCGCCATCCTCGCCGACGGCGGCGTTCGGTCGGGCCTCGACGTCGTGCGGATGCTCGCGCTCGGCGCCGACTTCGTGCTCATGGGGCGCGCCTGGGCCTATGCGCTCGCCGCGTGCGGGCAAGCGGGAGTCGCGCATGTGCTGAAGCTGATCGACGCCGAGATGCGGGTCGCGATGGCGCTGACCGGTTGCACGCGCATCGATGAACTGACTCGCGACATTCTCGACGATTGAGGAGGCCCGGCATGGCGCAATTCAAGAAGGGGGATCATGTGCGCTGGAATTCGGAGGCCGGGCACGTCAGCGGCCGCATCATCAAAGTCCACAGCCACGACTTCGACTGGCACGGCTACACACACCACGCGACCCCCGACGATCCGCAATATGAGATCAAGAGCGACAAGACCGATCACATCGCCGCGCATAAGGGATCGGCGCTGACGAAGATCTGAGGGCGCGACTGAAGGCGCTCGACATCCCTCGGATCATCATGCTCGGACTGCCACTGGCAGTCCCGCGCGTGATGATGGTCGGGGAGAGAGGATTCGAACCTCCGGCCCCTGCCTCCCGAAGACAGTGCTCTACCAGGCTGAGCTACTCCCCGACCGGAACCCGCTTTGAGTGCGACGGAGAGGTCGCGGCGGGAGCCAAGGCCGCGGCTAGATAGAAGGGGCTTTCGGTGAGCGCAAGCGGCGTTTCAGCGCCCGAGCACGCCGAACCAGTCTTCTGCCTTCACGAACTTCTCGCGCGGGCTTCCGGGGCGCGCGCGATCCATCTCGCTGGCCTCGATCTTGCGCCAGTCGTCATAATCGGTCGGCATCACGCCGCGTGTCGCAAGCAGTGCCTTGAGATCCTCGGCGCCGCGCCGATCGCCCGAGCTTCCCGGGGGCATGGCGGCAGCGACCTGGTCGGCGACTTCGTAGCCGTCGGGTCGGTTGGTGCCGATCGTGCCGGTCGGCCCGCGCCGCGCCCAGCCGACCGCGAACAGCCGCTCACCGATCTTGCCGGCTTGGTTGACGAACTTGCCGCCCGCGAACGGTACGTCGGCAATCGGCGAGGTCGAGTAACCGATCGCCGAGATCACCAGCGAGGCGGGAACCTCATAGGTTTCGCCGGTGCCGCGTGCCGCGCCGCTCTCGTCCAGCGCCGTGCGTTCGACGATCACGCGCTCAGCCTTGCCATTGCCCTCGATCGCGACCGGTCTGGCGAAGAAATCGAACACGATGCGCTTGGTCTTGTCCGCCTGGAGGTCGGCGAAGCCGCGAAGCAGGCTGACGGATTTGCGAAGGCCCGGATCGAGCGGCTCGTCGGCCTCGATCGGCGGGAAATCCGCGGTGTCGACCACCGGCACGGCGCCCTCGAGGTGCCCGAGCTCGCCAAGCTCCTTGGGAGTCATGGCAATTTGGTGCGGGCCGCGCCGGGCGACGATGGTGATGGTGCGGATCGCCGCCGAATCGAGCGCCTCGAGCGCATGGCCGACGATGTCCGATCCTTCGAACTCGTGGCGCGTCTTGGCGAGAATCCGCGCGCAGTCGAGCGCGACATTGCCGGCGCCGACGACGACCGCGTCGCTTTCGCCGAGCGGCGGACTTAGATCAGCGAACTCGGGATGGCCGTTATACCAGCCGACGAACTCGGCCGATCCGATCACGCCCGGCAGGTCTTCGCCGGGGATGCCGAGCTTGCGGTCATGCGGCGCGCCGGTCGCGAGGATTACCGCGTCGTAAAATTCGAGCAGTTCGGCGACGGAAACATCGCGTCCCACCGTCACATTGCCGATAAAGTCGACGCCGCCGCTTTCGGCGACCTTGTCGTAGCGCTTGCTGACCGCCTTCAGCGACTGGTGATCGGGCGCGACGCCGAAGCGGATCAGCCCATAGGGAACGGGATAGCGGTCGAGGATGTCGATCCGCGCGCCATCGCCATAGGCCTTCTCCAGCGCCTCGGCGGTATAAAAGCCCGCCGGGCCCGACCCGACCACCGCGAAATGCCGCATGCCGCCTCCCTTTTTCGCTCCTCCCTATCGCGCAGCGATGGGGAGGGGAACCAGCGGAGCTGGTGGAGGGGTAAGTAGCGATGCGCCGGCCCCCTCCACCATTCACTCTGCGGTGAATGGTTCCCCTCCCCACCAGCTTCGCTGGCAGGGAGGAATTACCTGGTATGATCCTCGAGCAGGGCGCCGCCCTTTTTCTGCAGCGCGGCGTGGATGACGCCCGCGAACATCCCGAGCATGCCGGGGAGCAGCACCTTCAGATGGACCTTGCTATCCATGACGTCGATGGTCGCATTGACCGCTTCGCCCATCGCCGCGATCTGGAGGTTGAGCTGGTCGCCGGTCCAGCCCGACTGCACCTGCGCGCCGCCGGGAATATGCTGCTCGAGCTTATGGATGTTGTTGGCGATCCGCCGCCGCGCCTCGTCTTTTCCGAGCTTGTGCGGCAGGTCGACGTCGATGGGCTGAGTCATTGCTGCGACGTGGACGCGCGTTCAGCGCTTTTCAAGCTGCGGGGGTGGAGTATGATTCGACCATGCGCGCACTTGCTTTCGCCTCCCTGATGATGATCGCGGCCCCGTTGCAGGCCCAGACGATAGCTCCCGCGCCGGCCGCCCCGGCTCCGCAACCGCCTATCTGGGACCCCGCCGCGGCGTACATCACGGCGGGCCAAGACGAGCCCGGCTATCGCTCCTGGTACCTCGCCCTGCCGGCGCGCGCGGTGCAGGTGAGGTCGTTCAATAACTATCTGGCAGCCGCGCAAGTGGCAGGCGTTGTTCCGACGTGGCAGTTGCTGCGGACCGCGACTTCCTGGCGCGAATGCGGCGCGCAGCCGTTCGAAGTGCCGCCGACAAGCGAATGGCCGCATATGGTGCAGACGCTGCGCTATGTCCGCGATTATGTGATCCCGGCCGTCGGACCGGTCGAGCCGGTGTCCGTCTATCGCAACCCGAGCCTCAACCAGTGCGCCGGCGGCGCACCCGAAAGCGCCCACAAGCTCGATTCCGCGATCGACATGGTGCCGCTGCGAGCGATCGATCGGGTGAGTCTGATGCGCACCCTGTGCGGCGACCATAACCGTCACGGCGCCGCCTACCAGGCCGGCCTCGGCTTCTACGCCTATCTGCGTTTTCACGTCGACAGCACCAAGTATCGCCGCTGGAACATGGACCCGGCGGTCGCGTCCGAATGCCCGCCGATCGTTCATCCCGAAGACATTGCCAGCGTGGGGCAGCCGCTCCCGACCGCGCCGGCGCAGCAGGCGACGCAGCCGGGCCCGGTGGCAACGGTCGCGCCGTCGATCAATTCCGCCGTGCCGGCACCGTCGGCAGCGCATCCGCAAGCGACACTCAAGCATTGAGCCTGTAACACCGGCGATCGCTCGTTAGAGTAGTCGCCGGCAGGCTTGTGTTGCCGATGTGCAACACCAATATCGGCCCCAAGGCAAAGAGGGGTGATTATGGATTTCGAAAAGCTCACCGATCGCGCGCGCGGATTCTTGCAGGCGGCGCAGACGATTGCCGTCCGGGAGCATCATCAGCGGATCGCGCCGGCGCACTTGCTAAAGGCGCTGCTCGACGACGAGCAGGGCATGGCCGCCGGGCTGATCCAGGCGGCGGGCGGCGACCCGCGCGCCGCGAAGCGCGAGGTCGATGCGCTGGTCGGGAAAATCGCGACGGTCACTGGCAGCGGGGCCACTCAGGCGCCGGCGCTCGATGGCGACACCATCCGCATTCTCGACCAGGCCGAGCAGCTCGCGAAGAAATCGGGCGACTCTTACGTCACGGTTGAGCGCATCCTGCTGGCGATGGCGCTCGCCAAGGGCACCGAAGTCGCCGATGCGCTCGCCAAGGCCGGTGTTACACCGCAAAATTTGAACGCAGCGATCGAGAGGCTGCGCGGCGGCCGCACCGCCGACACGCAGGGCGCCGAGGACCGCTACGACGCGCTCAAGAAATATGCTCGCGACCTCACCGAGGCCGCGCGCGAGGGCAAGCTCGACCCGGTCATCGGCCGCGACGAGGAAATCCGCCGCACCATCCAGGTGCTCGCCCGCCGCACCAAGAACAACCCGGTGCTGATCGGCGAGCCCGGCGTCGGCAAGACCGCCATTGTCGAGGGCCTCGCGCTGCGCATCACCAACGGCGACGTGCCCGACGGAATCAAGGACAAGAAGCTGCTCGCCCTCGACATGGGCGCGCTGATCGCCGGGGCCAAATATCGCGGCGAGTTCGAGGAGCGCTTGAAAGGCGTACTCGACGAGGTGCGCCAGGCCGAGGGCGACATCATCCTGTTCATCGACGAGATGCACACCCTCGTCGGCGCCGGAAAGGCCGAGGGTGCGATGGACGCCGGCAACCTTCTCAAGCCGGCGCTGGCGCGCGGCGAGCTGCACTGCATCGGCGCGACCACGCTCGATGAATATCGCAAATATATCGAGAAGGACGCGGCGCTCGAGCGGCGCTTCCAGCCGGTGTTCGTCGGCGAGCCGAGCGTTCCCGACACCATCTCGATCCTGCGGGGTTTGAAGGAGAAGTACGAGCTTCACCACGGCGTTCGCATCACCGACGCCGCGATCGTCGCCGCGGCGACGCTGTCGAACCGCTACATCACCGAGCGCTTCCTCCCCGACAAGGCGATCGACCTGATGGACGAGGCGGCGAGCCGAATCCGCATGGAAGTCGAATCCAAGCCCGAGGAGATCGAGAATCTCGACCGCCGCATCATCCAGCTCAAGATCGAGCGCGAGGCGCTGAAAAAGGAGCAGGACGCGGCGTCGAAGGACCGGCTGGCGCGGCTCGAGGAGGAGCTCGCCAACCTCGAGCAGCAATCGAGCGAGCTGACCCAGCGTTGGCAGGCGGAGAAGGAGAAGATTTCCGCCGAGGCGAAGATCAAGGAGCAGCTCGATTCGACCCGGCTCGAGCTCGAGCAGGCGCAGCGCGCCGGCGACCTCGCCAAGGCGGGCGAGCTGCAATACGGGCGCATCCCGCAGCTCGAGAAGCAGCTCGCCGACGCGCAGGCGGCGTCGAAAGGCGCGATGCTGCGCGAGGAGGTTACCGACCAGGACATCGCCGCCGTGGTCAGTCGCTGGACTGGCGTTCCGGTCGAGCGGATGATGGAGGGCGAGCGCGAGAAACTACTCAATATGGAAAGCGCGATCGGCGCGCGCGTGATCGGACAGGAGGATGCGGTCAAGGCCGTGTCGTCCGCAGTCCGTCGCGCGCGCGCTGGGCTCCAGGACCCGAACCGGCCGCTCGGCTCGTTCCTGTTCCTCGGCCCGACGGGTGTCGGCAAGACCGAGCTCACCAAGGCGCTAGCGCAATTCCTGTTCGACGACGCGTCGGCGATGGTGCGCATCGACATGAGCGAATTCATGGAGAAGCACGCCGTCGCGAGGCTGATCGGCGCGCCGCCGGGCTATGTTGGCTACGAAGAAGGCGGCGTGCTGACCGAAGCGGTCCGACGCAGGCCGTATCAGGTCGTGCTGTTCGACGAGGTCGAAAAGGCCCACGGCGACGTGTTCAACATCCTCCTCCAGGTGCTCGATGACGGCCGGCTAACCGACGGCCAGGGGCGCACGGTCGACTTCACCAACACGATCATCATCCTGACGTCGAACCTCGGCTCGCAATATCTCGCCTCATTGGGCGAGGACGAGCCGGCCGAGAAGGTCGAGCCGCAGGTGATGGAGGTGGTCCGCGCCCATTTCCGGCCTGAGTTCCTCAACCGGCTCGACGAGATCATCCTGTTCCATCGGCTCAGCGCCGGGCACATGGGGCCGATCGTCCAGATCCAGGTCGCGCGGCTGCAGAAGCTGCTCGACGAGCGCAAGATCCGGCTCGAATTGACCGATGCCGCCCGCGCGTGGCTCGGCCGGGTCGGCTACGACCCGGTCTACGGAGCGCGGCCGCTGAAGCGCGCGGTGCAGAAATATCTGCAGGACCCGCTCGCCGACAAGATCCTCGCCGGGGAGATCCCCGACGGTTCGGTGGTCCGCGTGGACGAGGGCGACGGGCAGCTCGTCCTCACCCCGGTGGGCGAAGAGCGCGAAGCCGCCTAGCGCTAGCGGCCCGAGCTGCTGGCCTGCGGATCGGCCGGCTTCGGATTTTGCCCGGCGGCGTCGTTCGACCGCGGCGGAACAATGGTGCAGACGCGCTTGGGCGTCATCGATCCGATCACCGCTTCGGAGCGGCAGATCTTGCGCGGCTTCTCGGCCGGAGCGGTTGTGGACGCGGACGGCTGAGGCGAAGCCGCGGACGCCGCAAGCAAGGCGAGTGCCCCTGACACAAACATAAATTCTCCTAGAATGGATCGTTACGCTCGTCGCGTCTGATCACGCGTCCGTCAACCGGCACGCTCTTTTCGACGAACGCTCAGCGATTCTTCTGTTGATCGGCGCTCGCGAAGAGCTGGCAGATCATCGCGCGCTCATGCTCGCTCAAGTGCGGGTTCCACGTGTCGAAAATGAGCACGGCGCGATCCTGGTCGCTGCGGTTCCACGCCTCATGCTCGATTGTGTCGTCGAACGCGAATGCCTGCCCTTCGACCCAGTCGCGGGTTTCGCCACCGACTCGAAAGGCGCAGCCCGGCGGCACCACCAGCGGCAGGTGAATGATCGCCCGGGTGTTGGTGACGCCGGTATGCGGCGGGATGTGCTTGCCGGCGCGCAGAATCGAAAAGAAAGCGGTCGGCGCACGGTTCGGCATTCGCGCCAGCGGCAGCTGCTCGAGGATCGCCGCGGTCTTCGGCGCGCGCGCGCAGGCGCCTTCGATCCGCTCGCCGTCCCGCCACAGGTGCAGGGCGCTCCACGCAAGATTGTTGTTGAGGTCGGTCCAGACATTGCGCGGCGTGCCCGCCGGCATGGTGACATAGGGCGACAGGCCGGCGTCTTCCGACGCGAGCAGCGCGACAACTTCTTCGCGGATGACGTCGGTCTGCGCTTCGAGCTGATCCAGCCACGGGAAATGCTCGCGGTCGAAATATTCGTCCGCTGGCAGGAAGGGATAATGCATACCGAAGCACTGGTTGGTGTAGACCTCCCGCCGTCCAAGCATCCGGTCCATCGCCGCCTGAAGACGTCGCCGGTCGCGCGGCGTTGCGGAGTGGAGGTCGGCGGCGAGCTCCGCCTCAAGCGCGCCGGCCAGCTGCTGCTTGCGCTCGGTCAGGAAGGCGCGCGCATGATCGAAAATGGCGCGCAGATCGGCCGGGGCGCTGACATGCTCCTTGAACATAGGGACGACTCCGGCCCAGCGGATCGCCGCGTCCCCGAATTCGCCGCGTCGCTCATGAAGCTCGGCGATCCGGATCAGCCCCATCAGGTTGCGCTGGTCGGTCTCCAGCGCGGATTCGAGCGCCGCCCGCTCGGCCGAATCGTCGCCGCTGAGCCGGTGCACCTTGGCGAGGTTGAGCCACAGCGCCGCGGCGCTTGGATCGGCCCGCGTCGCCGCCTCGAAATGCTTGCGCGCGGCGGACACGTCGTTGCGCCGCATCGCTTCCATCCCGAGCATGTTGAGGGCTGCCGGGTGGTCGGGCCGAAGCCGCAGTGCCGCCTCGATCTCCCGCGCGACGTCGCCAGGCCGGCCTTGCTGCTGCGCCTGCATCGCGCGCGTCAGGTGCTGCTCGGCGGTCATGCTCACGAGTCCAGATGACGGCGCTTTTGTCCGATGGTCAAGGCAGCGCTTGCGAGCCGCCCCCGCATTGCCCACAAACGCTCGCGATGGTCGAGCCCATTCCCGACTTGCCTCACGTGATCGGCGACGGCCGCTGGCTTGCGCACCGTTACGACGAGGCGGCCGACGCCGTGCAGTTTCGATACGCTCCGCGCGAGGCGCAGCGCGGGATGACGTTCCTGACCGACCAGGAGATCGGCGATGCCCCGCTTGCGGTGTTCTCGCGCGCCGACTGCCTCGCCGAAGTCCGCAGGCATCCCGCGCCAACCCCGCGCCTGATCTTCCACTCGGCATATTGCTGCTCGACGCTGCTTGCGCGCGCATTCGACATTCCGGGCGTGTCGTTCGGTCTGAAGGAGCCGCAGATCCTCAACGACGTCGCCGGGCTCCAGCTGCGCCGCGGCGACCCCCGCCAGGTCGCGGCGGCCATGGACATCGCGCTGATGCTTCTCGCGCGGCCGCTCGGCGCAGATCGGACGGGGGACGAGATCAATGTGATCAAGCCCTCGAATATCGTGAATCCGCTGATCCCGCTCACGACTGCGATGCGGCCCAATGCGAAGGGATTGCTCCTCCACGCGCCGCTCGAAACCTTCCTCGCATCCATCGCGCGCAAGGAAATCGAAGGCCGCGCCTGGGTTCGCGAGCTGATGTGGAAATTGATCCAGCTCGGACAGGCCGAGCGCTTCGGGTTCAGCGACGAGGACCTTTATCGCCAGACCGACCTCCAGGTGGCAGCGGTGGGCTGGCTTGCGCAGCAGGCGCTGTTCGCCGACGCGGCAGCCCGCCAGGCCGGTTTCCGGACGCTCGACAGCGAGACGTTGATCGCCCGCCCGGCCGAATGCCTGGCGGCGCTTGGCGATCTCTTCGAACTCCAGTTCGACGCGTCAGTCGTCGCCGCCGGGCCGGCATTT